>Ga0172366_10003668_pt1 | contig 12100 bp, 11 predicted proteins | sample LakKivSesite69cm_FD_114533 | JGI IMG/M metagenome (GOLD analysis project Ga0172366, IMG submission 114533) | Sediment microbial communities from Lake Kivu, Rwanda - Sediment site 69cm | ecosystem: Environmental > Aquatic > Freshwater > Lake > Sediment | place: Rwanda: Western Province, Lake... | reverse complement strand
GTAATAAACTTCCTGCGTAAGAACGGCCCATCACTACCAGTTGAGATAGGGAAAACACTAGGATTCAATTCACTATTAACTAACGCAGTACTATCAGATTTAATAATAAGGGGTCAGATAAAGAGATCAGTCAAGAGTATCGGCAGTTCATTCATATATTACTTGCAAGGCCAGGAGGATGCAATGAGAGCAAAACTAGTAAGCGAGTTAAGCATACAAGAGAAGAACTTGCTACAAAAAATAAAGAACAGCGTAATGCTGCCAGAAGAACAATTAAATGCTCACGACAGGCAGTTCATCAACAGCGTCAGGGACTTCATTAAAATAATTAAGAGAGATAATAAGAATCTCATAGCCTTATGCAACACGCCGGAGCCGGCAGCCAGCAAACCAGTAATAAAACTAGAAGTCAAACAAGAATTAAAGCCAGAAGCAATTGAAAAAGAAACTGAAGGTGATTTCAATTCGAGCGTTATTAACAGGCTAAAAAAACTAGGCGAGATAATTAATGAAAAAGTAATAACTAAGGGAAAGGAATCAGAATACTTGCTAAGGATTAAAACAGTCTTAGGGGAACAAGAATTATTCGTTAAGAGCAAGAACAAGAGCAGGGTTAATGAAACTGACTTATCAATGATCTACACTCAAGCGCTTAAACTAAAAAAACCAGCAATACTAATAACCAACGGGTCGCTAACAAAGAGCGCTGAGAAATGGGCTAAAGAGAACACAGGCGAACTACTAAAAGTAATCAAACTATAACCCTATCTTCTTTATGGGACAAAGGACAGCAACTACCCAAATTTGTTTTTAAAGATAAATTGTAAGCTAAATAGGTGTTTTAAATAACCACACAAATTAATGTTGGTAGTCTGACTACTAAAGATTTAGGTTGCCTTGTTGGTCTGTTCATTGGGGACGGTTACGCTAATTACAATAAAAATGACAGACATTATATAGTTGAATTCTTCTTTAATTCAATTAATGATCTGCAAATAATTAATCTACTCACCATTTTATTAAACAGACTTGGGTTAAACTATTTTAAAATTAAAGATAAAAGAAGTAATTGCCTTAAAATAAAAATAAACTCAAAGATATTAATGAATCTGCTTCGTTATTTAGAAAATGATTTTCTAATTAAACCAATAAAAAGTAAAGATTATGCTTTAGGCTTATTATCAGGTTTTATAGATGCTGAAGGTTATGTAAATCATGGGGAGATTGTGGTTACGCAAAAGAATAAAGACGTTCTAGACAATATATTAAGACTTTGTAAACTTTTAGGGCTCATTAACCTAAGATTGTGGTGTAGCAAAAGTTTTAAAAGCAGAAATTTGATATGGCGTTTACGTATCACAACAAAGTTAAAAGAATTAGAACATGCCTCAATTAAAATTGAGCGAAGATACAGGGGACAGACTACCCAATCATAGCGAGTTCAATAGAAAATATTGAACCTATAAGGATAGGGCAGCCTGGAGAGGCTGGAGAGTTTGCACTTCAACCCCGGATTGCCCGTCGGACAGCACAAGAGAAACCTTTTGTGTTGGGCGAAGCTCATAACCCGAAGGTCGGAGGTTCAAATCCTTCTCCCGCTATCCCCTATTATTTTATTGTTAGTCTTATTGGGCAGTGGTCTGAGCCCGTTACTTTGTCTAGTATTTCGCTGTTGATTAACCTTGGTCTTAATTCATTGCTTATTAGGAAGTAGTCAACCCGCCAGCCAACATTCCTTTTGCGGGCGTTATTCCTGTAAGCCCACCAAGAATAATGACCTCCTTCCTTGACGAACTCCCTGAAAGTGTCAATGTAACCAGCCCCCAATAGTTTGGTGAAGAAGTCTCGCTCTTCATTTGTGAATCCTGGGTTCTTAGTGTTCTGCTTTGGGTTAGCTAAGTCAATATCCTTGTGCGCAACGTTATAATCACCTGCGATGATTAACGGTTTGTTTAAACTTTGACAGTATTTTAAGAAAGCTTCATTGAATCTCTTTTTCTTGTTAAGCTTGACTAAGCCCCAGCCAGAGTGAGGCAAGTAAACATTAATCAAGTAATAATCTTTAAACTCGAGAGTCAATGATCTGCCTTCATTATCAAAAGCCTCGTTACCAATGCCAATCCTTACTGATAATGGTTTTAATCTTGATATGATAAGCACACCGCTGTAACCTTTCTTCTTAGCAGGAAACCAGTAATTATCATAACCTTCAAGCTTGATTTCAGGAGCATTTTCTGGTTTTGATTTAATCTCTTGAAAGCAGTAAGCATCAGCATTCTCGTTAATCATGAACTTTAGTAAGCCTTTTCTATAAGCTGATCTCAAGCCGTTAACGTTCCAAGAGATTAATTTCATTAACCTATCACTTGGACGTCTTTGAACCTTATTAAAGGAGTCATTATTTGATTATCCTGCCTCTGGTCCCTGCCTATTGATTCAATGTTATTGAATAATTCGAATAAGTTCCCGCTTATCATAATATTCTTCAAAGGAGTCCAAACTCCTTTCTTTATTAAGAAAGCATTGTTAGGGCTTACTGAGAAGTCGCCGCTTATGTAATTAATCATGTGAGTCCCAAGCAATTGATTAATGAATAATGAGTTATCAATTATATCCTCTTTGCTTGCTGAACCAGCTTTGACTATTAAGTTGTTAAAACCAACGCTAGGCCTCTTGATTAGGCTGCTGCAATTGCCTGTTGATTTACGGCCTGCTCGCTTTGCAGTGTATAAATCGTAAACGAATCCTCTAAGCACTCCATTGTCAATAAGAAGTGTCCTGCCGGTTTTAGTGCCTTCCTCGTCAAATGGTCTTGAAAAAAGACCGTTAGTTAATTGGCCTTCATCAGTTAGCGTTAGCATTTCAGAAGTTACTTTCTGCCCTTCTTTGCCTTTGAAGAAAGATCTGTTCTCAATAACGCTGTCAGCAAGCAAGTTGTAAGCTAGTGTGTCTATCATATTCTCAGCAGCTAAGTAATCAAGTACTACAGGAACTCTGCGTGTCTCAATTTTAATAGGGTTAAGCGACTTAAAGCATAACTCGGCTGTCTTAAGGCCCACATCACTAAAATTAATATTAAGCTCTCTCGAACAGCGAGTATCATATCCTTTTGCAAAGTCCTTAGTGCATTCAATCTCGAATTCAACCACGTTGCTCTTATAATTTGCATTAATCCCTTCTGAATTGCTGAAGTAATTATTGGTTGTCCTTTTTGAAATGATGCTATTTGACACTCCAACCCCTTTAAAATTATTAGCTGATCCGATAGCTTGTTCAGATAAACTTATTAATTCATTAATTCCGAGACCGTCAATCTTCTTGTTTAAACTTGATTTAGGCATTGCTTTGTTATTGTTTAATACTGGTTTGATTGCTAATGGGTTTGACGCTTTCATTAACTTAACAGCATTAATCAAGCAGCGCCTCCAATTCTTTAAGTTGCTAGTCTGCGCGTAACCATGCTTTAATCCATTAGTAACTCTTATCCCTAGATTGACTGTTGTCCCAAGATTTACATCCTTGAATTTATTATTCTCAAAACTGACGTCAATCTCGTCTTCTATTGTTAATTTAGCTTCAACATCACCATACCTCCTACCTTGCTTTATTGCTAATTCAATCTCTTCCACCAATAATCGCCTCTTTTATTAGAATATGAGGGCATTTATCACCAACCCTGACATCCTGATTATTCTTGCCGCAGTAACTGGAAAGCCTTGATGGTTTAGGATCATTCCCTACTTTTATGTTCTTAAGAGTAAGCAAAGTATTACCTCCCAGAGTAACATCCCTGCAAGGCCCTGCAATCTCGCCTTTAATTATTGAGAAGCACTCGCTTGCCCCGAAATTAAAATCACCTGTTACTGGATCAACTTCACCGCCTTTGAATCCCTTAACATAATAACCTCTCTTAACTTCTTTAAGCAGTTCATCAAATGACCAGCTTCCTTTCTTAAGAACTGTGTTGCTCATTCTTGGTAATGGGAGGTAAGAAGGGCTTTCAACCCTGCCGTTGCCTGTCGGCTTCTCATTCATTAAACTAGCTGTTGTTAAGTTATGCAAGTAACCAGTAAGAACCCCTCTCTTGATTAAGGTTGAACCAGCAGCTTTAACACCTTCGTCATCAAACCAGTAAAAACCAGTATCATCAACAGATGGGTCGTCTAGTAATGTTATTTCAGGGCTAGCTACCTGCTCTCCTTTCTTGCCTGTAAAGATTGAAGTCTTAGTTAGTATTGCATCAGCTTCGCAAGCATGGCCTACTGCTTCGTGGAAGAATAAGCCAGTCATTGTATCATCACATATTACTGGGAACCTGCCTAGCTTAGGCTGCTTTGCTTTAAGAAGCATTATTACTTTATCAGCAAGCTCCTTAGCATTTTTATTAAAATTAAAACTTTCAATAAATTCGTAACCACCAAGCCTGGCATAAGATTTAAAAGTATTCTGAATCAATCCCTTATCAGAAGCTGTAATAGCAGCTCTAAAAGCAACTTTAGTGAACTCCTGAGTTAGATCACTGTCAATTGAAATGAAATTGCTCTTAATCTTGTTTGATACTAGCACGCCGTTAACATTCTTAATCCTTGAGTCATTCTTAAATGACTTCTCAAATTCATTAAGTTTCTTGATCTTATCATTTAAGTCAACGCTTAAGGGGTCAATCTTAGGTTTAATAGTCTTAAAACTCTTTAGTGCCGTCTGCTCAATCCTTAATTCGCGCTTTAAGTAATTGCTCGAAGTTCTAGCGCTGTCTAAAGCCTGCTTGAATATCTTATCAGCTTTGCTCAAATCATTTGAGTAACTGACACCCCAGCAGCCCTTGTACAAAGCGCGCACACCATAAGTCAAATCATTATTGCTGATAAGCGAGCTAACTCCATTCTCCATGTTAATGACTTGGCCCTCGCTATCGCTGACTAGCACGCTTAAGTAATCACAATCCTCAGAGTACTTCTTTATTAATGACTTTAAGATCATTTAATAAGAATGACAAACAGCCCTTATTAAAATCTTTCTTATCAAGCTTATCTTATGGCTTTTTTTAGTTTAGTAAGCGTTTTATTGCCGACACCCTCCCAGTCAAAAGCGTGCTTAATAACATCAAAAATAGTCTCAGCAGGTATTATCTTAATCTTATTACCATCAACAATAACATCCTTAACATTCATTTTAGGCACAATAACTTCTTTAATGCCAGCTTCAACTGCTGCTTCAATCTTAGGGTTAACCCCTCCAACAGGCAGTACTTCACCGCGAATTGATAAACTCCCAGTCATAGCAACATCCTGCTTAACAGGTATCCCCTCAAGGCTTGATAGTACTGCCGCAGCAACACTAATACTTGCGCTGTCACCCTCAACACCCTCAAAAGCCTGCATGAACTGTATGTGAATATCTAGTTTGTTAATATCCTTGCCGCTGTACTTCTTAATTATTGCACTAACGTTCTGAACAGCTTCCTTAGCAATCTCACCCAACCTGCCGGTTGCTATTATACTTGAAGTTCCCTTGCCCATGCTTGGAACAACAGCAGCTTCAATAGGCATTAGTATGCCGCTGCCAATTGATCCTTCAGTGCCAAGAACAGCTAAGCCATTAACTTTTCCAACCTCGCTGCCTTTAGTCTGGATAATTTCATATTCTTTCTTTAACTTAATATACTGCTCGCTCAACTGCTGTTCAAGACTGCCAGCAACTTTAACAGCGTCATTAACGTCCTTAGCACTAACAAGATCGTGATTCCTCTCACGGGCTAAGTCACCAGCAGCCCTTACAAGCCCGCCTAATTCACGGAATATTGTTGACAACTTGCCTTTCCTGCCTGACAATTTCTTCGAGTGCTTGATTACTTCAATAACAGCTTCCCTTGTAAAATGAGGAGTTTTGCCCTCATCTTTCTTAATTTCTTGAGCAATGAACCTAGCTATCGCCTGCCTGTTATCAGGAGTGTCATCCATTTCATTGCTCATATAAACTTCGTAACCATAACCTCTTATCCTGCTCCTAAGCGCAGCGTGCATGTGCCTTATTGTCTCAACGTTGCCGGCAGCAACAAGCACGAAATCAGTTGGCACTGGCTGGGTCTTAGTCATAGCGCCGCTTGAACGTTCACCCCTGCCTGTTATTGCAAGCTTCTTTTCCTGCATCGCAGTTAATAATGAGATCTGGCTTTCAGGGTTAAGGGTTGCAATCTCATCAATGAATAAAACCCCCTTATTAGCTTTATGAACGTCCCCTGCAATAACCCTCTCATGAGCCGGCGTCCCAAGACCGCCTGTCTGCAAAGGATCATGCTTGACGTCACCAAGAAGCGCGCCTTCATGAGCGCCAGTAGCATCAATGAAAGGAGCAGTCTTTTTGTTAGTATTATCAACCAGTATCTTAGGCATTAACACTTTATCTTTAATCTTCAATCTCTGAGTAGCAAATATTACTATTAGTGCAATCATTAGTGTAATCAAGAATAATGTGCCGCTTATCCTATCAGCTGCCATTAGCACGTCGCTGCGCTCACCAGCAATTATCCAGTCAATAACAAACTGGCCTAAAGCAAGCGCTAAGAAAATCACCATAATCATTGTCCAGCCCTTTGATTGGTCAGTGCTTAACATCCTGCCCATTGAAGCATCAATTATCTCCCTGCCCTTGCCAGCAGGCACTTCCCTGATTAAAGGCATGTTCTCATCCTTAGGGTTAGGGTAGCAAAGCAAGTCAGTTAACTCCTGCTTTGGAATTAATTCAGCTAGAGCTTGCCCTATTAGTGATTTGCCTGTCCCAGGAGAGCCTATAAGTATAACATTCCTTCTTTGAATAGATGCTTTCTTAATAATATCAATAGCTTTATCCTGGCCAATAACTTGATCAACTAGTTTTTTCGGAATCTCAATTTCCTTAGTTGTTTTAAAGTCAAGCTCTTTCATTATTAAAAGAATTCAGGAAAACTTAGCTTTTAAATGTTTTCTGGTTTTTCTTCTTCCCTGCCCTCGAAACCTGAAAGCGAAGCTTTTGATATCAATACTATATCACCGATTGCCCTGACAAGCCTGTGAGGCACTATAACACCCTTTGCCCCGCCAATAGCTTTAGTCAAGTAAGAATCGCGTGTTGACCTGATCTTCCAGCCGTAAACCCTGTTCTCCTCAAGCATAGCCTCCTCAACATCACCGAAGTAATTGCCCTCATCAGTGAACACCCTCATACCAATTACTTTGCTTAGTTTAGCGAGTTTAAGCATACAACATCATTAACGTTAAAGGTTATTAAATATTTTTCTAAGCCGGCGGTATCATGTTCTTTATTTCTTCTTTTGTTGTGTTGAAGTACTCATAAAATTTATCGCTCAATATTAATTCGTTGGTTTTACCCTTCTTCCTTATTTTTATTAATTCTCTCCTCTCAAGCAGTTTGATGTGGTCATAAGCCTTATTCCCCCTTATCTTAATGATTGTGCTCTGCAGAGCAGGGTTCTTCCAAGCAATAACTGCTAAGGTCTCTAGTATGCTTTTTGGGAACTCGCTTGGTATTAAATCCTTAACAAGCTGGACGTGGGAGCTCTTAACAGTTAACTTCCATAAGTCGCCCTGCTTTGCAACAAGGAAAGCTGAAGTTCTTGAATCATAATCACTTACTAGTTCGTTTAATGCTTTATCAACAGCCTGCTTGCCGGCTTTTAATTTATCGCAAATCTGTTCAGCGCTTAATCCCTGCGTTGCAAACAATAACGCTTCAATTTTCTCTTTAAGGTTTTCTGACATATATATCCCTAAAACAATCCTCCTGGTATAATGCTACCTTGCCTCTGTTGCTTAAGTAAAGCAATGGCACGAAAGTCCATATAACATCATCCCTTGTGTTGCTCTGAATTAACTCAGTGAATAATATCTCGTTCTTCTTTATATTCTTAAAGAAATAAGTTATCCTGTCATACAATTCAATTATTTTAGAGCTTAAGTCAACCCTCTTAAGCCTTAACCTTACCCCCTTGACTTTCTCATTAGCCCTGTCAATCCTCCTATTCTGGACGAGCATTGCTTTCTGCAGAGCAGCCAAAAGCTCTTGCAGTGCAACAGGCCTTTTCTTAAGCATTGGAATCCTTGGTATTAACTCCTTAGGGTAATCTCCAATAACACCTGATAAGTCCTTGAATATGAAGTTAAGGTTAATGAACTCATTATCCTTCTTAGGAATGATTTTGTTAAGCAAGTAATCACTCTTCATCTTAAGTAAGATGCTTGCTGCTAATAGGAATTTGCCGCTTACGCGGAAATCAAATTTCTCAACACACTTAATCTTATTTAGGAACTTATCAGTTAATTTAGTAATATCAATATTCCATGGGTCCATCTTCTCTTCCCTGACAATATCCCTAATCAAACCCTCCCAAGTTAATTCCTCACTTAGTATTATGTTAAACAATTTGTCGTGTTCGCCCAAGTTATCAGCATTCATATTAAAAACCTATCATTTTTTAATTAAAAATGATTTCTATTAAACTTTATTTAATTACCCTCTCCTTAAAATTATCAAAAAACCCTTTCTCAACCTTAAAATCCCCGCTCAACTCCTTAATAACCTCCTCTTGTTTCTTACTTAACTTGGAAGGCATTCTAACAAAAACCTTAATTAATTGATCCCCCCTACCACCTCGGTTAAGTAATGGCATACCCATCCCCTTTAACCTTAATATTGTGCCGCTTTGGGTTCCGTTTGGAATGCTTATGGTTGCTGTTCCTTTAATTGTAGGAACCTTTAATTTACCACCAATTATTGCAGTGCTAAGTGGTATTTCAACTTTGCAGTATAAATTAGGTCCTTCACGGTCAAATATGTCGTGATCCTTAATATTTATTAATATGAATAAATCACCATTAACTCCATTAATTAACGGCTCGCCCTCACCCCTCAAACGAATGTATTGACCATCACTAACACCCCTTGGCACATTAATCTCTATCTTCTTATTCTTCTTAATTAAGCCCTTACCATCACAAGTCTTACAAGGATTAGTTATAATAATGCCACTACCCTTGCACTTAGTGCAAGTTTTTACGTTAATGAACTGACCGAAAGGGGTTCTTGAGAAAATTTTAACTTCACCAGAACCATTGCAAACATTACAATCACTAGTTACGCCACCATAACCTTCACATTCACGGCATTTAACTTGTATTGGTAATTCAATCTCCTTCTTAAAACCATCAAACGCCTCCTCTAAAGTAATTGTTATATCATACCTAACCTCCCTACCCTTCCTCTGCTTACCCTTACCCCTGCTGAAAAAATCACCAAATATGTTATCAAAACCACTAAAAATATCGCTAAAGATATCACCCATCCATTCAGAATTATTGCTGTAGAAACCTTGAGTTGGTTCAGCAGAACCATAAGCATCATAAGAAGCTTTCTTATTAGGGTCACTTAACACTTGATAAGCTTCATTAATCTCCTTGAACTTCTCCTCAGATTCCTTACCAGGGTTCAAGTCAGGATGGTATTTCTTGGCTAACGTCCTAAAAGCCTTCTTAATCTCCTCATCACTCGCATCCCTCCTAACACCGAGAATATCATAATAATCCTTGTTCATAATAATTCAACTAATCCTCAACTTTGTAATCAGCGTCTATGACATCATCATTAACCTTGCCATCACTCTTAACCTTAGTTTTTTCCTGCTTAACGCTCTGGTAAATGCTGGCCCCAGCTTCCTGTAATTTCTTGCTTAAATCCTCAATACCTTTTTTTAACTTACTAACTTCCCTATCCTCAATAGACTTCTTGAGGTCATTCTTTCCCTTCTCCAATTCATTTTTTAATTCAGGGTTTAACTTATCACCCAATTCATTAATTGTTTTCTCAATTGTATAAACTAAGCTCTCCGCTTCATTAATTAAAGATACTTCATCCTTAAACTTCTTATCTAACTCCTCATTATCCTTGGCGTCTTTCATCATCTTTGAAATCTCATCATCAGATAATTTAGTGCTTGCAGTAATAGTCATTTTCTGTTCCTTACCAGTACCTAAGTCCTTGGCAGAAACATTAAGTATTCCTGAAGCATCAATGTCAAAAGTTACTTCAATCTGTGGTATACCCCGCGGAGCAGGAGGTATCCCAACCAAGTTAAACTCGCCAAGACTAACATTATCAATTGCCCTAGGCCTTTCACCCTGCAATACATGTATTGTCACTGCTGTCTGCATGTCAGCTGCTGTTGAGAAAACTTGGCTTTTCTTAGTTGGAATTGTTGTGTTCCTCGATATTAAAGGCGTCATAACCCCTCCTAAAGTTTCAATGCCTAAAGTTAATGGGGTAACGTCAAGTAGAACCATGTCCTTAATATCCCCTGATAATATTGCTCCTTGAATTGCAGCACCCATAGCTACGCACTCCATTGGGTCAATAGTCCTCTCAGGTTTTTTACCAATGAATTCCTCAACTAATTTTTGAATACAAGGCATCCTCGTAGGACCACCAACCAGTATAACCTTGTTAATGTCCTTCTTATCTAATTTTGAATCATTAATTGCTTGCTCCATTGGTTTCTTGCACTTCTCAAGTAAATTTCTTATTAATGATTCGAGTTTGGCTCTTGTTAATTTTAAACTTAAGTGCTTTGGTCCTGAGGAGTCAGCAGTTATGTAAGGAAGATTTATATCAGTCTCCTCAACTGTTGATAATTCAATTTTTGCTTTCTCAGCAGCTTCCCTCACTCTTTGAACAGCGTTTTTATCAAGACTTAAATCAATACCATCACTCCTCTTAAACTCGCTGTAAATCCATTCAATTATTTTAGCGTCCATATCAGTTCCGCCTAATTCAGTGTCCCCTGAAGTGCTGATGACATTAAATGTATTATCACTAATGTCCATTACTGTAACATCAAGCGTTCCGCCACCAAGGTCAAAGACCATCACTTTAAAACTTCCTTCCTTATCAAGACCATAAGCCATTGAAGCTGCTGTTGGTTCATTAACTAACCTTACAACTTCTAAACCAGCTATTTTGCCAGCATCCTTCGTAGCAGTCCTCTGATTATCATTAAAATAAGCAGGCACTGTTATGACTGCTTTAGTCACTTTCTCGCCAATGAATGCCTCAGCATCCTTTTTAATCTTTTGCAGTATGAAAGCAGATATTTGTTGTGGCGTGTACTCCTTGCCCCTAATGTTGTACTTAAAATCAGACCCCATCATCCTCTTAGCCCTCATGACAGTACCTTCTGGATTAGTTACTGCCTGCCTCCTCGCTGGTTCGCCAACAAGCACTTTACCCTCTTTTGTGAAAGCAACTACTGACGGGAACATTTTACCAGCAACGGTTGCTCCTTCAGCTGAAGGTATTATTATTGGCTTGCCGCCAATCATTACAGCTGCTTGCGAGTTTGAAGTTCCGAGATCAATGCCAATAATTTTCTCTTTCATTTTAACTAACACCTCCTCCAACCTTTACTTTAGAAGGTCTTATAACAGTTCCGTTAAGAGAGTAACCTTTCTGTAATTCCAAAGTTATTAATTCATCACCATCCTCCTTTAGCACAACTTCATGCTTGTTAGGGTCAAATTGTTCCCCAACACATTTTATCTGCTCAAGACCGTGCTTGCTTAACAATTTCATTAGTTTTTCACGAATCATAATTACCCCTTTAACCTCATTTTCATTAGATGTTTTAATAGCGCAATCCATATCATCGAGCACTTCTAAAATATCCTTGATTAAATCTTTATTTGAAAGCCTTATTATGCTCTCCTGCTCCTTTTCGTAATACTTCCTTAGATTTTCAAAATCAGCTTGCAAATACTTTATCCTGTTGCTTAACTCTTCTAATTGATTTTTGTTCTCCTTAACAGAGTTGTTTTTAACAATACTCATAAACACCACCTTCAACCCATGTAAGCGTTTACTTCGTCAGCATTTATTTTAACTGATTTAGCGCGGTCAGCGAATTTATGGTACATTTCTGTATCAGTCCTTGTTAATGATGGTTTAATAATCTTTGACGCAGAGTCAAAATGCCTCTTGCCTATCACTTTAGAGTTAATATCCTCTCTTAAAGCAATCATTGCAGCTTCCCTGCATATTGCCTGCAAGTCAGCTCCTG
>Ga0172366_10003666_pt1 | contig 12102 bp, 21 predicted proteins | sample LakKivSesite69cm_FD_114533 | JGI IMG/M metagenome (GOLD analysis project Ga0172366, IMG submission 114533) | Sediment microbial communities from Lake Kivu, Rwanda - Sediment site 69cm | ecosystem: Environmental > Aquatic > Freshwater > Lake > Sediment | place: Rwanda: Western Province, Lake... | reverse complement strand
TACGCAGACCTTCCAGCAATTCTAAACGTAATCAATCCGCTACTTAAAAAACACGGATTAGGCTTTAGTCAAATTACCGAGTTTAAAGACGGACACGATTACTTAGTAACTGTATTGTTTCATGTTGAAAGTGCTGAGACGATGGAAACACGTTTACGTTTAATGCCTGATGTGGAGTTGAAAGGTCAAAACATCTTCCAGTCTTATGGATCGCAGTTAACTTACTTTAGGCGTTACGGAATTTCTCAAATACTTGGGCTTGTAACTGACAAAGACACGGACGCTGCTGGGGAGACTACAAAGAAAGTTACTTACTTCCCTCAAGACAGGTTTGAGTTAGGCTTACAGAAAGTCGAAAGCGGAGAAATAACTATTAAAGAGTTCAAGGGGGCATTGAAAGCATTTAGCTTGACCGAAGCACAACTTAAACAAATATCAGCACTATGAAATTCAGAGCATCAGCATTAGGAAAGCTTGTGACATCTCCCCGATCAAAAGGGGAGTTGTTAAGCGAAACGGCAAAGACTTACATTCAGGAATACTGGAAGGAGAAAGAACTCGGTATTAAAAAAGACGTTTGGAGTCGTTACACAACGAAAGGCATAGAAATGGAAAACGAAGCTATACAGTTCGCTGGTGGTGTACTTGGGTGGTCGTTCGTGCTTAAAAACGAAGAACGTTTAACCAACGACTATATTACAGGTATTCCTGACGTTATCTACAAAGACTTGTTAGCAGATATTAAATGTTCTTGGGATGGCACTACGTTTCCTTTCTTTGACACGGAGTTAAAAAACAAGGATTACTACTGGCAATGCCAAGCTTATATGTGGCTGACAGGACTTGATCAAGCGCAGTTAGTTTATTGTTTAATGGATACTCCGTTACAGATCGTGGAAGACGAAATAAGAAGGGCGCATTGGAAGGCTGGATACGTTGACGAAAACTTGGATTTAAGGCATGAAATACAAATGCAGCATACATTCAGCCATTTACCTGACGAACTACGCTTAAAAGCCTTTGTTATTGAACGTAACGACAAAGACTTGGATTTAGTCAAAGAGAAAATAGAAATAGCTAAGGAGTACTACGAAAGTTTAAATAGTTTAATTAAAGTAAGTAAACATGGATAACACAAATCGCATCGTGATCTTTAAGAATCACAACAAGAAAGAAGACAAGCAGCCGGACTACACAGGGAAGGTAAACGTAGACGGAAGGGAATTAACTGTAAGCCTATGGCTAAAGGAAAACGATAAAGGCAAATACTTTAGCGGAACTATTCAAGAACCTTTTAAAAAGATGGAAAACACTTCGGAGAAAATTAGAAAAGACGATGTGCCTTTTTAGAAAATAGTTTATATTTGTAAACGGTTCTCGTCTCACATTATAAGAACTAAGTAGAAATTATTACCCGATTATTTGAAAGTGAAGTGAGACGCACGAGTAGAATGGTCGGGTTTTTTATTTTACAACTATGGCAAAAGATAAAAAAGGATTTATCCTGTACGCAGATCAAAAAGCATTATTTGAACAATTACCAAACGACAAGGCTGGTGAACTTATTAAATTCATTTTTGCATACGTCAACGATGAAAACCCGGTAACTGATGACCTGATAATCAATTTGGCGTTTACTCCTATTAAACAACAACTGAAACGTGATTTAAAAAAGTTTGAGGAAATAAAGGATAAGCGTAGTGAAGCTGGGAAGATAGGTGCTAACAAACGATGGCAAAGTATAGCAAATGATAGCAAACGCATTTTACCTATAGCAAAAATAGCTGATAATGTAAATGATAATGTAAATGTAAAAGATATATATAGGAGCTTCGCTCATTTGTCTATAAGCATGGATGAATACGAAAAGCTATTAACTACCTACCATAAACAACAAATAGACGAAGCATTGGATAGTATAGAAAACTACAAGCTAAATAAGAAGTATAAAAGTTTATATTTAACGGCTAAAAATTGGTTAAAGGATAAACCAGTTAAAACAGAAAAGCCTACAATAGTTCCGCATTGGAATATGAATTTAGATGTAGAAGGATATTTAAAGGAAGACAATGATAATTAACCACAGACAGAACGACGAGTATTTGGAGTTACTTCGTCAAAACAAAATAACTCAGGGCAAAGGTTTAGGAATAAAGTTGGACGATAACTTACGTTTTAAAGAAGGATCGTTTAACATAGTTTTAGGTCATGCAAACGTAGGTAAGACTTATTGGCTTTTATGGTATTTATTATGTCTGAGTGTAAACTACAACTTTAAACACCTAATTTACTCCAGCGAAAACACGGTTAACGGATTGAAAAGAAACTTAATTGAACTGCTGATGAAGAATAAGGTAAGTAAGCTAACAAAAGACGAACTACAGAACGCAAAGCAATTTATAGAAAGCCATTTTGATTTTATAGACACTTCCAAAGCATATCAGTTAGACGAGTTTATGAAAGAAGTACAAAAGCTTGGAAGGTACGATGTAGTAATGATTGATCCACACAACTCTTTTCTTAAACCACCAAACACGAACGCACACGACTACGACTACGAGATGGCTACGAAGCTTCGTCTTTACGCAAAGAAGTATAATACAAGCGTTTATTTATGTATTCATGCAGTTACGGAAGCATTGCGAAAGACACACAAAGACGGACAATATAAAGGGCATCCGATGCCACCTAATATGAGTGATGCCGAAGGTGGGGGTAAATGGGGAAACAGGGCAGACGATTTTATCGTAGCGCATAGATACCCAGCGCACGAAAGCAGTTGGATGTTTACAGAGATACACGTTAAAAAAGTAAAAGAAACAGAAACAGGCGGTAAACCTACCTTTGCAGATGTTCCGGTATATTTTAGGCTGGAATATGGAACGAAGTTTACTTGTGAGGGAATTAATGTAATTTAGGAAAACATGGATTTAGTAAAATTAAACTACGCTTATTTAAATTTGAGTCTTATAGCTAATAAGATTCTATTTAGAGCAAAATACGAACCTAAGAAAGAAAAGGAACTAAACAGCCAAGTAAACGACTTAGACCAAGTAAGAGAAACGCTAAAGGATTTAGAACACGAAAACAAAGCGTTAAGCAGAAAGCTACTTGAACTACACGAGGAGAATTTAAGGCTAACACGAATGAACGAGGATTTAAAACAAATAATTGATTTATGAAGCCTAAAAAATGCAAGGTATGTAAACAAGAATTTACCCCTGTTTATTCTTCCGTTCAAAACACTTGTTCTATTAAATGCGCTGTTGAACTAACTCAAAAGAAAAAAGAAATAGACTGGAAGATAAAGAAGGCAAAACTAAAGGAAGAACTAACAACGGTACAGGACTTAATTAAATTAGCGCAGCAAGTGTTTAACCAGTACATAAGGCTTCGGGATCAAGGAAAAGATTGCATAAGCTGTAACATGAAGCCAAAGAAAGAAAACGCTGGGCATTTTTATTCAGCCGGAACACATACCAACGTAAGATTTGACGAAAGGAACGTTCACCTTCAATGTGAGCATTGTAATTCTTTTCTTTCAGGTAACCTTTTAATGTATAGGGAGAATCTTTTAGCTAAGTTAGGAATAGAGGAATTTGAACGCTTGACGGTGGATGCTATGCAAACACGAAAATATAGCCGTGAGGAACTAAAAGACCTTATTAACAATTACAAGTTAAAAATTAAATTGTTAAAAAGTGAACAGATTTAAACAAGTGTAGTATATTTGACAAAAAAGGAAAACATGAAAGACGTTAAAGTAATTGATTTTAAGGGATTCGAAAAGGATTTTGAATTCGTAGCAACGGTAGGTGGTGCTTTTTGTGATTTTAAGTGTTATGCAGAAACACGGTACTCCTACGACATTTTCAGCGAACAGTACATTTTGCATTTGGTATATGTAAAAGCTTCTATGTACTACAGCGACTTGGAGAAGTACGTACCTTATACGCTAAACACGGAAGACATAGAAAGCCTAAGACAAGCCATGAGTGATTGTACAGACTGGGACGATGTAACTGAATGGGCGGACAACTTTAATAACAAATAAATGTACAGAATCATGGTAGGGTATATGATGTTAATTTTATGGGCTTCTTTAGTGAGTTCATATTTATCTTTTAAGACGCAGCACTTTGGTTTTGCTTGGTTCTTTTTGTTCCTTGCTTTTATCAATTTGGTAGCGACAACTATTTTAATTTTCGATGGCGAACCGGAATAACGGTAGGCAAGTAGGCGAATGTAAGAACACGGATTATGAAAAATGAACAACATAGATGGTATTTACAGATAAGATTCAAGAATAATGGAGACCCGTTTTTTATGAGAACTTGGTGTATAAATGAACCATATAAGACTTTGAAAGAATGTGAAAAAATGGCAGAAGGGTTGCTCGATGATACGGTAGCCTCTATGAGAATTGCTGATGGAGCAAAAAACGAGGTTTATAAGCAATATCGTTAGTGTTTTTATTTTGCTTACTTGCTGTTATAAGCCGTTTTTATTCCTGTTTGGCGTAACAATTTAATTTAAAAAACAATGGAATTTACAATCAATGTTCAAGTTTCGGGAGATTACACCGAAGAAGATTTAAAACAGTATTTGCTTTTTTGTATGGGTTTTGGAAGTTGTCCGCAAGATAATCCTTTTATAGATGCTGATTCTGATGCGGAAGTGTCTGATGTAGAGTTCGTTTAAAATGGCTTATAACGTTTTGCAAATAACCGAAGTAAAAATTACGACTTATGAAATGGATAGATATTGAAAAACAAAAACCGCAACATAAAGACTTGGTGCTATGTTGGAACGGAACAATTACATTACCTGCAATTTACTTTAACAATCAAAGTTTTTGCGGTTTTTACTACTTCACAACATTTTACCACGAATACTCACCAACTATATATTCAAAGTTGAAATTGAAAGATAAACACAAACTCAATAATGTTGTGAAGTGGAAACTTATTGATGAACCGAACGGCAATTAATTTTTATTTTGGTTATTTGCTGTTATAAGTAAGCGATAGCGACCCGACAGGGTTACTTATAACTAGTATATATCAACACCTAGTCAAAAACCCTTATAAAACAATGTTTTAAAGATGAAAAAAACAAATTACTACGAAATTTGTAATCAAAAATTGAAGTATTTAAATTATTCAGATAGGACAATTAAGTCCTATCTTTTTTATATTAACCAGTTTTTAAATAGTATTAAAATATCACCAACAAGGCTGACATCCGGTGATTTCCAATCCTATATGGATAATTATAACTTTACTTCGATATCACAACAAAACCAAGTAATTAACGCAATTAGGTTTTTATATAAATTCGGTTTGGATAAGAAATATGATAAAGTAAGTTTTAAGAGACCAAAGTCAGAAAAGAAATTACCAAAAGTTATTGATGGGGAGTTCATAAAAACCCAACTTTCAAAAATTGAAAACATTAAACATAAGGCATTATTAACTATAACATATTCAGTTGGTCTAAGAGTTTCTGAGGTGGTTAACCTAAAAATAGAAGACATAGATCCCAAAAGGATGATAATTCATATTAAAAACGCTAAAGGTAGAAAAGACAGAATCGTACCATTATCTCAAAAGGTTTTGGAGTTATTAAGAAATTATTTCACACAATATAAACCAAAAGAATACTTATTCAATGGACAAACTTCATTGAAATATAGTCCAAATAGTTGTAACAAGATTGTTAAAAAATATTTGGGTGAAAATTATCACATTCATCAGTTAAGACATTCTTGTTTTACAAATATGTTAGAATCTGGTGTTGATATCAGAATTATCCAGAAAATCGCGGGTCACAGTAATGTCAAAACTACTGAAATATATACACACGTCTCAAATCAATTATTATCAAAAATTAAATTACCAATCTAATTTTTTACTATATTTGTAGAATGTTAGAAGTTTTGGAAAAATATTACAATGATGGTTTGGTCTACAAACAAGTTCACCCCACTTTACCATTAACCATATGGAACTATAGTGAAAAAGTTCAGTATGAGGTTTTATGGGATGAGGTGACTCTACAAGCTCGTGGACTAGTAACCGATGACAAAGGTAATGTTGTTGCAAGACCTTTTGCTAAATTTTTTAATCAAGAGGAAGGTAAACACACCACTACCTCTGACTTTGATGTATACACCAAATTAGATGGCTCTTTAGGCATATTGTTTCATTATGAAGGACAATGGGTGTTCGAAACCAGAGGTTCCTTCACTTCCGACCAATCTGTTAAAGGATTTGAAATGTTATCCAAATATGGTTACGATAAACTCCACAAAGATTATACTTACTTGTTTGAGATAATATACAATGACAACAGAATAGTTGTGAGATACGATTATGAGGATGTTGTATTACTTGGTATGATACATACTAAAAGTGGTGAAGAAATAGATATACATAACGGACCAAACAGGTTTATGAATATGATATCTAACATAGGTCTAAAGGTGGTTAAGAAATATGATGGTATATCTGATTACAAAACTCTTAAAAGTCTTATAAAAGACAATGAGGAGGGTTATGTAGTAAGATTCTCCAATGGCGACCGAATGAAAATAAAAGGAGAAGAATATTTGAGATTACATAAGATAATGACTAATGTATCTACTACTTCCATATGGGAAATGTTAAGTACTGGTCAGGATGTTAATCAAATACTTAAAGATGTTCCTGATGAATTCTTTGATAAGATAAAATCCTATGTTAAAGAGTTAAGGTATAAAAAAATGTCCATAACTGAACATGCTGGTAAGTTGTTTGATTCTTACTATGAAAGTTATGATGGTGATTTACCTGAGAAATCTAAATATGCTCAATGGGTATTGGGGATGGATAAACACCTACACCCAATACTCTTTAAAATGTATGATAGAAAAGATTATCATGACTATGTTTGGAAATTAATAAAACCTGAATTTAAAAAATTATAAAGGTGTGAATAATCACACCTTTTATTTTTGTATGATATTTATCTTTATATGAATATTAAAAAAATTATAAGAAAAGAGATATTGAAAGAAAGCCAATTAAGTTTATTTGGTGGCCAACCTAGTAGTTATAAAACATGTTCTCATTTTACAAATAAAGATGAGAATGAATTATGTCATAAAATAGAAAGTTTAAAAACTTTTTTATATAATGATTATGGTTTAGGTCTAAAAAATATCATTAACTCCAAATTGGAGGAAATGATGGCTTTAAAAGATGTTAATCCGGATTATCAAAAACCATTAAAATTATTATATGATACCCAAAAATATAATCAAGAAGGTAGGTATGATTATATATCCGAGACAGAGGGTTATTATGAGAATGTATCTTTAAAATCTGTTAATAGAGTTTTCGACCAAAACGGTAATTTTGATTACATAAACAAATTAAATACAAATTATGCTGATTTAGCTGAACTATTAACCGAACTTTTAAAAAGAGGTAACATGGTCCAAAAGTTAAACGCTAAAAATAATTTAGGTGTCAAAAGTTATTTATTATCGATAAAAGACAAACTAGAAAAAGTTTTAGATAAATATATAGACATTAGTGAATACCGTAGTTTTGTTAGGAATACCACTTCTAGGTCACAAATAGGTGAACAAGCTGAAAATGATGTAAGAGATATATTGGAGAAATATGGTATGAAAACACTATATCAAGGAGGTGATGGTGATTTCATTGATATGTTATTTGGTACCGATTTAATTATGAGTGATAATGGTAAAACTATAACCATACAAGTTAAAAATAGGGAAAATCAGGCCAAATCAGATTTAGCTTCATGGAAATATAAAAAGGTTGACTTTTTGGTTGCCCCAATCGATAATGGTATTATCATGTTTGATCATAAAGGTGGTGAAACCAAAATTGATGAGGATGGCAACCCAATGTAATTAATGCGACCAACACACAAAATACGTAAATTTAGATTTGATGATTCGTTAGATATTCATACAACTTCTATTACAGTTGAAGGTAATAATAGAACAATACGTACAATATGGTCACCCGAATTAACACAAGATTTACAAGCATATCACGGAATAGATGTTGAGTCTGAATTAACACGGTTATTATCTGAAGAAATTGCTAGAGATATTGATAGACAAATCATTCAAGATTTAGTAAGAGTACAACCGTTAGATGGTCCCACAGACCAATTATTTTATTTTGATTTTCAATACGGAATATCTGAACCCACAGTTTATGGTGATGGTTCTTGGAGTTTGGAAAACCTGTATGAAAGTATTATAGGAATCAGGTCCGAAATTAGGAAATTTCAGTTCGTTTAATTATTTTTGTATATATTTATTAATAAATAAGTTTGACATGCAAAATAATTTTTTTAACAAATTTTTATTGTCATTGGTTTTCTTTAAATCTAAAAAGATTGAGTCAAAAGAAGATGCCTTTAAAAGAACTAAAGATTTACTTCTTTCTGTAAAGAATAGAGAAGATTTGGTTAATGCTGTCAAACTAATAAATCACTTTAACAAAACTTATAATATAAGTTCTGAATCAGCAGAATTTGTATATTTTACTAAAATGGTCAATTTAATGAAATTGATTATCCGTAAAAAATATAGGAAAAGTGAAGAAGAAAGTGATGAAAGTCAGCGGATATGCGAGATAGAATTAGAAGAATATTGAAAGAGACTTTAAATTGGGGTGATAAAGATTCAGTTTCTTGGGTAGAAGATCCAAAGTGGAAGACCGACCCAAGTTACACAGAAGACCTAAGTTGGAAATCTGACCCTGAAAAAAGTTATTGGAAAAAAAGTGAAGAAGGTGGTTCATCATCTTCTGGTGGAGAAACCGTAACCGAAGAAGAAGATTTGGAATCAGAGGAGGACCCATTTTCTTGGATTAGAGATACCGAAGAACACCCAAACTATAATGGACACCCACAAGGTGTGGTTTATCTTCGTGACCACGATGAAATTGATGAATTCTGTGACATCATAGAAAACTATAATGGTGGTGTTTTACCTAGAGATGGTGGTGTTTTACCTAGAGAAGATGATAGAGGTGATTTACATCAAGCTTTAGAATATAGAAGAAACGACTTAGAGGAGGAAAATTATGACCCTTCAGAAGCGATATTATCAACATCATTTTTTGTTGAAAAATCGGAACCTGGAATTTTATCGGTTGGTTACTGGGATTACGATGTTGACCATGAAACTATTAGAGAATGGCTTCGTGACGACGACCAAATGTTTAATCAAGAATACAGGTTGCATACTGATTTAAATCAACTTATAAAAGTTTTTGAGGGTTATCAAAATCCTGAACTTTAATAACATTTTCTTAAAGATTTAATAACCTTTAATCCACATACTTTTTGAAGTTCTTAACTATATATTATTGTATGGAATCAATAGTATTAACATTAAGTTCAGTGATAGTTGTCACATTTTTATTATTAACTGTCTTAAAAGATAGAAAAGATTATTTTGATTATTACAACAAAGATTAATATCTTTGTTTTATGGAAATAATAGATTACACATGGTTTACAGCATCCCAAACAATTGGGGTGGTTTTGGTTAAAGACCCTTATGATGGATATAAAGCATATATTGGTTTTGCTAAAGGTGTTAATGAACTTGATGATGTTAAACACATTATAGAATGGGGAAACAAATTTCCTCTTGAGGCAGCACAAAAATTATTCACACACATAAATTTTGAAAATTAATTTGACATTTTAAAAACTTTTACTATCTTTGTCACATATTTAATTTATAACATAAAAGAAATGATAACAAATAACATACATATCAGTAATCGTAATCAGTGGTATCAGCCGTGTTTTATTCACAGTGATAAGGGTATGTTATATGTTGATTGTAAGAGTTAAGAATTACAAAACATAAAAAGATATAACAACCCTAATCCAAAAGATTAGGGTTTTTTATTTTTAGTTCTTTGAAATATTGATAAATAGAGTCGTATCTCCTCACGCTGATAACGTGTTGAAAGAGTAATTGGTCACATGTGGGTTCAACTCCCACCTTCCCTACTAATACACTCTTAGCTCAATTGAATAGAGTACAACGCTACGGACGTTGCGGTTGAAGGTTTGAATCCTTCAGAGTGTACAATATAAGGCACCATGCCCGAGTGGTTAGGGGACGGTCTGCAAAACCGCTCACATTGGTTCGATCCCAATTGGTGCTTCAATCTCATTCTTTGGATATTTATTAATATGAACCTACAAGAATCCATAAGAAGATTATGTGTGTATAATACAGGGACTAATTGTTAATGATTTATTAATACCAGATACCCAATTACAAAGATAGTTATATTATATGGAACTATCCAAATTTTTAACCATAGTAATTCCTTGTAAAAACGAATTAAAAACAATAGACACCACACTGACTTTATTGAATTTTCAAAACAACATTAATAATGTAAATGTTATTATTTCAGATTCCTCCACAGATGAAACAACCTATCAGTTAGAATCAAGAACTAAAGATAAGTTTAGTTTAAAAATCATACAAGGAGGACTTCCAGCAAAGGCGAGAAACAACGGAGCAATGTATGTTAAAACACCATACGTATTGTTTTTAGATTCAGATATGAATTTACTTGATCCAACACTTCTAACAACAGTAATAACAACAATGTTAAAAGAAGACATTGATTTACTAACAACAAAGATAAGAACAACAAACGGGAAGTATAATTATGTGTTTAGAACGTTTGATTTTATACAAAAAATATCCAAGTTCATATCACCATTTTGTTTAGGGGGATTTATGTTGTTTAAAACCGACACATTTAATAAATTAGGGGGATTTGACGAAGATGCAAAAGTATCTGAAGATTATCTACTATCCAAACAAATAAAACCAAAAAGATTTAAAATATTAAATACCACAATATTCACACCACCAAGAAGATTTGATAATAAAGGGGTGTTATATATGATGAGGTTAATGATTAAATCATATTTCAACAGAAATAATAAACAATTCTTTAAAGATGATAACACATATTGGAAATGAAAAAGTGGAGAACAATAATAATGAGTGATTTACATCTTGGTGCAAGACAATCACAAACTGATAAGATACTAAACTTTTTGGAAAAGAATGAATCGGAAATATTAATCCTTAATGGTGATATAATAGATGGATGGGCATTAAAGTCAAAAGGTAAATGGAATAAGGATTGTTCAAAAGTTTTTAGAAGGTTTATGAAGAGATCTGAACAGGGAACAAAGGTAATCTATATTAGAGGAAATCACGATGATTTTTTAAAACCATTTGTCCCATTTAAAATGAATAACATAGAAATCGTAAGAAAGTATGTACACGAAGGAATGGACGGAAGAAAGTATTTTTGTTTTCACGGAGATGTATTAGATTTTGTAATCATGAAAGTAAGGTGGCTAGCAGTAATTGGTGGATGGAGTTATGATTTTGTAATAAAATTAAATACAATATACAACTACATAAGAAAGAAGTTCAATCTACCATACCATTCACTGGCAAATACAATAAAACAATCTGTAAAGGGAGCAATTAACTTTGTATCTGATTTTGAAACAAACGCAAAGAACCTAACAAAACAAAAAGGATATGATGTTGCGGTGTGTGGTCACATACATCAACCAAAATTAGAAAATGATTATATGAATTCGGGTGATTTTTGTGAAAATACAACTTGTCTTGTGGAAGATTTTGATGGTAATTGGGATATCGTATATTTATAATATATGAACCTAAAAAAAATTATAAGGGAAGAAACGGAAAATTGGAAAAAATGGATAGAAGATATATCACCATCTCTTCTAAATACTGTAATAACATTTGAACCAATGATAACCGAAGAACAGTATGAGGAAGTTTTAAAGTTTTTAGAATTGGATGAGAATCTCCATACAAATACAGGTAATATTAGAACATTACAACCCTTTAATTCATATGACTATCTACACCATTTATTAATTGATAAAAATGGTAGAACCGTTTTTGGTGGAACCGATTACGATGAGGATAGTAAATATCAAGAGCGAAATCAAGACATAGATGAATATCTTAAAACTTTCACC
>Ga0172366_10003660_pt1 | contig 12116 bp, 2 predicted proteins | sample LakKivSesite69cm_FD_114533 | JGI IMG/M metagenome (GOLD analysis project Ga0172366, IMG submission 114533) | Sediment microbial communities from Lake Kivu, Rwanda - Sediment site 69cm | ecosystem: Environmental > Aquatic > Freshwater > Lake > Sediment | place: Rwanda: Western Province, Lake Kivu... | reverse complement strand
GACGCCGAGCCGGACAACCGCCGCGCCCAGGATGCCTTGCGCAAGCTGTACCTGCAGAACAAAGACTGGGATGCCCTCGAAGGCTTCTACTCCGCGCACGCCAAGTGGGACGAATTCGTTCGCGTCCTGGAGAGGCAGGCGGAAACCGAGGACGACGCGACCCGGGTGGGCTTGTGGAACAAGATCGCAAGCCTCTACCACGACCGCCTTGCCAAGCCCGGCAAGGCGCAGAAGGCCTTCGAGAAGGCCCTCTCGCTCGACTCGGCCAACCTGGTTGCGGCCGAGGCGCTCATCCCCATCTACGAGAAGGCCGGAGATGCCATCAGGCTGGCAGGCGTGCTGCAGGTGCAGCTGGCACACACGAGCGAGCCTGCCTTGCGCCAGGAGCGCATGCAGCGGATTACCCGGATTCTCGACACCGAGGGCGGACAGAAGCCCTCCGCCCTCGCCGTGGCCCTGCAAGCCGCGAGCGAGAATCCCGTCGAACCGTGGGCCCTCGAGGCGTGCCAGCGCCTGGCCGCGGAAACCGGCGAGTGGGGAAGTCTGGTCCAGGTCTACGAGGCGGCCCTGCCCTCCCTGCAGGGTGCCGATTCCCTTCCCCTGCTGGTGACCCTGGCGTGTGCCTACGAGAAGGAGCTGGCCAGCTTCCCCCTCGCCATCGAGCGCAACCGGCAGATCCTCGCACTTGTGCCCGGCGACGAGCAGGCGGTCTTGGCCCTCGAACGGCTCTATGTCGCGACCGGCCAGCACGAGGAGCTGCTCGCCATCTACGACAAGAAGCTGGCCTTGGCAGGCAGCGAGGCGGAAAAGCGCGAGGTTCGTCTCCAGCTCGCGCTGCTCTACGAGGAGCAGGTCCGCGACGTCGAGAAGGCCCTCACCCTGTACCGCGACATCCTCAAGACCGATCCCGACGACCTGCAGGCGTTGCGCGCCGTCGGTCGCCTCTATCAGGCCACCGAGCAGTGGAAGGATCTGGTGGTGGTCCTGCAGCGCCAGTTGGCCTTATGCGCCAACGACGCCATCGCGTGCGCGGAATTGAAGTTCGCCTTGGGCGAGGTGGCGCAGAGGCACCTCGACGATCCGGCCAAGGCGGTGGAGGCATTCCGAGAAACGCTCGCGCTCGATCCCCAGCACAGCGGTGCTCGCTCGGCCCTGGAGGGGTACCTCGGCGCCAAGAAGTATCAGATGGCGGCCGTAGGCGCCTTGGAGCCCATCTACGAAGCGGCGCACGACATCGAACGCTTGATCGAGATCCAGCGCATCAAGCTTCGGCGCGAGAAGAACGCCGCGGGCAAGGTCGCCCTGGAGCTGCGCATCGGGGCCCTGGAGGCCGAGGCGGGCCGGGCGGAGGCCGCCTACCAAGCCTATGCCGCGGCCTTCGCCGAGGATCCCGCCTCAAGCGACGCGCGCACGGCGCTGGAACAGCTCGCGGATTCCATGGGCACATGGGATTCGCTGGTCGAGATCTACAAGAACGCGCAGGCCAACGCCAAGCTGGAGCCCGCTCTCGAACGCGAAATCCTGCTGGTCATCGCGGTGGCCTACGACGAGAAGCTCGGCCAGTCGGACAAGGCGGTGGAGTACTTCCGTCTGGCGCAGGAGATCGAGCCCGAGGACGCCTCGGCGCTCGAGGCTTTGGAGCGCCTCTACACGCGCACCGAGCGCTGGCCGGATCTGGTCGAGACGCTCAAGAAGAAGGCCGAGGTGGTCCACTCGGTGGAAGATCGGGAACTCATCCACGCCCGCATCGCCACCATCCTGGAGGAGGCCATCGGCAATCTCGACGAGGCCATCGCGGCCTGGAAAGAAGTCCTGGGTGACAACCCCAGCAGCCTACCTGCCCTGCGCGCCCTGGATCGGCTCTTCGTGCAGAAAGGCATGGCCCTCGAATTGGCCGACAATCTCCAGCGCCAGTTCGACCTGGCGAGCGAGCCGGACCAGCAAGCGGTGCTTTTGTGGCGGCTCGGTCAGTTGCGGGAGCATGCCCTCGGCGACGTCTCGGCGGCCATCGAAACCTATCGCCACCTGCTCGAGTTCGATCCCAACCACCAGGACACCATCGGCGCCCTTGAAAACCTCTTGTCGAGGCCGGAGCACGAGCTGGCCTTGGCCGAGCTGCTCGATCCGGTATACCGCGGGCGCAGCGATTTCGGCAATCTGGTGCGCACCCTCGAGATCCAGTCGCGCCACACCCCCGACCTGCGCCGCAAGATCGAGCTTGTGCACGAGATCGCGACCGCGCGCGAAGACGGCCTCGACGACCCGGCCGGGGCCTATGCAGCCCTCGGCCGCGCCCTGGTCGAGGATCCCCTCGATCGCGAAACCCAGATGCGCGCCGAGCGGCTGGCCAAGGCACTGGGATGTGTCGACGACTTGGTGGCTCGCTACCGTGCGGCCGTGGCGACCGTGCCGTCCGACGAGGCCAAGAACGCCGTTCATCATGTGATCGCCAACTTGGCCGAAAACGAGCTCGGCAGCATCGAGATCGCGACCGAGGCCTACCGCCAGGCCCTGACGACCGCGCCGCGCGACATGGAGGCCGCCGACGCCCTCGAACGCATCTACACCCGCCTCGCGGACTACGCCAGCTTGGTGCTGCTCCTGCAGCAGAAGATCGACATGACCGACGCGGTTCCCGACAAGCGGGAGCTGGGGCTGCGCGCGGCCAAGATCTGGGAAGAGGTGCTGGAAAGCCCCGAGAATGCCATCGAGGTCTACCGCCAGACTTTGGCTCTCGACGAGACCGATGCCACTGTGCTTGACAACCTCGAACGCCTCTACATCCGCCTCGAGCGCTGGAGCGATCTCAAGGACGTCTACGCCAAGCAGGCCGAGTTGGCGAGCGATCCGGCGCAGAAGAAGGCGCGCTTGTTCGTGCTCGGCCAGGTCTACGATCGCGAGCTGCGCGATCCGGCGCGCGCCATCGAGACCTACTCGTCGGTGCTCGACATCGACCCCGACGACGTCGAGGCCCTGCAGGCTCTCGATCGCCTGTACCTCGAGACCGAGCGTTGGTACGACCTCCTGTCGGTGCTCGAACGGCAGACCGAGCTGGGCGGGTCGGCCGGCGAGGTGATGTCCCTGCGCTTCCGCATCGGCGAGCTGTGGCGGGAGAAGCTCGCAGACCCCAGCCGAGCGGTGGAGGCCTACAAGCGGGTCTTGGAGATGGATCCGACCCACGAGCCCACCCTGCGCGCCATCGAGGGCATGATGGGGCGGGGAGAGGAGCCCATCGCGGCGGCCGAGGTGCTGCAGCCGATCTACGAGTCGGCCGGGGACTGGGACAAGGTCGGCGTCACCTACGAGGTGATGATCGCCAGTACCCAGGACACGGTTCGGCGTGTGGAGTTGCTGGGTACCGTGGCCGGCATCTACGAGCGCAGGCTGTCGGATTTCGACAAGGCCTTCGATGCCTACTGCCGCGCCATGCGGGTCGATCCGACCAATGCCGACGTGACCGCGCATCTCGACCGCTTGGCCGACGCCAGCGGGCGATGGTCCGAGCTGGCGAGCGCCATCGAATCCGAGATCGAGCGGGTGATGGACAGCGGGCTGCAGGTCGAGATGCTCATGCGCCTGGCCCGCATCTACGAGGAAGAGACGCGCGAGGTGGACAAGGCCATCGCCGCCTTCCGGCGCGTGGCCGACGCCGAGCCGGATCGCAAGGACGGGCTGGTGGCTCTCGACCGTCTGTACACCATGAGCGAACGCTGGCAGGACTTGGCCGACGTGGTTCGCCGTGAGATCCGTCTCGCCGACAACGAGGACGAAATCATCTCGCTCACCTACCGTCTGGCCCAGATCCTCGACGTGGCCCTGGGCGATCTCCCCAAGGCGGTGGAGGCCTACCAGGAAGTCCTGAGCCTCGCGCCGCACCACGAAGAGACGCGGGCGACCCTGGAACACCTGATGGCGAGCGGGAATATGCAGCGCGAAATCGCCCAGGTCCTGGAGCCCCTCTATCGCGTCGGCGAGGAGTGGGAGAAGTTGGTGAACGTCTACCAGGTCGAGCTCATCACCCAGACCGATCCGGAAGAGCGACAGCGCACCCTGCGCCGCCTGGCGGACATCGCCGAGAGCAAGCTGCTGGATCAGATCGCAGCCCTCGATTGGTGGGCGCGGGCGGTCGTGGAAGCGCCGGCCTCGGAGCAAGCCCAGGACGAGGTCCTGCGCTTGGCGCGCACCACCCGGCAATGGGACGTCTACGTCGCGACCATGCACGAAGCCGCGGGCAACACCCGCGACCCGTCGGTGCGCAAGGACGTTCTCATGCGCTTGGCCACGGTGTTCGAGAGCGAGCTTGGCGATTTGGCGCGCGCCGAGGAGGTGCTGGTCGAGGTCCTCGGCATCGACCCCGAGGATGTGGATGCCCTGGCCTTTCTCGATCGCGTCTATGACAGACAGGGCGACTTCGAGAAGCTGGCGGGCATTTTGCACCGGCGCATCGCCATCATCGAGGATCCTCATCGCCGGGTGGAATTGCACCTGCGCCTGGGCAAGGTCCTCGCCGATGTGATCGATGACCCCGACGCGGCGGTGGCGAGCTACCTGGCCGTGCTCGAGCAGGAATCGCGCTCGCCCGAGGCCCTGGAAGCGCTCGAGCGCCTGTATTTCCGTGCCGAGCGCTGGCAGGACCTCTACGGCATCTACGAGAAGATGCTGGACATCGCGCCCGGTGATCAGGCCTTGTCGGATTGCTACGCGCGCATGGCCAAGATCACCTCCGACGTGCTCGGGCAGCGAGAGCACGCGGTGGAGCTGTGGCAGCGCGTGCTTGACCTGCGCGGCTCGGATCCGGTGGCCTTGTCGGCCCTCGCGGATCTGCACGAACAGGCAGAAGAGTGGCGCGAGATCACGGAAGTGCTCGACAGCCAGATCCGCGCCATCGACGACCCGGTGGCCCGGATTCCCGTCTACAAGCGCCTGGGGCGGGTGTGGGGCGAGAAGCTCGGACGCGAGCGCAACGCCCTCGAGTGCTGGCAGAAAGTGGTCGAGATCGATCCCGGCGACGTGGAGGCGCTGCAGGCCATCGCCAACAACTACCGCAGCGCCGGCGCTTGGGAAGAGCTGGCCGATGTCTTGCGAAGAACCATCGAGGTCGGCACGCAGGTTCTTTCGGCCGCCGAGATCAAGGAACTCTACGCCCAGTTGGGCGAGCTCGAAGGCGCCACCCTTCTGCGCGTGGGCGCCGCGGTCGACGCCTGGCGCGAAGTCCTGCGCCTGGATCCGGGGGACTTCCGCGCTCTCGCCGCGCTCGAGATCCTGTTCACCCAAGAAGCGCGCTGGGAGGAGTGCGTCGAGGTGCTCGAGCGGCGGGCGGCCGTGCTCGCCTCACCCGACGAGAAGGTCGACGTTCTGATGCAAGCCGCGGCGATTTGGGCGGACAAGGTCGGCGACGGCGGCGCGGCCACCGATGTCTACGAGCGCGTGTTGCAGATCGCCCCTTCGAACCTCCAGGCCTCGGCCAATCTCGAAGAGCTCTACCGCCAGCGCAAGGTGTGGCCGCGTCTGGTGGAGCTCCTCCTGGCCCGCATCGAGTATGTGGAGGGGTCCGACGAGCGCATCAAGCTCTTCCTCGACATTGCCTCGATCTACGAGGAGCAACTCGGGGATCGCGACTCGGCGTTCGTGACCTTGCAGGCCGCCTTCCGCGAGGACTACTCCAACGACCGCGTGGCCCGGGAGCTGGATCGCCTGGCCACGGCGACCGGCAAGTGGAACGAGCTCCTCACCGAGTACACCCAGGTCGCACAAGGCATGTCCGACGAGAAGCAAGCCGCAGACCTGTGGGTCAAGATCGCCCGCTGGTACGTCTCCGCGCTCGATCACACCGAGTACGGGGTGGTGTCCGCCAAGAAAGCCCTCTCCCTGGTTCCCGAGCACGGGGGCGCCATGCTGGCCCTGGCCGATTTCTACCGCAAGCTCGGGCAGTGGAAGGATCTGGTGGCCATCCTCTCCAAGTTGGCCGAGATCGAAGAGGACACGGGGCGCAAGGTGGAGGCCCTCCTCGCCCTGGCCGAGGCCTTCGAGGTGCAGCTCTCGGATGCGGGCCAGGCCACGGCGGCCTACGAACAGGCCCTGCGCTGCGACGAACGCTGCCTGCCCGCCATCGATGCGCTCGAGCGCCTGCACCGCCGCGCCCAGGCCTGGGATCGGCTGGCCGACATCTTGGGCAAGAAGTCCCAGGTCGTGAGTGACGTGGACTTGGCGGTGAAGCTGCGTCTGCAGGTCGGCGAGTTGTGGGAAAACCGGCTGGGCGACAACGAACGTGCGCTCGAGGCCTACCGCGAGGTCCTGAGCGTGGATCCGCAGAACCTCCCGGCCCTCAAGGCGCTCGAACAGCTCTACCTCAAGACCGGGCGTACCGAGGACTACCTCGAGGTCCTCGAGCACCAGCTCGAGGTCACCCCGGCCGACCGCGAGCGCGTAGGCCTCTACCTGCGCATGGCCAAGGTCTGGGAAGAGCAGCCGGGTAGGGCGGATCGGGCCATCGAGTGCCTGCTCCAGGCCCTGGAAATCGATCGCATGCAACTCGGTGTCTACCGTGACATCGAGCGCCTCTTCCGCGCCGAACGTCGCTGGGACGCCCTGGTGGACATCTATCGACGCCACATCCAGGTCGAGACCGAGTCGCAAGAGCGCACGGCCATCCATCTGGCTCTCGGGAAGCTGTTCGAGGAGGAGCTGCGCGATCCCGATCGCGCGGCCGAATCCTACAACGACATCCTCGGCTTCGCTCCCGACCACACCGAGGCCCTGAAGGGGCTGGCCAGCATCTACGAGCAGACCGAGCAGTGGGACCGCGCGGTCGAGACCATGGAGCGCCTGGTGGACGTGGTCGAGCCCCAGGAGAAGGTCAATCTCAGCTACCGCCTGGGCCGGATTTTCGACGAGCACATGCAGATGCCGGAATCGGCCGAGGAGCGTCTGTCGGATGCCTTGAGCGTGGATCCGACCCACGTGCCGAGCATGTTCTCGCTCATCGGCCTGTACAAGCGGCGCGGGGATTCGCACAAGGCCGCCCAGATGATGGTGCGGGCCGAAGCCTCGACCCAGAACGTCCTCGAGAAGACCCGCCTGCTTTTCGAGGCCGGCCGGCTCTACCAGAACGACCTCGGCGACGTCGAGAAAGCGAAGGAGCTCTACGCCCGCACCCTGGAGTTCGATCCGGAGCACGTGGAGGCGGCGGCGCCACTGGCCGAGATCTACTTCCGGGGCCAGGAGTGGGCCCCCCTGGTGCCGGTGCTGGAGATGCTCATCCGCAAGACCGACCGCCGCGCCAACAAGGAGCTTCACGTTCTCAACTACCGCCTGGCCAAGGCGGCCGACAAGCTGGGCGACGAGGACAAGGCGCTCAAGTGCTACCGCCACGCCTACGAGCTGGATCCGACGCATCTGCCGACCCTGATCGATCGCGCCGACCTGCTCTATCGTCGGCAGCAGTGGGACGACGCCTTCAAGCTCTACCAGACCGTGATCGTACAGCACCGGGAGTCGCAGAGCGAAGCCCGGATCGTCGAGATCTTCCATCGCATCGGCGTCATCAAGATGAAGGTGGGCGAGCGCGCCAAGTCGATCAACATGTTCGAGAAGGCACTCGAGATCGACCCCGGGCACCGGCCTACCCTGGAAGCCTTGGCCCAGGTGTATGGCGAGGCGGGTGACTGGGAATCGGTGATCAGGCAGAAGCGAGCCTTGCTGGCCCACAGCGAGACCGTGGACGAGAAACTGCGCTTCCACGAGGGAATCATCGTCATCTACAAAGACAAGCTGGCCAATCCGCAGAAGGCCATCGCCGCCTATCTGGAAGCCATCGACGTCAAGCCCGACGCGCGCAATCTGCTCGTCGACGTGATCGAGCTGCTCTACGAAACCAAGCAGTGGAAGAAGGCGGTGGAGATTCTCCTCCGCCTGGCCAACCTGGAGAGCGGCAGGACCAAGGCCAAGTACCTGGAAACCGCCGGTATGATCACCAACCAGGAGTTGCACTCGCCCGACGAGGCCGTCGAGATCTTCAACCAGGCCCTGGACGTATGTCCCGAGAATCTCAAGCCGTTCGAGCGCATCGACAAGATCATGACGGCCAAGAAGGACTGGACAAACCAGCAGCGCAACTACCGCAAGATGCTCAAGCGCTTGGGGCAGGACGCAAGTGCGCCCGAGAAGAAGGCCACGCAGCTCGCGCTTTGGCACGGCTTGGGTGAGATCTATCGCTCGCGTCTCAAGCAGTACCGCGAGGCGGCCGAGGCCTTCGAGGTGTGCGTGCGCCTCGAGCCCGACAACCTGTCCCGCCACCAGATCCTGGCCGAGCTCTACCAGGTGCAAGGGCCGGAGTGCTACGACAAGTCGATTCGCGAATACCGCGTGCTCATGGCGCGGGCCAAGGACGTCAAGGAGATGGTGCCGGCGCTCAGGACCCTGCGGCGCATGTACGCCGAGTTGGGCAAGTACGATCAGGTGTGGTGCGTGGCCGCGACCCTCTCCTTCCTCAAGCAGGCCGATGCCGAAGAGGTACGCTTCTTCGAGCAGTACCGCAGCAAGGGTCTGGCCCGGGTCAAGGCGCGCCTCAGCGAGGAGAACTGGCAGCGGCAGATTTTCCACCCCGACGAGGACCGCTATGTCTCCCTGGTGCTCGCCAACATCAGCCAGACGGTCATCGCCATGCGCGCCCAGGAGCACAAGGAGTACGGGATCAAGCGCAAGGATCGCCGTGATCTCAACACCGACCAGCTCATGTTGAGCCGCGTTTTCGTCTATGCCAGCCAGATCCTCGGGGTGAGCATCCCCGAGCTCTACTTGCGCCAGGACTGGGCCGGGGACATGGAGTTCGTGAGCGCGCGCGACAAGCAGCAGCTCTGCCCGGCGGTGATCGTGGGTTCGGCGTTGCTCCAGGGCAGGCAAGAGAGGGAGCTGGCCTATGCGCTGGCCAAGCGCTTGACGCTTCTGCGCGGAGACCATCTCATGCGCTGGCCGCGCATCGTACCCCAGGTGTCCGAGCTCAAGGCGTTCTTCCTGGCCGCGCTCAAGGTGGTCGAGCCCAAGGTGCCGGTGAAGGGCGACATGGAACAGCCGGTCGCGGAGCGTGTCGAGCTCTTGCGGCGATTCCTGCCGCCCCAGCACATGGAGCAGTTGGCCGTGGTGGTGCGCCGGTTCCTCGAGAGCAAGGCCGAGGTCGACTTGCACAAATGGTCGACCGCCGTGGACTACACGGCAACGCGCGCCGGGTTTCTGCTGTGCAACGACCTCGAGACCGCCGCGCATCAGGTGCTCGCCGAGGCCATCGTGGTGGGCAGTGCGGATCCCAAGGACAAGATCCGGGATCTCATCCAATGGAGCGTCTCGGAGGAGTACTTTGAGCTGCGTACCCATTTGGGCCTGTCCATCGGATAGGAAGGGATGCCGGCCGCCCTTGCCATGATCCTCGCAGGCGCGGCCGGCGCCAGCCTCGGATTGTGGCTCTCGACCAAGGTACGCACCCGGGTCGTCCGTCACCGCCACGCGCGGGTGCAAGAAAACGAACGCATTCGCGCTGCCGCGGAACGCGAGCGCCAAACCCTACGCGTGCAAGCCGAGGTGGCGGCGCGGGAAGAAGCCCTGGTCGTGCGCGCGGACGCCGAGGCGGCCTTTCGCGCCCGCCAACTGGAACTGGCGGAGCTGGAGGCGGCCTTGGTCGGCCGGACCGTCTTGGCCGGCGAGGAAGCGCGCGAGCTAGAGGTCTTCCGCCAGGAGCTGGCGGAACGTGAGTCCCCACTGCGCGAGACTGAGAAGCGGCGGCGAGCCCTGGCCGGCGAGACGGAATCGTTGCGTAAGCAGTATCGCAGCGACCTGGAGAGGGCTGCCGGAACCACGGCGCGGCAATTGCTCCACACGCTGCGCGAGGCCGAGATCGAGGAGGCACGCGCGCTCGCCGCGCAGGCCGTGCGCGGTGCCGGCGAGGGCGGCTCGGCGCCCGAGACGGCCCGTGCCGCCAAACGCCTGATGGGCATCTCGGTGGGCCGCATTACCAATCACTTCTACTCGGAGCGGGCGCAATCGCTTGTCCCCCTGCCCGAGTCGCGCGGAGGGCCTCCTCCCATCAGCGCGGACGACCTCCGGCTGGTCGAGGGGGTGTCAGGGGTCACCCTGGTATTGAGCGAAGCGGGCGACGGCATTCGCCTGGAGGGGCAGGACGGGGTAGGGCGCGAGATTGCCCGTCGCTGCCTTGCCCACATGCTCAAGCGCCCGGGGTTGCGGGGAGACGCCTTCGCCAGGATGGCGCGCGAGATCACGAGCGGGCTCGAGCGCGAGATCGTGGAATTCGGACGGCGCGGGTTTGCCTTGCTCAAGCTGGACCGTGCCCATCCCGAGATCGTCAAGCTTCTGGGCCGACTCAACTACCGCACCAGCTACTCGCAAAACCAGTGGGAGCACGCTGTGGAAGCCGGATTCTTGTGCGGGATGATCGCGGCCGAGCTGGGGCTCGACGTCAAGATCGCGCGGCGGGCGGCACTGCTTCACGACATCGGCAAGGCACTCACCCATGCCCTCGACGGATCGCACGCGACGATTGGCGCCGACCATGCCCGCCGCCTGGGCGAGAGCGAGATCATCGCCAACGCCATCGGAGCCCACCACACCGACGAGCCCTTTGCCAGCGCCTACGCTCACCTGGTGGCGGCGGCCGACGCCATGTCGGGCGGCCGGCCCGGGGCGCGCCGCCAGAGCGAGGACAACCACACGGCCAGGTTGGCCGAGATCGAGCGCATCGTGCGCAACTTCCGCGGGGTGGGCGAGGCCTTCGCGGTGCAGGGTGGGCGCGAGGTGCGGGTTTACGTCGAAGAAGGTCAGATCGGCGACGCGGGCGCGGCCAAGCTCGCGGCGGATATCGCGCAGGCCATCTCGCGCGAGCTCACCTTCCCCGGCCAGATCAAGGTCATCGTCATCCGTGAATTCAAAGCCGTCGAGCTGGCGAGCTAGATCGACGGTTCTTGAAGAAGAAAACCACAGAGGACACAGAGGACACAGAGACGTACGAGAAGGAAAGGGGTCGGACCAAGAGCCGGAGAATCCCTCCCGTTCCGGCCTCTGTGTCCTCTGGCTCCTCTGCCGTGAAGACCGGAGGAGGATCGCATGCGACTTCAGATTCCACCTATCGTTCCCTACGTCGTGGGCGCGCTGCTCGTGGTCTTCGGCATCCTGCGGGCCAAGTACCTGGGGGCGCCGCGACCGCCGCGAACGGCCGATGACGAGGAAGGCGCCGCGGCCGACCCGAAGCCGGTGCGCGGCAAGGCGCAGCGCCGGCACCTGGCCATGGGCATGGTCTGGGTTGCGCTCGGGCTGTTCCTGGTGCTCTCGACGGCGTACCAGATCCACCGCCGGTAGCCGGGCGGCGGCAGGGCGCAGCCTGTTTCTTCGGTTGTCCTTCGCCAAGTCCTTGTCCGGGCAGCCCGAGGACCGATGCTCGGCGGCACAAGCGGTGTTTTCAACCGCCGCGAGGCCGAAGCGGGACAGCCGCTCAGAGTGGAACGATCGCCGGAATCGCCGGTTGGAGAGAGATCTCCTTACGCACGGAGGGTGGCGACGTCTGCGGAGGCAGGTCAGGCAGCGCGGCGCTCGTATCGGTGGTGCAGACCACCGACTTTGGGCAGTGCCACGATTCTCCCGATGCTTGGCGGCTTTGCGGCTCTCGGTTCCGGCGCGTCCTTGCCCAGCGACAAGTGCGTCCTCGACCTGTGATAGTCGACGTCGGGTTCGGCCATCCGTCGTATGAGCTGCTTGACCTCAGGAGCGACGTCATCCTTCGCCTCTGTGCGGGCCCGGGACTTCCAGCGCCAGAAGAGGCGGAATCATGCGCGATGCCAACCGACCACCGTGTCGGGCTTGACGATATCGATGGCATCGGACCAGCGGGACCAGATCTGGGGAAGGCCGACAGAGGAGGCGCGGTCGGCTGGACGAAGGCGGACCCGGGGCGCAAAGCGGCGTAGGGCGGCGAGTTGCCGGCGGAGTGCGAGATTCGTGTCCTTCCGGCAAGCGTGCGTAGCCGCGCCGGGCGGGCGCCGGGCGGCCGCCGGGCATCCACCCGGCGGCGGCAGACCTCGGCCACGCACGCAGGCTCGGCCGTAGCGCGAGGCGAG
>Ga0172366_10003659_pt1 | contig 12116 bp, 7 predicted proteins | sample LakKivSesite69cm_FD_114533 | JGI IMG/M metagenome (GOLD analysis project Ga0172366, IMG submission 114533) | Sediment microbial communities from Lake Kivu, Rwanda - Sediment site 69cm | ecosystem: Environmental > Aquatic > Freshwater > Lake > Sediment | place: Rwanda: Western Province, Lake Kivu... | reverse complement strand
GGCTTCTGGGGAATTTTTTGAGGAAAGCGAAATAAAGGTCAATTGCTAAACTGGGCAGGTCCAGCTTTTCTCCATAAATCCGAGCTAAATAAAGATAGGCTTGTTCTAATAACGATTTTTGATGAGAATTATAGACCTTGTCCCAGTCTTTGATTAAAAGCTCCAGCGCCCTTGCGGATAAAAGATATTTGCCCCTTTGAGATAAATGCCGGCATAGCTCTAACTGAATCCGAGGCGAAAATATCCTTCTATACCTCATAAAGTATTCCTCAAATAGCTCGCTGGCTTTGCTAAACTCCTTCTGGCTGACTAAAAGATAAATCGCCTGGCAAAAATAGCGCTCGGCTTGAGGATATTGCGCCTTATTCTGATGCTTATGAGCAAGCTCAATCAAGCTCTTGACCTCTGGGAGGGAAGATGGTCTGGTGAAAAGCAAGCTAATTAAGCCCAGCCAAAGCAGAATCATTGCCCAAATAATTAACTCCTGATGCGAGAAGGGATAAAACAAGCTCAGGATAGCGAGACTCATCAATATATAGGTTATGGGAGGAGGCTTTGCTCTATTAGTCGTATGCGATTTTTTCTCTGTTCCCCTCATCTCTGCCTCCCCTTAATTTTTGACGCGGGCAGAAGAATTAGAGATTCCTAATTTTTAGGTTTTTTTCTCTTTTATAGAAAATACCGGATGGGAGAATTATGCTGAAAAATCGTTCCTATAAAAGAAGGTGTGAAAGAGGTCTTGTTTCAGGGTTGAGTTTATGGCAAAAGGCAAAAAAGTGGGTTGTCAGGTTTATCCAAGAGTCAGAGGGTAGAGAGTTATCTCAATTTGAGAATTATCTATTAGGCGCTCCAGAACATTTTTTTCTTGACAAGCAGGGGAAATTGGCTAAAATATAAATAGACGGAAAGTATTTCCTAAATTCTTGCCTCGGTTTAAGCTAATTTGAAAAAGATAGGTCAAAACGGGTAGGTAAAGCTATAAGTGAGATTTTTAGGTAATCTCGGACATTATATTTTTAAAGACGGAAACCTCATTTTAAAAACTTATTAAGGAGCAGAATATGGTAAAGAACCCGGAGAATCCTGAGGAGCAGGCGCAGAAGCAGAATGAGGAGATTCAGGCTCAAGAAAAGCCAGCAGAAGAAGTCAAAGTTAGACCCCAGCTCAATCTCAAGGAGTTAAAGTCCAAAAAGTTTAACGAGCTGGTAAAAATTGCCAAGGAGTTAGGGGTGGAAAGCCCCTCTACCTCTCGCAAGCAGGAGCTGATTTTTGCCATTCTTCAGGCGCAGGCGGTGAAAAGCGGGCTAATTTATGGAGAGGGGGTGCTGGAGGTGCTACCGGATGGTTTTGGTTTTCTTCGCTCCACCAGTTATAATTACCTTCCTGGTCCGGATGATATTTATGTTTCACCCTCTCAGATTCGGCGTTTTGGTCTGAAGACCGGGGACACGGTTGCGGGTCAGATTCGCCCTCCCAAGGACACTGAGCGGTATTTTGCCTTACTCAAGGTGGAGGCGATAAATTTTGAGGAGCCGGAATTGGCAAGGGAGCGGGTCAACTTTGATAATCTGGTGCCGATTTATCCCAATGACCGGCTTCGGCTGGAATATAGCCAGGAAAATTTCACCACTCGGATATTGGACCTTTTTACTCCCATTGGCAAGGGTCAGCGGGGCTTGATTGTGGCTCCTCCCTATTCTGGAAAGACCGTGATGCTACAAAATATAGCTCGGGCCTTGATGCAAAACTATCCTGAGCTATATCTGATAGTGCTTCTGATAGATGAAAGACCGGAAGAGGTCACAGAGATGGAGCGGATAGTTAAAGGCGAGGTAATCAGCTCCACCTTTGATGAGCCTCCTCAACGGCATGTGCAGGTGACCGAGATGGTGCTGGAGAAGGCGAAACGGCTGGTGGAATATAAAAAGGATGTGGTGATTCTTTTGGACTCAATTACCCGCTTAGCCAGAGCTTATAACAATGTTGTTCCTCCCAGCGGAAAGATACTTACTGGCGGAGTGGATTCCACTGCGCTTCATAAGCCCAAGAGGTTTTTTGGAGCGGCGCGGAATATAGAGGAGGGCGGGTCTCTGACCATAATTGCGACCGCTCTGATTGACACTGGCTCTCGGATGGATGAGGTGATTTTTGAAGAGTTCAAAGGCACGGGCAATATGGAGATTGTGTTAGATAGAAGGATGATGGAGAAGCGGATATTTCCGGCAATTGATTTGAACCGCTCTGCGACCCGGAGGGAGGAGCTTTTGGTGGACGAAAAGACCCGCCAGCGGGTCTGGCTTCTTCGCAAGGTTTTAAGCCCGCTCAATCCGATAGACGCGATGGAATTTCTTTTGGATAAAATCTCTGGCACCAAGACCAATGACAAGTTTTTAGAATCTATGAACCAATAAAGCCCAGTGTCAGTGCGGAACAAGAGTCAAGCTACCCTGATTGGTTTGGAGAAATTTTTTGACGGATTTAGCTTCAAACAATATCTGTTTTTAGTTTTCTTTTTGGCATTAATATTCCGCCTCTTAATAATTTTATTCCTTTCCAATTTTGAACGAGTGTATGGAATGGAAAATGAAGTGATAGCACTGAATATGCTTGCCGGTAAGGGTTATAGCTATGCGTTCATTGTTAATATGATGCCGAGCGCGCTGGTAGGGCCGGTTTACACTTTTTTTCTGTATCTTCATTTTTTTTTATTTGGTAAAAATTACCTTTTGGTTGAGTTAAGTCAGGCGGTTCTCGGTGCGTTTTCTGCGATTTTGACCGCGCTTATTGCCCGGCGTTTAATAAGTCAGGCGGTAGGAATTATTTCTGGATTGCTTTTTGCGGTTTATCCAATTTATGCTTACTGGTGCGCATTGCCTCACCAGTTAATTTTAGATATATTCCTGATTGAGCTATCTATTTATCTGGCAATGGTTTCAGTAGAGAAGAAAAAATTTGGTTATCATCTTTTAGCAGGCTTGGTGATGGGCTTAAGTGCCCTCTCTAAAAGTTTTTACCTTTCCTTTGTGCCAATTTATATCATCTGGCTCTGGCAAAAACCAAGAACAAAGAGCCTGATTTACATTGCAACTATCTGGCTTCTTTCTGCGGTAATAATAATTCTTCCCTGGGCGATTCGGAATTATAAAGTATTTAGTGAACTGATCCCGCTCACCACCAATGGTGGGGCTAATCTTTGGTATGGAAATAATCCTTTTGCAAGTGGTGCACTTTATACAGAAGATGGAAAACCTATGCTTTCTATGATTCCAGATGATTTAATGGGAAAAATTCATCTGGCAAAGACCGAGGCAGAAAAAGACCAGTTATTGTATCAGGCGGGCATAACTTGGATTAAGCAAAATCCAATCAAGTTTGTAAAATTGATTCCCTACCGGCTCCGAGCAATCTGGTGGTTTGACCCGGAGATGGCAAGCAATTTTCCTCTTTTAAGAGAAATAGTTTATATTTTACTACTCTTATTTTCCTTGCCGGGAATTTGGCTTACCAGAAAAAACTGGCAAAAATTTTCAGTTTTTTACTTGCTTTTTTTATGGACTAGCTTTTTTTATAGTTTCACCGTGGGACAGGCAAGATTCCGGTATCTTTTAGAATTCAGCTTTTTAATTTTTGCAGGTGTTTTTTTGAGCTGGCTGTGGGTAAAATTTAGAGAACGACTTTATTATTAACTGATTTAAAAAGATTCTCCCTTGCTCTGGGTTGACCGAATTATAATTTGTGCTAAAAGATTTATAAAACCCGGCTGGGGAAGAAATGATAAAGAAAACATGGACTTGGCTTTTGTTCCTTATTTTAACTCCGGTTTTAGCTTTGGCAGAAAACCAGAAGATAAAACTTTCTCCAACTAACACTACAATAACCATATTGGGCAATGTTTTGACTGATTTCGCGCTTGCGCTTCAATCAAGACCAATGGTAGACCCAAAAATTGACCAGATAGAGACCGTGTTTTCTTATTTTTCAAAGCCGGTTTATCATATTGGTGTTCCGGGCGAGCATTTTGCAACGATGGTCACGCCTGAGGGAAGGCTTTATAATGGCTCTGCAGAGCTGGTTTTTTTCAAAAAGGACTTAAAGCCAATTTCGCAAAGGATATACACACTTTTAGATGGCTGGCTTCCTTGCATCCAGTATCAGGTTGAGGAGCAAGGGGTGGTCTATAAAATAGAGGCGTTTCAGTTCTGGTTAGAGGAGGAGAACAAAGGAGCGCCGGTAAATTTTGTTCGGGTCAGTGTAAAAAATTTGAACTCAAGCCCGATTATGGCCGGACTCGCGGTAGGATATAAATTCGGCGGTCTTGACCATCGTCCTCCCCAGATGAGGCAAAAAAGGTTTAATCCTGGTTGGAGTTATGGTTTTGGAGAAAATTACGCTCTTCGGGATGGGAAATTGGTTTATTATTTTGACCAGGCGCCAACCCGCAAATGGATTTTTGAAGGAAGAAGATATAGAGGAAGGGATTTTAAAATTCTTGAGAACTGGAGGGTGAATTCCATAGTGGAATATGAGCTTGAGCTTGGGCCCGAGGAAGAAAAGAGCTTGTTTTTTAAATTTCCGCAATATCTTGTTGAGCCATCTTCAGAGTCTTTATCAAAATTGGCTAATGCTGATTTTATTGATTATTTGAACCAAATGGTGAGGTTTTGGAGCTTGGCGGTGAATCAGGGGATGACCATCGGTTTAAGTGAGCCTAAAGTAGTTAATGCCAGCAGGTCTGCATTGGTTCATAACATAATGTGCCAGGAATATCCGTCTGAAAATGAAATTAAACAGGTGGTGAATCGGTTTCAGTATAATCGGTTCTGGCTTCGGGACAGCTCTTTTCATTCTCGGCTATACACTATTTTTGGTCATTTGGATAGCGCGGAGAAACTGCTTCGGCATTTTTTGCGATATCAGGATGAATCCGGCAATTTTTTATCTCAAAAAGGGCAATTGGACGGTTTTGGTCAAAGCCTATGGGCATTTGGAGAATATATTAAAATCACCCGAGACCGGGAATTTGCTCAGGAGATTTTGCCTTCAGTAAAAAAGGCGATTAGCTGGTTTGAGAAGGTGACAAAAGAGGATAAATACGGGCTTTTGCCTTCTACTTTTGCGATGGATAACGAATGGATTATTGGCAGATACACCGGGCATAATATCTGGGCTTTGGCTGGTCTGGATGGCGCAATAGAGGTAGCGAAAATCGCAGGAGATGATGAGAGCAAAGAAAAATGGAAACAGCTTCGGAAGGAGTTTTACCAAAATTTTTATGGGCTTTTAGCTCAAGCGTCTGAGAGGAATAGAGGGAGAATGCCTCCGGGAATGGATGTTCCCGGAGGGGTGGACTGGGGAAATTTATTGGAGGTTTATCCGGATAATTTTCTTCCCCCAGACCATCCCTTGGTGGAGAAAACTTTTGAGCATTATCGCAAAAAGCATTATGCGGAAGGGATTGCGACTTATCAATTTTCTATGCATCATTATATTACTGAGCGGGTCGCAAAAATAGCGGTAATTCAGGGCAGGCAGGAACAAGCATTAAGCGATTTTTATTCAATGCTCTTGCATACTGGCTCCTGCCATCAGGGATTTGAATGGGCGATTTATCCCTGGTCAGACCGGGACTATTGCCCAACCACCCCTTGGGGGCAGTTCTGCAATTTTCCGCCTCACGGCTGGTATGCGGTGTTTTATAATACCTTGCTAAGGAATATGTTGATTCGGGAACAGGGAAACGAGCTTCATCTTTTGAGCGCGCTCAGTCCAGAATGGACCAAGCCCGGAGAAGAGATTCAGGTTAATAGAGCCTTGACTTATTTTGGCATAGTTAGCCTGAAGGCAAAATCAGAAAAAGATAAACTGGCTCTCAATCTTAAAGCTGATTTCACCCAGGCGCCAGAAAAAATTGTGGTTCATTTTCCATTTTTTGCAAGAGTAGAAAAGGCGCTGGCAGATACTCAGGAGGTAAAATTTTATCAGGGCTATGCAGAGTTTGGCCCCGAGACCAAAATGGTTGAAATTTTCTGGAGGCTCAGTCCTGCTCCAGAATATAGTTATCAGGCTTTTGTGGAGCGATATAAAAAGCAGTATCAGGAGAAATATAGAGTTAAATATCGCTGAGGGCTAAAAGATGAAAATTAAATTTACGGCTTGGGCTTTTTTCCTAATAGGTCTTATTTTGATTGGCGCAGAGGGAGAGGGGATGGAAAAAATAGAATCTCAGCTGGTTAATCGCGCTCCTTGGGCAGTGGTCTCTGCCAGTTCCTATCGCAGAGCCAGATTATCAGAAGTCAAGGGTGGGAGCATTTTGCTATATGCGCCTCAGGTGTGGAACCATTGGCTCTCGGGCTATGTTCAGGATAAAAGCACTGAGACTTTCTGGGCTTGCAAGAATGCCTCCGGGGAATGGATTGAGCTGGAATTAGGAAATTCTTTGTTAAACCAGGTGCCTGTCAGTAAGCTAATAATTCATTGGGGCAAAGACCGTCCTAAGGTCTATTCTTTATTGGTCTCTAAGGATGGCAAAACCTATCAGAAGATAAGAGAGATAAATCTAAAAGACTCGGACTCACGAGAGTTTGACTTTGCGCCTCAGATTTTAGCTCGCTCAATTCGGATTGAATTTCATAAGAGCGAGACCAAAAAAGGAATCAGCATAAAAGAGATTGAGGTTTATGGTCCGGAAGCAGAGCTTATGCCCGGACCTGTTTTAGGAGTTGAGGCAAAGCCGCTATCTAAATCTGATATTCAACTGAGCTGGCGATATTCTCCTCAACCCGGGCCCGCTTATCTATTTAAAATCTATCGCTCAGAGGAGCCAAATTTTGGGCTGGATTTATCACATCTGATTGAAGAAACAGATAAGCCCTTTTTTGTGGACCGATTCCTTGAGCCGGGCACCACTTATTATTACAAAGTGGTCAGCGAGAGTTTTTCCGGGGATAGGAATTTAACTGCGCCAAAGGTTTTTGCCCAGACCGATTCCGGAGCGGTTTATTATCGGCTTCGGATTCGGGGAGTGATAGAAGGGTTTTATAATCAGCCCTGGACCCATCCGGAAAGAATTCGGATGTTGAGATTTATGGCCAGGAGTGGATTTAACTATTATATCTATGCTCCCAAGAATGACCCTTATCATCGCCAGCTCTGGAGGGAAAGTTATCCTTTGGATGAGCAAAATAATTTCCGAGAATTGGTTCAGAGCGCTAAGGCTTTAGGCATAACCTTTAATTATGGTGTCTCGCCGGGGCTGAACATAGATTACAACCAGCCAAAAGAGAAGGAACTGCTTAAAGCCAAGCTAAAACAGATGTTTGAGTTAGGGGTTCGGGCTTTTACGCTCTGCCTGGATGATATTCCGGGCTCGGCTCAGGCGAATCAAGGGATGGCTTTGGACCAGATCAAGCTGGTAAATGAGCTTTATAGATTTCTTAAATTTTTGGATAAGGATTGCCAGTTATTTTTTGTGCCCACGGTTTATTCTTTTCCTTATTCTCACTGGCCGAAAAAAAATCCGAATTTTGCCAGCTACCTTGAGACCCTTGCCCAGATAGAGCCAGAGGTATTGATTATGTGGACCGGTCCGAGCCAGACCTTTTCTGAAGAGATAGACTTAAAGAGTTCATCAGAGTATCAGAGGCTCTGGGGAAGAAAAATTTTAATCTGGGACAATTATCCAGTGAACGATGGTGGGCTACAAAATCATATTTTTCTTGGTCCCTATTTAGGAAGGGATTTAAAATTAGGAGAAGCGGTTGAAGGGATTTTCTCTAACCCGATGTTCTTGCCTAATGCCAGCTATATTCCGCTTTTCACGATGGGAAGATATTTCACGGCGCCGGATTATGACCCCTGGCAGGCTTATCAGGAAGCAATTGATGAGTTAGGCAAAGGAGCAGAAGGAGCGCTCAAGGATTTAAGCGATTGCCTTTTGAATCATCCTTTGTTTCCGAGTAGAAATGTCTCCCAAATCCCAGTCAAGAATTTAATGGATGATTTCTGGAGCGCTTATCAAGCTGGCGACTGGGAGCTTCAAGCAGGCGCGCTAAAAGCGGTCTTGGAAAGATACGCCCATAATCCAAAAATGCTCGCTAATTTGGATAATAAAAAACTCTGGTATGAGCTAAAGCCTTCAAGCGAAAAGCTAAGCCTTTATGCCCAAGCGTCTCTTCTGGCGCTTGATTATCTTTTAGAAAAAGACCCGCTAAAGAAAAAATCAGCAAAAAGACAAGCCATTCAGCTTTTAGAATCTGCGAACCAGATAAAAGCCAAAGTCGCAGATAACCGAATCGGGTTTATTTATAGCCTGTTGCTTGGTAAATCTGAAAACCGCGCTTTATTTGAGGAATTTATCCAAAACGCGGTTAAATAAAAAATCAATAGTAAATAAGATGGTCTTTCTTTTTTGAGGGTTTGTCCGGGGTATTCACCCTCCTTAAATCCAGTAAAAGAGACTGGAAAAATTAGCCAGCTTTTGGTATGTTATTTGCTGATGAGTAAGCTCACCCCAGCAATTGAGCAATATCTCCGGACCAAAGCCGAATATCCGGATTGTCTGCTTTTTTTCCGAATGGGGGATTTTTATGAGATGTTTTTTGAGGATGCCAAAACCGCAAGTCAGGAGCTTGAGATTGTCCTTACTCGCAGAGGCAAACACCGGGGAGAGGATGTGCCTCTTTGCGGAGTGCCTTATCATTCTGCGGATAGTTATATTGCTCGGCTGGTTAGCAAGGGTTATAAAGTCGCGATTTGCGAGCAGGTGGAAGACCCGAAAAAGGCAAAAGGAATTGTCAAAAGAGCGGTCACTCGGGTGATAACCCCGGCCACCGTGTTAGATAGCCAGAGCCTTGAGAAAACCCTTCATTCTTATCTCGCTTCCATCGCTACTGATTACCGCTCCAACTTTGGCTTGGCTTATCTGGACTTCTCCACTGGCGAATTCAAATGCACTGAAGTTAAAAATCTCTCTCGGCTGTTTGATGAGCTGGGAAGAATAGAGCCAAAAGAGATGATTATCCCAAAAGAGCTTTTCAACCAGGCGGAATTTAAGCGCTTCTGGGAGGATTATCTCAATCAATTGGGCGAGGAGCCATTTTTAAATTTTGTTTCTGAGGAGGAGATGGAGCTTGAGAATAGCCAAAAAAGGCTTTTAAGGCATTTTCAGGTAGAGAGTTTAGCTGGATTTGGCTTGGATTCCTCAAGAGACGCGGTGCGGGCAAGCGGAGCGCTTTTGGCTTATTTAGAGAATACCCAACAAAAAGAGCCGGGACCGCCAGTTGAGGTAGGAGGCGGGGAGCCGGTTCGGTTAGAAGCGCCCTTGAGCCATATTACAGAGCTTTATTACTATACCACCAGCGAGTATATGATTCTGGACGAAGCGACCAAGCGCAATCTGGAGATGATAAAGACGCTTCGGGAGGGAAAAGAAAGAGGCTCGCTTTATAACCTGATAAATTTAAGCATAACCCCGATGGGCTCCCGCACTTTATTAGATTTTATCAATTATCCGCTTTTAGATGTTGAGAAAATCAATGCCCGGCTTAGCGCAGTGGAGTTGGCTAAAAACGAGCATGCGCTTCGCATTGACCTGCGTGGACTTTTAAGCAGGGTCTCGGACCTGGAGAGGCTTGCCAGCAGAGTCGCAATGAAAAGCGCCAATGCTCGGGATTTGATTGGAATTAAGGAAAGCTTAAAGGTGATTCCCGTCATAAAAAAATTATTATTCCCGCTTGAGCCAAAGTTTTTTAAAGAAATTTATAATGGAACTCAGGAGCTGGGGGAGTTAGTGGATTTAGTTGAGCGGGGGATTAGTGAGAATGCGCCAGCCGTGCTTCATCAAGGGGGATTAGTCAAAACCGGATTTAATTCCGAGCTGGACGAGTTGACCATAATTCAAAAGGATGCCCGGGCTTATTTAGCTCGGCTGGAAACCGGGGAAAGAGAAAAGACCAGGATTCCCTCGCTCAAGGTGGGTTATAACCAGGTGTTTGGATATTATTTAGAGGTCACCCGACCACACCTTCATTTGGTCCCAGACTATTTCCAGAGGCGCCAGACCTTGGTTAATGCGGAGCGGTTCATTACCCCGGAGCTTAAGGAGTTAGAGGCAAAAATTTTGAACGCAGAAGACCGGTTGATCGAGCTTAATTATCTGCTGTTTTGTCAGATTCGGGAAGAGGTGGCGAAACACGCGGAAGAGATTCGGAAAAACGCCAGAGAGATTGGCAAACTGGATGCGATATTAGCTTTGGCGGAGTTATCAGCGCGCAGGTCTTATATTAGGCCAATCGTGGATAACGGAGAATTGATTGAGATTAAGGCAGGTCGGCATCCGGTAATAGAGGCGCTACGAAGTTCTGAGCAGTTTATTCCCAATGACATTTATCTGGATAATCAAGACCATCAAATTTTAGTGATAACTGGTCCCAATATGGCGGGAAAAAGCACCCTACTTCGCCAGACCGCTTTGATTGTGCTTTTGGCGCAAATCGGCTCGTTTGTGCCTGCGGAGAGCGCAAGACTCGGGGTAGTTGACCGGATTTTTACCAGGGTGGGCGCAAGCGATATCTTGGTCCGGGGCTTGAGCACCTTTATGGTGGAGATGATAGAGACCGCACAGATTTTAAGATACGCGACTCCAAGGAGTTTAGTGCTTCTGGACGAGATTGGTAGAGGGACCAGCACTTATGATGGCTTGAGCATAGCCTGGGCCGTGGTGGAATATCTTCATAATCATCCAGAGCATCAGGCAAAGACCCTGTTTGCGACCCATTATCATGAGCTGGTGGATTTAGAGGGGTTAATGCCCCGGGTGAAGAATTATCATATAGCGGTCAAGGAATGGCAGGGAGAGGTGATTTTTTTAAGAAAGCTGGTTCGGGGAGGCACAAGCAGGAGTTATGGGATACAGGTTGCTAAGTTAGCTGGGATTCCAGAAGAGGTGATTGAAAGGGCCAGGGAGGTGCTCGCGAATCTGGAGCTTGCGGAATATGATGGGAAGGGGAAGCCGGTCTGGAGCCGGAGCAGGAAGAAGGGGGCGGAGCCAGCGGTTAGTCAGCCCGGGCTTTTCAGCGCTAAAGAGAACCAGGCTTTGAAAGAGATAGAGACTGAGTTAGGCAAGTTAGAGCTTGAGACCCTGACCCCCTTAGAGGCGCTGAACCTGATTTGGAAATGGAAGCAGAGGCTTAAGGGAGAAAATTAAATGTTTGATAAATTTGAAGATAGGGTATAATAAGAAATAATTAAGGTGTGTTACACAAATGGCAAAAGGAAAAACAATTATTACGGGTAAAGCAATTACGATAAAGGGTTCTCTTGCAAGGCATAAAATAGTTAAGAAGGTGGTTAACCATTTTATTGCTACTGAATATAAGAAAAAGGGGAAAGGCGTTGTTTTTAGATATCCGGTTGAGGAATTAGGACCCTCTAAACTTTATATTGAAAGACCCGGTATTAAAAAGAATTTTGATTTTAAGGTTGTGGTGGAAGAAGGCCTGGGGCTGGGAAAGGGGGGACACATTGAAATCGGAAGAGATTTAAGGAAAAAGAAAAAAGAAAAGCCGAGGCAGTTTGAAAAATTATTAAAAGCCATTACCGAAATTTACATTTGTAAAGAAAATGATGTTGATAAAGTTTTAAATAATTATCCTTCAATCTTCTCAGCCTTTAGAAATGGTGCCAAAGTAGATGCTCTTTTAAAAATTATCAAATGGTTATTTATTATGGAGGATATTGTATATTGGGACAATGAAGGAAGGGCGTTTTTGTATAATTTTTTAAGATATGTTGCAATGGAGACTGAAGAAGGCAGGCTTGGAGAAGCTCTGGAAAAAGTGAAAAACCCAGACCGATTGAAAAGCTATATGAAAAAACCGGGAATTGACTGGTCGCCAGCAGGGAGATAAATTTTATGGAGCTGGAGGGTTTTTTAAATAAAGTTTTTTTAATGGACATAATGGAACTGCTTAAGGAATTGCCGGATAAATCTGTAGATCTGGTATATGGGGACCCGGATTATAATGTGGGGATAAAATATGGAGATAAATCCTATACCAGAAATTTTGAAGAATACATTGATTGGTATATTGAATTGGCGAGAGAATCTTTACGGGTGC
>Ga0172366_10003656_pt1 | contig 12124 bp, 16 predicted proteins | sample LakKivSesite69cm_FD_114533 | JGI IMG/M metagenome (GOLD analysis project Ga0172366, IMG submission 114533) | Sediment microbial communities from Lake Kivu, Rwanda - Sediment site 69cm | ecosystem: Environmental > Aquatic > Freshwater > Lake > Sediment | place: Rwanda: Western Province, Lake... | reverse complement strand
TCCAGATTATGCCACGGTTTTAGGATTAGCCCTTCGGGGTACAGAAATAAAATGTTAAGAATAAATTTACTCCCGCCTCAACAAAAAGAAAGACTTAGATTGAGAATTTTGTACCAGAATATTATTTCTTCTGGCTTTATTCTGTTTCTTCTGGTTTTGTTCTCGATTATTTTTTTGGCTGGATTTTTAATCTTGCTTCATTTCAAGTATCAAGCCATTGAGAACAAAATCACAATTGAGCAATCAAGAGTTATTCAGACTGAAACGGTTAAAGGAATGGAAAAGAAGGTAACAGAAATTAATAAAGAACTGGAAGATTTAGAAAAAATTCAAACCAAACGAAGCAATCTCTACTCAATTTTAGACAGCATATCTTCTAATCTTCTTCTCGGGGTAAGGGTTTACAGCTTAGAAATAAATAGAACCTCTGGGATGATTACCGTAATTGGTTTTTCTCCCAGTCGGGAAAATCTATTGACTATAAAAAATATTTTAGAGACTGATTCCCATTATAAAAATATTGATTTCCCTCTTTCTAATTTAGCTAATCCTCAAAATATTAATTTCCGGTTTAGTTTTGTTTATGTTCCATAATAAATTTTATGAATCTTAAACAAAAAATTTTTCTAATTGCTGGTTTATTCCTAGTAATTATAGTAATTTTGATATTGGCCGTACTTAAGCCCTTGATATTAGAAATTAAAAAAACCTCAGCCTCAGCTAAAGAAAGTAGAGAAAAACTTCTTATTTTGGAAAATACTAACCAAGATTATTTGAAACAAGTTGAATCGGACTATAATCAAATTAGTGATAATTTGGCTTTGGTTAAATCTGGTTTAATAAATAGCGAGCAGGCAGTGGATTTCTTCATGGCCTTAGAAGGGGTTGCCTCTGCCAGTTCTAATAGTTTGGAGATCAAAGCCAGTGAATTTCCTGTTATAACCCTTAATTTAACTGGAAATTTCCCCAATTTGATGAGATTTTTGGGTTGGTTAGAAAGCAATAAATATTTTCTTGATGTTGATTTAATCCAGTTAAAAGGAATTACCGAAGAAGAAACAATAGAAGGAATTTCAGCCAACGATGTTAAGTCAACTATCAAAATAAAGCTTTATACCGAGAAATAATATGAATATAAAGAATTTCTTAAAATCAAGTAAAGAATTTTGCGGAAAACACTGGAAAAAGTGGATAATTCTAGCAATTTTGATTATGGTTATTTACATCGGATTTATTTTTTATCAATATATTTATAAACCCATTTATCAACCCAAAGAAGTTACTGCCCAGAGATTGGAGATTAAAAAAAATATTTATCAGCGAATAATGAATCGCTATTCTAGAATCGGAGAAAATATAAATCAAATATTTAATAAAAATTATCCCGACCCCTTTAAATAAATATGCCTAAAACATTTTTTATTATTTTAATTCTTATTGGTTTAACTATTCCATTTTTTGTCTGGGCAGGAATTTTAAGTGGTCCAATTGTTCCTTGTGGCAGAGACACTAATGGTAATGGGATTTTAGACCAGTCGGAACATTGTACCCTTTGCGATATTTTTAAAATGCTTCAGACGATTATTACCTTTATTGGGGCAGCAATTTTTGTAATTGCCACAATTTTTGTTGGGGTTGGCGGAATAATTATGTTGACTTCGGGTGGAAGTCCGGATAAAGTGGGTCAGGGAAAAGCAATGATTACCAATGCCGTAATCGGCATCATTATCGCCCTTCTTTCTTGGGTTATTATTAATGAGGTTTTGATAGCTGTATCTGGTTCTATGCCTGGTGAAAGAGTGGGTAAGATTTTTGACTGGCCCTGGAATCAGATTCAATGCGTAGGAGGGGGAATAACAGAAGGAAGGGGCCAAACTGGTAGCAATATTTGCTGTTGTGATCTAAGCGACCCAAATAATCCGTATACTTGTAGTACTTATCCTGATAATGCTCAATGTTATTCTGATTGCCAAATTCATTGTCAGGGGTTTAGTGGTTATTTAAGATGGTGTTGCATTGATATTCAGAGAGCTTGCGGAGGTGGTACAGCTGACCGATGTAATCGAATGAGTAGCCCCGGTTATTGTTTTAGCAATAATTATTACTGTTTAGAGGGAGTATTGGATCAGGTCTCAGACGCTACTTCTGAATTGGTGAGCCTTCTTAGTTGTATGGCCAATAGTTTACCCAGTGGTAATGCCCGCGATATTTCTTCTATTTCTGACAATAGCGGAGGGAGATGTTTTAGTAATTGGAATGGTCAATGTCCTAGTGGTACTGACTCTTGCGGAGGCACCTGCTGTGGTCATGAACAGTATTCTTTGCATTATGGTGGTTCCGGTTGCCGAGGTTTTTCTTATGCAATAGATTTTGCTACAGAATCAGCTTATAGCTATATTCATTCTGCTGCCACTACTTGCGCCACTAGTTTAGGCTTGGGGCAAGTAGATGTTATTAACGAAGGAGACCATGTTCACGTAGAACTTGACGGCTTAGCTAGACAGAGATATTGTATATAATTTTTTGCCCCGGTAGCTTAACGGATAAAGCAGCACCCTTCTAAGGTGAAGATTAGGGGTTCAATTCCTCTCCGGGGCGCAAAATATATGAGTAAAGACAAAATCTTTCTTTTTTTAATTTTAGCCTTTGTTATTGCCATTATTCTTATTCTTGATTTGCCCCGTTATTTTTTTGAAAAACGGGGCGAATTTTTAATCTCCAATCCAAACCAGGATACATTTGTTAAGGATATAACAATTAAGGAAAGAAACCCTATTTATAGTAAGGGCATCTATATTACTTTTCGCACCGCAGCTAGCAAAAGAATGGATGAACTTATAGATTTGGTTAAAAGAACCGAACTTAATTCTGTGGTTATTGATATTAAAGATTTTACTGGGTTAATTCCTTTTAAAACTGATAGCGACTTGATAAATCAGATTGGTTCAGAAAAAGATTATATTCCCGATATAAAAGGTTTAATTGATAAACTTCATCAAGAAAGGATTTACGTGATTGCCCGTATTGCTGTTTTTGAGGATAATTATTTAGCCACAAAAAGACCCGATTTAGCTCTAAAAACCAGGGCTGGTAATTTTTGGCGAGATTTTAAGGGGTTAACTTGGGTAGATCCGGCTTCGCAAGATGTTTGGGATTATACCGTTGCTTTGGCCAAAGAAGCAGTCAAAATAGGTTTTGATGAAATAAATCTTGACTATATCCGCTTTCCCTCTGATGGTGATACTAGTTTAATTGTTTATCCTTTTTGGGATTATAAAATTCCCAAAAAAGAAATTATCAGGCAATTTTTTGAATATTTCAGTCAAAGAGTTAAGCCGATGGGTGTTTTTATTTCCGCTGATTTATTTGGTTTAACTTTAACCAGTCCCAATGATTTAAATATTGGTCAATGGTTGGAATACGCGGCTCCTTATTTTGATTATATTTGCCCTATGGTTTATCCTTCGCATTATCCAGCTGGTTTTGAGGGTTATGAAAATCCAGCCCTATTTCCTTACGAAGTGATTTATAAAGGCTTGATTACTGGCGAAGAAAGGCTGGCTAGCCTTTCTTCGCCCGCCAAACTCCGGCCCTGGCTTCAGGATTTTGATATGGGAGCAGTTTATGATGCCCAGATGGTAAATTCGGAGAAAAGAGCAGCTTATGATGCCGGAGCTTATGGCTGGCTTCTCTGGAATCCGAAAAATATTTATACCGAAAATGCCTTGATTAAGGAAGAATAATTGACTTTTTATCCTCTCTTTGCTAATTTAAATGTAGACTCAAAAGGTCTACATTTTGTTCATTAAAGGAGAGAGTATGGAAGAAAAACCAAAGAATCCCTTGGAGCTTATGGGGTTTTTGGCAGGGAAAATGTCTGGTTTTACCGACGAAGAAAAGGGACTTTTGGACGCCTATGCGCAGAAGCATACCAGCGGCGAAGGGGGTATTGCCATACCTTTTGGCAAGGGAAAGTTTATTGGCTGTGCCATGATAGCGCTGCGTGCGTCGGAGACCGTTGAAAAACACAGTAGAGACGGAGTTGTAATGGTGAATGATTTTCTTTGGGGTACAAATAATCCCATGAGTCGCAGTGATATTCTTACTGCTTATTGTGCCCTGAAAGAATTTCGTCGGGATTTTTTCAAGAAAATAAAGGAGGGGAAGTAATCAGAAACAAAAAGGGAGCGACATTCGTCGCTCCCTTGATTTTTTTTGATTTTGGAGTAGAATAGGGAAGTATGGTGCTCATGGTGTAATGGCAGCACTAGAGTTTGTGGAGCTCTCGGTACGGGTTCAAATCCCGTTGGGCACCCCAACATATCTAATTATAACTGCGAAATCCGAGATTTTTTTCTCGGGTTTTTTGTGTTAAGATGAAGGTGTATGAACATTGCTTTATTATTAATTGGCGTAGTCGTTTATCTTATTCTCAGTTTTGTTGTAGGTTTATGGAGAACCAAGGGCACGAATCTCGCTGGTTTTATAGCCAGCAAGGATAGTATTGGCTTTTGGCCAATTCTTTTAAGCTTGATAGCTACGATTGTTGGAGGTGGAATGTTTTTTGCCGTGGGACAAATCGGTTTTGAAGCAGGAATATTAGGTTATATAATGGGAGCTTGCTATATTATTGGCTTTTCTCTTATGGCTTTAGCAATACCAAAAATAAGAAACTTCTTTAAGGGCAAGAATTATCTCACTTTAATTGATTTAGTTGATAAAGAATATAAAAGCAAGAGAACAACCATTGCTTTCGGAATAGTAAATTTCCTCATTTATTTCTTTACATTAGCAGCCCAATTTCTTGTCCTTGGGACATTTCTAAATTATTTTTCCGGTATTGGGTTGGGTTATAGTATTTTACTTATCGCAATAATTATCGCCATATTGAATGTCATAATTTATTCGGTTGTTGGAGGAATAAGGAAAGATATAGCAACAGATGTTTTTCAGATGATAGTGATTATATTGGGTTCATTACTGTTAATCTCCTTGCTAATTAAACCGAGCGTTTGGAATAGTATCTCAGCCCTACCAAATATATATTTTACAGGATTAGGATATGGCACAGTATTTCTTGTGGGTATAATTTTATTCTTTATCCCGATTCTTTTTGTGAGATTGGATTTCTGGCAAAGGATATTGGCGGCTAAGAGCGATAGAGTGGCCAAAAAAGCATTTTTTACTGCTGGATTTCTTACCTTTCTTTTCTATTTCATTTTTACGACGATTGGAATGTATGCGAAAAGCGTTGGGATAACCGAAGGTAAAATCGCCACTATTAGTTTAATTACGCAGACATTTAGCGGTCTTTCTTGCATTGTTATTATCTTGGCTTTTTTCGCGGCAGTAATGTCAACGGCCGACACTGCTTTAAATGTGGCGGCCGTAACTTTTTCAAGAATATTTAAAAGAAAAAGTTGGGATTCTTATTTGGAAAACCAAACAGAAGACAGACAGCTTCTTAAATTTGTAAAAATCTCCGCTTTTCTAATGGGTATATTTTCTGTAATTATCGCTTTTCTTATTCCTAATATTGTGGATTTATTTGTTGCTGCTTTTTCTGCGATTTTAATTCTTGCTCCAGCAACTTTTGCTTTATTATTTAGCAAAAAACCAAATAGCAAAGCAGCTTTTTGGAGCATTGTTATTGGATTTTTTGCTTTTCTGGTATTATTTATCTTCATACCGAAAGAATCCTTTGTTGTTGGAATATTGGTTTCAATTATAACTTACTTTATTGTGGCTAAATTTTCTAAGAAGCAGGAGATTACGCCAGTTGAAAACCCTTAATCACCTCTAGCTTCCACCTCAACTCCTGAATAAAGTCGGGATTTTGGAGGGTTTTAAGGAGGTTGGTAATTAGAATTTTTGACCTTTGACCCAGGTTTTGCTTGACAGATACTCAATAATAATATAGAATGAAATAGTTAGTAAGTTTCTTATTTTTTCTCTTGCATAAATTATTTTGTAAGCTAGGATAAATAAGATAGGTCGGCTTACTTATAATAATTAATTTATGTAAGCAGAAAATTATGGCAAAAAAATTATATGTTGGTGGCTTATCTTACGGTACCACTGAAGATGCCCTAAAAGAGTTATTTGCGCAAGCTGGAACCGTTGAATCAGCAACCATTATTACTGATAGGATGTCTGGTCGTTCAAAGGGTTTTGGTTTCGTGGAAATGTCTTCTGATGAAGAAGCTCAAAAAGCTATTGAACTATTCAATGGCAAGGAGCTTGAAGGAAGAAAACTTACCGTAAACGAAGCCAGACCAATGGAAAGTCGTCCAAAGCGTGATTTCGATAGCGGTGGACGAGGCAGATTCGGTAGTGGTAGAAATCGTTACTAAATCCAGTTATTAGAAAAATCCCCGTAAGGGGATTTTTCATTTTCTAATCCCAGTACAACAGCAAAGCTGTATACGGGACAGGCAGCGTCCCTATCCTTCGTTAAAACTATGGAGGGCAGGCATTCTCCGACCCACGTTCGTAATTTTGTTAAAAATCTGCTATAATGAAAGCAGATTTTTAGTTATCCACACATTAACTCTTGACAGCCATATCATATATGATATATACTGGAGGTACATCTGAATATAAGGTAAAGTTTTATAAAGATATTAAGACAGGGCGAAGTTTGGTTTTAGAATATATTGAAAGATTAGGTGATAAAGAAGCGGCAAAAGTGTTGAAATACATTGAATTTTTAAGAGCTCATGATGGATATCTGGAAGAACCATATTCCAAGCACATTAAAGGGAAAATTAGAGAATTAAGAGTTGATTTTAGTAAAAATAGACATAGAATCTTTTACTTTGTATTCGTAAAAAAGACCATAATTTTACTTCACGCATTTTTAAAGAAGACAGCTAAAACACCATTATTAGAAATAAAAAGGGCCGAAGAAAATTATTATAATGTTTTAAAGAGTCCGAAAATATATGAGTAGGAAAAAATATCAAAAAGCAAAGGATTTTCAAAAGTATCTTGCCGAGAAATTGAAAAATCCTAAATTCAGGAAATATTATAATGAATATGGCAAGCAACTAGAAATTGCTTACCAGATTTTGAAATTGCGTAAACAAAAAGGGTTATCTCAGTCAGAATTAGCCAAAAGAATAGGCACAAAACAAAGCGATGTTGCCAGAATGGAAGCCGGTCAGCAGAATTTTACAACTGATACTCTTCAAAAAATTGCTTCAGCTTTTGAACGAAAGCTTAAAATTGATTTTGTTAAATAATTCTTTTAAGGGTATATATTTTCGAGATCCGAGATTTTTTTCTCGGGTTTTTTGTGTTAAGATAAGGACATATGGAAGAGAAGTGTAAATACATAAAAGAGATTTTAAAAGCAATTAATAGACCATTGCCAAAACTCAAAAAGACATTTGAAGCAGAATTTAAACTTTTGTTAAAATATGCAAAAGATAAAAAAGTTCTTGATGTTGGTTGTGGTTCGGGGAGGCCAGCAGATAAACTAGTTAAACATTGTAAAGAAATAGTAGGTATTGATATTGATAATCAGATGGTCAAGAAAGCAAAGAAAGCATTATCTAAATTCAAAAATGCAAAAATTATAAAGATGGATGCTCTTAGTATGTCTTTTCAATCAAATACTTTTGATTTTATTTATGCGACATACAATGTTATTGGCAGCAGAGATGAAATTCAAGATAAGAAGAAATTGATAAAAGAAATGCAAAGAGTAGTTAAAAAACAAGGAATAATAACGGTTATTTATTGGAAAAACAATAAACCCACCACAGAATTTTTAAAAATATATTATCCGTATGTTGAAGGGAAAAGTAAATCAATATATAGATTCACCTCAAGAGCATCCTATGTAGGCATTGGTGTTTTTGAGAGGCCCGCGCCCTCGTCTATAGAGAAATTATTTAGAGAATGTGGGCTTAAAAAAGTCAAAACAGTAGACGTTGGTCCGGTTTGGAGGGCTACAATCGGAACTAAATAACAACTTTAGGTTTACTTCAGTATTAAATAGCCGTTTCAAACCCTCTAATCATCTCCAGCTTCCACCTCAACTCCTGAATAAAGTCGGGATTTTGGAGAGTTTTAAGGAGGTTGGTAATTAGAATTTTTGAGCGTTGACCCTAAGAAAGGTCGCTCAAAAGGCGATTTTTTGGTAGAATAATAAATATGAACAAATTTAATGAACTAAAAAAAGAAATTGCTGAAATTATTTCTAAATCTCCTTTGGAGTTTGACCCAGGTCATTCTAAAAAAACATTGGAGTGGGTTTTAAAATTAAAACCAGGGGCAGACGAAGCCTTGCAGATTGCTGCATTGGCTCACGATATGGAAAGAGGAGTAACTGGCATTACCGAAACTTACGGATTAAAGGATTTATCAAATATAAAAGAGTTTAAGAAAGAACACGCCAAGCGTTCGGCTGAGATTATTGCTGATTTAATGGAAAAATATAATTATGATAAAGAAATAATTGCAAGAATAAAGTTTTTAGTAGAAAAACACGATGAAGGTGGCGACGACGAGGAACTTAATATCTTAACGGATGCTGATAGTATTGCTTTTTTTGATTTTCATATCACAATGTATTATGAGAAAAATGGCCGAGAAAAAACCGAAGACAAGATTCGTTTTATGCTTGAAAGAGTTTCGGAGAAAGCCAAAGAAATAATAAAAAACATAAAATACTATAATCCAGAAGTATCAAAATTAGTAAAAGAAGTAACGTCTAAATAATGAAAATTACTAAATATCCTCAGTCAGCAATTTTGATAGAAGGTTATGAGAATAAAAGAATCCTAATTGACCCAGGAGAGTATTGTTATAATGAAAACTTTACAGCAAATAACTGGGGCAAGATAGACATTCTTCTAATCACCCATATTCACGAAGACCATTGTTTGCCAGAAGCTATTAAAATCATCAAACAGAATAATTCAGAGTTAATTATTCTTTCTAATTCAGAAGTAAAAGAAAAACTGAAAAACGAGGCAGGTATTGATGTTGAAATAATTGAACCGGAAGAAGAAAAACAGATTGATGGTATAAAAATTAAGGGGATAAAATCAATTCACGGAGAATTACCATCGGGCAAGCCAAAGCCGGACGTAGTCGGTTTCTTAATTGATGACAAGATTTATCATCCCGGAGATACTGTTTATCTTGAAGAAAAACCGAAAGCAGAGATTGTATTTGTTCCAATCTGCGGAACTGTGGTGATGAATCCCAAAGAAGCCGCCAGATTTGCTAAAGAAATAAATCCTAAATTGGCCATTCCCATTCATTATGACAGCCCGAATTATCCTGTTGATGTTAATGATTTCGTAAAACAGATGGAAGGGTATAATGTTAAAGTTTTGAAAAACGGCGAAAGCGTTGAAATAGATTAGATTTTTTCATAATTAAGCCCCCTAATCATCTCCAGCTTCCATCTTAGCTCCTGAATAAAGTCGGGATTTTGGAGAGTTTTAAGGAGGTTGGTAATTAGAATTTTTGAGCGTTGACCCAAGATTATTATTCACAGGCAAGGCACTTGACAGGGTTTTTATAAGGTGTATACTAGAATTGAAAGTAACCTGCGCCTACTTCGGTAGTGTGCAGGTTTTTATTTTGGTATACTATATAATATTATGGAAAAAATTTGTATAATCATTGATTCTAGTAATTTCTATAACCTTGTGCTTAAGAAATTAGGCATACAAGATGTTAATTTTAATTTTGAGAGCTTTGCAAACTTTTTGGCTAATGGAAGAGAAATTATAAAAGAAGGAAAGAGGTTTTACGTCGCTACCGTAAGAGAGAACATTGAAAGTAAGGAGGCTATGACTAATCAAACAACGCTTTTTTCAAATCTTATTAAATGGAGAAACTGGAAGATACTAAGTAGTAAACTCAAAACAAGAACGGAGAGAATAAAAATAGATAGAAGGGTATTAAATTATGAGGAAATTCTAAGGTCGGGAATCAAAGAAATACTATATACTCGGTCAAGAGAAAAAGGTATTGATGTGAAAATTGCGGTAGATTTGATTACCGGGGCTTTAGATGGTAAATATGAAACAGCAATATTAGTAAGCTCTGATACGGATTTAATACCTGCGATAGATTTGGTTAGATTTAGATATAAAAAGAAAATTGAGTATATAGGTTTTTCATTGCCAAAGACAAAAATTTATGAAGAAACTAAGCCTGTTCCAAGAATGATTGGCAAGACAGATATTCAGAGAGTTTTGGTAAAATCAGATATAGAACCGTTTATTTTAAAGAGATTACTATAAAAGTGAACTCATTGACCCATATGAAAATCCGAGATTTTTTTCTCGGGTTTTCCTTGACTTTTTATCAAGCTTGATATAATATGTAATCGCCAAATCAAATCTAAGGAGGGTTTGGCAAGTTTGTTCTTTAATTTAGAGGAGATAAAAATGCATGGAGAAGCAAAATTTGGACTATTGCTTTATTCTGGAATAGCGGCAATTACGGCCCTTGGTATTCTGTCAAGTATTTTGCCCCAGAAATCTACGACAAGCGATGAAGCTTTTGTTCTTTCTAAAATTTATAAAGGAGAAGCCGTTAATGCATTTCCACTTAGTCCTCTTGTTGTTATTTCATTTTTGATTTTCCTTGTGGGAATTTTGATATACAATAAACTCATTCAGAAAAATTAAAAAAGCACAGTCTAAAAACAGGGGCGGGGGGAGGAAAAACTCTCGGACGCCTCTTTTTATTTCAATTGTTAACTTTTGTGATAGAAACATTGACAGGATAGCAATAATATGCTAGACTGATAATAGTTATAAAACTGATTATTATCAGTTTTAAATTTATTAAGGAAACAGGAGGTTAAAATGCCTAATATTGAAATTTTCGGCTTCGAAAAGAGGGAAGCGGGAAAATGGGAAAAGAAGATATTTGATGTCTTTCAGGGCAAGCCATACGTTGGGGATATGGTTGTGACGATTCATAATAATACCATTGTGAGAGATATGAATGGGGACAGTCAGCCATTTATTAGAGTTTCCAGTACCCCCAATTGTTTCATCGATGAAATTCTGGATACTATATCCTCTTTGATGATAGACGTGGAACATTTGGCCTTAGAACGTTTCCTTCCAGCTGTGAGTGGGGCGATTTCCTCAAAACCAGGACACTAAAAATCTAATCCCGCCTAAAAACAAAACGAAGCCAGGGGATGTTCCTCAGAACGTCCCTCTTTTTTTATTTTCCAATTGTCAACTTTTGTCATAGATGGTAAGATGAAAGCATTATGGAAGAGAAACAAAATAAATATAAAGAATTTCCTAAAACAAAACTTGAAAACAAGATTAAACTTCTTATAAGGGACTATAAAGAAAAAAATAATAGTGATGTCGTAAAAAAATGTAAGGAGATAATCTTGTTTTTGACGGAACGATATATTAAAAAACATTACCAGGGAAATTATTGGGATTTTAAAAAAAGAAGCAGCGAAGAAAAACTTGGTTTTCTTTTAGATAAAGGGGCTATTAGCGAACGATTATTTGATAATTGTATTCTTGCCAAGGAATTGCGAAATCCTACTGAACATCACTTTACCGAGCCAAGAGAGGAATTCGTAGACGGTGCACTAAAAACTACTCAAGACCTTTATTTTTGTCTGCAGTTGGAGTTGAATCTTCCAGAGATACCTGAATGGATAAAGCTCTCTGAAGAATTAGAAGTAGAATGGCCTCTTGCTATACGCATTGAGCTAACAGAAAAAATACCTAATTTTAGAGAAACTATAATTAATGAGATACTCCCCGCCATTAAAAAAGAAATTCTTGTATCTCCAGGGAAGGATGTCATTATAATAGAATTTCCCAAAGACATAAAAGACACAATTGACACTGGTGGTATTAGAATGAATGAGACAATTAAGTATAATGAAACCTTAATAGAGGCAATAAAAAAGCTCCCCTTTGTTAGGTCAGTTGAAAGGACTGTAATTCATTCTATAGATTTTTCTTCGGATAAAGACTTTAAATAAAACATAAACCAAATTTAATATAATTTAGTTTTTGGTTTCGTAAAATCCGAGATTTTTTCTCCCCGCCTGCATTCGCCTGCGGCTCAAGCCAATGGCGGGCAGGGGGTTTTTTGTGTTAAGATGAAG
>Ga0172366_10003655_pt1 | contig 12124 bp, 9 predicted proteins | sample LakKivSesite69cm_FD_114533 | JGI IMG/M metagenome (GOLD analysis project Ga0172366, IMG submission 114533) | Sediment microbial communities from Lake Kivu, Rwanda - Sediment site 69cm | ecosystem: Environmental > Aquatic > Freshwater > Lake > Sediment | place: Rwanda: Western Province, Lake Kivu... | reverse complement strand
GCATCGAAGGGAAACAAAAACAAAGCCAAACTGCGTTTAGTTGGAGCATTAAGATACATAAAATTCAGTTTCTTAAGGAAGTATGTTTGGGGCGTTCTAAGGGAGGGAAGTTACGAAGCGTTAGGCGACCTGCAAAGAAAGGCTATATTGCTTTCTTCAATGCATTTTATGGACCCATACAACTTCGATTTAGAACGAGTCCAACGCTGTGTAATTCACTATGCGGTGCCAGATGGACGCATAATTCCTTTCTGCACCATGAATTCCATTCACCGCCCAACAATTGAAAAAAAACTTGGAGTGCCAATTGAAGAGTGGCAAAATAAGCGTAAAGTTGAAATAACACAGTACGCCTAAGTGGAGAAAACCTAAAGAATCACGAAACGGATTCAGTTATTGGAAGCTGATGGTGATGGGTGGTAAAAAGAAGCTTGGTTTAAAGCAAATGGAGCGTATGCAAACCAAAAGGGATGAGGAAGACAAAAAGAAGAAGGAAAAAACGGCAACTCCGTCGAGAGAAAGGAAGTCTTCTGGAATAATTCCTCCAAACCCGAAGAGCGAGAAAATTGTTGGCGAATTAAAGAAAATGCCTGTTCTAACGCCTTACGCGGTTGCTTCGCGGTTTAACATACGAATAAGCGCAGCGAGAAGCTTCTTGGAACAGTTAAAAGAGAACGGTGTAATCGAACAAGTTGGCGGAAACCACAACATCAAAATATATAAGGCAAACTAACTCCGCATCTCTTTCTTGCTCTGCTATGTGTTTCCCAGTAATTGTAAGGAGTCTAAACTCTAATGGAATTTCCCAAAAGAATCTATACTGGTGAAGAGGTCAAAAAAGCCAAAGAGTTAATTGACGAGGGCTACAAGCATCGCTTAAGAGTTAAAGGAAGCCCAAACTTTACTGAGAAAGTAAAGCAAGCGCTTAAACTGGTTAAAAATGCTGGTTACTACGAGTTTTTAAGAACGTATATTCGCCGCATAGTAGAAATTGATGGTTTCACACAGCTTCGCGAGGCAGAGGCAGCAATTTGGGCGAATAAATACGCTGTTGAAAACTCTGTTGACGCTGCCAGCCTTCTTATACAAAAAGCAAACCATATGAAGGAATACCTTGAAGGCAAACTTTACTATGGTGGAGAAGCAGAAAAACGCTCGGTTGAAAAACGCATAGAATTCCTTAAAGTGTTGAAAAAGAAAAGTCGGAAAAAAGAAGTAAGAGAAGAATGTGAAAGGCTTCTAAGGAGTTGGAATGAAAGCGTTTTTCTCTGATTGGGTAACTTTTTAAGGTTAGTGGAAAATACACTACAATAAAGAGGGAAGCTTTTGTCCTCTCGTGAATCTCTGCAGAGCGGCAGGTACGTTACTTTAAAAAAACTTGGCGAAGGCGGGAAAGGCGCCGTATATAAGGCTAGAGACACGACTCTGAACCGCATCGTTGCAATCAAAGTGCTTAAAAGCTCAGTTTTAAGTGAAGAGGCCACTTCGCGTTTTATACGTGAAGCGCAAGCGGTAGCGAAACTTAATCATCCAACTATTGTTTCCATCTACGATATTGGGAAAGAAGATGGAGAACAGTTTTTTGTCTTAGAATTTGTTGACGGGATGAATTTAAAGGAGCTTATGAGAACATATCCTGAAGGCAAATGCGACATACAAACAGTCTTAAGAATTGGCATAGACATCTGCAGTGCCCTTCAATATGCGCATTCTCAAGGCGTTCTACACCGAGACATCAAACCAGAAAACATTCTAATTACCCAAGAAGGCACTGCAAAACTGATGGATTTTGGCCTAGCAAAAATGTTAGGTCAGCCCAGCATCACGCAAGAAGGGATGATAGTGGGCACGGTTGCATACGTAGCGCCTGAAATGGCACTAGGAAAAGGCGCTGATGCTAGGTCTGATTTGTACTCTTTTGGTGCAGTACTTTATGAAGCAGTGACTGGAAAATCGCCTTTTCCGGGAGAAGATTCTGTCAAAATTATTTTTAGTCACATTCATGATTATCCAGTGTCGCCTAATAGGCTGAATCCGAAGATTCCGCAATCTTTGGCTGAATGCATTATGAAGCTTTTGGAAAAGGAGCCAACGAAAAGATATCAAACTGCGGCGGATTTGCTTACTGTGTTGAGGGACATTGCAGAAGGTTATTTGAGAGAGACCTTGGTGCCTTCGCATAAGCCGAGCATTGTTATTCCCAGTCCTCGTCCTGTTTCTGCAAAAGAGGTTCAACTTGTCGATAGGGTTGAGGAGATGCGCCTTCTTAGAGAGGCTGTTGACAAAGCAGTTCGTGGTGAAGGCGGTCTTGTTTTTCTGTATGGTGAAGCTGGGATTGGTAAGACGCGATTGACTAGAGAGTTGGGGGCTTACGCACGTTTGCGTGGAATGCAGGTTTTGTATGGCAGATGCCCAGCGTTGTTTCGAATGGATGGTGTGCCTCCCTATATTCTCTGGAGTGAAGTGATTAAGGATTATTTGGAAGGTAGCAGTCCAGAGCAATTGTATAGGGTGATAGGTTTTTATCCGAGTGAAGTTTGCAAGTTGGTTCCTGAGCTTAGGCAGAGGCTTGGGGCGGTTCCTCAATCTTTGCCTATTGGTCCAGAGCATGAACGTGATAGGCTTTTTGAGGCAGTTTCTCAGTTTGTAATGAATATTTCTAAGGAAGCGTCGTTGCTGGTTGTTCTTGATGATTTGCAGTGGACGGACCAGACTTCGCTTTTGTTGATGCATTATCTTGCTCGCGGCGTCTATAAGACGCCTTTGCTTCTTTTGGGTGCCTATCGTGAAACCGACATTGATGAGAGGCATCCATTGTCTTCAGTGTTAGCGGAGTTGAACAGGGAGCGTTTGCTTCAATCGGTCCTATTGAAACGCATGTCTCTTAGTGATGTTTCGGAGATGATTAAGCAGCTTTTGGAGCAAAATGATGTGCCTAAGGAGTTTTGTGAGCTTGTTTATGAGAAGATGCGAGGCAATCCCTTCTTTGTTGAAGAACTCGTAAAGTCTCTCAAAGAAGAAGAGATCATCTTTCGTGAGGAGAACCGATGGAAGTTTAAGGAAATTTCCAAGATCGAGTTTCCTAAAACTGTTAAGAGCGTTATAAAAACGAGAATAAGTCGGCTTGATGAGGAAAGCCAGAATATTTTGACTTTGGCTTCTTTTGTTGGGAACGATTTCACTTTTGAGGCGGTATGTGGGGTCACCAACATTGAGGAGAACAAATTACTTGAATTAATGGAGAATCTGCTCAAAACTGGACTGATCAAAGAGAGGGTAATTCGTGGAAAAGACGTGTACAGCTTTGCCGATGTTATAGTGAGAGATGTCGTGCATGAGGAAGTTAGCCATTTAAGACACAAGAAGCTTCACAGCGTTGTTGGAAGCACTTTAGAGAAGGTATATGCTAAAGAAATTGACCAGCACTTCGGAGAATTGGCCTATCATTTTCTGGAAGGCAGTGAAAAAGATAAGGCGCTTGACTACTTTTTGAAAGCTGGAGAACAAGCACAGAAGGTGTATGCTTACCTTGAAGCGTCTTCCTATCTTCAGCACGCTCTCGAACTTCTTGAAGAGAAGGCGGGCAATCTTGAGCAGAAGGCGAGCATAATGGAGAGGCTTGGTGACCTTGAATGGTGGATAGGAAAACCTGATGCAGGCATGGAATACTGGAATAAATCGTTAGCGTCATGGGATCAGCTCGGCGACGAGAAAAAAGGTGCAAAACTCCATGCCAAGATGGCATATATGTTCTGGAATGCCGTTGGCGATAAGGAGAAGGCTTCTGAACATCATCATATGGCTTTGGAAATATTAGAGAAGGAGCCTGAAAGCGTGGAATTAGCCAATTTATATGAAGATATTTCACATATGCTCTGGAGAACTGGAAAGCCTGAAGCCTTGGCTTGGGCACAGAAAGCATTTGAATTAGCAGAAAGATTAGGCGCTTCCGCAGTTCTTGCGCGTTGCTATAACGACCTTGGAACATTAGGTCTAAAGTCAGGAGAATTCGAAAAGAGTTTAGGATACTATAAAAAGGGACTGAAAATAGCTCTTGAAAACAACCTCGTAGGAGACGCTGTCACTTTATACAACAACCTTTGCAACGTCTATTTGGCTACAGGAAAATTCCAAAAAACGTTCGAAACAGCTCAAAAAGCATCAGAGTTCGCAAAAAAAGCTGGTTCACCATACGGCTTAACATGGATTAATTCTGTGCTTGCTGAATGCTATTTGGGCGCTGGAGATATACAAAAAGCCATTTCCATCTATGAGGACGTTTTAGCATTAGCTAAGAGAGCCAAGCACACTGTTCAAATCTCAGGCGCAATGACCGGTCTGGGTTGGTCCTATCTGTTGTTAGGAGAATGGGACAAGAGTCTTCAGTACCTAATGGAGGCTCTTGATATTGCAAAAAAGATAGGGGAATACCAGTTTTCTGGAAATATCACTATAGCGCTTGGAGAACTGTTTATGGAGATGGAAGACTACGGGGAGGCTGAGAAATACTTCAACGAAGCCATCAACATCTATGAAAAAACGGAAGAATCAGCTGGCTTGTTTTTTGAAGCATTTCCAGCCCTCTCTAGACTGTATCTCAAAATGGGTGAGGTTGAAAAAGCCAAGGAATTAATTGAAAAGACCTACGAACAAGCAGCAAAAACAAAAAGCAGATTCGTTGCCTCGTACGCTGAATTGTTGAAGGCCATGCTTTTCAGAGAACAGAAAAACTGGGAACAATCCATACAACACTTCGAAAAAAGTCTCCAAGAATGCAAGTCCATAGATATGCAAAAATGGCACGTGATCCAATTCGCTGAGTTCTTATATGAATATGGCACAATGTACCTGAACAGAAATGAGGAAGGCGACAAAGAAAAAGCCTATTCGCTTCTGGATCAAGCACTAGAAATATACAAGAAAATCGATGCTAAAAAGAGAATAGAAAAGATAATAGCAAAAAAGAAACTGCTTACAGCTTAAACCTTAACATTTCTCTACTCTTATTTTCGTGCCGCTTTTCGTTCTACTGAACAATTCAAGATTCTTCGTTACTTGCCCAAGAATGCTTACGGGACTGTAAGGTTGCGATTCTCCATAGAATACGCATATAGCGCTTCCCATAGGCCAAAACGCAATAGTTCCCTTTTCAACAGTGCCCTTCGCTTTCTCTTCTCCCATCTTAATCGGCGTTTCAAAATACACTTCTTCCTTCCATAAAGCTGCTCTACCCTCAATCGGGAGCTTCCTAACTAAAGTATCTATGGTTCTCGGCGCCAGAAAACGCACAAACTCTCCTTCAGCTTCGCCCAACCCTTCGATTATAAATCTTATTTTTATACGAGAAATCTCCGCTTCTTCACCGTTCATCACTTTTTACCTCTTTGGAGAAACCCTTCCAAAACCTGCTCAAGCGAGACTGGACCTAAAACTTGAAGTTCATACTTAACTCTCACGGTTGGCTTGTTGATGGTCATAACTCTTCTCAAGTCAATGGGTGTTCCAATAACCACAACATCGCAAGGTGTGCGTTCAATAGTTTCCTTAAGCTCGGCTATTTGCTTTTCACCGTAGCCAATCGCTGGAAGAATTGTTCCTAAATGCGTGTATTTCTTATATGTTTCCTTTATTGAACCGACAGCATAAGGTTTCGGGTCTACAATTTCCTTTGCCCCTAATTTTTGCGCCATTAATGTTCCAGCCCCATAAGGCATATTGCCATGTGTAAGTGTTGGCCCATCCTCAATCACTAAAACAGGTTTTCCTTTAATCAACTCTGGTTTATCAGCTGTTATAGGCGAAGCCGCATCCAAGATTATGGCTTTTGAATTAAGCATCTTTATATTTTCTTTGACCTGTTTTACGTTTTGTGGATCCGCTGTGTCAACCTTGTTTATTATTACAACGTTTGCCATTCGCAGGTTGGCCTCACCAGGATAGTACGAGACTTCATGCCCAGCTCTATGTGGGTCAGCTACAACAATGTGCAAGTCTGGTTTATAGAAGGGTAAATCGTTGTTGCCGCCATCCCAAACTATTATATCTGCCTCTTTTTCTGCTTTTTCCAAGATTTTTCCGTAGTCAACTCCAGCGTAAACAATAATACCGTTGTCAATGTGAGGCTCATATTCTTCTCTTTCTTCAATTGTGCATTCATATCTATCCAAATCTTCGTATGAAGCAAAACGTTCCCAAATTTGCTTTCTTAAGTCTCCATAAGGCATGGGATGCCTAATAACCACAACCCTCAAACCTTTACTTTTCAAAATTTTTGCAACTTGCCGCGAGGTTTGACTTTTACCTGAACCTGTCCTGACGGCACACACAGAGACAACTGGAACTTTTGCTTTCAACATTGTGGTTTTTGGTCCCATTAAACGGAAGTCTGCGCCACTAGCCAATATTATTGAAGCCTTATGCATTACATACTCATGTGAAACGTCACTATAGGCAAAAATAACTTGGTCGATGTCACGTTCTTTTATCAGTATGGGCAGTTCTTGTTCTGGGTAAATTGGTATGCCATCCGGGTAATCTGGACCCGCAAGCTCAGATGGATATGTTCTGCCTTCTATGCCTGGAATCTGTGTAGCTGTAAACGCCACAACCTCATAGATGCTGTTATTCCTGAAATAAACATTAAAATTGTGGAAGTCCCTGCCAGCCGCGCCCATTATAACAACTTTGATTTTCTGCATGATGTCAGTTCCCCATCAAAACCTCAATTGAACGGGTTTCAATACTACTTGAGTCATTCCATATAAACCTTAAGCTGAAAAACGATTTGTTTTATGGCATAAAAGTCCTTACAGCTGTCTGGTAACAACTTTTTTATCAGAAACTTCAATTGCTTAGATATTTGCTCTAGCCTTCTTTAATGGCTAATTTCAGAAGTTTTAGTTCATTAAAGTAGCTATTGAGGATGCAAAGTAAAGACCTTATAGAAAATCGTGGTAATTGACATTGTAATTTTGTGCTTTAAAACCGTTAGGAATAATAAAGGGCGGGCATTTGATAAATTTTTCCAGATGAGGCTTGTAGATGCCTAGAATCGGTGTTTATGTTTGTCATTGTGGCTTAAACATCGCCGGCGTCGTTAACGTAGAAAAAGTCATTGAATACGCCAAAAACCTGCCGGATGTTGTAATAGTTAAGCATTACACTTACATGTGCTCTGAGCCAGGGCAACACATGATTAGAAAGGATATCAAAAGTCATAAACTTGACAGGATAGTTATTGCAACATGCTCACCTCGGATGCATGAGGAAACTTTCCGTAGAGCAGTTGCTGGAGCAGGTTTGAACCCTTACTTGGTTGAAATTGTCAATTTAAGGGAACATGTTTCTTGGGCTCATGGTGATGAGCCTGAAAAAGCCACAGAAAAGGCTAAAGCGCTTGTAAGAATGGGTGTGGCTCGTGCTAAGCTTTTAGAGCCTTTGGAAAAACACAAAGTAAGCGTTGAGAAAAACGTTTTAGTTGTTGGAGGCGGAATTGCGGGTATGCAAGCTTCACTTGACTTAGCCAACGCTGGGTTCAAAGTTTATCTTGTGGAGAAAGCGCCAAGCATTGGCGGGCGCATGGCTCAGTTGGATAAAACTTTTCCAACGCTTGATTGCAGTGCATGTATATTAACGCCTAAAATGGTTGATGTTGCTGAACATCCAAACATAGAACTGTTGACGAATTCTGAAGTTACAGAAGTTAAGGGGTTTGTTGGAAACTATGAAGTTTCAATAGTGAAGAAGCCTAGATATGTGGATGAGAAAAAATGTGTTGGCTGCGAGCTCTGCACAAAAGTTTGCCCTGTCAAGGTTCCAGACGAGTTCAACGAGGGTTTAAGCCAAACCCGTGCAATATCCATTTATTCGGCATATGCCGTGCCAAAAGTAGCCATAATAAACCCGAAACATTGCTTAAGGTTGAAGTATAATAAAGATGTGTGTGGTAAATGCCTAGAAGTGTGTGAAGCCAAAGCCATAGACTTTAAACAGCAGCCAGAAACTGTTCAGTTCAAGGTAGGGGCTATAGTTTTAGCTGTGGGTTCAGAAGTTTTCGATGCTGCGAAGATGCCAGAGTTTGGTTACGGCAGCTACAAGAACGTTGTCTCCAATATCGAGTTTGAAAGAATTGTAAATGCTTCTGGACCGACTGAAGGGAAGATCCTTTGTCCACAAAATGGCAAGTCTCCTAAAACTGTGGTTTTTGTTCAATGCATTGGTTCCCGCGACAAACGTTTCCACGAATATTGTTGTCGTGTAGGATGTATGGCAAGTTTAAAGCAGGCAATTCTAACACGGGAGAAGCTCGGCAAGGACGTGAACATCTACATATGTTTTAATGACATGCGAGCTTTCGGTAAGGGTTACGACGAGTTTTATAGGCGGGCAAGGGATTTAGACATAAATTTTGTTGCTGGCTTGCCTTCTGACATTCGCAGCGACGTGAATGGTTTACTTCATTTTGATGTTTATGATAAGGCAACAAACAAGCTTTTGGAAATGCGTCCAGACTTAGTTATTTTAGCCAATGGGCTTGTTCCAAATAGTGACCTTGGAGAAATCAGTGCGTTATTCCATGTTTCAAGAAGTGCTGACGGTTTTCTGTTAGAAATGCATCCAAAATTGCGACCTCTTGAAAGTGCGATGGCTGGAGTCTTTCTTGCTGGTGCGTGTCAAGGACCCAAAGATATTCCAGATACTGTAGCGCAGGCAAGTGGGGCTGCTGCAAAAGTCGTAGACTTGTTAGTGAGTGGAGAAATTGAGCTTGAGCCTTTGAAGGCAGTTGTTGACAAAGATTTGTGTAGTGGTTGCCGAATTTGTGAGCCAGTTTGTCCGTTTGCAGCAATAGAGATGAAATCTGAAAATGTGGAGGGTGCTGAAAAGCTTAGCGCCGAAGTGGTAGAAGTAATGTGTCAAGGTTGCGGCTTATGCGTCTCAGCATGCCCAACCAACGCTATTAAGATGCAACATTACACTGATCAGCAAGTTATGGCGCAAGTTAGAACAGCCTATTTGGAATCTGGAGAAAAGGGAGGAAGTTGAAAGTTTGAGCTTGACAGATTTAATGTCGATGGCTAAGCCTAACATAGAAGCACGCGAAAAAATTTTGTTAAAACTTGGCGGAAGAGAACTTGTAAATTGTTTTCAATGTTTAAGATGCACGAGCGGATGTACTGCATTGAAGCTTTTAGAGTTGAAGCCTCATGAGATAGTGAAGCTTGTTAACTTGGGTTTTGTCGATGAATTGGCGTCTTCGGATATTGTTTGGACTTGTGTGACCTGTTTGAAGTGTGTGCAGAGGTGTCCGCAGAAGGCGTCTCCTTATCATGTGATTATGGCTTTGCGGAATCTTGCCGTTGAGAGAGAAGCGAAGGTGCCAGAGGGATATTTGAAGGCTGTTTCGCAGATTCTTGAGAGTGGATTGGCTGAGGCTGTTCAGGATGTTGTGACAAGAAAGATGGAGACTTTTAATCGTGAAAGTCTGAAATTGCCGAAGGTAGCTTTTTCAAAGGAAAGTTTTCAAGCTGCTTTTATGAAGATTATGGGGGAGTGATGATTGAAGGTTGCTGTTTTTTGGGGTTGCCGCATATTAACAGGTCAGTACGCTTATGAAATGTCTGTGCGAGAAGCTTTTCCGAAGCTTAACGCTGAGCTTGTTGATTTAAGCGAGACTAACTGTTGTGGGGACCCTGTTAAGAGCATGAAGGATTTGGCGGCTAATTATCTTGCAGCAAGAGTTTTAGCATTAGCGAATAAGACTGGTTTAGACAATTTGCTTGTTCCATGTAACCGTTGTCATTTTGTGCTTTCTGAAGCGAGAAATGTTTTGAAGAATGATAAGTCTGGTGAAAGAATTATCAGGGTGTTGAAGGAGGAGGGGTTAGAGTATAATCCTGATGTTAGGATTTGGCATGTGATTGATTTTCTGCATGACTTTGTTGGTTTAGATAAAGTTAAGAAGGCGGTGCAGAAGTCGCTTAAGGGTTTGAAGTTGGCTACGCATGTTGGCTGTCAGATTATTCGTTACAGTGATTTGGGAAGGGTGGATGATGCGGAGAATCCTCGGAAACTTGATGAATTGGTTGGCGTGCTTGGAGCGAAGACTGTGGATTATGCGGAGAAGCTTGATTGTTGTGGTGCAAATTTGATGTATAGTCATCCTGATTCTGCTCTTTCGTTGGCTGGTGCTAAGCTTAGTGTTTTGCAAAGTTTGGGTGTAGATGGCTTGGTGGTTTCTTGTCCAGATTGTGGGTTGATGTTTGATTCTAAGCAGAAAGATGCAGGGACAACTGTGGGAGCGAAGCTTGACTTGCCAGTAGTTTATTATACTCAGTTGCTTGGTTTATCTTTAGGCATTGAGCAGGAGAAACTTGGTTTACATCTTAACCAAAGTCCTGTAGGTCAGCTTTTGTCGAAAGTTTTGGCTTAAAGCTTGAACAACTTTTATATTTGTTGGGTTTAGTTAGTTAGGGTTCAAGGTGAAATGTTATGGTTGACTTTGCTTTTACTGAGGAGCAAGAGCTTTTCCGCAATGCTCTGCGTGAATGGTGTCAGAAGAATTTGCCTTTGGAAAAAGTTAGGGAGATGGATAGTAGGGGTGAGATTTCGCGTGAGGTTTTGAAGAGCATGGCGGACATGGGTTTGCTTATTATGACGGCTCCGCAGGAGCATGGTGGGACTGGTGCTGATTGGGTTACGGCGTGTATTGCTGCTGAAGAGCTTGGTTATGCTGATGTGAGTATTGCTGTGCCTGTGCTTTGGCTTGTTGAGTCTTCTTGGGGTTTTGTTGTTGACCGCTATTGCAGTGAACAAGTGCGCGAGGCTGTTATTCGAAAGGCTATCAAAGGCGATGCGTTCATAGGTATTGGTTCAACAGAAAGTGGCGGTGGCTCTGATGTTGCGGCTTTTAAGTCTACAGCGCGGAGGGACGGAGACGGCTGGGTTCTTAATGGTGAGAAAATGTATATTAGTGGAACTGAAGAGGCGAAAAAGCTTGGCGGAGGCTACTTTGTTAACGCTCGAACTTCGCCCGCGCCGCCAGAGGCTATGCATCGGGGGATGACTGGTTTCTATTTGCCTATGGATGCTGCGGGTGTTGAGATTAACAAGCGGTTTGATGATATGGGTAGGATGGCGATTTCTACTGGCGGTTTTATGATGAAAGACGTGAAGGTGCCAGATTCATATCGTATTGGCGATGTGGATAAGGGCTTTTATTTGACTATGGAAGGGTTTGATAATGCGAGGATTTTGATTGCTGCTGTCTGCGTAGGAGCAGCTCAGCGTGCGCTTGAGATTGGCATTGATTATATTAAGGAGCGGAAGGCGTTTGGTAGACCAATTGGCAAGTTTGAGGGTATACAGTTTGAGCTGGCTGATGACTGGGCGCAGTTGCAGGCTTTGCGTTCGCTTGTTTTTCGCACGGCGTGGATGCAAGACATGCGTTATAAGGAGAATAAGTTTACGCCGTTGGAGGTTAGTCGTATGATTGCTGCTTGTAAGCTTATTGCGCCTCATTTTGCGTTTGATGTGTATAAGCATGCGATGATTTGGATGGGTGCGTATGGTTATACGAAGGAGTGTCCGTTGGAGATGGGGTTGCGGGGTATAATGAGCTATTGCGTAGGTGCGGAAGGGGCAACGAACATTCAGAGAATAGTTATAGCAAGAGAACTGCTAGGAAAAGAATACATACCATACAAGTAGAGCAGTGTGTGCGTGCGTGCGTGCAACGCTCTCTAGCCCCTATATTTGGAGCCAAATATGGTGATTGCGGGAGAACCCTGAAATCTAATTGCGAATATCTCGTCTTTTCCAATTGAGGACCGAATCAAACTGGCTTATAAACCTTCATGGAGAATAGTTCTATGGGTGAATAAATGTGGTGTCGAAAGAGGATAGGGAAGAGTTAGAGGCTCTTGAGGACTTTGAGAAAGACTATCTTGAACGTGCAGAAAGAGAGCGAAGACGCATTGACTTCACCAAGGGAATTGCGTTAGGCTTATTCTATGGAATAATAGGAAATTTCTTCGCTCAATTCTTCTTTCCAGTTGTTGAGTCATTAGTGACAGAGCAATACAGTTTTGTTGCAAACGGGATAATCAGTATCGCCGCATTTGTTCTT
>Ga0172366_10003653_pt1 | contig 12126 bp, 15 predicted proteins | sample LakKivSesite69cm_FD_114533 | JGI IMG/M metagenome (GOLD analysis project Ga0172366, IMG submission 114533) | Sediment microbial communities from Lake Kivu, Rwanda - Sediment site 69cm | ecosystem: Environmental > Aquatic > Freshwater > Lake > Sediment | place: Rwanda: Western Province, Lake... | reverse complement strand
GGGCTGATTGAACAGGCATGTCAAAAATTCAGGGAATCTATCATCATTGCCATTGATGCCAGAGAAGGATATATTTCTATCCACGGCTGGCGTCGGGAAACAGGGCTGAGGGCGGTAGAATTTGCCCAATCTATGGTCAAGCTTGGCGTCAGGCGCTTTATCTATACCGATATTAACCGTGATGGCACCCTCACTGAGCCAAACTTCTCCGCCACCGCCGAGCTGATAAATTCCATCAGAGCATCAGTCATTGCCGCCGGCGGCATCTCGTCACTAAACCACCTCAGAATGCTCAAGGCGCTTGGTGTTGAAGGTGCCATAGTCGGCAAGGCGCTTTATACCGGAGACATAAACTTGAAACAGGCGCTAGCTGCCATAGGCTAGTGTTGCAACAATACATTAAAGGTAGTCGGCATGAAGCTAAATACATTTGAAAACGAACTTATGAACAGGCTGACAACTGAAAAATTAGGTACACTTCTACAATTGGAGAAGAGGAGGAGAGGTATAGACTACAGGCAGTTACTCTTTGTAGGTATGGCCGATATTGCTAGCTATTATTGGTGTGCCATGAAATCCCTACTCAAAAACACCGAGATGGAGACCGCATTCTTCGGTGCTTATTTACAAGATAGGCTTGTCTATTCTCACCAGCTTGGTCATATAGACCGATTACCAAAAAAGATAGAAGAGTGGCTTGAGGTCGGAGATGAAATCCGTTTTGAAGATATTGAAGTGTTATTAAGAAGGGGGGCAGAGGAGAGAGACAGACCAAGTGCAACCGAGGTAACAGTTGAATGCATTGACCAGATGGATGATGATGGTTCCGTAATACGACTAATAAGCCCTAATCTTTCTCCTGAGGAAAGGGAGTATCGGGAGAGGGAAGCTCAGGCCAAGGGTATCAAACTTATTAGCTGGAACGACCCAATGCTGCCCCCTATGCTCCGTGGTCGAATAATGGAAATGACTAAAGCCGAACATTATCCCACAATTCGGTGGAATTTTGCTTGGCGCAACTATACGGTAGTGGGAGTTCCCGATGGTATCACAGAGAGCTTCGTATATGAGTTCAAAACAACAAGAAGCAGCTTTCTTGCTAATTACTACTTAAAACCAGTAGCTTTAGCCCAAGCTGACTTTTATGGCTATTTCTTCAGAAGGCCAAACAAGAGGGTTCAGATATATATTATGGATGAGGGTAAGACTCAGACGTTGGACGAACCAGTAAGTGAACAAAATGCGCTAAAAACCCTTAGCGATTTTGAGCGACTACATAAAGGCGAGTTGCCAAAGCCACCAAAACCGTGGAAGTGTAAGAGATGTGAATTTGCTGATTCCTGCCCCGTCAAGGGAGAGTCAAAGAGAGGCGAAGCCTCTCTTAAAAATTCTCTTCCCCCTCTTCAAGAGTGGAGAGGGGGACACAGGGGGTGAGGTTGATAGAAAATCTAAAGTTCAATGAAAAAGGGCTTATCCCGGCCATAGCTCAAGATGCTGACAGCGGCGAGGTACTGATGATGGCCTATATGAGTGAGGAGGCGCTGCGCCGAACTCTCACCAGCGGCGAGGCCTGGTTCTACAGCCGCAGCCGAAAGGAGCTGTGGCATAAGGGCGAGACCTCAGGCAGCATTATCAAGGTGCGGTCAATATGGAAGGACTGCGATAGCGATACTATCCTGGTTAAGGGCAAAGCCTCAGGTCCGGTGTGTCACACCGGCAACAAGACCTGCTTCTTTCAAGAGCTGACCGAAGCTGATGTAGAAGACTGAGCTATTTCCTCAGCCTGGTCAAGCTCCACCACCTTCCTTAACGCCGATAGAGCAACCTCTAGCTGAGAATCATCAGGCTCCCTTGTCGTCAGCGACTGTAACCAGAGTCCCGGGGCAAGCAAAGCCCTGACGACGGCATTATCAACACGTTTGTTGCCAAAATAGATAGCCTCGTAGCCGAGGGCAGCAATGACCGGGATGAGCACAATTCGCGATAACACCATCAGCCACAGGGATGGTAAACCAACAAGAGCAAAGACTATGATGGCTATAATCAATACGACAAACAGAAAGCTAGTGCCACACCGAACATGAGCCTTATTATATTTTCTAGTTGCTTCTATCTCCAGTGGAGCACCACCCTCATAAGCATTTACCGCCTTGTGCTCAGCACCATGATAGGCAAATACCCGCTTGATGTCAGGAACCAGGGTTATCACCTTAAGGTAAGCGATAAAGATAGCCACCCGGATAATGCCCTCTATCAGGTTAAATACTAGGGGTGAACTGATGTGCGGGGTAAGCAACTTGGTAAGGAAAAGGGGGGCTAAAAAGAACAGGACGACGGCTAAACCCAGTGAAACAGCTACCAGAAGCCAAACCAACCATCCAGAAATCTCCGCCTCTTCCTCTTCCAGCGAGACGTTAGCCGAGTAGAGCAGGCTCTTAATACCTAGAGCCAGAGCCTCAATCAAGATAATGATGCCCCGTATCAGTGGCGCCCGCCGCACCCAGCCGGTATAGATACCTGCCAGCGGCTGGGCATCTATAGCCAGCTCGCCACCGGGACGACGCACTGCAGTTACCATCGCCTTCCGCCCCCGCATCATCACCCCCTCAATAACCGCCTGACCCCCGTAATAAAATCTCTTGGTCACGATATACCCGCTTAATAAACAAAAAAGAGCGGCTTAGCAACCCGCTCCTGCCCCCTCAATCCCTCTACTTAACCCTCCACCTTATAGCGCCGCTTGAACCTCTCCACCCGCCCCATGGTATCAATCACCCTCTGCTCCCCGGTGAAAAAGGGATGACACTTACTGCACAGCTCAATCTTCACCACCTTTCTGGTGGAGCCAATGGTAAAGGTATTGCCACAGGCACAGATTACCTTGGCATCATTATAATACTCAGGATGAATCTTGGGCTTCATACCATTTAGCCAGCGTAAACGCTAACCTTCCTCCTGTTGTTGGTCGTAGGCTCAAACTTGACCACGCCGTCAATAAGAGCAAAGAGGGTATAATCCCTGCCCACACCGACATTATCGCCGGGGTGGATGCGGGTGCCCCGCTGCCGAACCAATATAGTCCCGGCATGCACCCGCTGACCGGCGTATCTCTTAACTCCAAGCCGCTTGGACTTACTATCTCGACCTAAATGGCTGGTGCCACCTCCCTTTTTATGCGCCATCTTGAGTCACCTCTTTTTTGCGCCGCCGAATCTTCTTAGGCTTAGCTTCCGACGCTCCCGGCTCAACTATCTTGTCTATAACCAGCCTTGTATAAAGCTGGCGATGTCCCGTCTTCCTGCGGTAGCGCACCTTCGACTTATACTTAAAAACGATAATCTTCTCGCCCTTGCCTTCCCCGTGCGAGGTGGCAACTACCTTTGCCCCGGCAACAGTGGGCGTGCCTACAGTTACCCGGCTACCTTCGGCAATAAGCAATACCCTGTCCAGCTCAACGGCGTCGCCCTCAACCGCATCCAGGCGTTCCACATCTATGGTCTGACCGGGGGTTACCCGATATTGCTTACCTCCGGTTTCTATAATAGCGTAAATCTCCGACCTCCCAAACAGGTTATTCTAGCAATTGCTATCGCCAGGTGTCAAGCGCCAGCCTCTGCCACTGCTCCTTTACCCTTTCCCTCAGCTCGCCAAGGTCACAATCAGTATCTACTACCACATCGGCGTGCTTTACTCGCTCCTCTGAAGATAGCTGGGAACGGATGCGAGCCAGGGATTCCCGCTCAGATAGCCCGACCTTCTCCTTAAGTCGCCTGACCACAGTAGGCTCAGGGGCTACTGTAACCCAGACCTCATCCACCAGAGAAGTCCAGCCAGCCTCAATCAAAAGGGGGGCTTCAAGCACCACCACCTCCCCTCCCTGCTGCCGATACTCTTTAATTTGAGCCTTTACCAGTTGATACATCGGGGGGTGCATTATCTGGTTTAGCCGAGCTAGAGCTTCAGGATTGCCGAACACAATTTTGCCCAGCTTTTTGCGGTCAATCTCACGGTTAGGCTTCAGAATCCCGGTGCCAAAGGCAGCTACTACCTTCCGCCATATCTCGGTATCAGGCTTGAGTGCCTCATGCCCCACCTTATCGGCATCAATAATGACAGCACCCAGCTCAGCCAGAAACCGGGAAACGGTGCTCTTGCCGCTACCTATGCCACCGGTAAGACCGATAACCTTCATCCCACCAAGTCTAGCTTTTGGTAGCTATGTAGTCAAGGGATTCTTTTTCTACCTCACCTTTTGATTTTCATTATGTAACCCTATCCCCTTTATCCCCTTCCCCTTGATAAGGGGAAGGGGAAGAAATTTTATAAGAGAGGCTTCGCCTCTCTTTAACTCTCCGTCAAAAAGAATGGCTAAAGGATGTTTAAGAAGGCGGGAGTTCCTCCATAGGCTATAATTGATAATAGCCTAGTGATATAATAGCAACGGGCGGGGGTAGTGTAGCGGCAACATGCAACCCTTACCAGGTTTGAGTCGCGGGTTCGAATCCCGTCCCCCGCTCTAGACTAGTACCAACGGGGACTTGACAATTCAAAACCTTCGTGCTATTATAAAACAGCCTGGTAAGGGTGTCGCGTTAGTCGTCCTACACAAAGGGATTGAACTACACGACATATGAATCGCCCGGCAAATTTATAATGGGCTTAAATATGAAGGGGGCTTGATAATATAAGCCCCCAAATCATTTTTATGCAGCTTTGTGCTACGTGCCTTTCGCAATCCTATCACGAATATCATTCAAATCTATGAATTGGCTGGCTGCATTTATTAGGTCAATGGCAGTAGATTGTCTTCGACCCACCACAATTACTTTTTTGCCTAGATTCACTAGATGCTCTATCAGAGGAACGTAGTCAGAATCTCCACCTAGCAATACTGCTGTGTCATATGAACTTATGGAAGATAACATACGGAACACGAGTTCTATATCTAAATTGCCTTTAAGTCTTGCTTGACCAGTATTCTTGTCATAAAGAACCCTAACCTCTTTATCTTTCACATTGTAACCTATTTGGGTCAACGCATGCTTGAACTTCCGGTACCTTTCTAACGCATCTGCATTCGCTGCTGGTGGGGTAGCCGTGAAATACCACGCACCAGCTTTCTCTCTGTTGTCACAAAAATAGTGAAATACATTTCGGTAGTCTATGTGCCAACCATTATCACGTTGGGCATAAAACATAGCACCTCCATCAACAAACAATCCAACCCTTTCCATTACAAACCTCCTGGTAAGGTATTTTTACTGGAGTATAGCTTATTATACCACAATATGTTAACCCTTTCAGGTAAGGGGGTGAGGGTGATAATTGAGGGCTATATTTGAGAGTAATTGAGTGATATAATTAGATAAAGGAGCATCATGCGTGAAGCAATGCTCTATGAGAAGCTGCCTAACTCCAGGGTAAGGTGCGGTACCTGTCAATGGCGCTGCAATATCGCTCCGGGGAAATTTGGCGTCTGCCGGGTTTATCATAACAGAGACGGCGTCCTCTACAACATGAACTATGCCAAGGCGTCGTCGGTAGCCGCTGACCCTATTGAAAAGAAACCTTTATTCCACTTCTTCCCCGGCAGCCTTGCCTTCTCCATCGGAGGGTGGGGGTGCAACTTTCACTGCCAGGACTGCCAGAACTGGGAAATTTCCTGCCCCGTGGATAATGAGCCGTGGCTTAACTCCCAAGAAATCCAACCCCAGGCGGCAGTGGAACTGGCGAAACGCAACCAATGCGATGGCATCGCCTGGACATACAATGAACCCAGCATCTGGTTTGAATATACCTTTGACTCTGCCAAGCTGGCTAAGGAGAATAACCTCTATACCGTCTACGTGACCAACGGCTTTCTCACCCCTGAGGCGCTGGATACCATCGGACCTTACCTTGATGCCTGGCGGGTTGATATTAAGGGCTTTACCGACTCCTTCTACCAGAGCCTGGCGAAGATAAGGGGGTGGCGGGGGATACTTGAGGTTGCCAAGCGGGCAAAGGATAAGTGGAATATGCATGTTGAGGTTGTCACCAATATCATACCAACCCTGAATGATGACGACCATCAACTGGAGGGCATTGCTCACTGGATAAGGGACGAGTTGGGCGAGCTAACGCCGTGGCACGTGACCAGGTTTTATCCTCACCACCATACGATGCACCTACCCCCAACCCCGGTATCCACCCTCGAGCATGCCTATGACATCGGGAGAAAGGTCGGACTAAAGTTCGTCTACGCCGGTAATGTGCCTGGACATAGCAGTGAAAGCACCGTCTGTTACTCCTGCGGCAAGCTCATTGTAAACAGGTTTGGTTATCAGACCAAGGTAGTCGGTCTGGAGGGTTCAAGGTGCAAGTTCTGTGGGGCAGGGCTTAATTTTAGAACTCCCCGGCAGAGAGGAGGGCATAGTGATTAGGAATCCGGTGGTCGCCGGGCAATTTTACCCGGCGTCAGTTTCGCAGCTTAAGGCTATGATTGAGGGGATGGTGGATGAGAAGGTGAAAAAGGAAGAGGTGATTGGTCTAATTTCCCCCCATGCTGGCTATATCTACTCTGGACCGGTAGCCGGGGCGGTTATATCTAGAATTAGATTTAAGGACACCTTTATCATCATTGGTCCCAACCACACCGGAAGCGGAAAACCCCTCAGCATCCTGACCCAAGGGGCGTGGAAAACACCACTAGGAGAAGTAGAAATTGACTCGGAGTTGGGAAAGCAGATTCTCGCCACCTCCAGTTACCTGCAAGAGGATAAGACCGCTCATCTCTATGAGCACTCCATTGAGGTTCAGTTGCCATTCCTGCAATATTTCAAGCCCGACTTTAAGCTAGTCCCTATCGTGCTGGCTTATGCCGGCAGCGCCATCTATAAAGAAATCGGCAAAAAGCTCGCCAAGGCAGTTAAGGGATCGGGCAAAAGGGTGGTAATGATAGCCTCAAGCGACATGACCCACTATGAGCCGCAGGAGTCGGCTAAGAAGAAGGATACTAAGGCTATAGAAGCCATACTGGATTTAAATGAGGATGAACTGCTAAAAAGAGTTGATGAACTTAATATCTCAATGTGCGGTTACGCCCCGGCGGTCAGCGTTATCGTTGCTGCCAAGGAACTGGGGGCAACAGGGGCGGAGCTGGTTAAATATCAGACCAGCGGCGATGTCACCGGCGATTACTCCAGCGTGGTGGGCTATGCCGGAATAATAATAAAAGGCGGAGGGGGATAGGGTGCACCCACTGGTAAAATTAGCCAAGAAAACAGTAGAGAGCTATGTTAAGGAGGGTAAGGTCATCCCCAAGCCAGAAGAGCTTACCCCCGAGATGAGGCAGCAGGCTGGCGTCTTTGTTTCCATTCACAAGCGTGGCGAACTAAGAGGCTGCATCGGCACTATTGAACCCCAAAGGAATAATGTGGCTGAGGAAATTATCGCCAATGCTATAAGCTCAGCGACCAGAGACCCCCGCTTTCTACCCATCACCCCCGATGAGCTTAAAGACCTTAGCTACAGCGTTGACGTCCTGACCAAGCCTGAGCCGATATGGAGCAAAGACCAGCTAGACCACAAGAGGTACGGGGTTATCGTGGAGGCTGGGTTCAGAAAGGGTCTCCTCCTGCCTGACCTTGAGGGAGTGGATAGCGTTGACTACCAGATTGACATCTGCCGGCAGAAGGCAGGAATAGCCCCCAATGAGCCAGTAAAGCTATACCGCTTTGAGGTAAAGAGGTATAAGTAAGGGAAAATGAGAGAAGGCTATTTCTTACTATCTGTTTCGAATAAGAAAAACTTAGACTTGTGTATAAAATACGCTTTAGCTGGATTCATGAATAATATAAGTGGAATCTGGACGTTTGAGGAGATACAGGTAGGTGACTTCATTTCGTTCCTTTACGGAGCAAAGGCACATAATCTCTATAAAGTTGCTGGAAAGGAGGCAATCAAAGGAGCAGAATCGCTTCTCCCATGGCAACCTATCACTTTCCAACAGTCAGGGAAAACTTATTATTTCCCTTTCCGTCTCCACCTAAAACCTATTAGAAAACTTGAAGAACCTCTCGTAAGAGCTGAGTTTGCTTATGTGGCCGAGAATTTGCTTCTGCGCGGTGGCTACCGCAGAACTCATTTCCAAGCAGACCAAACTACGTTGCAAGCGGTCTCGCAGATGGGGAATCTTTACGAGGAATACGTCAGCCCGCTAGAGTTAGGAAATTACCAAACATTTACTCCCCATTTCACAAAGACTAGAGACGCGATTTCTATTCCAGAGGTTTTCCAATTTCATGAGTTTATATTGCAGTCATTGGTAAGGCAATATCTTTGTGACAACGAGAATCTAGCTGGGTTTTTGTCGGGGTCGGCATAGCGCAAGCTTCCGCAGAAACATTTGAGGTTCTTGGGGAGAAAGCATTCCCCGAGGGACATGTAGATATTCTTGTGAAAGAAGCAACTCCAATCGGAGTAACAAGAAAAATCATCATCGAGGTTAAGACTGGCGCAGCAACGAGACAAGATTTGAATCAGCTTAAAGCATACACCGAAGAAATTGGGGATGAGTGTATTGCTGCTATTCTAATTGCTAGGGACTTCAGTCCCTCGATAATAAAGATGGCTAAAGACAAGCAGATTAAACTGTCCTCATATATTCTGAAGTGGTTAAGCGACCCAGTCGCTTCCCACACCTTCGAGGATCTTCTCCAAGACCTTATTTTGAAAACCGTTCAGACTTAAGAGAGGTGTAAAATGAAACTCGAAAAGGTCTATACCATAGAGATAATTCATCCGAACACTATGCAGCTTAGGAAGTTTTTCGCGTTTACCGAAAAGGAAGAAGCTCTAGCTGAGGCGAGGACATGGGAGGATAGTATCTACGAGGTGTCCGTTAAGGAGAACGGCTACGACATTGCAATTGGCGGCACCGATAGCGAACCGGCTGACGCATTAGAAAAAGCTGGCATCGAAATATTATGGCGTGATTAGAAGTCGAAGTAGAAAGGGCAGTCCTAGAGGGGCGAAGCCCCTCTTACTAAAATAATTCCCCCTCCCTTGGTAAGGGAGGGGGATAAAGGGGGTAGGTTGATTGACAGATTTGTTTGATTACAATCTGAGGAACAGAAGAGGCGGGATGCCACTTGCCCGATTACAGCTGAGGCTATCCGCACGGGAGGGGGAAGTAAAATATTTAAACTAGAGGCATGGCACAAACCCTAGTACCTCAGTTTCCCCTGGCAGAGCCCGCCTATATTAATCCATACCAGTTGCATAATTCCTCATCAGTTGCCACTATGCCAGTTATATTGTGCTGAAGACCATGATATGCCAGTAAAACAGCAGCCTTTACCATCATATCAGGTGAATCCCATTGCGACCAATCGGCATTAGGTAACAGGAGTCTCAAACCCTCAGTATTTACCCTGCCCCGTGGCTTGATGGTATTTACTGCGATGCCATATTTACCTACTTCCGAGGCTAAACCATAAGTAAGCCGCTCAACCCCAGCTTTGGCCACAGCGTAGGCTATGCCGGTGGTAATTGGGCCTCTTTGATTAACTACCCGCGATGATATATTTATAATGCTCCCGCTGTTTTGCTCTATCATCTTGGGCAATACCGCCTTTATACAAAGAAAAGCACCTGTTAGATTCACTTTCAGCATAAGTTCCCACCGCTTTAGAGGGGTTTCCACAAGTGGATAAGGGTAGGCAACGCCGGCATTATTTACCAAAATGTCAATACGACCAAATTCAGCCAGCGCTTTCACTACCATATCATTTATGCTTTGCTCACTGGTCACATCACATCTTACTGGAAGTGCCCGGCGTCCTAAGGCGCGAACTTCGTCTGCCGTCTTATATATAGTACCCGGAAGTCTTTCATTCTCAATTTCGGTTCGCGAAGCAACAACAATATCTGCCCCCTCCCTGGCTAAACCTACAGCAATAGCCTTACCTATGCCTCTGCTACTCCCGGTTACAACTGCTACATTGCCACTCAGTCTCATTTTATTACCGTCTCCTGTTGCAGTTCCTCAAGAGGTGGCTATCTTATTTCCCCCTATACTGAGGCTTTCGCTTGTCTAGGAAAGCAGTTATTCCCTCAGTAGCGTCCTCGGTGGTAGCCAGAGAGGCCATTGTATCCCCAAGATATTTAATAGCTTTATCGTACTCCATGTCCCACATAGTGTAGAAGGCACGCTTGCCAGTTTGCAGAGCAACTGGAGCTTTGCTAGCTAATTTCTCAGCCAGTTCCATTGCTTTTTCATCCAGCTTACCCCTAGGGACTACCTCGTTTATCAGGCCAATTCTTTCTGCCTCTTTGGCATCTATCAAATCACCGGTTAAGAGAAGCCTGAGTGCTCTCTTCTTGCCTACAGAACGATACAGCGACGGCTGAAGTGTTAGGCAGAAGAGGCCAACATTTATTGCTGTCGTTCCAAAGCGAGCATCATCAGCAGCAATAGCTAGGTCGCAAGCCACCACTATGGTAAGCCCCATAGCTGTTGCTGTGCCTTGAATGGCGGCAATTATCGGCTTTGCCATATTGGCGATGGTCTTAAATGGCTTATAGAGAACTTGGAGCAAGTCATGCTCTTCAAGCACAGTCTTATTAAGAAACAGCGAGACATCTACGCCGGCGCAGAATGACTGACCAGCACCCTTGATTAACACCGCATAGATATTGTTGTCATTTTCGAAATTCAGCAGAGCATCATTGGCTTCTTCTGCAAGTTGCAGGTTCACCACATTAAGTGCCTCGGGCCTATTTAATGTAATAATGCCTATGTGTCCCTTTCGCTCTACAATAACCGTTTCATATTCCACGGTATCCCCTCCCGTATATTCTTAATAATGGTTGGTAGGATTAATCCCGCCCTCTATCCCGGAGCACCCTTCGCAGCACCTTTCCTACGGGCGTCTTGGGTATCTCTTTGATGAATTCAACCTCTCGGATGCGCTTGTAAGGGGCAATCCGTTCAGCGCAAAACTTGATAAGTTCCTCCTTGTCCACAGTGAAGCCCTCATTTAACACCACATAGGCCTTGGGCACCTCGCCGGCTAGGGGGTCTGGTTTGCCGACCACGGCACATTCTTTAACCGCAGGGTGTTCGTAGAGGATGGCCTCAACCTCAGCCGGGGCGATGGTGTACCCCTTGTACTTTATGGTCTCCTTTTTGCGGTCAACGATGCGGAAGTATCCCTCCTCATCCATCAGAGCTAGGTCACCGGTGTAAAGCCAGCCGTGGCGAAGCGCCTCCCGGTCATCTTCAGGTCGGTTGAGATAACCCTTCATCACCTGCGGCCCCCGAACCAGTAGCTCACCCATCTGGCCTGGCAGCAGCTCAACTTCACCTGTTTCCTCATCAACGATGCGAGCGTCGGTATCCATAACGGGAGTCCCTATTGTTCCCGGTTTCACCCTCTGGAGGGGCGAGTTATGGGTCTCCGGCGATGCCTCACTCAAGCCGTAGCCCAAATCCATCTTGACCCCGGTTAGCTGCTCCCATCTTTCCTTGATTTCAGGCGGAATGGGCATTGCCCCTGCTTTGACATACCTCAAGCTTGAAAGGTCGTATTTGCCGATGACCGGACTGCTCACCAATGCCGCAAACATGGAGGCGGCACCATATATCACCGTGGCCCTTTCCCTTTCTACCGTCTTAAGTAGTTCCTCGGCATCAAAGCGGGGCAGGACAATCGCTCTGGCACCGCTATAGATTGGTGAGTTTACACAGGTGCAGGCCCCCCAACTGTGGTAGAAGGGGAGCAAACCTATGATGGTGTCTTCAGGGCTCCAGCCAAACCAGATGGCATTCTGCATGGCGTTGGCTACCAGGTTGTAGTGGGTGAGCAATACTCCCTTGGAGAGCCCAGTCGTCCCCCCGGTGTAGACGATGACGGCGACATCATCCTTGGGCTTAACGGCGAACTTGGGCGGGGTAGGTGAGTGCCTCTCCAGAATTTGACCCAAGGAGAGTCCATTCCCCTCGGCATCGGTCAAAATTACAGCCTTCAACTGGGTCTCCGCTTGCACCTCTTTGACCAGGGGGTAAAGGTCTCCGTTGGTCATGATGGCTTTGGCCTCGGTGTCGTTAAGCTGATGTTTTAACTCTGCCTGCCGGTAGAGTGG
>Ga0172366_10003652_pt1 | contig 12127 bp, 10 predicted proteins | sample LakKivSesite69cm_FD_114533 | JGI IMG/M metagenome (GOLD analysis project Ga0172366, IMG submission 114533) | Sediment microbial communities from Lake Kivu, Rwanda - Sediment site 69cm | ecosystem: Environmental > Aquatic > Freshwater > Lake > Sediment | place: Rwanda: Western Province, Lake... | reverse complement strand
CTGGGTATTTTTACACATTCCAGTTTATCATGTTAAGACTAATAACACAGATTATAACTCACTCTAATTTTGCAAAAGAGCTGTTAATTCACTTGTATTATATTCCAGAAAGTAAGATTAAGGTTTTTCCACATGGTGTAATTCCTGTACCACCGACTGTAAATGCATCGAAAGCAAAATCAGAACTAAAGATAAATTTCGAACATGTTATACTGTGCTTTGGATTCATATGGCCAAATAAAGGAATAGAATTCATTTTAAGAGCTATGCCAGAACTTTCAAAATCCGTTGGCCACACTTGTCTCCTTCTCGTGGGTCCATTACACCCAATTGATGGTCCACGTTACCTAAAAGAAATTTTGAAACTTGTAAGGGAAATAAAAATGGAAAGGTTTGTGAGAATTCATCCATACTATATACCGGAAAATAAGGTACCTTTATACTTCTCAGCAGCTTCTTTAGTGGTGCTTCCAAATACTGTTGTTCTAGGATCCAGCGGGGTATTATATAAAGCCTTTAGCTACAGAAAACCTGTGATAGCCACTAATATTGGTTGTCGCCCTGAAGAACTAGATTTTGGGAGGAGAGGGATACTGGTTGCCCCAGCTTCTGCCAAAGGTCTAACCAACGCAGTGCACGATATCCTCAAAAATTCAGAAGTTCGTACCAAAATAATAAATGGCGTTGAGCTATACATTCGAGAGAATACTTGGGATATGGTGGCAAGGAAAACAATGAATATGTATAATGATCTAGTTCAGAACCAATCTACCAAAACAAATTAAATTCGATTCCAGTGCAGGAAGGAGTAGCTTTTAGCCAGAAGATAGTGAGAGGGTTAGTATTTTCGAAATTGATATTAAACTGTTTGAGTTACTAAGTGAATAAGGAATGTGTAAGGAAAAACTTTTATCCCCAAAAATCTTCGAGCTTAAAGTAGTTCATGATATATTAGACGAATATTTTTCAAGATGGAAGGGAGAAATCCCCAATAGATTATTAATTAATGGTATGCCAGCGATTCAAAGAGAAATAATCTATATGCGTGATCAGTTTTCCCGATATATCGAAATTTTGAAAGTTATACCAAAATCGCCAAGGAGACTAATGGTGTTAGATGTCGGTATTGGGTATGGACATTTAAGTATTTTAGTCAAAAAGCTATTCGACTATGAAGTCTTTGGAATTGACATCAGGAGACCAGAAGTATATCATTGGAAAAAACGCTTCGATGGGGAAGGTATAAAGTTTGAATTATGTAATCTTATAAAAGATCCAATTCCCTTTCAGGATGAATATTTTGATATAGTTCTTTTTTGTGAAGTACTTGAACACTTATCCGTACGCAGCTTACAAATAGCTTTGAAGAAAATCAACAGAGTTCTCAAAAAAGACGGAGTCTTAATTCTGACAACCCCTAACCTTGCAGGACTTGGTAGTCGTCTACGTTTATTGCGTGGAAGTAGTCCTATACCTATCGATGATTTTAAGTTTGGGCACATACGGACATACACAGCCACCGAGTGCATAAGTATTCTCCAAAAAAGTGGGTTCAGTATCCAAAATATCCATTTTAAAAATGTTTATACAACTTCGTCATTATTACACAAGCTCTTATTTTTCCTATATAAGTTAATACCAGCACTCAGAAATTGCATAATAACAAAGGCTAAGAAAAATCCAAAAAACTAGCATTGATAGATAAAGGGTGGTTAATCTATCTTGAAAAGAAAGATGCTAAAGGAAACGTCAATAAAAGCTTCCATAGTAATACCGACTCGTAACGAAGAATTGAGTATCGAAAGATGTCTTGAATCTATCTTTGGTCAAACGTACAGAAACTTTGAGGTCGTTGTTGTTGATTCGTCTACAGACAAGACTCCTCAATTAGCCGCTAAGTATGACGTTATACTTGTTCGTCAGAAACCAAAGGGTGTCGCCGCAGCTTTTAACGAGGGAATAAGACATGCAAGAGGCGGTATAATTTGTCTTATGGCTGCAGATGATACTATAGCTCCAGATTATCTGGAGGAAAATCTAAAACCTTTTCTTGAACCTGGCGTAATGGGAGTATACCTTCCATGGAAGATTGTAAAACCTAATACTTTGATCGGCAAGGTTTTCTATTACTATTACCAGATTTTTATTGTAAAAAGCAAATATTCCTCTTGGCCTCTCCTCTGGAGACGCGAAGTCTTTAATGATGTTGTTTTTGACGAGACGCTTACAGTAGGAGAAGACGCTGATTTTTGGAAACGAGTCAAGAAAATTGCAAATAACAAAAATTGGGAATTTAGATATAGATCTGGAACCTACTACTTTTCAGATGTTGATGATACTTTGCTCAAAAATCTTAGAAAAAGCATCTGGTACGGACTTGGATTTGTTAAAGTTTGCAGGAAAGATGTAAGCCACTTGCTCAAGATCTTGCCGATTATTTTCTTTTCGTTTTCTCCTTTTGTTATTGTTATGTATTTGTTAACTCATAATAATGTATATCTTCCTTGGATTATTCTCTATTGTGGATCTTGGTTTTTTGTGATATTGAAAGGCATAAGTAAGCGCATTCTGACGTGGCATCTACTTTTTATTCCACTCCTTTTGACTTGGCGAGCTGTAGGACACCTAATTGGCATATTTGTTTCATTTTTGGGTAGGAAAGACTAGTCAAGAGTAGATTTTGAATTTTAGGTGTGATGGATCGCGATGGGGGGTTTCTATGAATATATGTATGGTAGATTATGACATAAATCCACCCTGGGTCGAAGGGGTTAGAATATTAGCATTTGAGCTATCTAGACAATTAGTTAAAGAGGGCCACTCCGTTCATATAGTTACATCAGCTACTCCGACATCTGCATTAGAAGAAGAAATAAATGGTGTCTTTTTTCATCGAATATCCAAGAAGGCATTTGTCTTCTTTCTTGCTCGTAAAGTAAGAAACCTTCACAAATTCTATGGATTTAATGTAATTCACATTCAAAACTCTATTATACTCAAATCGTTCATGGTGGCACTGGAACGACTTAGGAAGCTGGTAAGGATCCCTATGATAACTTATGTTTGCCTTCAGCCTACCACTTCTCCCAGAGATTTCATTCAGTTACTTAAATTAGATGTTACTGAATTTTTGATGCGAGAAGCTCTCTCAATGCGCCATCTGACTGGTATGTTAACGCCAAGCTTCTACACAAGAAAAGAGTTCAATATGGTAAACAAAATTATCACAAGTAGCAATTACCTAAAAACTACGATAACCAACCAAGGAGTAGAACCAAATAAGATAGATACCATCTATCCATTCATCAACGTCGAGGAATTTGTCAGAGCAAGCGCGAGCAATTATGATTATAGAGAAAACATGGAAATTAACAAAGACACGCCCTTAATGTTATATGTTGGAGCAAGTGAAGCTGATAGATTAGGAAGTTTTCTAAAGGCCCTTCCTATCGTCTTAAAAGAAATACCCGACAGCAAAGTCGTGTTTGTCTCTTCCTTTACAAAACGTTTTTTGCATCATCTTACAAAACTTGGTTTGCAACATGCCTTTATACCCGTACCTATGCATGTGAAAATTAACATGCCAAGATTAATGGCCACCTCCAACGTTTACGTTTACCCAGGATTTACTGCATTTGCCTCTATAGATCCTCCACTGACTCTGATTGAGGCAGCGGCACTAGGAGTCCCGATAGTAACATCTAATACTGGAGGAATACCCGAAGTAATTCAAAGTGGAAAAAATTCTGTACTGTTTAGACCTTTTGACTATCGGAAGATGGCTGATGCTCTAATCAAATTTCTGGGAAAAGAAAATATTCGTTCTTGTTCGAGAAGAAAAACGGCGAGTTTGGTAAACAGTGAGTTTGATTCTAGAATAGCAACAAGGCGTTTTGTCTCAAATTATGAGAGTATAATATGACGGGTGATACTATCAATGGGCCGAAGCTGGGACATGCTGATTTCTTGGTCAAATCCAAATATAGATTGCAAAAAGTTGCACTTTACAAGGGAAGCAATTTTAAAGGTTAATTGGTCCTTTTTGTTGCATCTAGCTGAAGAAAACAAAGTGCTATTCTTTCTTTCTAAAAACTTGTCTAAAGTGCCGCAATTGAAGCCCTATGTGATAGATTGCCTTAAAAAAGAAAGTGATCACCGTAGTAAGTTACTTAGGAAATTGAGTATATTCATTAACCTTCTCGAAAAAGAAAGGATCGACTTCATGGTGATTAAGACTTTCGGACCTTACGGTCAAGTGGGACGAGATATCGACTTCCTTATTGTCAAGGGTAAGAACGAAACTAGAAGATTGGTATGCGATTTGATTGACATGAAATATCGAGTCAGACTGACTGATGGTATGGTATATCTTTGTTGGAGAAGCAACGGTGACATAGAAGTCGATTTATACTCTGCACTCGCTTGGTGGGGTCTAAGGTATCTGAAGAATATTACGGTGTGGAAGCGAAAAAGAGAACTGAAAATCGATGATTGTTCAATTTATGTCCCATCGCCTGAGGACGATATTCTTATTACATGTGCAAAAACTCTCAAAGATGGAATTCTTCTGAGCGATCTTTTTTTTATGTCTTTGTTGATAAATGAAGGTATTAGTTTTGACTATATACTGCGTGAAGCAAAAGCCAACGGTTGGTCATTGACTTTGTCGAGTTCTCTTTTCGCTATGAACTTTTTTCATAAAATCTTCTATAAGCAAACCTTAATTCCTGAGAAAATGTTTGAAAGCTCCAATTTCGCGAGGTTCTTCTTGACGGTATTACGTTGTAACTTGACCAGAAAGAAGGCGACTCTTCCATACAAGTTTCCTATCGTATTGTTGTTGTGTCTTTGGATACATAGGATATGGTCACATTTTTTAAGTGGAAGGATAAGAACCGCCATAAACGACACAGGTATGCTTCTAATGCAAATCTCCTTGTATTTGTTTCGAGTGGTATTCAAAATCTTTAGAATAGCCTACCAAGAGGGATCTTTTGATTGAGGCGTAAGCTTGTAAGCTTCATAGGGATGGACGGTACCGGGAAGACCACGTCTGCTAAAGTCGTGAAAAGATATCTTGAGAATAAGGGACTTAGATGTAAATATATATGGTTTCCGTATAAACCACATTTAATCTTCTCCTACATGGCCGTAGGAGTTGCTTGGCTGCTTTTGGGACGGAAAAGACCAATAGATAAATACATACCTAAAAATCGTGCGTTGCTTAGTGTTTGGTTGCTTTCCATGTTATTTGATTACTCACTCTACATTTTCTGCAGAATTTTACCCAATTTGCTCAAAGGTATACTTGTATGCGATCGTTATGTATATGACGTTGTTGTTCGTCTGAAATTCTTCGGGGCACTCGATAAAAAGTTGGTGAAATTACTTTTAGCAATCACCCCGCGTCCAGACTTGATTTTTCTTTTAGATGCACCTCCGAAAGTTGCCTTAAAAAGGAAAAAAGAGGAAACTTTGGCGTATTATGTCTTGCAAAGGAAGTTGTACACAGAAATTCTTAACTCCATAAATTTAGATTGCATAGTTATAGACACTAACAAAAATCGCTATGAGACTAACAAGGAAATCCGTCAACATGTGGACTTGCTTGTAGATGAGCGTTCAGAGGTCTAACATCTACTTGCAGATTACTAAGCTATTTATCTGATTGTTTTGGTTCAAAATGGTACAGGAGGCTTCTGAAAAGATGATACAGGAGTTACTGGGACTGTTTAAATGGCGCGGACATTTTTTAGGTCTACTCTTGATGTTCTTCGGGTCATCATCTCTACTTCTATACTTATCCAACGTCAAGGAAGTTCCCTTTCTCATACTTATTGTGGGCGTAGTAACGATAAGTGTGAGTACGATTTTCTTGTGCAAGACACTAAAGTATAATGTGAAAACTGAACCCTTTTTCCTTTTATCGCTATATGTCATGTACTTTGCTCTCACCATCATGCTTTTCGTTCGTTTCGATGCATTCAGTGGAACTGACAATCTTCGAGAATACAGGGCTGCCGAAATTACTTTAGCCCAAGGGTGGAATACACCCGGTTCAATTCAAAGTGCAAACCTTTTAGGTGAAGGCTTTACGCCATACTTATCATGTGTCAGTGTAACATTGCTGCCAGCAATTTTCTCGACAGTTAGTGGCTTAAACCTAATCACTATCTTTAGATTTGGTTTGAGTGCCATAATCTGTCTTAAACCTGTTCTGGTTTACCTTAATGTTAAAGAAGTATTCAAAAAACGAGAGGTAGCGGCTCTTAGCGCTGTCATATACTCCCAGCTTTATTTTGTCTTGTTTTCGTATAATACACGCCAATCAATTGCAACAGTATTTCTCCTTTGCGCTTTACTCATTTTTTTCAAGTTGATGAGAACGCAAAAGAAAGCATACATTCCTTTACTCTGCGTATTCGTGTATGGTGTAGTTTCTAGTCACTACACTACTGCATACTTCCTTAATATGATATTATTCGTTTTCGTACTGTCGTTATGCATTATTTCAATTCTAAGCAAAAAAAGACTTAACCTGTTAGGGATAGATCCTCAGAAATTACACGTCGGTAAGCATTTCGCGGAATTTACATTCATCGTTTGTGCTATAGTAACATTAGTTTGGTTTTCGACCGTACCTACGTCACCTTTCTTCCGACATTTCGCTTTAATGATAAGGTATCCAACTCCCCCCTCAGATTTACCTCTACACGGTCTCACCACAAGTTATCTTGTTGGATCACCTCTTGGACCGTTAATTGATAGTTGGTTTATGTTTGAGATGGTCCTCGCTATTGCTGGGTTTTTGTTTTTGGCCTTAAGAGTAAAGAAAAACTTGAAAATGCTTCTTTGGTTTTCTGCAGGCGGACTATTTTTCTCTTGCTTCTTAACAACATTCATTCCTTACAGATATCTAGATTTCGGAGATTTCACCAGATTCTATCTGGTAGGCTATCCCTTTCTTTGTGTTTTTGTTGCGCTTATCTTGCTCACATTGGATAAGAGGTCAAAGGGTGTTGTATTGATTTTATTCTTATTGTTAAACTTGCCTATGAACATGTTGCTTCCAATTCACTATAGATACGTATTGTATCACCCCGAAGAGTCCATTTCTCCAGATCTAGCAGTTAATCAGGCATACGTTAAAGAAGCAGAATTCGAAATCGCGAAATGGACACGCAACTATGTATCTGAAGGTGTGCCTTTATCAGTTGATCATAGAGGTTTCTTCTTCATGTATTACACGAATAATAATTTATATTTGTGTAAAACACTCAATTTTAGTTCTGGTTCAGAATACCTTGTCCTGCATTATTTCACTATAAAATACGGATTGTGGGTCTTTGAGGCTGATGGGGGCGAAGTAAGGCAGTCGAATCAAACATGTTCGTTAGTTGATTCTAACAATGTTATTTACAACAACGGTCAAGGGATGTTGCTAGTTCGAAAATGAAATCAGGTATTCATCTACTAATTAAGTATAAAATTTTGAACATCTGAGCTTGTTGTTGTCTCTCCAACGGTTAGCTCAACCCATGTAACAAGGCTTTTGATGGTTCTTGCTAAAAATAGTAATGGGGATTGACGTGATTATCTCTAAAGCACGATGGCTCTTAACTCCTCGGCCTAAATGTAGGTCCCAGGATAACGTAGATCCCGCGCGCGGTATACCGACTTTCCAAATATACACATAACATGTTAAGATCGATCGCCGACATACCTATTCATTTTTAGCGCTACTGCCCCTTCCCTTACAATTCAATTCTCTTCTCACACCCGGTAGCAGCTATAGGGTGTAGGAGGGCTACCAAGAAAGAAAAGATTTATTCATTTCACGGTGTGAATAATTAAACAATAATGATGTCTCTTAAGAAGAGTGAAGGACGAGGATAAATGTCTGACATGTTTGAGACCACATCCATGGTCCGTTCGACGTTGGTTATTCTCCTAGGATATGCTAAAATAACAGGGAGACCCTTTTCTGAGGTTGCGGTGGAGTATGCTATTCTCCTTCGCCCCATGCCGACTGATGTAGAGGGTAAGATCAGGTATTGGGAGAGCTTTGCCAGGTTGTTTGGAGACTTTGCAACATTTTGCAGTGGCCCTTTGGTGTTTGAGGGTAAAGGGAATCAGAGAAAGCTTTTGATTCTGAGATATTTTTTAGAGAGAGATTGTACCACATCACTTGACGTGTCGTCGGATCTGAATTTGTCTTTGACAAATGCAAGTGAACGGCTCAGGCGATATTATAAACAGGGTCTGCTTGCCAGGAGAGCGCTTGGGAGAAGGAGACGCGGACGGCGGACTATGGTTTACAGGCTCACTGAGGCTGGGCGGAGGAGATTAGCCTTCCTAGAAAAGAATGTGAAATTTAAAAGAACTGAAACAGACGAATCGAAAAGATATCGATCTCGTCAATCAAGGGTGGAAAAGACAGTGAGGACTCTGCGCCAACGGCTGGCTTTTCCCTAAATTCGTGATTGTTGAGAGTTAGTTTTATTCTATGGTAGGAATCTTCATTCTACGGCTTTCCATCTAGCCATAAAAGGTGATTAGCTAGACAGGAGGGATACGAGAACCTTGAAATCTTTAGACCTCTTCAGGGTCTTCATCATTATGCGCACGCAAGGGCGACATGTTTGCTAGCGATCGATAGGTGATTCACAGAACCTTAAAGTATGTGTTATGTGTATATTTGGAAAGTCGGTATATCACGCACATTGATGGAGTTGTCATAATCATCGTTCCAACCTAGGTGTTTTACGCAAAAGTTTTGGCTTAAGAGGCACCCGAACAAAATCCGGCTCGAATCCGATAGAGCTTTAAAGTCAACTTCACGAACTGTATCAGAAGAACAGTTCCACATAGGCAAATATGCCACAACGAACAAACCTTAACGTTTTCCTTATTAAAGATGTCCACGAGCGCAATTGAATCAAAAGTAGTTCAAGCCCAAGACTCAACTTTTTCTAGATGAACACAGTTAGCAACGCTACACAATACCCATTGAAGGATAGTTGGATTGGAGACGTCGGACTTATGGTTTGTGTTTTTATAGAACCTACTATTTCATCTGGATCTGTAGTGCTTTCTATTAGTTGCATTGTAACGTTGTTTGCAGTAAACCCATTAATCGACACCGTTGTATGGCTGGTCGTTTTAGAAACTAGCAAAATTTTATAGTTGTTTCCGTGTTTCCAAGCTAAGCTGGATAGAGCTTCGAAGTTGGATGAAGTGGATTCATATATTGGGTCGCCTTCTGCTAAGTTGTTCCCGTAGAGATAGTTGACATAGTAAGGATACCAACGTTCAAACGGTGAATACATATTTATCATTCCAAGCCCATGTCCTTCTGGCCAACCCTTCAGCCTCAAATCATAGGAACAGTATTCATACCAAGACGCTCCTCTTGCTCCTTGCAGTATTCTTGTTCTTGAAGCTTCAGCCCAGAAAACTGCTCCGAAAATTTGTTGCATTCGAGGGTCAGTTCCAGTAGCCTCACTATAATAAGCATCCATATTAGTTTCTATACATATCGCATCCAACCATTCTCCGTGCTTCGCATACCACATTTCTCTCATTTCTTTTGGGGTTCGCATTCTGTCGCCTGCTCCCATATATTCAAGAGTTTCAGCTTTCCTAAGTATAGCTTCGTCGGTTTCCCGTCCATTACCACTCCAAGAAGTATATCCGTGATGTGCAAACCACTTCATTCCTTGTATGTGGTCAACATAGTAATCGAAGAATCTTGGTACGTGACAAGCACTTTGACTTAGCAAAATCGAAGAGTCTTCTGCGTAACAATAACCTTGAACAATGTTGAACCAATCACATAGCTCCTGCGGAGTATAGTAGAAGTAAGGTTCATTTACCAAGTCGTAATATTTGATTCCATAACCTTTTTCGTTGCAGTGCCTGATAACGTTTTGGCAATGAATGCCGAATTGGTGAGGATCTGGAAGTTTATTGACACCTGCACCCGTCATGCCGCTGATGTCAGCGCTTTCAATGGTTATTATGGGTTCTGCACCACACCAAAGCATGAATTCTATTAGAGCGTCAAAGTCAGTCCAATCGTAAGTTCCTGAGTTTGTTGAAGAATCCCAGCTTTTGCATGGCTGGAATCTCCCAATAGTATATTCACGCATAAAGCCGAGGTTGAGTTCTTTGCACGCATCTCGTAGTTCTTGATTAGCCGTTATTAATGACCATCTCCACTCGTTAATCTGCGTTCCAAGACGAAAAGCGTTCGTCATTGTTTGGTTGCCAAAGTTTACATATACCGTAACATCAGTGGGCGATCCATAATTGACTGTTCCAACGGCTCTAATGCCTACCTGTGGATTTAGAGCCGCCGTGCCTATAAATAACGAAGAAAACATTATTACGATAAGGGTAAGACTTACAGGAATAGTTTTTCGAAGCATGTGAGTCAACCAGTAGTGTCTCGCAAGACTTAATAAACCTTCTCGCTTTTCCGTTGAACACAAATGCAAACTATCCGCTTCCAGTTATCGCGATGTCAAAGCTGAATGTGGTTATTCCTTCAATGCTGGAACAAATCGACAAAGTTAGCAGCACCTGGATGACCTTGTTTGACCCAACACATTGACCAGCATAATCCCAGTCAAGCGTTACGTAGCTAGAGGCATTCGATGGACTCCAATTCTCCGTGCTCAAGGAAATAGTCATGTCTACGTTCCCTTCGTTCCTGATGTAAACCGGAAAATGTAAAAACTTCATAATCGGAGAAGCCCATCACCTACCATTCAAAAACCAAGTGTTCGATAAAGTGCATTCGAAACATTGTTTGGAACACCTAGAAAATCCACTTAAATTCTTCGAAGAAGCTAGAAGAGTACTGAAAAACGATGGAATCCTTGAGTGTATCTACCCTAACGACACAAGGCTGAGGAAAAAAACCCTTCACAACCTGCTGAATTTACATTGGTCTTCCGCCTTTAAGTGGAAGACAAAACTAACTGGGGGCGACAAAATCAATTATGGAGGCCACAAATGGCAACTACCTGATGAAAGCGTTCTTAAACTGCTTCGAAAAGCAGGCTTTAAAGAAGTCAATTTTTACAAGAAAGTTCCCTTCAATAAGGATGGACAGGGATCCAAAGAAAAGAAAATGGAAAATCTTCTTTAACAAGTACCTTCTCAAATGGCGCATAGAAACAAAATTCGTAGCTAAGGTCGAACAAATACGTGCAAAATTTCTCATAACCGACATAATACATAAATAGGAATAACATTGATAAAAAAAAGCCTCATTGAAAAGCCTAGACAAAGAGGTTCAAAAAATGATTCACAGAAAAGTTTTGTTTCTTCTTTGCCTAGTTTTCTTATCCATATCAGCTACAACGCAACTTAAGGCAAGGGCAAGCCCGGATATAATTAGAGTTCCTGAACACTACCGAACGATACAGGAAGCCATAAACCAAGCAAATCCGGGAGACATCATCCAAGTATCCTCTGGAACGTACCACGAAAACCTGTTCATAAACAAAACCCTTACACTACTAGGCGAAGACAGAGCAAACACCATCATTAACGGATCCATATGCGAAACGGTTATCCAAGTGAACCTGACCACGGTTAGAATCAACGGATTCACAATAAAAGGCGGAAGCAACGGCATTGTACTAGAAGAATGCAACAACAGCGTCATCCAAGAAAACAATGTTAATTGTACCAACGCGGGGATACGGCTGCTACATTCCAACAATAACACTGTTTCTGACAACATCGTAACGGATGCCTACTGGTTTGGAATTGCGCTCTGCGGACATTCCAGCAATAACACAATCGAACGCAACACAATAAAAGACAACGCTCAAGGCTTCGGCGTAAAACGCCAAGACAACCTTATCATTCACAACAACTTCATCAACAACCAAAACCAAACACACATCATCGAATCACTCTACAACTCTTGGAACCACCCATACGAAGGAAACTACTGGAGCGACTACAACGCCACCGACGAAGGCCAAGCCGGCATAGGAGACACACCATACTCAATAGACGAAAAGAACCAAGACAACTATCCTCTAATGGGCATGTACAACCAATTCAAAATCCAATGGCAAGGAGAAACCTACACCCTAACAACAATCTG
>Ga0172366_10003651_pt1 | contig 12128 bp, 6 predicted proteins | sample LakKivSesite69cm_FD_114533 | JGI IMG/M metagenome (GOLD analysis project Ga0172366, IMG submission 114533) | Sediment microbial communities from Lake Kivu, Rwanda - Sediment site 69cm | ecosystem: Environmental > Aquatic > Freshwater > Lake > Sediment | place: Rwanda: Western Province, Lake Kivu... | reverse complement strand
TCGTATCATGATGAATATGGAAGAGCAAAACGTGCTGAAGAAGATGATGCTGCTTGAAATAGATGAAAGAAAACCATTATCTGAAACAGCCGGATGATCGGTTTCTCAGACAAAAACCGTGGCATCCGTGCAGCGAGCCGTTCGAATAATAAAGGTGTAAACAGCCTACAATTGTCAATGGGAAGAAAGAATAGAAACAATAGCCCCGTTAGATTCCGTCCTCGATAATTTCATTCGGACATAAAACTAGCCAATTGATGCCTAATTTTTTAATTGATGCCTAACCCGCATCTTTCCGGAACCAGGATTTCATCAGCATGGCATTTCACGACCCCGTGATTTTCAATGCAACTTCGGAAGCAATTCCGTCCATCAATTTGAACCACTCGTCCTCATACTGCAACGGAGTGCCCGCGAGCCGCCCCATCTCCTTCAACACCATTAGATTCACCATCATGGAGAAATCGGGACCAAAGTGTTCCGACACGATCTTGTTTACTTGTTCGCTCGTTGGGGGCTCTGGGGTCAGGTTATTCGAATAGATGGTCTTCCGGATCTCGTCGATGACTTGCTTGTAGGCAATATCTTGCCAGTATTCCCGCAACGTGGCGATGATCATCGTGAACTTCATGCGGTTGTCCATCACGAGGATCTGTTGCTCGCCGAAGGATGCGAGCTTGTCGTCGAAGGCCTTGCGGGGCACCTTGAACTTGATCGACAAATATTCGATGAATTTATCCATTTGCTCGCTGAGGACGAGCTTCACGCCATCCAGGATCGCGTTCTTGACGCGCAGGTACGTGAACTTCGTGCCGGGAATGCGGATCGACTCTTTCTTCTGACGGTTCAAGATGGTGAAGTTTTCGGAGATGAACTGCTGGCTGAGGACGACGTCGAGCGCCTCCGCGAGCATCTCCCTCGTGAGGACGGTCATGGGAATTCGAATCTGCAGTCGTCAAGAGATCGCCCTTGGTGAATATGTATGTTGTTAATAACTATTAGAATCGCGTGGCGGCGCCACAGTGTTTATGTTTGGTAAAGATCCATTCAAGATTGTTCTGCCGAGAAGTACTGTCTGTAGAGACGAATCCTATTGGTGATGAACAGCATTACAAATAGACGAAGGGACATTGCGTCCGTGATGACGGTGATTATGATTGGCGCCATCGTAGCTGCGATGGTCACGGGCGACGTGGCCCCAGCAATAAAATCTCGAGTTCAAGGTACCAGCATAAATTCATCGGCGACGTGGGCTCCGGCAGAGATCTTGTCAACATCGACCTCTGGTAGCGCGTGGCGCCCGGTTACGGTCGTGGATTCTGCCGGAAACGTGCACGTTGCGTGGGCCGACAATTCCGGGTTAGATGGCGAGGGCTCGGACGTGGACATCTATTACAAGTCGTGGAACATGAGGACTGGCCAATGGAGCACGATCGAAGTGGTCTCGACTGGCAGCACGGGCGATTCCGATGATCCGGCCCTCTGTGTCGACACCGTTGGCAACGTGCACGTGGCTTGGGAAGACAATTCGGACATCGCGGGCTCTGGAATAGATTATGACATCTTCTACAAGGTCCGCGATAACGTCACGGGCACGTGGTCAGCCACGGAAGTCGTTTCCTCGGAGAGCACGGCGGCTTCGGAGCATCCGTCGATCGCACTCGACGCTGCAGGCAACGTGCACGTTGTATGGGATGACCTCACGAATTACGGGGGGCATAACGATAACCAGTTGGACATCTTTTACAAGGTGAGAAACTCGACAACCGGGGCTTGGAATCCCGTCTCTATCGTTACTGCAGACTCTACGCAATATGCCGCACAACCATCCATCTGCATCGATAATGATAACATCATCCATATGGCATACGAGGACTACGGCGCACCATTCTTTATAGGGTTGGCCGTCGAATATCTTCATTGCTTATAGGTCCAAGCCGGTTGATTCTGGAACGTGGTCGACGAAGATTCAATTCTATGGCCATGGTGGCGGTGACGCGGTGATGGCTTTGTGCCCGGACATGCACGTCGACGCCGTGGGAAACCGATATGTCGTATTCGGAGAGATAGGTTATGTGGGGGGTTTGCAAAGCGGGGGATGGTTTGTCAAGCCTTATAACAAGGCCACGAACCAATGGCAATCCATACAAATTATCGAGATCGCTGGATTGAGTGTCAACTATGGAATTTGCTCCTCGGTGCTCGATCTAAATCGAAATCTTCACGCGGTTTTCTATCTCGATGGCGTTTTCTATCAAAAAGTCTTCAATGGAACCACGAGGTCGTGGAACTCAAAGGAAGTACTTTCGTTGAGCCCGATAGGTGCAGCTAGCGAACCATCGATCGGCGCACGTGGTGTTGATGAATTGGTCGTATCATGGGACAGTCCAAACAACGCTGACATCTATTACTCGTCCACGTTCATCATTCAAGGCGTTCCAATAGCGGAATTCACCGCGACACCAACCACCTTGCACCCGGGCGGCGCGGTGCAGTTCACGTTCACAGGTAGCCTGGGCACCCTCCCGAGCACGTTCTCGTGGGATTTCGGCGACGGCAGCCCGGCTTCATCTGAGCAGGATCCCTCCCACGTTTATACCTCGGCGGGCACGTACACGGTCTCATTAACGGTCACCGATGCAGATCTTGAAACTGACACCGAGACCAAGATTGACCTCATCTCGGTCGTCGCAAACCAGGCACCGCTCGCGAGTTTCACGTTCACACCAGCGTCGCCGGCGGCGGGACAGACCGTCCAGTTCACCGACACGTCCTCGGACGGCGACGGCACGGTCAGTAGCTGGGCATGGGACTTCGGCGACGGTACCGATGGCTCGACGCTCCAGAATCCCGCCCACGCGTTCGCAGCAAGCGGCACGTTCACGGTGACTCTGACCGTGACCGATGATGATGGGGCAACCTCTGCGGTTAGCAATCCGGTCTCGGTCACGGAAATCGTAAACCAGGCGCCGGTAGCGGATTTCTCGTTCAGCCCGGCGAGCCCTGTCGCGAGCCAGGGCGTTCAGTTTGCCGACCTGTCCACGGACGCGGACGGCACCATCGTGGGCTGGCAATGGAACTTTGGCGACGGTACCGCGAATTCGACGCTCCAGAACCCGGCCCACGCGTTTTCCTCGGCTGGAACGTACACGGTGGAGCTTACAGCCACGGACGACGACGGTGCGACTGCCACGACGAGCAAGACGATCACCGTGGCAGCACCGTATATGTACGTCCAGGACATCACGATGTCATATACGAAGACAAGCCTTTATTACAATATATACACGACCGTGACCGTATACAGCTGGTCAGGCACCCCGCTCTCGGGCGTGACCGTCACGATCACCTTGAAGAACCCGAAAGGATCAACGTACACGCTCTCGGGCGTGACGGGAGCGGACGGCAGGGTGACACTGTTGAAGTCATGTTCCAAGGTGAAAGGCACCTATACATCCACGGTCACGAATCTCGTGAAGTCCGGATGGATTTATGACCCGTCGAAAAACATCATGACGTCGAAATCGCTGGTCGTCTCTTGAGCTCTTGCATCTTTTTCTTTTCACTTTTTATTAAGCTGCTATATTTAATGAAAGGAATTCGGGGTCACGGATCCCGGTTTTTGACCAGGGGGAGTCAAGGCTTATCTTCACTTGACGGGAATAGTGGTATTCGAGAATCATGAAAACCAAAGTCACCGAAATGCTACACGTGAAATACCCGATCATCGCGGGCAACATGATGAACATATCGAAGCCCGAGTTCGTCGCCGCGTGCTCCAACGCGGGCGGGCTCGGGATCCTGGCCTCGGTCATGTACCGCACCGCCGAGCCCTTGCGGGAGGCGATCCGCCAGCTCCAGTCCCTCACGAAGGAACCGTTCGCGGTCAACGTGAACCTCTTCCCCATGCTGCGCCCGGTCAAGCAAGACCAGCTCATCCAGGTCATGATCAACGAGGGTGTGCGGATCATCGAGACCAGCGGCCACGAGGCCCCGGACAAGTACATCCCCATGTTCAAGCAGAACGACGTGCTCTGGATCCACAAGTGCGCTGGCGTGCGGTACGCGCTCAAGGCCGAGAAGCTGGGGGCGGACATCGTGGAAGTCGTGGGATGGGAGAACGGCGGAGCCACGGGGAAGTTCGACATCGGCACATTGGTCTTGACACCCGCGACGGTCGACGCGTTGAAGATCCCCGTGATCGGCGGGGGCGGGATCGCGGACGGGCGGGGGCTCGTGGCAGTCCTCTCCTTGGGTGCCCAGGCAGGGCTCATCGGCACGCGCCTCCTCATGACCACCGAGTGCCCCGTCCACGAGAAGTTGAAGCAGGCCCTCGTGAAGAGCACGATCTACGACACAGCGATAGTCATGCGATCCGTGGACGCGACGCACCGCGTGTGGAACAACGAGGCGGCCAAGCGGGTCATGGAGCTGGAGCAAGCCAAGAGCGGGATGAACGAGATCTTCGACGCTGCGGCGGGGGCAAGGTCGAAGAAAATGTACGACGAGGGTGACCTCACCGCCGGGATCGTGGCATGTAGCCAGGGCGTCGGCCTGGCCAAGGACATCGTCCCGGTAAAAACGCTTTTCGACCGGATCATGGCCGAGGCGGAGGCCATCATCAAGCACCTCTCCAGCCTTTGAACTCCCACTTCTGATTTCACACTAAACCTTTTTGAATGACACTATCACATGAAGATACGATACACCATGGTACAGATGGAAGAAAAGCATGGGCCTTTGGAGAAAATCTTCAAGGAGCCCCCAAATGAATATAGAATGGCCCCGTTCTGGTTTTGGAACCACGAGATGGTCGAGAAAGAGGTGACGAGACAGATCAAGGACCATCTCGACCATGGCATCGGCGGGGAATTCATACACCCGCGTCACGGCAGGCTCACGCCCTACATGGGCCGCCGGTGGCTCGAGAACGTCGAGGCAGCAGCTGACAAGTGCAAGGAGCTCGGCATGCCTTGCTTCCTCTACGACGAGGACAACTGGCCGAGCGGCCCCGCGGGGGGCCATATCACGGGACCATACCGGAAAGAGAACCGGGGGAAGTTCCTCGCCATGTTCGACGAGGAGGTTTTCGAGGGCGGTAAAAGGGTCGAATACAAGCTCGATTTCAAGCAGATCTCGCCCGAGACCGATTTCTTCGCTGCAATCGCGGTGCCGAACCCGGTCGAGTACCCGGACTTTTCCAAGGTCATCGACAAGCAGCAAGACGTCACCGCGAACGTGAAGGGGGACATGTTCACCTGGGACGTCCCCGCGGGCGAGTGGTGCGTGCTCTTCTTCGCCATGATCGTGAACCCGCCCGATTCGAACTTGAACGGCTACATCGACATCTTGCGAAAGGAAACCGTCAAGGAATTCATCGACTTCACGCACAAGAAGTACGCGGACTACTTCATCGAGCGGGGAAAGAAGGACTACCTCGGTACTGTTGTCCCCGGCATCTTCACCGACGAGCCGAGCATGGCCCACATGAGCATCGTGGGCGTCAACATGCTACCGTGGGTCACGTTCACCCCCGCGATGCCCGCGCGCTTCCAGGAGATGTTCGGGTACTCGTTCACCCAGGTTCTCGTGTCGCTCGTCCACGACACTGGCGCGGTCTCCGCGAAACACCGTTGCCACTACTGGGCGTGCACGATCGACTTGTATGTCAACGCGTTCTACAAGCAGATCTACGACTTCTGCGACACGATCAACTGGAGGGCCACGGGGCACATCAACTCCGAGGGCAGCTTCCCCTCGCACTTCAAGAACCACGGCGATTTCTTCAAGGTCTTCCAGTACATGCACTACGGCGGCGTCGACCAGCTCACGGAGGACGTGCGTCCCGACCACATCGAGAATTTCTGGAACCTTGACAAGAACCCGTACACGGGCATGGCGAATGAAATGCTCATCGCGAGCAAGCTCGCCAGTTCAGCGGCCCACTTGCTCGGGAAACCACGCGTGCTCGTCGAGGCGTACGGAACCTCGTCGTGGGACATCACGATGGCCAGTGCCAAGCGCGTGACCGATTACCTCGTCGCCACGGGCTGCGACCTGTTCGTCCCGCACTCGTTCAACATCTCCGAGGACACCTACCGGAAGGGTGACCACCCGGCAGCCTTCAATTACCAGCCCTACTACCCGCATTGGAAACGCCTCGCCGACCATTGCGGTCGCCTGTGCACGGTCTTGAACGCGCACTCGGGAACGCTCGTGGCCGACATCTTGATGTTTTACCCCGCGAAATCATTCCACGCGGAGATGATGCCCACCACGGGGAACATGGCAGAGGCCATCGGCCACTTCATGACGCACAACGCAGACTGCATCTTCCGCCAGCAACTCGACTTCGAGATCGCCTCGGAGGAAATGATACGAGGTGGCTCGATCGCCGGCAAGGAGATCAAAATCAAGGACCAATCGTTCAAGGTGCTCCTCCTCGGCGCCACGACGTGCGTGAACATCGAGTTTGCCAGGCTCGTGAAAAAGTTCTACGATGCGGGCGGCAAGATCCTCGCCACCCACAGCCTACCCTACAAGGAGGAGAACACGGGCGAGTCGGCGGAGGTTGCGGGCATCTTCAAGGAGATTTTCGGGGTCGACCCGGTCGCCCTCGCCGCGGACATCGCCAAGGACAAGGTGAAGGCGATCGAGGCCATCGAAAAAACAAACCAGATGGGCGGCCACGCGATCCTCATCAAGACCCCCGCGAACAAGCAGCCGTTCACGGGGCCTTACTACCCGCTGTTCGAGCAATGCTGCCGCAAGCTCCTGCCGCTCGATACGCGCGCCGCGATCGCGTGGAAAGACGAGGCGAAGCAAGTCCACGCAGCGTACGTCATGGTCACGCACAAGACGATCGACGGGAAGGAATTCTTCTTCATCCCGAACACGGGGCGCGGCTCATCGTATACCGGCGTCAAGGTCGTGCTCAACGTCCAGCCGGAAAAGGTCGAACTTTGGGACACGCTCACGGGCGAGGTCAAGCCATACACGTCCCACGGCGTCGTGGATGGCAAGACGATTATGGTGCTCGACTTCCCGCCGAACCAGTCCTACTTGTTCGCCATCACGCCCTCGAAAGCGGCGAACCCGAAGGCGCTTGATGCCGCGCCGGCTATCGAGATCGCGAAGGCCATCGAGCTCGGCTCGACGTGGAACGTGAAGCTCGACTCGCCCAACGGGGCAATGTTGTACCAGGACTGGCACTCGTCGTACAAGGTGGAAGCTGGCAAGGCATGGGGATACCGCGGCGAGCGGGCGTTCTGGCACGAGTTCGTCGTCAAGGACGTGGATGCCATCAAGCCCGTCAAGCTCGTCATAGAGGGCATCGCGGGCGACTACGGCTGGTGCAAGGACACGATCGACATGCCGCGGGGCGGCGACCGGGCGCACTTCAAGTTCCCCTCGAACGTCTCGATCGAGGTGAACGGCCAGAAGGTGCCGATACACTTTGATTTCGAGCGCGAGTACCTCGACGCGTACTGGATCGTGGCCGACATCTCGGACAAGATCGCCGAGGGCAAGAACGTCGTCAAGATGACGTGCAGCACGGGTGGCCATGCCACGTTCCACCTCGTGACCGACCCGTGGCGCTTGATCGGCAACTTCGAGGCCGACGATGCGCCCGTCCCGACGCTCAAGAGGATCAAGGGGCAAGTATCGACCGGCGACCTCGCGCAGCAAGGCTTCCCGCGGTACCACGGCGGGCTATCCTACATGCAAGATGTCATCATCCCGGAGGACGTGAACGGGAAGAAAGCGATCCTTTCCATCGCGGACACGGCGGATTGCATCGAGGTCAAGGTGAATGGTAAGCTCGCCGGAGTCTGCTGGTGGAACTGGGACGTGGATGTCTCGTCCCTCGTGCAACCAGGCAAGAACTCCATCGAGCTCGTGTACCACGGGATCGCGCAGAACATGCTCCAGACCAACATCAAGCCGCAAGGCCTGGTCGGCAAGGTCATGCTAAAAGTCGGTCGATGAGCCTTTTTTCTCCCATTTTTTACTTTCGTGTTCAATTCCGGCAGCGAGCTGCGTGCGGATAGTTGAAAATTTTAGCTAGAACCTTAAAACGCATTCATTCATGAAACCGCGCGATTCTAGTCTTTTTGCATCGGTTGCCTTGCGATGCCAAGTACTGCACGCGAAACGATTGCCGATTAGATGAAACGTCATGGCTGACAAAATGGTTTACATGTTCGATGACCCGCGCCAGGAAAAGACGCTGAAGGATATGAAATTGACCTACGGCGGCAAAGGCGCTGGTCTCGCCCAGATGACCCAGATGGGGCTGCCAGTTCCTTACGGTTTTACAATCCCTTGCCGGCTCAGCACGTCTGCCCAGCAAGGCTGGCCGGCTGGCTTGAAGGAGCAAGTTAACGAAGGCATTGCTAAAATAGAAGAGAAAAGCGGTCGCAAGTTTGGCGACGCCACCAATCCACTCCTCGTGTCGGTCCGTTCAGGCGCGCCTGATAGCATGCCAGGCATGATGGACACGGTCCTCAATCTCGGCTTGAACGTGAAGATAGTCGAGGAGATGGCGAAAAAAAATCCCCGGTTCGCGTGGGACTCGTGGCGACGTTTCATCATGTCCTTCTCGGACATCGTGATGGGGACGGGCCGCGAGCCCTATGACAAGCTCATGGATGCTATGAAGGTGAAGAAGGGGGTCAAGAAAGACCTGGACCTCACCGCTGACGACTTGAAGGTGCTCTCCACGCAGTACATTGCCAAGTACAAGGAGCTTGTCAAGAAAGATTTCCCGCAAGACCCTTTCGAGCAGTTGTATGCCGCGATCAACGCGGTCTTCAAGTCATGGGACGGCGAACGCGCGGTTGCCTACCGGAAAATGAACAAAATCCCCAACTACGGCACCGCGGTCAACGTCCAGCGAATGGTCTTCGGGAATATGAACGAGAACTCGGGAACGGGCGTCCTTTTCACGCGATCCCCCATAGATGGCGAGAAAAAGCTCACGGGCGAGTTTCTCGAGAATGCCCAGGGAGAGGACGTGGTCGCGGGCGTGCGCAACCCCACGCCGATCGAGGACCTCAAGAAGACCAAGCCCGACCTCTACCAAAAGATCTACGAGCTCGCCAACAAGCTCGAAGCGAATTACAAGGACATGCAAGATTGCGAGCTGACGGTCGAGGATGGCACGCTCTATTTCCTGCAAACCCGCAACGGGAAGCGAACCGCGGCTTCAGCCATCAAGATCGCCATGGACATGCTCCGAGAAGGCATCATCGACGAAAAAACTGCGGTCACGCGCGTCGAGCCTGCCAAGGTCGACGAGCTGCTGAACAAGCGCATCTCCCCCAGGGAAAAGAAAAAACCCATCTCGAAGGGATACAATGCTTCCCCTGGTGTCGTCTCGGGCGAGGCGGTGTTCTCGAAGGAAAAAGCGATCGAGGCAAAGAAAGCGGGCAAGAAGGTCGTGCTCGTGCGCAAGGAGACAAAACCGGAGGATTTCCCGGGCATGATCGCATCGATCGGCATTCTTACTTCACGAGGCGGCAAGACTTGCCACGCGGCGGTCGTTGCCCGCGGCATCGGGTTGCCCGCCATCGTCGGCGCTGGCGATCTCACCATCGACGAGGAAGCGGGCACTTGCGCTTGTGGCGACGAGGTGGTATTCAAGGAGGGAGATATCGTTTCCATCGACGGCATGAGCGGGAATGTCTTCGTCGGGGCAGTGGATGTCATTGAACCCGAGATCACTGGTGATTTCGCCGAGTACCTCAAGCTATGCGACAAGTACCGTACCATGGGCGTTCGTGCCAACGCCGACACGCCAAAGATGGCCCAGGATGCCCTCAAGAACGGGGCGGAGGGTATCGGGCTTTGCCGGACGGAACGCATGTTCAACGCTGCCGACCGGCTCCCCAAGGTTCTCGATATGATCAAGGCAAACAATCTCGATGAGCGCGAGGCAGCGCTCAACGCGCTCAAGCCATTGCAGAAGGGAGATTTTGTCGAGATCTTCAAGGTCATGAATGGCAAACCAACCACCATAAGGCTCCTCGACCCGCCCTTGCACGAGTTCCTCCCAAACTATAGGGACATGCTCGTCGAATTTACCGAACTGCGCGTCAAGGGCGAAACGAAAGGCAAAAGGTATGCCGAACTCGAAACGTGGATCAAGAAATACGAGGAACTCAAGGAGGAAAACGCGATGCTCGGCCACCGGGGCGTCCGCCTCGGCAACACGAATCCGGAGATCTACAAGATGCAAGTAGCGGCGCTTATGGAGGCCCTGATGGAAGCGGAAGGCAAGGGCATCGAAGTGAAGCTCGAGATCATGTTACCTCTCGTCTCGCACGTGAACGAGTACAAGCGTCTCTATGACTTGCTCAAGCCCGAAGCGGACAAGGTGCTCGGAGGCCACGTTCCCAAGAACAAGGTATTATGGGGCACTATGATCGAGCTGCCCCGCGCAGCGCTCACGTCTGACAAGATCGCCGAGCACGCAGAGTTTTTCTCCTTCGGCACAAACGACCTCACCCAGGCCACGTTCGGGTTCAGCCGTGATGACGTCGAGGGAAAATTCTTATTAAAATACATCGAAGAGTTCAAACCGCCTATCTTGGAAGACAACCCTTTCGAGCATATCGACGAACCAGGTGTCGGACGGCTGATCAAGATATCGACCGAAGAGGGGCGCAAGGCGCGCGAGGCGATAGGCGGGTACCTGGAGGTCGGCATATGCGGCGAAGTTGGTGGTGATCCGCAATCAATCATGTTCTTGCAAAAATGCGGGTTGGATTATGTCTCTTGCTCCCCCTTCCGCATTATCGCCGCACGCGTGGCCGCGGCCCACGCCGCGATCGAGACCGGCGCGGAGAAAAAGAAATAGGAGTCCAAACCGAAGGCTTTCCACCCCTTTTTACGCAATATTTCCCCTATTCTATTGGATCCATTACCACGGCACCTAATGATATATGAAGAAGAACCAGAACGTCTTTTATTAGCCGATGATAGGTGCAACAAAAGCCAGTACATCCACGATCGCGGAACGACGCCTTTTTTTACCATTTCTTGATGAATGGGCATCCCGTTTCACGATTATTCCACACGACAGGTCGATCCCAGATTGGATATCACCCTTGGAAGGTTAAAATCTATCGATTTCATGAAAGGAATCGGCCTGATCGCCGTACTCTTCGCACATTGGTCGATCTGGTGGAGCGACAATACCTGGATATCCGGCAGCACGTTCATACTCTTGTTTGTCCGGGTCGTCGGTATACCGAACTTTGTCTTGATGTCCATCATTGGATTGCTGCTGTCCCTCGATGGCAAGGAAAAAACGCTCGGGGCACGGGAACAATTCGTGAGGATGCTCAAGCGTTCCTTGATCTTTATCGCCATAGGGGCGATCAACAACCTCATCTACGCATGGGAGGCCTTGCAAGCACCATTGGTTTCAATCGCCTGGAAGATCTTGTTCGTATTGTTTTCTTGCAACGTACTCACGTTCATAGGCATCGCGCAGATCGCATTGTTTTTCTTCAAGCAGATCCACGTCGCCTTCCAACTCGCGATCATCGGGGGCATCATCCTCGCGAACTACGCTTTCTTGCCCGTGATCCTGCCAATAGTGCCCCCGGACACGATCCTGACGGCAGAGCTACTCATCAGCAGACCCGAGACGATTGTCTACGCTTTCTTTTTCATGGAGAACACGATGGCCCCGCTGGTCCCGTCGCTTGTTTGGCCGTTCTTGGCGTGCGTGGTGTACCGCGGGTTCGCATCGGCGCTCGCCACGAAGGCATCGACGAGGGAACGCGTCTTGAACGAATTGAGGATGGTGCAAATCGTGTCGGCAGTAATGATAGCCTTGGGAATCGTGCTTGGCTTTAATTTAACGACCGGTATCTTCTCGCACACAAGGTATAACGAGCTTGTTCTAAACGACGCGACCAGGCTCTGGTTCGCGCCTGGCTACCCTCTGTTCCTCCATTTGACACACCCGTCCTACGTGCTGTTCTCGTTCGGGGCGCTGTCATTTATGTTCACGATCGCCTTCGAGCTGGTCGATCTCAATTCGGTGCAAGGCCACGTTTCAAATACCCTTTCCCTTTTTGGCAAGTATTCGCTAACGGTCTATCTCTTGAACCCGA
>Ga0172366_10003650_pt1 | contig 12130 bp, 8 predicted proteins | sample LakKivSesite69cm_FD_114533 | JGI IMG/M metagenome (GOLD analysis project Ga0172366, IMG submission 114533) | Sediment microbial communities from Lake Kivu, Rwanda - Sediment site 69cm | ecosystem: Environmental > Aquatic > Freshwater > Lake > Sediment | place: Rwanda: Western Province, Lake Kivu... | reverse complement strand
TCATTTATCCAATCCTCAATTAACGACGCTGTTTTCAAACCACTCAAAAACCACTCATATTCATCGCTAGACTGAGTTGGCGGCTCAATTAAAAAACCACCACGATGCTTCTCAAGCTTATCCTCAACCCAATCATCACTACTACCAAGATACAACGACCTAACATCAGGTGTAGAACAAACCACATGAATAAATGATAAAGCAGATGTGTCTTTATCGCAAGAACTCTCAAGAGCTTTTTTAATTAAAACTGCTGACAGTGGATCTATATACAAAGACGAGGTTTTATTACCAAACAAAGTTGACATAAACCTATCATTATTTATACGCTCTATGAAACCGTTTTCTAACAAAAACTCGATTACCTCATCTATATCATCCCTTAGAGTAGAAACATCTGATTGATACGCATAAAACGTGCTGTCTATAAACTTATAAATCCCCTAAGGCTGTCAACAAAATTTGTCGCAATAGCTGACAACAAATGAGTCCTAAGAGCCATCTGGTTGCCAAGCTTTGAAAAAATAGGCTCCGTATCAGCTAAAATATAATCATTAAAAATACGTTCTTTTTGTTCCTCGTTTTTTGCAATGGTAATAGCCTCACCCTGATTATCGTATCTGGGTCTACCTGCTCTACCAGCCTGTTGTTTATACTCCAAAATAGGAATAGAATGCATACCAAAATTGGGGTCGTACCTCCATAAATCACGGATTATAACACGCTGAGCAGGAATATTAACACCAGCAGCCAACGTTGGCGTAGCAACAATGCATTTAATCAAACGATTCTTAAAACCCTGTTCAACAATCCGTCTTTGAACACTAGACAAACCAGCATTGTGAAAAGCAACACCATTCTCAACACATGATGATAAATTCACATCAAAAGAGGTAAACTCAGAGGCATCACGTTTCATAGAACTAATTAACTTTTTAAGATCCTTTTTTTCGTTATCTGATAAATTTTTTTCCACTATACCCCCTAATTTATTTGCTACAGAAACAGTTGATTTCCTGGTGTTAACAAAAACCAAAACCTGACCACCCTTTTTTATGGAATCCAAAACCAATGTATCAAGTGCTTTGTCACCTAGTTTATCAATCTTTGTTATCTTCCCATCATCAAATTTAATCTCATCTTTGTGAAACACACCCTCTCTAAGCGGTACAGGTCTCCAATCAGACTGTATAAGCTTACCACCGAGCCAATCAGCGAGCTCCCTAGCATTCTTAATAGTCGCAGAAAGCGCAATAATCTGTGTTTTAGGATTTAGAGCTTTAAAACGAGAAATAATAACCTCAAGAGTAGGACCACGACCAGGATCATGAATCAAATGAATCTCGTCAACAACAAGAACACGTACTTTGTCGACCCATTTTATACCATGTCTTAAAATAGAATCAGCTTTCTCAGAAGTACAAACAATAATATCATATCTGGAAAGCCTTTGATCAGACTCATCTAAATCACCTGTAGAGAGAGCAATCTTTAAACCAAGTTTTTCAAAAACCTTGAGATCCTCGTATTTCTCACGCGCCAAAGCTTTCAAAGGTACAACATATATTGCTTTACCACCCATAGAAATCAGTTTATGTACAATCGCCAGGTATGCAACAAGACTTTTACCACTAGCAGTTGGTATAGACAAAACTAGGTTTTCTCCTTTTAAAGCATATGGTAAAGCCTCAGCCTGTGGTGGATACAACTCTAAAATATCCTGTTCTTTTAGAATTTCTATGATTTGTTTTTCGATTGGAAGATCGTTCAATTTCATTGTTTCATTCGTATCATGAAAGAGGTTATAAAACAAAAACCTTATTCATGGTATACTGAATACCTGGTTGATACTATGGGCCGAAGACAAACAATGATGGAGAAATACAAACAGCAAATGAAGGCTTATCGTAAGAAGAGGATGAAATCTGAGGCTACGCCTTTTCTACCAGTTGAGGGAGAAGTCTACGTTATGGATTCTCTTGATCCAACAAAAAAAATAAAAGCCCAAGTCCTAAAAACTCGAACAAAACAACACAGAGAAATCATAGAAAATCTAGCATGCCCAATATGCGGTAATCCGATGGAGTGGGATAGGTCCTGGGAGGCTTTTGTCTGCAATAAACATGGTAAAAAGGCCATCTACGAAATAGTTGAATAAAACTTTTAGAATTTGACACATTATATAAGTATAAGAAATTGTATTATTGGTTGGGTGAAATAGGTTATGGTTGAAGAGAAGATAGGTGTGGTTGAACATTTCTTTGGGCATATTAGTGTAGCAGCCATAAAAATAACAGATGGCAATCTTAAAATAGGTGACACCATTCACATTGTCGGCTCTCATACCGATTTCAAACAAAAAATTGAGAGTATGCAGATAAACAAGAACCCTGTTCAATCTGTAAAAAAAGGTGATGATGTCGGCATAAAACTAAATGACAAAGTCAGAGAACACGACATAGTTTATAAGGTGCCAGAAGGAGAATAAAGACATGAAAGAGTTGGCTGAAGTTAGAGAATTAAAAGTAAACAGATATATAATCATTGATGAGGAACCCTGTAAAATAATGAGTATTTCCACTTCTAAACCTGGGAAGCATGGAGAAGCAAAAGCAAGAATTGAGGCTATAGGTATTTTCGATGAACAAAAAAGAAGCATTGTCCACCCAGTAAAACATAAGGTGCAGGTCCCAATGATAGACAAAAGAACAGCTCAGGTGCTTGCATTGATGGGAGACCAAGTTCAGCTGATGGACATGGAAACTTACCAGACTTTTGAGATGCCTATACCAGAGGAGTTCAAAGGACAGCTAGAACCAGGCAAAGAAATACAATACCTAGAAGCACTCGGTAAAAAGAAGATAACAAGAGCCTAACTTCTAGCCATTGCTTTGTTTATACGAAATTAATGAAGTAATGATGATATATGGTTTTTCCAAATTATTTCGCTGACGCTGAATCAAGTTTTAACGATGCAGATTTTGTTATATTTGGGGTACCATATGATAAAACTTCTTCTTTTAGACATGGTGCAGACCAGGCGCCTAACGAGATAAGACAAGCCGGCTGGAATTTTGAGACATACAACATAAAAACAGGCGTTGATCTAAGAGACATAAAGTTTCATGATTACGGCGACCTAGATGTTAAAAACGATGCTCCAGAGGTTATGGTTAAAAAAGTTAGAGAATTCACCTCTAATTTGTTGAAAAAAAACAAATTCCCAATAGCAATCGGTGGAGAACATTCAATAACACCAGGTGTTATACAGGCTTTTCCAAAAGACATAGCTGTTTTGTCACTTGATGCACATATTGATTTCAGACAACAATATGAAAACGAACCATATAACCATGCTTGTGTAATAAGACGAATTGCTGATCTTATAAATATAGAGAATATTGCTGTTCTTGGTATAAGATCAGTTGAAAAAGAAGAATTTGAAGAAGCAAAAAACAAAAAACTTTTTTATAGAGATTCATTTTTTATAAAAGAAAATGGAATTAAAAAAGCAATAAGCAACACAAAAAAATATCTTAAAAACAAAAAAATTTATCTAACACTTGATATCGATGTTTTAGACCCAGCATATGCTCCTGGTACTAGCACACCTGAGCCTTTTGGTCTTACACCTTATGATATCATCGAATGCATAGATGGCTTTTCATCGCAGCTTATTGGTTTCGATGTTGTAGAAGTATGCCCACCATTTGACAAAGGCGAGACTGCTCTGCTTGCTGCTAAACTTATTCGATATGTTATAGATAGAACATGGACGGATCGCAGGGCTTAACTTAATATACAATAACTTCATTCGACTCAGCCATGCAAAAAGAAAAATTAGCTATTGTGGCTTTAACTATTATTGTAGTGTGTGCAATATCTGGATTCTTAGTTTTAGAATACGGCGAAGACATTATGAACAATTTATTTGGAAGTAAAAAACAGCAAGTTTTAGCAAAAGATGATTCTCTAATACTATATCAAGACTCAACTAATATTATTAACGGGATTCTTAACAACGATAAATACTCAAATATAACTTCATACCAAACACAAGTTCAAATATTATCACAGTCATCTAATGGAATAGTTAATATCACTGCTGATAATCAAATTTTATATATCCCATATACTAATTTTTCAGGAAACGATTCATTTGTTTATGAAATAATTGACGAAAACGGACAAAAATCTCAAGCTACTGTAACTCTTCAGGTAAATTTGCCTGGAGAAATAGCGTTAGGAGATTGCGTTGATATAAATTATATTGGTAGATATGCTTCAAATGGTACTATTTTTGATTCTTCATATAGCGACATTATAAATAAAACCGACGGGGTACCTTTGCAAATATATGTTACTCTAAATAAAACTATTTATCCGCCAGAAGGATATGAATATTATTCACAAGGTTATATAGAAGGTTTGATAGAAGGACTTGTTGGTTTAAAAGAAGGTGAAACAAGGAACCTAACTATCCCACCAGAAAAGGCATATGGTATAGAAAAAAAGATTGCGATAGGCGATAATTTCAGTACAACACATCTGACTGAAAGTTTATTTAATCATACTCTGAATCAAACATTGGAGGTCATTGACTTAAATGATGAGAATATAACATTAAAATGGTTAAATGTGAAAGATCTTGGAAACTTTACCCTACCAGAATATATTTTATTTGAGGATCTTGAACAAGCATACTATACCGGCATGATATATGATACTCTGCCGCCATATTATATCTGGGAAAATTCTTCGATGATAATCAACATAACTGATACTAACGTCCTGATAAAAACAACGCCAACAAAAACCCAAAACCTCGTTGATCAAATTTCACCCTTTGCTGTTGGAGATAAATTCGGATTTATTTTTCCTGACGCAACAACAGCAGAGTGGAATGAGACCAAGATAATTATCAGTAGTTCTCCGTTACCTGGATCAAAATATACATTGGACTATGTGGGGATGTTGTTAAACATAACTATAGAAAATGTTACTGAAACTAATATCAACGTAAATGTTGAATTTCAAGGGCAAATCGAACCCTATGAAATCAACCGAACAATAGAATTTAATCGAACTTACTTGATGCGTCGAATCTATGTAATTCCAATGATGTTCGCACAGTATATAATCGAAGAAGATCTTCATAATGCCGGGCTAAGTCTAAACAAGCTTTCGGGGGAAGAATTAATCTTTGAGGTAAAAGTTGAAAAAGTTTATAAATTCAACTGATTTTTTATCTCTTCCTCTAATAAATCGAGGAACTCTTCTTCTTTTCCTTTTGGTATAGTTGCACCAGCAGCTATTTTATGCCCACCACCAACGCCACCAAGTTTTTCAGATGTTTTACGTAGGGCAAAAGATAAATCAAGGCCTCTATCTAATAACTCTTGTGTGCCTCTCGCAGAAACCTTCACATCCCCATTCTCTGTCTCTGCAAAACCAATCAACGGTAACTCACTGCTTACATCATCTGAATTAAGCAACATATTAGTAACAATACCAACAATTGTATCTCTTATACCTGTACCAGCGTGGAAAAACTGCAAATAATCTCTTTTTACAATACCCTCCTCTTTTGCAAACTGCAAACCCTCCACAAGATTGTGTCTATGCCCTTGAAGTAGATTTTGTGCTTTTTTGAGCCATTCCTCTCTATCACCAAGACAGACGTTTATACCAACATCAGGTTTACCATAACGTGCTGTGGCATTCAACAATGTAGCAAATTCTTTCGCATCATGAACCTCACTACCCAACGGCTCTTTTTCCAGTAAATACACTTCTCCAATCAGTCTCTTCGCATTTTTATGACCAAAACCTCTGGTTAGAAGCAGATCAATAAGATTGGAAATAATTTTACGCCTCTCATTTTTATCAAGGTCAATCCATCTTCTCCAACTATCTCTATCTTTCATTTTTATTTCTAGTTCCTGCAGAAAAGATATGCATGCCTCCTCTCTTCCACTTAAACCAGGTATAATTGGATCATTAGAGTACTGTAACATTTTGTAAATCGGACGTGTCTCTCTACCAAAATAACGAATATCCAATTTTGTTTCTAACACACCTGCTTTTTTACCATCATCAATAATATCTCGGTTTAAACCAACAAGTTTACAGTTTTTCCTATCCTGTATATCTCCACAGGCGCCGACGACAGCTAAGGAAGACAGATCCATGTTTCTTTTATCCACAGACCTAGAAGCAAGATAAGTAGTACCAGCACCGCTTATCTGATAAGCACCATCGACACCAAAAAGATGCGGGTTTAAATGAAAAGAAAAATTCGAATCCTTTGGGCATACATGATGATCAGTAATAATTTTGTTGATATTAGTTGATTCAAAATCAATGTTGCTCCCAAGATCAGTAAACCAAACAAGATCATGGTTTTCGTTTTTAAGCCGTTCTACAACATTTTTGTCAAGCTGTTTAACAAACTCAATTGAATACTCTTTACTTAATCTTTTCAGTGTTTGAGATGCAATAGCACCAGCTGCTATACCATCTGCGTCAATATGTGTAACAATATGAATCTCATCTGATTTTCGTATAATATCTGCTAATTCACCTGCTCTTTTAAACAAATAAGTGCACCACCAAAAAAGAATGTAGAATGAGAAGATTAGTCTTTTGGTCTATCAGACAATCTTCTATTGTTTTTCAGCCATCGCCTTATAACTTTTATAGCGAGCAGTGACACTCTCTTCTAGTTCTTTGTGTAGTTTTTTTGCTTCCTCTGGGAAAGTCTTAGTCAATGCAGCATACCGAACCTCACCCATTAAGAAATCATGGATAGTCCCATTTGGTGGTTGATAGTCAAGTTGAAACGGATTTTTTCCTTCTGCTGCGAGCCGTGGGTCGTATCTATACAATGGCCAGTATCCAGCTTCAACAGCACGTTTCTCTTCTTCCTGTGTTTTTCCCATACCTGCCTTTATACCATGGTTTATGCAAGGTGCGTAAGCAATAATAATCGAAGGACCGTTGTAGGATTCTGCTTCTTTTAACGCTTTTATAAATTGATTTTTATTGGCACCCATTGCAACAGATGCAACATATACATAGCCATAGCTCATTGCCATCAATCCAAGATCTTTCTTTTTTGTTTTCTTACCAGATTCAGCGAATTTAGCGATAGAACCAACCGGTGTTGCCTTTGATGATTGACCGCCGGTATTTGAATAAACTTCTGTGTCTAGTACCAAGATGTTGATATCCTCATTCATAGCTAGAACATGATCAAGGCCACCATAGCCAATATCGTACGCCCAACCATCACCGCCAACAGACCATATAGATTTCTTTGTCAATAGATCTCTTGATTCCCAAATTTCATTCAGAATATCATCTTTATGGTTCTTTTCTAACAAAGTCTTGATTTTATCACCATATTCTTTTGATTTTTCAGCATCATTCATATTCTGTAACCAAAGATAAAACGCTTCTTTCAACTCCCCTGTACTTTTATCGACTGCCTGTTTTATAAGATCAGCAAGTTTAGCCCGTCTCTGATTAGTAGAAAGAACCATTCCAAAACCATACTCTGCGGTATCCTCAAACAAAGAGTTAGCCCAAGCAGGCCCATGACCTTTGTCATTTACGGTAAATGGTACAGAAGGTGCCGATCCACCCCAAATCGATGAGCAACCAGTAGCATTTGCAATAATCATACGATCACCAAACAACTGTGTAATAGTTTTCATATAAGGTGTTTCCCCACAACCAGCACATGCACCAGAAAACTCTAGTAGTGGTTTCTGGAATTGTGAGCCTTTCACTGAAAATTTATCAAACCCACCAGATCGTATAGGAATAGTTTCTGCATATCGCTGCAAAGGGATCTGCTTATCTTTCTGGGTTGCAAGCGGTTTCATAACTAATGCTTTCTCTTTCGCTGGACAGATATCAGCACAATTACCGCAACCTAGACAATCCTCAGTATAAACTTGTATGCGGAACAACAATCCTTCAGCTTCCTTACCAACAGCTTTCTTAGCATCAAAACCTTTTGGTGCCTTTTTCAACTCATCCGGCGTCACAAGAACCGGCCGAATCGCTGCATGCGGACAAACCATTGCACATTGATTACACTGAATACATTTATCCATCAACCATTCAGGAACATTAATCGCAACACCACGTTTCTCATACTTTGTAGTCCCTGATGGGAAAATACCAGCTGGTGTAAATGCGCTCACTGGAAGTTTATCACCTTGCTGCGCCAGCATCGGCCGCATTACTTTAGTTATAAACTCTGGTTCATTTCTTACTACTTCCTTCTCAGGTTGTAATGTCTTCCACGAGGGCGGATATTTTACTTCTTGTAATCCATTTATAGCAGCATCAACTGCTCGCCAGTTCATCTCTATAATATTTTGTCCTTTCTTCACATATGTTTTTGCAATAGCATCCTTCAAATATTTTATTGCATCGTTAATAGGAAGAACATTCGAGAGCTTGAAAAACACGGTCTGCATAACCATGTTTATACGCCCACCTAAACCTATTCCTTCAGCGATTTTAACAGCATCAATATTGTAGAATTTCAGGTTCTTCTGTGCAATCGTCCGTTTTAAAGAGTTTGGCAAATATTTTTCCATCTCCTGCAAAGTCCATGGAGAGTTTAACACAAAGGTGCCACCATCACGGATCCCTTCCAATAGATCATATTTATCTACATATGACGGCTGATGGCAGGCGATATAATCAGCTTTTTCAATTAGATACGAAGAGTGAATTGGTGATTTCCCAAAACGCAGATGCGACATTGTGACGCCACCAGATTTCTTAGAGTCATAAGCAAAATAACCTTGTACATACATGTTTGTGTTATCCCCGATGATTTTGATTGCATCTTTATTGGCACCAACAGTTCCATCTCCGCCGATACCCCAGAATTTACACCTAATCAAACCTTGAGGTGCAGTATCAATCTGTTCACCCAATGGAAGCGAAGTATGTGTAACATCATCTTCGATACCAACTGTAAAATGATTCTTTGGAGACGCTAATTTCAGATTGTCAAACACTGCTTTTGCCATAGTTGGAGTAAAATCCTTTGATCCAAGACCATACCTACCGCCAACAACCTGAATATTTATGTTACGATCATGGAATATACTACAAACATCAAGATACAATGGTTCACCAAATGCAGTAGCTTCTTTAGTTCGATCAAGCACAGCAATCTTCTTCGTAGTTTTTGGTATACATTTTACGAAATGTTCTGCTGAAAAAGGTCGGTATAAACGTACTTTTATCAACCCAACTTTTTCACCTTTATTATTTAAATAGTTAACAGTTTCCTCAACTATTTCACAGCCAGATCCCATCATTATAATGATACGGTCAGCATCAGGTACACCAACATAGTCAAAGAGATGATAAGATCGACCTGTTAGTTTTTCTACTTTTTTCATTTCCTCTTCAACAATACTGGGTACTTTTTGGTAAAATTTGTTTGCAGCTTCATTTAATTGGAAATAAATATCTGGGTTCTGTGCGGTACCTCTCTGATGAGGATGCTCCGGGTTTAATGCACGTTGTCTATGTTTTTTTATTGCATCCCAGTCAACAAGTTTTGCTATATCTTCGTAATCTATCATCTCTATTTTTTGTATTTCATGTGATGTACGGAATCCATCAAAGAAATGAAGGAATGGGATACTTGCTCGGAGTGTAGCTAAATGTGCGACAAGGGCAAGGTCCATGACCTCTTGTACTGAATTTGAAGATAGTATTGAAAAACCTGTTGCTCTGGCTGACATTACATCTTGGTGATCACCAAAAATTGAAAGCGCCTGTCCTGCAATAGCACGACCCGTTACGTGGAATACACAAGGCATCAGTTCCCCAGATATCTTGTACATGTTTGGGATCATAAGCAATAAACCTTGGGAAGCGGTAAATGTTGTAGCACAAGCACCAGCGCTCAGCGCACCATGTACTGCACCAGCAGCGCCCCCCTCAGATTGCATCTCTGAGACTTTTAGTACTTGATTAAAAATGTTTTTTCTTCCATGTGCCGCCCATGCATCAACCTCTTCACCCATAGGCGATGATGGTGTCATCGGATAGATTGCTGCAACATCACTGAAAGCATATGCTATATGAGCAGCAGCAGTATTACCATCTATACTTTTCATAACAGTCTTTTTTTTATTTTTTGTTTCCATAACGGTTGTTTGTTGTTTGTTCATAAGAAATGCCCCTTTCTAAGGACTATAATAATTTATTAAACCTCTATTTTTTATTATAGGGTCTTTAACCGGTAAGTGAGTACGATACATAAATATTTGGTTTGAAGTTTTCACAACTGTTAAATACCCTTTTTATAATTCCCTCAGCGGAGGAGCTATTTATGGATATCATATCAATAATAGTGGTATTAAGTGGTTTAGTTGCGTTATTATATGCTGGTTATCTGGTTTTCAAGATACGAAAGCAGAGCTCAGGAACTCCCAAGATGCAGGAAATAAACAAGGCAATACGGGAGGGCGCAGTAGCTTTTTTAAACAGTGAAAATAAAGTCCTTGCTGTATTCATAACAGCTGTTGTCATAATTCTTTTAGTAGCATCATTTATCCCTGGGAGCAATATGCATTGGGGAACAGCACTTGCGTTTCTTGTAGGCGCTATTCTCTCTATGGCATCTGGAAATCTTGGGATGAGAATTGCGACAGGAGCAAACGCTAAAACCGCAGAAGGAGCAAAAGAAAGTATGAACAAAGGTTTATCAATTGCTTTTTCAAGCGGCGCAGTGATGGGACTCACGGTGGTTGGTCTAGGGATATTGGGTGTCTGGGGAACATATACTCTTTTTGTTGAAATCTTCGGTTACGCACCAGTAGTTGTTACAAATATTCTCTTTGGGTTTGGTTTTGGTGCATCATCGGTTGCATTGTTTGCTAGAGTTGGTGGTGGTATATATACGAAATCAGCTGATGTCGGAGCAGACCTTGTCGGAAAAATCGAGGAAAACATCCCAGAGGATGACCCTAGGAATCCTGCTGTTATCGCTGATTTGGTTGGCGATGATGTTGGGGATACGGCAGGTATGGGTGCTGATCTCTATGAATCTTATGTTGAGGCAATTATTGCTACTATGGCTTTGGCAGCGGTAGCAGGTGGTTTTGCTCTTCTGAAATATGGTGCAAATGCGCTTATGCTTCCTCTTCTTATCGCTAGTATTGGTATTATATCATCTATCATTGGTATGTTTTTTGTTCGAACAGGTAAGAAATCTAATGTTTATACAGCGTTACGTAATGGTCTTCTTGCAAGCACTGTTCTTGTTGCTGTTTTAGGTTTTATCGCTACTTGGTATTTGTTAGATGGTGAATTAAGTCCTTACTATGCTATGCTTGCTGGTTTAATCGCTGGTTTTATCATTGGTCTTAGCACAGAATATTTCACTTCTGAAAAACAGAAACCAGCTCAAGGTATTGCTAATGCAGCGAAAACTGGACCAGCTACTGTTATCATTCAAGGTTTAGTTACTGGTATGATGAGTACAGTTATACCTATTATATCAGTTGTTGCAGCTATGATTCTTGCTTATCATTTTGCTGAGTTTTATGGTGTAGCGATTTCTGCGGTTGGTATGCTTAGCGTTTTAGGCATCTCGTTGGCTACTGATTGTTATGGTCCTGTGGCTGATAACTCTGCTGGTATAGCTGAGATGGCTGGTATGGGTAAGGAGGTTCGTGAGCGTACAGAATCGCTTGATGCAGTTGGTAATACTACTGCTGCTATGGGCAAGGGTTTTGCTATCGGTTCTGCTGCTGTTACGGCTCTTGCATTAATTGCAACATTTATCGTCTCGCTTAGAATATACTATCCGGAGGCATCTATTGCTAATATGTTATCAATTAGTAATCCAAATCTTGTCGCAGGTGTATTTCTTGGTGCGATGCTTCCTTTTGTTTTTGTTGCTCTAACTATGGGTGCTGTTGGGAAAACAGCATATAGTATGGTTGAAGAAGTTAGATATCAGTTCAAAGAGTTCAAATTATTAACCGATCCTAATAGCAAACCTGACTACAAACGTTGTGTTTCTATTAGTACAAACAGGGCATTAAAAGCAATGATACTTCCTAGTGTTATGGCTGTTGTT
>Ga0172366_10003649_pt1 | contig 12131 bp, 17 predicted proteins | sample LakKivSesite69cm_FD_114533 | JGI IMG/M metagenome (GOLD analysis project Ga0172366, IMG submission 114533) | Sediment microbial communities from Lake Kivu, Rwanda - Sediment site 69cm | ecosystem: Environmental > Aquatic > Freshwater > Lake > Sediment | place: Rwanda: Western Province, Lake... | reverse complement strand
GCTTCTCATGGTTCACTATCCTCTGTTGTTTTGTGCGTTGTGGGAACATGCGTCTTCCGCCCATGAGGAAGCTGCTTAGCAGTTGTTTGGCTTCGTTTTCTGGAATGTGCTGCTCTTGAATCACGTGAATGTTGATTGTCCAGCTTAGTGGTATGGCTGTGTAGTCGATGTCGTAAAGCCCGTCTGCGTAGCGGAAATTGTTCTGACCGAGGATGATGTGTTTGCTTTTGTCGCCAAGTAAGCCGATGAAGATTCCCCAGCTTGCGACGGGGACGTCTATGCCGGATAAGCCTCCGCTTAGGCTTTTGCCTATGCTGGCGTCTGTCCATTCGACTTTGACAAGTGCTCCTGATCGGAGTTCTCTTAACTGTTTCAAAACTTGCTTGTTTGTCCTCGAATTACCTGCTATTTTCTGTCCCCTAACTAATCCGTTTTTATTGCAGATCGTGTGTGGGTGACCGGTCGATCTTGTTGTGATGAAAGTTTAAGGATTAGCGGCATAATTTAAGATATTTTGCTGAGAAATATGTAGTATTTTTTCGGAATTTCAGAAGAACTGAAAGAAGGCAGAATCTCTTTTGGAACATGGGTCATTAAATAAAAAAGTAAATGAAAAATTGATGAAATTTCATTGTGTGCTCGGTTCATCTGGTTGTTTTAAAACTTGACATATTGGACAGTATCTCTGTAATTCTTCCGTTTTTGCGCATTCATCGCATATGGGTTTTCCACAGTTTTGGCATATTTTGTCTCCTGTTGTGGGTTTACTACATATTAGACATGGTTCTTCTACAAGTTCCATGGTTATTGTAGCTTTAACTTTATTACCAATGTCAACTCCGATTCCTCTCACGATAGCTGGAAAGTTAAAGTCTACGGCATGTAACCATTCATAGCCGTTATCGTCCACTGCCACAACATTAATGGTGAAAATTCCCGTAGCACAGATTTTCTTTTTTTCTCTCGACATTAGTATCGGACTCCAAAGCACATATTCCTTTCAGAGGCTTTATTTTACTTTCGGTTACCTCTAATGATATTTTTGGGGCTAATGTAAAAAGAGTGCGTCTCACTGGGGCATGCGGAAATTTTCATATTGTAACCAGTTTGACACATCTAAGCATCAAATGTAAAAAGGAGGTGGATGCTCATGAAGTTGAAAGCAACTCTTTTAATTGTTCTAATATGCTTCGCAAGTGCAGCAACAACTTTTGTTCTCGGGATTCCTATGAAATCGCTATACAATGAGAGACCAGTCAATGAGGATTTTCAAAGCAACACGCTGTTGTGTAATGGAACAATAGTAGAGCCGAATGGTCCAATTGACACTCCTGGAGGTCCCACCTAAAAAAGCAAAAAAGCAAGTAGTATAGATAGCTTAGTTAAAGTGAAATCAATGTCTACATTACTGACGGAACTTGACATCAAAATGCTACAGGTGCTGAGAGAGATTGGTCCAAGCAATATTTCAAGGGCAGCGAGGGTCATTGGCATATCACGGAAGTCATTGGGATTGCGAATGAAGCGTATGTGGTCAGACCCCAGATTTTTTTTAAGAATGCATATATCTGTTTATCACACAAATCTTGGTCTAAAAAAATGTGTTGTTTTCTCGGAAGCTAAGCCAGGAATGGAAAGTCTTCTTTTTGACGCCCTAAAAGCTAATGAATTTTGGCTTTATGTCTGTCGGTCTTACGGAACAGGTGAAGGTTGCACTGCCGTGTATGCTATACCGATAGAGCGTTGCAAGGAATTTGAGGGTTTTGCGCGTGAAGTAAGGCGTTTAGGTATTGCTGAGAATATGCAAATCTATTGGTCCACTTGTTTTCAAGGGGGGCGCGTCACTCCAGAATGGTTTGATGCTTCTCAAGAAAGATGGGTTTTTCGATGGGATGATTGGGTAAAGGAGGTTCAAGCGCAAACAATAGACTTACCTTACACTTTGATTGAACCTAAAGAATATCAGAATTATGCAGATGAAACGGACCTCAAAATCATTGAAAAACTGGAAGAAGATGCAACAAGAAGCTTAAGTTATGTGGCTGAAAGCTTAGGAATAAGCCGTCAGCTGGTGCGATATCATTATTATAATCATATTGTTGCCAGAAATCTTATGGAGGGTTACGAAGTTTTTGTTATGCGATATGGCGGATCTTCATATGTTATGGCCTATTTTGTAATAAACTTTCATAATTATGAAGATTTTGCCAAATTGACAAGATCTTTGTTGGACAAGGCTTTTGTTATAACTATGGGTAAGATGTTTGGAGAAAATGGGCTTCTTGTAGAAGTTTTTCTTCCAATCGAGGAATTTCGAAAGTTTATTGACACGTTATCTGTGATGGTGAGGATGAAACTGATACGTGATTATAGATATGCAATACAAGATTTGAGGATAAGATGTAGGCAAACTATTTGGCCTCAGTTTTTTAACGGTAGCTCTTGGGTTTATAATCACAAGGATTACATTGAAACGCTTCGACAGATAGTCAAATCTACACCATTTTAAGAGGCAGGAAAGCTTTGAAAGCTACTCATGGCTTAGCTGTATCAACGAGTTTCTGCAACCATACAGTCAGTGCTGTTGGACCCACTAATGCAGTGTAGACATCGAAGGTCATACCAGCCATGTCTAAACCTAAAGCTGAAAATGTGCCAATAGCCACAGTTCGCAGGAACCTCTTCCAACTAAAAGGCTTATCCTGTGAGGCATACCCTAAAAAGGCGTAGATTAATGCTGCAGAAACGCCTAACGCTATGTTCAACGGATTCATTTCGGCGCTATCACCTCCTTTTCAGGTTCTTGCCACAGTTCCCATCCGAATTTTGTGGCGTTCTTGCGGAACTCTTCCGGGCGTATGAGCCCTAATTCTGCGGCTTTTATGAGATCAACCACAACAACTTTTGGAGTCTCGGGAGTCCCCCAGTTTAAGCGTACCTTAGCCTCTGCAGAATTGAAGCCTGATTGAGCCAAAATTACATCGAAAATGTCTCTTTCCACTTGTCTTTTGATGTAGCGTTGTATGGGGTTTATGAGCATGTTTTGGAGTTCTAAGGCTGCGTTTGCTGAGGCTTCCGTAAAACCAGGTGTGCTGAACAAGCGTGGCAAGGGTGTTTCGCAGCCGAGATAAAATTGGTTTATGATATGGTCTATGTAGTATTCGAAGCGGGCTCTGGGGTCGAGCATTACTGGTTTTATGTCGCCTTTGCCGCTGTAGAATAACCATGCGCCTTCTTCTGGACGGTTTCTTATTACGTTTTCAAATTTTTGGATTGTTTCGTCATTGGCTTTTTCAAGCAGAGCTAAAACGTCTGGTCCCGCATATTTCTCGAATATTTTTGGCATTATTCGTTCGATTTTGGCTTTCATCCAAGCGTAGCTGGGTCTTTTGTTGCTGTTGAAGATAAGCGTGTGGAGCAATACTTGGAGGATGCCGGTTCCAAATCCAGAGGTGCCAGCACAGTTGATTTTCCAATGGATGAGAACTTCTGGTTTGAGGATTTCTCCGCCGTATTTGTGCGCGAGTTTGTAGCCTTCTGTTTTGTAGGGAATTTTGAGTTTTTCTTCGCTAAAGAAGCCGTATTCGATTTTGTCAATGGAGTCTGTGGGTAACCTTTTCAGTTCTTTCAATTTTTCAGGTGTAATTTTTAGCCAAAAATCGTTTCCGGCAGCTATCAAGACGCGTGCCATGTCATTGAGTAAGGCGTCAAGATTAGCTTCTTCGTTAAAGCTGTCAACAGCTTTTTTGGCTTTTTCATCGTTTGCAGTTGTGTAAAAGCCCATGCCTACTGTTGTAGCGGCTAAAAGGTCAACGCTTGCCTTGCATGTGGGGTCTCTTTCATAAAGCTTCAAAATATCAGAGAGGCTAACTTCTGGAGTTTCAAAAACAGTTTGGCTGTTTGGATACGCATAACCTGAATGTGTATGTTTCGTGAAAGCCTCTGCTAAACGCTTCAGAATGCTCAAATTTGTAAACCTTCCAAAAGTTTTTTGCCTTTTTCTGTTATCACGTATGGAGCACGATGCCTTTGCTGGCTCTTTTGCAAGTAGCCGTTCTGGACAAGGTATTGGAATATGCCTTCAAAGGTGGCGTGAGTGGCATGAATGTCGAGCTTTCTAACAATTTTCTTTTCAAGCTCTGTTCTGCATAAAGGCTGTCTGCTAAGCTCTTTCAACACAGTTTTTGCAAGACGCAATCTTTCATTCAAACTTCTCATACGCAAATAACCTCAACGAGCTTTTGGGCTGAATAGAAAGGACGAGAATGGCTGGTGCAGACCATTAGAATCTGCAGGTCTCGTTTGTCGTCTAAGCCGTAGGTGTTAGGCGCCAAGTCAGGCGTATAAGGCGTCATTTCAGCCTTGCATGTTGGGCAGTGGCGCCAGCAGTCACAGATGATTAAGTCGTTTTTGCGGTGTGAGTGGTAGATTCTTCCGCACTTTGGGCATTTGCCTTCGTATTTTTCCATTCTGCGTTAACCTGGATGGCTATGGCTACAGTGAAGTGCTTATGTTGGTCATCTTTGCAACACCCTTGCTTCGTAGGACGCCTAAGCCGAAGCGTGTTGTGGCTCTGACGCCGTATTCGCCTGTTTTTGGGTCTTGCCAGTCTTCAACGGTTACGTCTCTTCGTAAGAGCATGACTGCAGCCACACGAGTGTCAATCGCATAGGCTGTTCCGTTAGTCGCAAGAGTGCTGGCTTGAACACGCATGCCTAAGACGCTTGTGACTACGCCTTGCTCTAAGTCTGTCTGTCCCGAGGGCAAGTATTGGGCGTGGATGAATTTGTCGTCGTTTAAGAGTTGGTGCAGTTGTGTTTCGTGCACTACGAGGACTGTTGGTCTCCAGTTTTCGCCTCTGACAGCATTGTGGAGTTTGAGCAGTCCGTTCCAGCTTAGGGCAGCACCGCCTCCGGCGATTGGGGCGCCTCCTGCGAGGTCTGCGTCTGCGATGGCTCCGTAGAGCGAAAGTATCTTGTTTGTTTCTTTTTCGCCTAAGGCTCTTCCGATGTTCTCAACAGCGTTGTCCAAAACGTTCCAAGTGGCGTCTTCCAAGTATTCCCTGGTCCATTCGTCAGAAGCCTCAGCGAGAACGTTTGTGCTGATGTCGATTGTGCTCTTTTTCTTTCCGCTCAGCCTTGTGACAGCTCCTTCGGCATACTCGTAGGCTATGGCTCCTACGTCGAGTGGAAAACGTTCCAAAGCCTCGGTTGTTGGGCGTACGTTGATTATGTTTCTGCCAATGAGTTCAGGCCATGCAGCCTCGACGAGCGTATCGTGCATTTTGCCGAGTGCGCCGGTCATGTCGCTGAAGAAGCCTTCTTTGATGCCCGTTGCGCAGTAGCGTTTTACGAAGGGGTGCGAGGCTGCTTTTTCTTTTAGTTTCTCGTAGAGTTCCTTGTGTTCTGTGTCCTTCGCCATTAGGCTTTCAAAAAGTTTGGGCTTCAAGGCTGTCACTTCTCCACAACGATGAAGAGCAAGTCATCTGCTGCAGTTGTAGTTTCCAATGCCCATCCGAGCTTCAGTGTCCACGAGTATGTGGCTGCTCCGCCCTCGTTGATATCGGCCAGAGCGACGACTCGTTTGCTTGCATCTGCTCCTTTCACTGCTTTTCCGCGTGTTATTGCTCCGCCTGCTTTGACTTTGACTCTTCCTTTGGTCAGAACTGGGCATGGTTGTCCAGAGGAGACGGTTTTTGTGGCTATCCCTATGCAGTTTTGGTCAGCTGCTGCAGGGCTGACAGTGTCGTCAGCACTTAGGTACACTGGGTCTCCTTTCGTTATTGCTGCTCCAGCTGTGAAAGTCTCGATTATAGAGTTTGGGTCATCTGTTTCGCCTATTGCCATCCAAGTTTTTCCAGAAACATCAGCCATTCTACTTTACTCCATTTTTGGTTTCTGGTTTCAACAGTTCGTCCTGCTTACTTCCAACTGTGACTTTTTGTGACTGTGACTCAAGCTTGCGGACTACGCCACGAAGCTCTTGACAGAGTCTTTGAGGACCAAAACTCCAGCTTCTTTCAACAACTGGGCTGGGTAAGACGGATTGGATGAGGCTTATGGCTTCTTTGATTGGGATTGCTGGCTCGTTTTTGGGCGGCTCTTTTAGGAGACTTTCAGCCAAGTTGCTGGGTTCGTCTTTTGGCTTTTCGGTTTGTGAGTTCTCGTTTTCCTTCGATTTTTGTGGTTCTTTCATCTGTGTCTGCTGGTTTGCAGAGTCGCCTGTTGGAGCAGAACTTTTTGATTCGACAAGGTAGTGCGGATGAAGCAGGAACCAGTCTCGGATTTTGTTTTCGTTCCACATTTTCTCTTTTGAGAAGAGGATGGATTGTATGCGTTTTGATTCGGGCTGGTTGCGGAGTCTGCCTATGAGGGCTAATATTCCGTTTTCTCGGTCCAGCCAAATCGTGCTGAAGTGTTCGGGTAAGAAAGCGTAGGGGTCTCGGTGAAAGCCTAAAACATACTCGCCAGGCGTGATGTACTCTTTTCCGTCGATTTTAAAGTCGTTTACCAAGGCGACAGATCGGAGCGGAAAAGCCTGTTCTTTTGTCTGCAGTTTCTCCATAATTTGGATGTTCGTTTCTGGTATGCCAGGCACAGCTACAAGGCTCAATTCGGCGTTATGCAAGCCGTGAGGAACCTTGCCATCGAGAATGTCGAGGGTTTCGTAGTCTGCGCCTACGCTGACATGCTGAATCAAGCCTTTGCGGATTTTCTCAGCGGTTTCGTCGTCGTAGACTTCTGCTTCGTACCAGAGGTTTTGCCCGTCCCATTCAGTTTTTGTGACTTTTCCAATGGCGTTAGGCACGGCAACATGCTCAACGTAGACAGGAGCAGAAACAAGCTTGTTGGCGAAATTCTGCAGCTCTTCAGGCGTGTAAACGTTGAAGTTTCGGCTCATGCCAGAAGTAATGGCGACGCCGCGAATGCGCAGAGGCTTGTCAACAATCTTCTCCAAAACTTGAAAAGGCAATATAACGGAGACATGCTCTTTGACTAAGCCTTCACGATGTTTCTCAAACCAAGCCTTCGCCTTCTCGAGGTTCCAGCCTTTGGCTTTATCAAAAAGATAGCTTTGCACGGTAGTTTTATCTTCGCCTTTGAGCTTTCCGATTACCGCTTTAATGCCTTCTTCCTCGCTTATCGTGATAGTGCGGAGGCTGTCGTGCTCAAAATCTTCAGGGTTGCGATGCCCAGAACGAATGTACTGGTCAGTTTCTTCCCATGGCAGAGGCTTGTACCAACCTTTGTCATACTCTGCCCATTAAGATTATATCATTCAAAACATAAGTTGAATTGTACAATAGTGTGGTCATCCAGTGCCAAAAAGAGACATTGTGAGAGTAGTTTTGAGTAAACAGCAGAGAGAAATACTCCGACAAATATCGGAGAAGCTGGGGCAGAGTGAAAGCGAAGTCTTACGCATGGCGTTCCTACAATACGCTGAGAAACTAAGCTTAATCACAGAAAGAGTACATGGAAAAAATGGGTTTTAGGTCTCGGAATTGTCAGCTTGCATCGGCAAACTGAAACTCCAGCTTATATTGCTTTAACTTGATGTGAGGAACTGACTTTATTGCATATTTTATCTTTTCATCAAAATCGTTCGCAACTATTATTCCTCTAACATTTCCGTTTTTTGCCAAATTTTGCTTCACCCAACCTACATAGGCTGAGAGCTGACCGAAAGTAGAAAGATCTGCAACACCCGCCTTCAGCTCAATTACTACATAACTGTCTGAGACATCTCTTGCGAGAATATCTATCCTCATCCTTCCTCCTTCTATGGGATACTCCTCTCCGGTGCGCTCTTGATCTTGATACAGTTTTAGACCTGTTTCCAAGGAATCGAGATTTACAACAAGATACTTTCTCAAATCCCTTTCAACGCTGATAGAAGCCCCAATTGCAGGTTGTTCCGAAGGCGCTGTTTCCTCGAAGTCTTCTGGTAAGAAGGCATAAGCAAAAGACGCTATAAGTTGAGAAGGCACTATTGGATCTTCTGTGTCAATGTCCCTGAAATTGCGTAAATCAAGCGGACCAAAAGGATCAACTGCTGAGAATTTGAACCATGTATAAGACTTAAAATCCTCAGTTGGGAGGTCTTCCTCTCCAACATTTGTGAAGTCAGGATCTGGCGTCTTGATCGGGATATCACTGATTATGATATCACTTACGACGCCGACAAACTCAACAGTCCCACTTCCGCCTAACTTCTTGCTAAGGTAAAAGAAAATAGGAAATTTTCCATTTGTCTTTATCCGTTCTGATATTGCATTGCGCCATTCTTCTCTTATTCGGAAATTCCAAGATGACCAAACGAACTTTTTGTTCTGGATAAAAGCTCTCAGAGACTCAACGTAATCGTAGTTCGTGGAACCAATCAGAACCAGATTCTCTTTTAGCTGTTCTTGCTGGCTCATGAAATCCATTCTCCTCTTTTAGGTAATATTGAGGGAGAATATTTAAGCAGTATCAAGTGGATTTTCGATGCAAAAAAGATATTTATTGGTACTTAATAGTATTCTTATGAGGTTCTATGTCAACAGAGGAGTTTATCAAAGAACTTCGAGAAAGACATAAAGATGACATAGACGATATTGTTGAGCTACTTGAGATTCTGAAAGAAATGCAAGAAGAAGAGAAGAAAATCTACGATTTTTATGTAACGAGCAATTTATAAACAGAATCGGCAAATAACTTGTTTCATGTCAACTGATACTACATTTCAGAAGATAATATCTACAAATGATTTTCAGTTACATCGGAAACCATTGATTCAGAATCTACAGAAGATTCTTAATGCCAAGGTCATCACATATGTTGCAAGTCTCTATCATCCAGTTCCTATGATAATGAATCAGGACATACCTCTTTTTGAGGACCTCCTGCGGTCTGCTGGAGAAGCGGAAGAAGGCTATCTTATTATAAATTCTCCAGGTGGAGATGGCAACGTTGCTGAGAAAATCATAACGATGTGTCGGCAGCGTTTTACCAAGTCGTTCAAGGTCATCGTGCCTAATTTTGCGAAGAGCGCGGCTACTATGATAGCGCTTGGAGGTGATCAGATTTTGATGGGATACCTTGCAGAGTTGGGACCCATTGATCCACAATTGGGTAATCCAGTGGCTGGCGGTTTGATTCCAGCCAGGTCGTTTATTGATGGGCTTGAGATGATTAGGCGCAATATTGCCAAGGGTGATCCTGTTCAGATGTATTTACCGATGCTGGCGCAGATTAGGCCAGAGATTATTGCTCAGTGCCAAAGTGCTATTGATGGGTCTCGTGAATTTGCTGAGAAATGGCTTAGGGAATGCATGTTAAAGGAAAATCCCGAGCATGCAAAGCAAGTGGCTGGATGGCTTTCGGAAGGCGTCAAATACAAGTCTCATGGAAAAGTAATAGATTACAATGAAGCTCACGATGTTCTCAAGCTTAATGTAGAAAAGATTCCGCAAAACTCGGACCTCTGGAACAATGTATGGGAGTTGTATTGCAGGTCTGTTCTTTTCCTCCAGCAGCAAGGAGCAGCCAAACTGTTTGAAAGCGAAGCTGTCTCTCTGACTATGCACATCCAGCTCCAAGTAATGGGACGCCCTCAACCGCCGCCCAGACGTGTAATGCCTCTAACCCCAGCCCCTCCTCCAATGGAACCTGCACCGCCTCAGCAGCCTTCTCCTTCGAAACCTTAGAGACTCAGATGTATTGAAATGAAACTGCACGTAAAAGAGATTCCACCGTATAAACAAACTCCAGCGGATAGAAAGGAGAGAGTAAATCAGAAGATCAGAGTTGATGCTTTGAGAAAAGAAGCTGTACGCATATTCGCCTCCCCAATAAGACAAAAGAGTGTCCGATTAAGGATTGAATATTCCAGAAATAAAGGCAGGTCTGACGCAACTAACATAATTGGCGGCATTGCTGATTCCTTAAACGGTATAGCATATGATGATGACCGACAAATAACCGAGATACATTATGAAGAAAAGAAGGGAAACATTGACGAGTATCAAGTAATTGTGGAGGAAGTTTAGACGTCAAGACCCCTTCTGTAAGGGTGAGTGTACATGAACACCTTTCGCTTTCAATAATCATCATAAAAATTATATGGTTATGCCTCTTTTCACTTTTGATTGGGTAAGAAATTGAGTGTTGAAACGATTATTGATTATATTCAGAATCAGTACATAAAGCCAGCACGCCATAGAAGTGAAAGACAAGTGACAATCCGAGCGGGAGATGTGCATGATGAGATGAAATTGGTAAACCGGCAGCCACTCGTTTGCGAAACTTTGAGAGGAAGCAAACTACAAAAGCAATGCAATGTTAAATTGATTGATGAGCGACGGGGACGAAATGTCCATCAGCATCATGCAAGGAACATCTGGTACACGTATGAAATATTGTGATTTTTATGAGTGAAGAAGACTTTAGGAAAGAAGTAGAGCAATTTTTTAACGCCAGATTAAGCGAATGGAAACTGAATCTTTTTCTTGATGTAGGAAAGGCAAAAATCCTCACAGACTTCACAATAGCACCCAATGAAAGCGGAAAGTTTCTGCTTTACGCTGGGTTCTTGGAGCAAGACATAGTAGTCTATCTCAAAGACAAGCGTGTTAGTTTAAGTGGCGATATTGAGTTATTTCGTACGGACGAGGTAAAAATTCCGCTTGTTATGACGGAAGTCAAGTTAGCAAGGAACTTCAATATTCACCAACTTATCACATATTCTGCAATAGCTTCAAAAATCAAGACTATCTTTCCTCACTGCCTCTATTTTATGATAATTCAAGGAAAAAGAAGATTCAAGGACATATCCCTGATGAGACATGCTAAATCATTGGAAGTTTTCGATGACTGGGATTCTCACAAAGAAGAGATAAGTGAAAGAATTAGAATTCACCTCCAAGGTCTTGCCAGACATTTCGCATGACTTACCGATGCTCACTGCAGGAGTATAGAAAGAATAAAACATGCTATTGCACTTTGTTTGGTTTGTGTGTGCGTGTGTGTGCGTGCATGCTGTCTACGGGTAGTAGTCTCTCTGTTTCTGTAGAAAATAGTTGAGAAGAATAATAGTCTCTCTGCTAATCAACCTCTTGATATTCTTCTCTTTCTCTCTTACTGTATCTATCTACATAGTTAGTTACAGTAAGCCTCTTAGTCTCTCTGTTTGGTCTCTCTGCACACGCACACACTAAGTGTTTTCTGCTTTCACCTCCTCTTCCTGTCTTAGGCGTAAGTCAAAGAGCGTCAGTTGTCTGAGCTTCTCTTTCATGTGTTCACTGACATACTGTTCAATGGTTGCGATGTCTATTCTGTAAATAATGATTCCTAAGGGATTCTTTGCTGTGGTTTCGAGAAAGCCTAAATCCTCTGTTAGCATCTTCATGTACTTCTGTATCGTCCGCTTGTCAGCTCCAACATGGACCTTAATCAGCTTCTCAACGCAGGTGGAGGGAATCTGCAGTCGGTAGCCTTCTCTGAGAATCTCCTCGACAAGCTCAACGCAGTTCTTAAACGCCTTGCTCACCATCGGGCTTATCCGCTCCGGTCTCGGTTTCAAAATCTTCCTGAGGCTTTTCCTTGTGTTCGTATTCGTCTAAATGCTCGTCTATGACTTCGTAGGCTTCTTCTTTGGCTATGCGCCTGATCAGTTCCACAAGTTTCTCGTAGCCCATGCCTTCGCTGCTCACAAGAAATCCTCCAGTTTCCAGAATGGTCTGACGCCGTTCCAGCCGTGTCCAAGCAGGTCGTGTGTCAGCTCGTCGCTCTTTCTGAAAGCTTCTTCAATAGCTCTCAGGTGTTGTTCTTCGAGGAAGAGGGTTTGTGCGCCGAAGTCTGTGTCTACTTGGCTTTGTCTGAGGACTATGGCTACGCCCCATCCGCTGAGTTGGCGCACTGCGGGAACGTGCTTGACTGGGAAGCCTGTGAAGCTGTCGTAGCTGCGGTAGATTATGGCGTCTCCCGTATGGAAGAAGCCGTCTTTTCGCAAAACGATCACCACAGCTCTAAGCCTCATTATGCTGCTTCGCCTTGGATGATTCTGACGTAGCCTTGGAACTCGTCTACTTCGATGGAGTTGACTTTGTGTCCTTCGACTTTGATGCGTTTGGCTAAGGATTCGTCTGC
>Ga0172366_10003648_pt1 | contig 12131 bp, 11 predicted proteins | sample LakKivSesite69cm_FD_114533 | JGI IMG/M metagenome (GOLD analysis project Ga0172366, IMG submission 114533) | Sediment microbial communities from Lake Kivu, Rwanda - Sediment site 69cm | ecosystem: Environmental > Aquatic > Freshwater > Lake > Sediment | place: Rwanda: Western Province, Lake... | reverse complement strand
TTGCTCGCCGCGAGGGCAGATCCCACGGCAGAGCCGCTCGAACTGAACGAGTTCCTTGGAAAGACCTTTTCTCGCCGGTTCTACCCGTATTTGTCTCCCGTTGGCATGAATCCTTAAAATTAGGCACGATGGATATGGTCAGCTTGATGGAAACCTATAAATCGGGGTGAATTACATACTTAATGGTATAAATAAAACATGATGTGCTCTTTCGAGGGCCGAGTTATTTCAAGATCTTGCCGGTTTCGATGAACCAGAGCGCCAGATCCAAGGCCCCGAGGCTCATCCCCGCCTTTCTTGCGATGTCCCGCAAGATTCCCTCGATCTCCAGGTATTTCTTCTTGCCGAGGCCTTTTTGCTTCTCGATGAGCCCGTGCGCGGCGAGCAGGTCGATGATGTGGAAGTCGATGATCGCCACGTTTTCGTAGCCCACGTTGCGCAAAAAATGGCTGCTTTCCTTGTACCCGAAGCCATCGACGTGTTTCACGAGCCATTCCCGCAGTGCTTGCTCGTCATTACCGAAAGAGTCCAATATATCTTTTAAATCATCGCGATACTGGCATGCGTTCCCGAGAAATCTTCCCTTGTTGTTATAGAATCTACCGCCGTTGTCCTTGAGCAATTTGGTAAACTCCTCGGGGCAAGAACAAGTTAAAAACCGGTCGCCAATGGCCGCGTGGAGCTTCAAGCTCGCTTCGGCCCCGCAATTTCCCGTCAAGATGCAAAAACACAGCTCCTTGAAATTGTCGTGGCTCGATCTCCTCCGGAACGTCTTGAACTCTGCCATGCGCTGGTCGATCACGGTTCTCGTGCCAGACCTCGTCAAGGCCTTGATCTTATCAAGCAGCTCCTTTTCGTTAGGCATCGGGTCGAGGAGCTGGTGGGGGCAGTAAAACGTGTCGCCTTTTAAAAATTAGGTCACTCTTGCCATAACCCGACTTCTGTTTTCTTTAAACAAGTAGGAATCGCGGCTCGGTGGCATTATGGCGATGTTCTCAGCCACTTTGCTGCCCTCCACCTCAATCCATGTTCATATATAGCACGCCTTGTCTATGCTCTGTATCCACGGCTTCGAGGTCTTCACGAGCTGTGGGTAAAACTTCTGGCACTCGGCGACCGCGCACAAGGCACCCGTGAGCTTGTGCGTGTTCGTGTAATTCTGGAAAACGAAGCCCTTGTCGTTCAGCTGGTGTTCAGCCGTGGTCAATGCCTTGCTGATCGCTGCCCGCACGTCGTCCTGCCGGTACCCGCCGGCGTTCCGGGACGATCTGGTCAAGGAATATATCCCGTCTAGATCCCTGCAATAGATCATCCCAGGTCCCCACAAGCCATTGCTGGGCTGCTGAAACCGCAGCGTCCAGTCGACGACCTTCTCTGGATACGGCCATTTCTTCCCCATGTACTCGTAGACGTAATATATGTGGAAAGCGCCGAACATGTCGTGCGGGTGCGGCTTTTTCGCGAGGAGCTTGTGCTGCCATCCCCTGCGCCAGAAACCCGTCTCGGGATCTGCCTCCTTGTCAAACCAAGCGAAGTACCAGTCGAAGAACGATTTCGTGCCCTCGCCGGTCATGGCGAGCGTGGCCGGCACTCCCGACCAGACGTGCGAGCCGCTCCAGATCAAGCTCCACTCGGCGCGTTTCCATTGCTTGGTCCACGCGAGCATGGCCTTCTCGTCCTTGATGATGGCGTCCTTCCATGCCATGGGATGGGCGGGCTTCCGGCCGATGAGATGCAAGGCGCACGTGCAATAGGCGGTCGTGTGCTCCCAGAAATGTGCCCGGGCGTAATCCTTCCGGTACTTCCCGGTCGCGGGATCCTGGAACTGGTTGATGGTCGCGGCCCACTCGTCTTTTTGCCTTTCCGTGAGGTCGCCGAGCTCGTTCATGATATACATGCTGATGAGCGTGTCGGTCGTGCCGTATGAATCGATGGTACCGCCAGGCGAAAAACTATAATCGCCGATGCAAGGGCCGACCTTGAATTTTTGCACCCATTCCGGAAATATTTTCTCCTGGAACGTCGTGAAGTCGAAAACCTTGTCCATGGATGTGGCCTCTGTTCATTTTTCCGCAAGAATGGGAGCGTTGTGGTGATATCCCGATTATATCTAGCTCTTGCTCCTCCCATATAATATGCGACTGAGGAAACCTTTTCTTGATTATTACCTCTTGAATGAGTATTACATAGCAAGGTGGAAAAGGAATCTACCATGCCCGGAAGCATTGAAACCCTCGATTTTTCAAATATCAGCCGCGAAAAGGTACTAGCCCGGCTTAAATCTGACGAGTTCGACATCTTGATCATCGGTGGCGGCGTGACTGGTGCCGGGATCGCCCGTGACGCGACGCTGCGTGGGTTCAACGTCGCCCTCGTGGACAAGAACGACTTCGCGTTCGGCACGTCGAGCCGCTCGTCGAAGATGGCGCATGGCGGCGTTCGTTATTTGAACAAGGGGGAATTTGGCCTGGTCAAGGAATCCGAGGCCGAGCGGAACTGGTTGAGGAACGACTTCCCGAACCTCGTGAGACCACTGCCGATCGTCGTCCCGAGCTTCGAGGGCGAGAAACTCAGCAAATTCCTCTTGAAACTCGTCGTCTTCTTCTACAACCTGCTGGACAAGGGCAAGAACTTCAAGAAAGCATACATCGTCAAGGATCTCGCAAAGATCAAGGAAATGGAGCCGGGACTCACGACGAACGGCTTGCTCGGGTTCGGCGTCATATACGACACGAACGTCGACGACGCGCGGCTCACGATCGAATCCATCAAGGAGGCCATCTTCACGGGCAAGTGCGTGGCCGCGAACTACGCCAAGGTCACCCGCCTGGAGCACGACGCGTCGACCGGCAAGTGCTGCGGCGCGTGGGTGTCCGACCAGGAGAAGCCAGGCGACGAGTTCCTCGTCAAGGCAAGGATCGTGGTCAACGCGACGGGCATCTGGACAGATGACATCCTCCAAAAGAAGCCCACGGGTTACCCGGCGCACGTTATCCGGCCGACGAAGGGCGTCCACCTCATCTTCAAGCAAGAGGACGTCCCGATCAACAACGGCTTCGGCATCTCGTCGCACATCGACGGCCGGTTCTACTTCGTGCTGCGCCGCGAGAATCACGTGGTCATCGGGACGACCGACACGGACTACAAGGAATCCCCCGACGACCCCGTGTGCACGAAGGAGGATGCCGAGTATCTTCTATCGACCGTGCGCATAAAGTTCCCCGGTGCGAAGGCGGATCTCGACCACGTTCTCGGCAGCTACGCTGGCGTGCGCCCGCTGGTCGCTCCCCGCGCGAAAAAGGGCAAGGAGCCGTCGGAAAGCGCGGTGTCCCGCGACCACGAGATCATCCACGCAGATGACGATCTCCTCTCCATATGCGGCGGAAAGTTGACGACGTTCAGGGTCATGGCCGAGGACATCATGCTCAAGGAGGTGATCCCCCTCGCTAGGGCGAGGATTCCCAACAAGACATTCGCTCGCACCAAGGGCATCGCCCGCAAGCCATATCTCGTCGGCATGTCCCGGGCAGACTGGGATGCCCACCCGCTCGTCAAGGAATTCGCCAGCAGCGGCAAGCTCGACGGGGAACAGCTTGCGCACCTTCATCGACAATACGGCAAGGCAGCCATTCCCATCTTGGAGAGCGCGAAGGAGGACGCGAAGCTGCTCGATCGGCTCCTCCCGTCCGAGAGCACGAAGTACGCGCCGTGGATCCTCGCCGAGATCAAGTTCACGGTGCTGCACGACTGCCCCGTCCACCTCGTCGATATACTTGCACGTCGTCTTGAATTCCAATGGATGGTTAGACCATCGATCCAGCCCGCGGCGGCCCGCATGGTCGCTATGCTCGCCGGGAGCTTGCTCGGCTGGGATAAGGCTCGGCAGGGGAAGGAAGTCGAGGATTACCTCGCGTACTTGAAGCGGAACAGCTTCTTTTTCTCTGGATAATCACGCCTTCTTTTTTCTTAAGGGTGGCGGATCATTTTCTTGCTCTGGAGATTGCGTATGAATGGCCGCCTCCTAACTTTCCATGTCTCGTATTTCTCGATATTGTTCGCAAGGGCCTTGATCCAGGCGTATTTGCCGTTATCCTTGTTGCAGTATACAAATGCATCGATGTTCATCGTCGGGCTCAACTTTGCCGTCCCGTTCATCGCTCAATTAACGACAATGGTGTATTTCGGGAAAGTACTAGACAAGGGGGCCTCGTCGAGGCGATATGATTTATTGGTCATCCTCGGTTTCTCGGCAATGGCCGCGCAGTTCGTCTTTTTTTATATCATGGGAATCGGAAGCCCAAATGCCGTGCAATTCCTTGCCGTTTCGATCGCTTGCAATTTGCTCGCGACTGCCTGCGGTTGCGCATTCGCCATCGGGGCGAGCGTTAATCGCTCCGGTGCTTTACCCAGCGGCCGGGCCATGGATCCTGCGGTTGCCGCACGGGTATGCACCTGCGCTAAAGTGTCTCGCCCACTTTCTCGACCACTTTCTCGACGAGCAAGAACCCGACGCGGGCCACGAGGTAAAGGGAAAGAACGAGCACGATGATGCCGAGGGGATCGGCGCCGCCCGTGAACGTGAAGGCCGAGACCGGATCGAGGATGTAACGCCACGGCGACCTTTCGATCGAATACTGCGCGGACACGTCCGCCCCCGTCATCACGTCGGTAAACGTTGGCCCGGCGGTCGGCATCGCGGCCAGCACGGCGAGCATCATGATCCATGCAGCGACCATGGCTCCCGCGATGGCGAGCAAGACGTTTGCTTTCGAAAATCTCTTTGTCATGAGCGTACCACGCGAGACGACTTTTTAAAATAATACCATCGATTCCATAATGGCACGCGCCAGGCGCGGTCGCGGGGACACGGCACGTGATGTTCGGGATTTAAAAGTGCCCGTGGAAAAACCCTGGCAGCGCGGGCGCGCACCGGCAAGACAACCCCGCCGACGTTCACGGGTTCGACAAAAAGCAGCACGCGACGATCGTGGCGCACGCCATTCAGAAATTTCATGCACATATGGCGTTCATTTCCGAAGATGACGGATTGCCAGGCAAGCAACATGGAATTCGTTTACGAGAACGTGAAGATGGTCGACAGCGATGCACTCGCTCGTGCGTCGAACGGCACGATCCTGCACACGGGAACGCCACCACTAGACGAGATCCTGTCCCCGGATTACCTGGCAAGCCCCAAAAACGTGCAAGAGCGGCAGAAAGCAGCGCGGGGCGGCGGGCTGGTGCCCGGTATCCTGCACGTGCTCGCCGGCCCCCAGCACTTGCTGAGCCGCGTCCTCATGCGGCTCGCGGTCATGGCGCAGCTGCCACCCGTCGACGGCGGCGCGGGCGCGGCGCGCGTGTTCTACGTCGAGCTCAACAACTCCTTCGACCCGTACCTGGTGTCTCAAGTCGCGATGGAGCGGTCGCTCAACCCGGCGAGCGTGCTCGAGCGCATCGACATCGCCCGCGGGTTCAACTGGGACCAGGCGGTCGAGATCGTCGGCAAGGCACTGCCGGCGAAGGTCGTCTCCCGGTCGGTCGTGCTGGTGTCCGGCCTCACGACGTTCATGGACCCGTCGGACGCGGCGAGCTTCGAGGGCCTGCGCGAGATGGTCGGCGGGCTCAAGCGCTGCCAGCAGGCGGCGCCGGTCTACCTGGTCGCCACGTGCCCCGTCGCCGATGGCTCGACGTACAAGCCGCGGGGCGGCCACATGCTCTATCACCACGCCGGTGCCATCGTGGTCGTGAACGGGCCGCGGGAAACGCGGTCGGGGAGCAAGCTGACCGAGTGGGTGCTCGTGCGGCACGTCGCGTTCCCCGAGCGCGTCTTGCAGTGCTGGGACCACGCGGCCGCGGAGAAAAAAGCAGCGAGGAGGCTCGCGGGCCGCACGCGGAAGGGCGACCTCTCGACGTTCCGCACGCTGGACGACTTCACGGGCCGGCCGCGAGGTGGTGACTAGGATGGGCCGCACGGTCTTGTCGTACCGGCAAGCGCTCAACCGGGAAGTAGCGAGCTGGAACGAGTTCCGCCGCGGCCTGTCGCCTGGCGACCAGGCGATCTTCGACGAGGTCGCGAACCTGGCACGGCAGCATGCCGACGCGTCGAGCCTCGCGGCGCGGCCCGTCGTCGTCGAGAACGTGTTCATGTGCGCCATCGTCGGCATGCTGGGCAAGCTCAAGGCACTGGAAGCGCGGTTGGTCGAGATCGAGCGGCGGCTCTCGGGCAGCAGCGGGGCAGGGAGCAAATGACCACCATCGAGGGCTGGCTGCTCGACGTGGGCACGTGCAAGGGCGGCATCACGTGCTGGGTGAAGGATCGCGCGTCGGGGGAGGTGCACGACATCACGGCGCCGTACCGGCCGGCGCTCTACTTGCTGCCGCGGCGGGCCGGCTCCCCCGTCGCGGCAGCCGACATCGCCCGGGACCTCGAGTCGCTCGACCTGGTCGCGGCTGCTAGCGTGGTGCAGCGGCGCGTGCACGTCGACGACGCGGACACCACGCCCGTCGTGCAAGCCCGGGCGCGCGACCCGCAGTCCTTCAAGAAGCTGGTCGCGCTGCTGTCCGCGCCGGGTGACTTCGAGCTGTACAACGCGGACATCCCCGCGTTCCAGGAGTTCCTCTACGAGACGCGCCTCTTCCCCCTCTGCCACGCGACGTTCGACGCCACCCGGCGCGGCGACGGCCAGCTCGTACTCGGCGGGTTCGAGCTGCGCGACGACAAGCGCCGCCTCTTGTACTCCTTACCCGTCATGAAGGCCGCGTGGGTCGACGTCGTCCCGCAGGCCGGCAGCACGCTCGAGACCGGCCGGCTCGACAACCCGATCAAGGAGGTCGCGGTCACGCCCTACGACGAGCATTACGGGCGGAGGGACCACGTGGGGCCGCCTTTCAAGGCGTTCGAGATGGCCCGCGGGCCGGGCGTGGACGAGACGAGCCTCATCACCGCGCTGGTCGAGCAAGTGCGCGCCGTGGATCCCGACATCGTCCTCACCCGCGGTGGCGACGAGCGCGTGTTCCCCTACTTGTGCTCCCGCGCGTCGGCGCTCGGCATCGGCCGGTCGGTCGTGCTCTCGCGCCGGCGGCGGCCGCTCGCGTCCGAGTGCTTCAAGTCGGGCAGCGACGGCGGTGGCGGGGATAGCGGTGGCGAGGGTGGCGGCGCGTTCTTCTCGTACGGGCACCTGATCCACCGGGGCTCGACCCAGTACTACTTGTCAGGGCGGCTCCACGTCGACGCGTCGGTCTACGGCTCGCTACACTTCCAGGACGGCAACATCCCCGGCCTCATCGAGGTCGCGCGGGTGAGCTCGGTGCCCGTCCAGCGCCTCAACCGGATCACGATCGGCGGCGCGTTGCAGTCCATCCAGTTCCAGATCGCCCACGAGCGCGGCATCCTCATCCCGCGGGAAAAGCGCCACGGCGCCGAGACCTTCAAGCCCGTGACATCGCTGCTGCTCGCCGACCGGGGCGGCCACATCTTCGAGCCGTGCACGGGCGTGTTCGACCGCGTTATCTCGCTCGATTTCACGAGCATGTACCCCATGATCATGTCGCGGTTCAACGTGAGTCCCGAGACCGTGAACTGCGCGTGCTGCGACCCGTCCGAGAACCCGATCCCCGGCCTCGGCCCCGGCTTCCACGTGTGTAAGAAGCGGCGCGGGCTCATCCCGGAGGCGATCTCGCTGCCCCTGGACAAGCGCATCGCCTACAAGCAGATGGCCCGCGGGCTGCCCGAGCGGCACGGGCTGAAGATGGAACACGTGCAAGCGGCGCTCAAGTGGATCCTGGTAGTGAGCTTCGGGTACCTGGGCTTCAAGAACGCGAGGTTCGGGCGCGTCGAGGCGCACCAGGCCGTGTGCGCTTACTCCCGGGAGATGCTGCTCCGGGCGGCCCGCGTCGCACGGGAGCAAGGGCTCGACGTGATCCACGGCATCGTCGACTCGCTGTGGGTGCGGCGGCCGCGCGACCGCGACGGCGAGGACCTGGGGGCGACGGCACGCTTGCTATGCGACGAGATCGGGCGCGCCACGAACCTTGACATCGAGTCGGATGGCGTGTTCAAGTTCATCGTGTTCCTGCCATCGGTCGTCAACCCCGCGGTCGGCACGCTCAACCACTACTGGGGCGTGTTTGCTAACGGCAAGGTGAAAGTGCGCGGCATCGAGCTGCGCCGGCGCGACGCGCCGCAGGTCGTGAAGGCGATGCAGAAGGGCGTGATCGAGGCACTGGCCCCGGCGCGAGACGCCCGCGAGTTCATGGCCCGCATGCCGCGGGCGCGGGCCGTGCTGGACTCCTTCGCCCGCAAGGTCGTGGCGGGCGACGTGGATCCCGCCCAGCTGGCCATCACGACGGTGGCGTCGCGGGCACCGGGCGAGTACAAGGCGAGCAGCTACCAGGCCGTCGCGGCCCGCCAGCTGCAGAAGGCGGGCGTGGCCGTGGGGCCTGGGCAGAACTTGAAATACGTGATCACGAACGCCGGCAGCAGCCGGCCGAACGACCGGGTCATGGCGTGGGACCTGTTCGCAGACAAGGCGGGCAGCGCGCGCCATGACGCGGCGAAGTACGTCGAGCTGCTCGAGCGCGGGTTCCGGAACATGTTCCCGTTCGACGCGCTCGGGACACGGGCGCGGGTAGGCGGCAAGCCGGGAACGGCACGGCCGGCGCTCGACGCGTGGTTGGTCTGATGGATAGATGGATGAAAAGAAGTGGGAAAAGGAATTCTAGATTCGGATTCATGCGACCTTGAGATCTTGCTCGGACTTCCACAAGCCGTGGATGTTGCAGTAGCTCGTGGCGATTATCTTGCCCGGCTTGTCGGTCTTGAGTGCCACGATGGCCTGTGGCTCCGTGTAAACACCACCCTTGTCTGGGCCATCTGTTGATTCGCCGTGGGCGGAGAATTCACCACCGCCAAGGTCGATCGGGAACTTGGCGCCCTCGGGCCAGAAGATGACCTTGATCCACCGGATGTGGTGCTCGGTCTTGTTGGGGTGCGGGATTTCCTTCCCCACGGTCACCTTGATCGTGGTCAATTCCCCTTTTTTCACGCTTGCTGGTGCTTCGATGACTGGCACGTGTTTTTCTGCCTTGAAATCCGCGGTCTTGTATAGTTCGCTCATGTTCTTTCCTCTCGTTGAGGTGTTACTGATTTCCAGGAACATCCGCCATCGTTGACAGATTCCTGGAACCAAGCATAACGAAGCCCAACCAGCAAAATAAGGATTATGGTTGTGAGATAATAGATCGAGATAACATGTATTTATTTGTCATAATCACGATGGGTTTAAAGCAAGGGATGGCGATACACGGCTCGAGTTTTTAAATAACCCCAAACGTGAAACCTTGAGCCTTGTAGCCGTTGTACGAGACCCCTCGTGTTTTGCTGACGCGGCGTGTGGTGCTGCGATCCAGGTACTTGGCGACGTCCACGATCGCCGTCAATGATCCGATCCGTGATTACACGAAAGATATGAACTAAATCCTTCAACTTTGCCAAGTGCTGATGTCCATTATTATAGTTAGAGTAATGATTCTTTTACCTCGAATGCGATAGCTTGATAATAATTATTATCTTAGCACACACCATTGATCTCGATAAGGCCGTGATGAAAACATGGCAAAATACATTTGTACAATATGTGGATATGTTCTAGACGAATCTAAAGGCGATCCCGATAATGGGGTTAAACCCAATACAGCCTGGAAGGATATACCGAGCGATTGGGTTTGCCCAATCTGCGGTGCGACGAAGGACCAGTTCGAGAAGCAGTAATCGCATCAAATCATTGCATGTCTTCTTTTTTTTGTTTCTTTACCTGTATCTAAGGAAGAGGTCGTCATAGCTCGCTGCGATTGCTGGTTCATCTTTCCTTAAAGGGCCTCCACTCGGCTGGTACCTATGATAGCGCGGGAAAGCATTTTTAATGCTCCCGTGCGGATACGGTATTCAGCACGACGAACCGTGATAGACACCATGTATTTTCAATGCGAGCATTGCTTGAAAGTGTTCGAGCTCAACGACGAGCACCCGGAGATACCCGACGCGTGCCCAAACTGCAGCGCCAAGTGCACGTTTACCGACGTCACGGACTACACGAAGACGCCGAACGCGATCGACATGAATCTCGTGAAGAAATAGAAACGTCTTTTTTCCAGACCGGTCACATCGAATAATATCCTTTACAGGCGCCGTTTTATTTCACAAGAAAAAAAGGATTATACTTACGGCCACTCACGCTTTCGGCCAGACTTTCTTGAACGCTGTTTTAGGGAACCGGCAGTAAGGACACTCGTCCGGTGGCTCGTCGCCATAGTAAATCGCCCCGCAGATGCGGCAGCGCCAGACTGTCTGTTTCGTGTCGAGCCCTTCCACGGCCGCCACGTCGGGCTCCTTCGAGCTCCAGAGCGTCGGCAAATCCTCTAGCGGTGGCATGATGGGCTTGTACGCTTCCAGCGCGTGCCTTGACACGACGATGCGCTGTACCTCGGACGTGCCCTCGTAGATCGTGAGCACGCGCAAGTCCCGCATCAGCTTCTCGATCGGGAAGAATTTCGTGTACCCGTAACCCGCAAACAGTTGCAACGCCTGGTAGGCGACCTCGTACGCTGCCTCCGTCGCGTAAAACTTGGTCAGCGATGCAGTGATCGTCGGGTCCTTCCCCGTGTCCGCCTCCCACGCGGCCTTGTACGTGAGCAGCCGCATGGTCTCGACTTTCTGGTACATCTCCGCGATGCGGAACTGCGTGTTCTGGAAATCGGCTAGTGGCTGCCCGAACGCCCGCCGCTTCTTCACGTAATCGATGGCGAATTCCATCGCCGAACGGGCCGCGCCCACGGCGAAGCTGCCGATGATCGGGCGCGTGCGGCTGAAGGTTTTCATGCCCAGCGCGAAGCCCTTGCCGGGTCCAGCGAGCACGTTCGCCGATGGCACCCGGCAGTCCTTGAACTTGATGGCCGTGGTGTTCGACGGGCGCTGTCCCATTTTCGGGATGTGTTCGCCGATCGTGATGCCCGGCGACTTCATGTCGACGAACAGCGCGACGATGCCCTTGTGCTTGAGGGCGGGATCCTCGGTCGCGAAGACCGAGCAGTAGTCCGCGTAGCCGGCGTTCGTGATCCAGTACTTGGTGCCGTTGAGGATGTAATCATCGCCGTCTTTCTTGGCGAGGCACCGGATCCCCGCGACGTCCGACCCCATCATCGGTTCCGACGTGGCAAAGCTCACGATCTTGGGCTCCTTGACGATTTCGGGCAGGTATTTCTGCTTGGCCGCCTCGTTGTCGCTCATCATGAGCGGCTCCTCGCCCAGCGTGTTGCCGAAGATCGACGTGCCCATCGCGGGGTCGGCGGCGGCGATCTCCTCGACGACGATCGCCTCGTCCATGAGGCCCAGGCCTTGCCCGCCGTACTTTTTCGGGATACTCAAGTTGGTCAGGCCGGCCGCGTGCGCCTTCTTGATCAAGAACACGGGCATCTGGTCGTGTTCGTCGAAGAACCGCGACACGGGCAAGATCTCCTTGAGCGCGAAGTCCCTGGCCTTTTGCTGGAGCTTCAATTGCTCCGGCGTGATGTTGAAATCCATGTTTTTTCCACCTAGTTTCGCAATCGCTTCATTTCTTCTTGGCGGGGATGGCCTTGACTTGCTTGGCGAGTTCCTGGCCGAGATCCTCTGCCTTCTCGAGGTCGGCGGCCTTCGGCGCGCCCTGGTACTCGAGCGGGCCGATCGTGTCCCAAAACATCTTGTCGGTCTTCTCCACGAAGTGCTTCTGCGCGCCCCCGACCCAGCCATACGAGCCGATCCGCAGCACTTTCTTGTGCCAGAAGTGCTTGAGCTTCATGAGGTCGATGATGTAGGCAATGGGCGGGAAGATGCTATACTCGTACGTGGGCATGGCAATGACGAGGCCCGCAGATTTCCAAGCAGAAGCGAGCACCCACGACGCGTCGGTCTCGGGCACCTTGTGTATCGTGACTTCCACGCCCTCCTTGGCGATGCCGCGGAGCACGGAGCGCATGATCGTCTCCGTGTTCCCGTACATGCTTCCCCAGATGACCGTTATCTCTGGCTCGGCGTAATCATTCATGTAACCTGCATAGCGGATGTACTCGTTGATTATTTTCTTGGGGTCCTTGCG
>Ga0172366_10003647_pt1 | contig 12131 bp, 12 predicted proteins | sample LakKivSesite69cm_FD_114533 | JGI IMG/M metagenome (GOLD analysis project Ga0172366, IMG submission 114533) | Sediment microbial communities from Lake Kivu, Rwanda - Sediment site 69cm | ecosystem: Environmental > Aquatic > Freshwater > Lake > Sediment | place: Rwanda: Western Province, Lake... | reverse complement strand
GTTCGTATTTTTCACCGCGCTCGCACTGCTTGTCATTTTCACTTAACCCACTAAACATTCAATTTTTAGGTGTGCGGATAACGTGGATATGAGTTGTATGCAAAAATTGGCAGACTTGACGATCGTGATTAAGCGCCGAGACCTAACGAAAGAACCAGCCGATGCGGTGATCGCTTGAAATATGCTGAGTTCAAGGCGCCGAAAGGTGTGATCAAGGTCGAGTTAGAGTTGGTAGGTTCCAAGATTTTACGTATATCGTTGAGCGGAGATTTTTTTATGTATCCAGAAGACGCGCTCGAACGACTTGAGCGAGCACTAGTGGGAGTCGAAGTTGAAAGGAAGAGTTTGCTGGCGGCGGTGCAGGGTTTCTACAGCTCGACGGGCGTTCAAACGCCAATGATGGGGCCGGAGCACTGGGTCGAGGCGATTTTGCGGGCCGCGTGGAGTTGATTTTGTGGCGGGCAGTTGTTATAAATACAACAAGTTGAGGCGACGAGGTTGGCGAAGGAGTGGCGGTTGCTTCCATTGCGAATCGATGACGCGTTCGTGAGCATGGCGATTGACGAGGCGTTGCTAAAGTTGAACGCTGAAGGCAAGGCACCGAACACGGTTAGATTTTGGCGCTGGTTCCCTTCATCGGTTTCTCTCGGTTGTTTTCAAAGCATTGAACGAGAGGTCGATCTCGAAGTGGCTAAAAGATATGATGTCGACGTGGTCAGGCGCATCACTGGCGGCGGGGCAGTTTTTCACGATTACGAAGGGGAGCTGACATACAGCGTCGTATGCAAGCAGGGCGATGTGCCAGACGACATAATCGAGTCGTATAAACTCATCTGCGGCGGCCTCGTGCGGGGTTTTGAGCGTTTGGGTCTACAAGCCGAGTTCAAACCGGTCAACGATGTTCAGGTCAACGGAAAGAAAATCTCAGGCAGTGCTCAGACCCGGCAGTATGGCTCGGTGCTGCAACACGGCACGGTGCTCATTTCGCCGGATGTGCGCAAGATGTTCGAGTTGTTGAAGGTCAGCCCCGAAAAAATCTCAGACAAGTTCATAGCTTCAGTTTACGAGCGAGTGACGACGGTCGAGCGCGAGCTAGGGCAAAAGCCAACTTTTGAGGAGGTTCGTGATGCTATGCGAGTTGGTTTTGAGGAGGTGCTCGGTGTTGAGGTCACCGAAAGCGCGCTGACAAATGAAGAGTTAAATTTGGCGGGAGAGCTTGAACCAAAATACGCGTCTGAACAATGGTTGAAAAAACGCTAGGGTCCAGGCTGGTAAACATCGCCAACAACACGTTTCGCAATCTCCTCGTTCAGAATTTTTCCTTGGTTTTCCGAGATTTCCTTGCCCCCACCGCAGTACCTCATGATGTTGTTAGGTTCCCGGCCACCTTGAGCTACAGAAGCGTCGTCGGGAGAGTCCTTCACTTTTGACTTGCTGAATGTGTGCACGAGTTCGTGGGTGAGGTTCCTGTTGTGCAGATCTTTGGTTAGGTCGGAGACTATCGAGCCTGCGCCGAGGCCGCCGCCGCTCCATCCTATCGCGTTGGGCACTACGGAGTGACGTGGGCTACAGCGAGGAACTAGGAAAATATTTATCCATTTTCGGTAGCCCTCCGCGCTCACACCTGGGGTGAACCTGTAATTGTCCAGCTTTGTCCATTCCCCTCCGTCGTTGAGTTTGTTATCTGCCCCAACGATGTTGTCCCATATGCTCTTGGGGACGTGGTTGATCTCGGCAAGGCAAACAAACCGGTAGTCCAGCCTGCAGTCTTCCGAACTCTTGTTGAGATTGTTTTCCACCTCCTCAGCTTCTCTACGCGCATCGGCTTCTGTCTGCCCCGAATTCTCGACGATCCAGAATTTCAGCGGCACGATGAGCTTCTTCAGAGGTTTCGCGACGACAACTGGCGCGGTGGACGGCACCTCAACCGGAATTAAATTGCCAGTCTCTGGACATATTTTGCTGAGCTCAAGGGCGGTGGCCGTGACGTTTGTCTTGCCCGGCTTGCGGGGGGTGAAATCCACTATGGCAATATCAACGCCCCCAGGAGGCGCAGAGCCCATCTGGCTTATCATGAACATGGAGTTCTCACCCAGAACAGTTAGGCTAGGCGCCGCGAGCCCATCGGTGTTGTCCCAATCTCGCACACCTACCAGCTGAAGGGCGGAGCTGTCATAATCAAAGGTAATTTCATAGGAACCGAGCTGGAAGGTTGGGAAAAATACACCAATTTTAAGCGAGATTGTGTTATCGCCCCAAGTCGCCACTATCCCCCCATCCTCATTTTCAGCTGTAGCGAGTCCTATTGATGTCGGAGCCAGATTTTGCTCGGTTTCAAAGTAGAGTGGAGTGAAAGCCACGTCGAAGTTCTCAGACATCCCGGTCAAGTTGTCCCTTACATTAGCGGTCGCAGTGCCCCAGTCCGCCGCCACAAGGTCGAAGCTAAAGGAACCGTTTGATCTGCTTTCCAAGTCCTCCACGGACCAGCCCTCTGAGACCGAGATGCCCGGTTGAACTCTGTCAGGCGGTATCGAGTTTCCGTAAGCATCTGCGAAGTAGAACGTTACGGTTGATTTGTATAAAGATGAGGCTGGCTTGGGTGACGTATAAGATACAATAACATCCGCCGTAGCGCCCGCCGTGAACTCGACCTGCGCTGAAGTCTGAATGTCAGTCCCCTCAACTGCAGCGATGATGGAGTAGAGCCCTGCGCACGTGGATGTCAGCTCAGCAGTGTAGTTGCCATTTCCTTGATCGCTGAGCGCCAGTTCAACTGCGTAATCGCCCCCGACAGTTCCCTCCATGGCAGCTGCTGAGAGGGAGATACTCGCGCCGCTCACCGGGTTGTTTTCGGCATCGTAGGCCCTAACCATTATAGCGCTCGACTGGCCGGCCGTTTTCGGCGATTCGGCTGAGATGGAGAGCGAGTGCATTTGAGCGGTGACAACAGGTTTTGGGCCGGATACCACAATTACGGTAACCTGCTCCGCCTGAGTCGATGTTACTTGGACCACCGCCATCTCGTTACCCTTTTCGTAGAGTTGGCCCGTGTACCCGCCAAAGGACCCGTTATCCATCTTGTATTCCCAGCCCTGTCCTTCCATCCATGTCCTGAACGCGTTACGTGCGTCTTGGGCAGCGCCCGTACCTGAGTAAGTGGTGACAGCGTTGCCGTCTTGGGTGCTCTGACTAGTTTGGGTGAATCCCGTGGGAGCAGAAACGCCCGGGGCGACACTTGATACATAAACGTAAAGAGCAGCACCTATCGTAGCAACCACAATTAATAAGACGAGTATTTGTATTATCACAGATATTGCTGTTTCGTCTCTCTTTTTCATTCCATCCTCTCGTATTTTTTGTGGCTCTCCATATAAATCTTATAAAAGCCTTAAACTCGTTGGGAGAAATGTCGATGTCAGAGGAACTCGAGAAGGCATTTTCGGTAAAATTGAACCGCGACCGCACATTCTTCGCCTGCTATCCCCATCCACGTTTTCCAACGATATCAATTACTGGCAAGGAGTGTGCGCTCAACTGCGGGCACTGCGGAAGGCGCTATTTGGAACACATGCGTTTATGCCCGACTCCAGATGTCTTATTTACGACATGCTCAAGGCTGGCTTCCAAGGGGGCGCGTGGTGTGCTCATTAGCGGTGGTTATAACCGCGAGGGCTACGTGCCATTCGAAGGGTTCATTGATGCGATTGGACAGGTGAAGCGCGAAACGGGCCTCTTCATAAACATTCACACGGGCTTGATGCCCGCTTGGCTCTCCCGCGAGCTAGGCCGCGCTGGCGTCGACATGGCGAGCGTCGACTTGATCGGCAGCGATGAAACGATTGAGCTTGTGCTCGGCATCGAAAAAACGACGCGAGATTATGGGCGAGTCCTAAAAGAGCTTAAGCGAGTTGTGCCGCATGTAGTACCACATATATGCATCGGTCTGCACGAGGGCAAAATAGGGGGCGAGGCAAGGGCGCTAGAAATCGCCGCAAAAATCCAGCCCGCTGCGCTCGTTTTTCTCGTACTAGTTCCAACCGCTGGCACACCATTCGAAAAAATAAGCCCACCATCTCCATCCGAAGTCGGTGAACTGATAACTGACGCGAGATCAAAGTTTCCAGAGGCGACGTTAGCGCTGGGGTGCATGCGACCGAGAGGCGACAAAAGGGCGGAGTTCGAACTGCAGGCCATACGCGCAGGCGTGGACAGGATCGAAATCCCGAGCGAGCAAACGATAGAAGCCGCACGCAAACTGGGACTCGACGTGCGCAGATTAGAGGCATGTTGTGCAGTGCCTTGGGGTGACATGAGTTGGTCGAGCAAGTAAGGGTCGCACTCGGCACAGGCATCGTGCTCGGGCTCTGGCGCGGACAGCTCACGACGCCTCCAACTACAGCACATTTTCTTACCTATCACGAGAAAAAATGCGACTCGAACTGCCAATTTTGTCCACAAGCGCGCGAGAGCACCGCAGATATGAAGATGCTTTCTCGCGTAGTTTGGCCGCGTTGTGATTGCGAGCGGGTTCTGGCAGCCCTCGAGGAAAAAAATGGTGAATTCAAAAGGATTTGCATTCAAACGGTCAACTACAAAGGCGTGGTAGATGATGTTTGCGAACTCGTGGCCCAAATAAAAGAGAAATCCCAAGCACCGATTTCAGTTTCGTGCCAGCCTTTGATGCCGGAGGATGTCAAAAGGTTCGCAGAAGCAGGAGTAGATCGAGTGAGCATAGCGCTCGATGTCGCCACGCCAGAACTTTTTGACCGCTTGAAGGGCAAAAGCGTAGGTAGCAGCTACACGTGGGAGGGACATATCAGAGCGTTGGACGAGGCGCACAAAACATTTCAAGTATCGACGCATCTTATTGTTGGGCTGGGAGAAAGCGAGGAAGAAATGGTGCGGGCGATTCAATTCTTGCACGACCACGGCATCGCAATCGCGCTTTTCGCATTCACCCCAATCGCTGGCACGCCTTTGGCAAATAAACCTCAGCCTGATGTAGCGAGTTACCGCAGGATTCAGCTCGCCCAATATTTGATTGCGAAGGGAATCTCAGGAGCCAATCGGATGAAGTTCGATGGTGGGAAGATGGTCGATTTCGGGGCGAGTCACGACGAACTACGCACGGCCGTGAACTCGGGCGCGCCTTTCAGAACCACCGGCTGCCCCGGCTGCAATCGTCCTTTCTACAACGAATCTCCGCGTGGACCGATCTACAACTACCCGCGAAAACCGACATCTAAGGAGATCGCGATTATCCGAGACCAGCTACTGTAACCTTTATAATTTGAGATGAGAGTTTTAGTTGATTGAGGTGATCGAATGAAAATTCGTGAGCATGAAGTTCCTGATGGGCTCTATTACACGAAGGACCACGAGTGGGTCAAGCTCGAGGGCAACCTAGCCCGAATTGGTGTGACCGACTACGCGCAGAAGCAGCTCGGCGATGTGGTTTACGTTGAGCTTCCCGAGATTGGTAAAGTGGTGAAGCGGGCTGAGGAGTCGAAGACGAAAGAGACAGAGTTGGGCGCGGTGGAGTCGATCAAAGCAGTGTCGGCGATTTATTCTCCATTAAGTGGAATGGTGAAGGAAACAAACCAAGCGCTGCAGGATCGCCCCGAACTCATAAACACGAGCCCGTACGAGGAGGGCTGGGTCTGCGTGCTCGAACCGAGCGACCTCAAGGCGGAGCGCGAAAGTTTGTTGAGCCCGGATGCCTATGTTGTCTTTCTCAAGACCCTGAAGTAGCGGCGGTGAGAATGGGCCACCCCTACATTCCAAATACCCGCGAGATTAGAGATCAGATGCTTGTTGAGATAGGTGTGGCTAGCATCGACGATCTTTTCTCTGACATCCCCGAGAAGATTCGCCTCAAAAAAAAGCTGAAGCTCCCTGCACAAATGTCAGAACTTGAGGTCAAGCAAAATGTGCAAAAGATGCTGGCGCGGAATAAACCTTTCACTCAGATGCTTTCCTTCCTCGGCGGCGGCCTCTGGCCCCATCACATCCCAGCCCATGTGCGCTCGCTCGTGCAACGCTCCGAGTTTCTTACCTCCTACACTCCTTATCAAGCGGAGACCAGCCAAGGCATGCTGCAGGCGCTATTCGAATATCAGAGCATGATATGTGAACTCACGGGCATGGATGTCTCGAATGCATCGATGTACGATTGGGCGACGGCGATTGGCGAGGCGGCGTTGATGTGTGCTCGCGTCACGGGGCGTAAAAAGATCTTGGTGCCAGAGCTGATGTCGCCTGAGAGGTTCTCAGTATTACAAAATTATGCTCTTGGTCCAAATTTGGAACTCGTGAAGATTGGCTATGACTGGGCGTCTGGGCAACTCGACCTATCGCAGCTCCGCGCGAAGCTCGGGCGGGATGTGGCGTGCGTGTACATCGAGAACCCAGGTTATCTCGGTTTTCTTGAGACTCGAGCGGAGGAGATAGCCGATGCCGCGCACAAAGCGGGCGCCCTTTTCGTGATTGGCGTGAATCCAATATCCCTGGGGTTACTGAAAGCCCCCGGCGATTATGGCGCCGACATAGTCGTCGGGGAGGGGCAGCCGCTCGGCAATCCCGTCAGCTTCGGCGGCCCAACGCTCGGCATCTTCGCGTGCCGTGATGATGCAAAACTCATAAGACAAATTCCAGGTCGACTCGTGGGGGCGACGACCACCTTGGATGAGAAGACGCGTGGTTTCACTATGGTGCTACAGACCCGCGAGCAGCACATTCGACGTGAGCGAGCGACTTCAAACATATGTTCGAATGAAGCCCTGTGCGCAGTTGCGGCGGCGATATATCTAGCTTCGCTCGGCCCGCGAGGTCTACGTGAGCTGGCGGAGACATGTGCGGCAAACGCCAGCTACGCTATGAAAAGACTTGGCGCCATCGATGGGCTCGAGGCCCCAATCTTCGCCTCGCCGCACTTCAATGAGTTCACGCTCAGATGCACACAACCGAAACTTGCAATCAAAAAGTTCAACGCCAAACTACTCAAACAGGGCATCCAAGGGGGCAAGCCAATAAGGGACGAGTTTCCTGAATTCGGCGAGACGGCGCTCCTCTGTACCACAGAGTTGCACAGAAAAGAAGATATCGATCGGCTCGCGGATGTCGCAGCCGAAGCGGTGGGGGCGAGGAAGTGAGATACCAACAGGCACGATGGGCAGATGATGAGCGTTTGGAGCCGCTCGTTTTCGAGTTGAGCAAGGCAAAGCGAACCGGATACACTCTCCCGCCGAAGGCACCATCGGAGGTGAATATTCCGAAAAAACTGATCCGCAGAGAGCTGGAGCTCCCAGAGCTATCCGAGCCGGAGGTGGTAAGGCATTACACGCGGCTTTCGCAGATGAATTACGGCGTCGACTCTGGGTTTTACCCTCTCGGCTCGTGCACGATGAAGTACAGTCCAAAAATATGCGAGGAGCTTGCCGCTCTCGAAACAGCGAGTTGCATCCACCCGTACCAAGATGAAGATACAGTTCAGGGCGCGTTGGAGCTGATGTACAAGTCGGAACGATATTTGGCCGAGATAGCGGGCGTGGCACGGGTGTGTTTGCACCCATCTGCTGGAGCTCACGGTGAATTTTTGGGCATGCTGCTGACACGAGCGTATCACAAATCGAGAGGAAAGGAGCGCAACGAGGTCATCGTTCCAGATTCGGCGCACGGCACAAATTTCGCGAGCGCGGCAATGGCGGGTTTCGATGTGGTTGTCGTCCCATCGAATTCTAGTGGCAGGGTAGATCTGGAAGCTCTGCGCAGGGTGGTGTCGAAACGGACGGCGGCGCTCATGCTGACCAATCCGAACACCCTCGGCCTGTTCGAGGATGAGATACTGAAGATAGCTGAGGCTGTGCATAAGGTTGGGGGCCTGCTCTACTACGACGGCGCCAACCTCAACGGCATTTTGGGAAAAACTCGCCCGGGCGATATGGGCTTCGACATCGTCCACTTCAACCTTCACAAGACCTTCAGCACACCTCACGGTGGTGGTGGGCCTGGCGCTGGGCCGATAGGTGTAACAAGAAAACTTGAGAAATTCTTACCTGTTCCGACCGTTGAGCACGACAAGAAACGCAAGCGATACTATCTCGATTATCGTCGCCCGCAATCCGTCGGAAAAATAAAAAGTTTTTACGGAAACTTCGGCGTGCTCGTGAAGGCGTACGCTTACATACTTCTGATGGGGACGAGCGGACTGCAGGAGGTCACGGAGGCAGCGGTCCTCAACGCCAACTACGTCATGCGCAAGCTACAGGGTGTAGATGGGTTTGAGATAAAGTTTGACGCGAGCGGGCCATGCAAGCACGAAGTCGTGTTCAGCGCCGAGTCCATGAATAAAAATTACGGAGTCAAAGCGCACTTCGTTGCAAAGCGGTTGCTCGATTACGGCATGCACGCGCCCACGTACTATTTCCCGCCGATCGTCCCAGAGGCGCTCATGATAGAGCCGACCGAAACCGAGACGAAGGAGGAGTTGGATCGGTTCATCGCGGTCATGAAAGAAATAGCCGATGAGGCGAAATCTCATCCCGAGAAGCTCCTTGCGGCCCCGACGGCGACGGCAATCGGCAGACTGGACGAGGCGAAGGCATCGCGCGAACCTATTTTGAGTTGGAAAATGTACCGTAAATTGGCGAAGTGATGAAGAAGCTAGGCTTGATTGTTAACCCTATAGCGGGCATGGGTGGACGTGTTGGGCTGAAGGGCACGAATGGTGCAGACGTGATTAAAAAGGCTCTCTGGTTGGGAGCGATTCCAGTATCGCCTGGTAAGGCGGCCGAGGCGCTACGCGTCATCAAGCGATCAGGATTGGATTTCGAGCTGATAACTTATCCAGCCGAGATGGGGACAGATGAAGCCCGGGAGGCTGGCCTAAAGGTGCGAACGATCGGCAATATTATCCCTGGCAATACGACGGCTGAGGATACCAAGCGTGCGGCTAGGGAGATGCTCGCTGAAAACGTTGACTTGATCTTGGTAGCGGGCGGCGACGGCACGATAGCAGATGTTATCGAGGCGATCGATACGCGCGTGCCAATTTTAGGGGTGCCGACTGGCGTCAAGATGCATAGCGCGGTGTTCGCCAATACTCCCGAAGCTGCGGGTGATGTCGCAGTACGTTTTTTACGCGAGGAGCTGCCCCTCCATGCGGCCGAGGTAATGGACATCGACGAAGAAGCATACCGCCAAGATCGTCTCTCAGCGAAGCTCAAAGGGTTCGCGGAGGTCCCGTACGAGCCGACGATGGTCCAGGCGACGAAGGAGGGGAGCACCGGCTATGAGCTCGCTGATCAAAAGGCGATCGCCAGATGGGTTTTTGAGTTGATGGAGAAAGGACGTGCGTATATCTTGGGGCCAGGCACAACGACTCGCGCTGTGGCTGAGGAGTTGGGCATATATGACTCGACTTTACTTGGAGTAGATATTGTTCGTGATTATAAAATGATTACAAGAGATGTGAACGAAGAACAAATACTGTGGGCGATCGAGGGCAAACCAGCGACGATCATCGTGAGCCCGATTGGCAGGCAGGGCTTCGTCCTCGGGCGCGGCAACCAGCAGATAAGCCCCAAAGTTGTGGAAAAAGTCGGGAAGGAGAACATTTTGGTCATCGCCACGCCACAAAAATTATCATCGACGTCGACGCTGAAAGTTGATACAGGCGACGCAAAACTCGATGAAGTTTTTCGTGGCTACATCAAGGTGATCACAGGTTATCGTCAATCGCGCATGGTGAAAATCATCTAGCCGTAGAGTTTCTTTCTACATTTCTCACACAAAAAAGTCGACTTTTTGTCCACCTCGTGGATGCTGTTCGAAAAACTCATCACACAATCGGTGTTTTGGCAGTGCTCGAGCCCGAATGCATGTCCGAGCTCATGGATCGCCTCTTTGGCCGTACGCTCGAGAAGCAGCTCGTAGTTGGGGGAATGGCCGTAGAAAACTGGGTCGAGTCGGCAGATGGACACCAGCGCAACATTTCCGGGACACTGGGCTTGGCCGAACACGAAGTTCAGCGAGCCGTGAAAAAGATCAGCATTCGTGAGGGCGAGCACTTTATTGTCCCCAGTTGTCTTGCGCCGCACGTGGTCGAGAAGGACATCCGCATTGTGCTGTTCTCGAAGTGCATCGTATGCCGTCGGGGGTATCTCAATTGTTTCATCCACTCGGCAATCGTCGGCGAGCAATGCGAACGATTCCATGAGGCGCGGTGGAAGGTCTTGAACAAGCTTCTCCGGAACTTCGCCTACTTCTACAATTTTGATAATCAAGCGATCACTCAAATTTTCGTTTTGTTCTCTAGATATTTGGATTTTTACTTGTTATATATATAACAATTGTATGCCAAAAGGTTATTCGAGCCGAGGCCAAAAACTAATTCGATGAAAGCGGCCCCGATTTATTGTGCTCCGGCGCTCAAGATTAAATCTGCCAAGGAAAGCGCGCTTGTCGTAGCGGACTTACACATGGGCATAGAGAGCGAGCTGGCGAGCAGAGGTGTGGTGCTGCCGAGCCAAGTTCCAAGGATCAAGGAGCGGCTTTTCGAGTTGATCAAACAGGAAAGGCCCAAACGTCTGGTTTTTCTCGGCGACGTGAAGCACAACGTGCCGATCGCGACTTGGCAGGAGTGGCGCGAGTTGCCGACGTTTTTTGAGGAGCTCGCAAAGCACGTGCGGGTTGAGGTGGTGCCCGGAAACCACGATGGTGGCCTAGATGGGATGGTGCCCGGCGACGTGAAAATTCATGGTGTCGGTGGTATTTTACTTGGCAAGAGCATCGGGTTGGTGCACGGTCACGCTTGGCCGTCGCCCGGGTTGATGAAGGCGAAGCTATTGGTTTCCGCCCACAATCATCCCGCTGTGGAGTTCCGCGACGAGTTGGGTGCCCGAATCGTCGAGCCAGCTTGGCTGAGGTGCAAGCTGAATCCTTCCAAGCTGCCGAAGAAACTCCGAGTGGCGGCCGGTGACAACGTACCCGAATTGCTTGTCATGCCCGCGTTCGGCGAACTCGTCGGTGGGGCCGCTGTCAACCAAGCCGTGCCGAAGGAGTTGATAGGGCCGATTTTCAAATCGGGGGCGGCGCGCATCGAGGACGCCGAAGTCTACCTGCTCGACGGCACTTGTTTGGGGTTAGTCAAAAATTTGAAGGGTTAAAATCTTAGATCTCCCCGAGTTCAATCGCCTCTGGCTCTAACTCGGGCCGCATGACTTCGAAGATTTGGGTTTTGGCCTCCCAGCTCTCGATCAAGTTTTTCAGCTCGATGGCGCTTGCCTTGTTTTCGCAGAGGAAAACTGAACTTTGAATTCTCTTCATGTCTTTTTGTCTCTCCATCAAGGCGTCGAGGGCCCTGTAGAACTGGCGTGATATGCCGCTCGTCTTGGCGCCCTTAAAATCATATAACACCAAATACGCCATTTTCGCTCCATTTTGTCTTACGTATGCGGAGATTTATAAACGTTTTGTTGTCTTACGTAAGACAAGGCGCAACAGTTGGGTTTGTTACAGAGATTTTTACAGCCGTTCGATAAGGGCGCCAGCAATCAATGGCAGGAGAACGGTAGCATCTCCCTCGACCGTGACGTACTTCGCCTTCTCCTTCACCTTTCCCCACGACACGGCTTCTCGGAGTCTAGCCCCTGACAAACTACCATCGTATTCTTGGGCTGTGGTTACATAAACGGCATAATCTAAACCCTGGCGAAATTGATTCCACCAGATAACGTGATGCTTGCTTATCCCCCCGCCGATCATCAGTGCCCCCGTTCGTTTTGCATTAAACACGATGTTCGCGAGCCCCTGCTGGTCGCTGAACTGGTCGAGCTTGAAGCCGCGGTGGTCCTGCCAGAAGAGCCAGAGCTGCGACCCGAATGCGCCGTCGAAAATACCGGGCACGTAAATCGGGATTTTGTTCTTCCACGCCCAGTAGAGGATCGAACTGCGGTTCGCGCGCTTCCCGAACTCCCACACGAGTTCTTTTCCCGAGATCTCGCGCTTTCCCTCCCGCCAGAGCTCCCGCAAAATCGGCTGCATTTTTTCTTCCAGCACCAAGCCGTAACTCTCGTTCGGCACCAAGATGTTGCCCAAGCGGTTGATGCCCGCGCGATGGAGTTTGGCATCGT
>Ga0172366_10003642_pt1 | contig 12140 bp, 10 predicted proteins | sample LakKivSesite69cm_FD_114533 | JGI IMG/M metagenome (GOLD analysis project Ga0172366, IMG submission 114533) | Sediment microbial communities from Lake Kivu, Rwanda - Sediment site 69cm | ecosystem: Environmental > Aquatic > Freshwater > Lake > Sediment | place: Rwanda: Western Province, Lake... | reverse complement strand
TCTTCTTGAGATCGCCTTGGACGCCACAGTTTGAGAAGACCTCCTTTAAGAAAGGCACCTGCACCTGCACCTGCGATAAACTTTTTTTTATGGTCCCTTTTAAAATACTTAGTACGAGCAGAAAAAGGAATGGATAAAGAAATACTGAATCAATTTCAATTCCTTAAAGAGCCAGGAAATCTGAAAAGAGACCTAAATAAGTCCGCGAATCCGAAAAGAGAGCCGAAAAACGCTTTTAAAGACGCGGAGGTAGTCAAGTGGTTACGACGCTGGTTTGGAGATCGTGGAGTGAATGCCCCCGACCGAATAGCCAGTGCCCACAAGGTACGAGGGTTCGAATCCCTCCCTCCGCGTCCCACTATATTTTCACGAGCGAGCCAGATGGAACCGAAAAGCACCGGGACGCCGGGTTATCGACAGGCATATGAGAGGTCTAACTACCGTCTCGTCGGGAAGCACAAGCATTCCGCTATTAAACCTTGCCATTGGATGCTCGAGAAATTGTTCACAGGTCGGGAACTGCCGCTTTCGGATCCATCCAACCGGAACTGCTACAAGGGGTACTTCGGCATCAAGAGCGAGAAGTGCATCCAGAACACCCCCGCACTCCCATTCTGCACGCATAACTGCGTTTTTTGCTGGCGGGACCTGGAACAGGGGAGCCTTGGCCCTGCGTTTACCTTGCCAGTTGATGAGCCCAAGTTCCTGGTCAAGGAATTCATCCGCAACCAGCTGAACATGCTCGATCACCACCTGGGCGCGGACAAGTTCCTCCACAATTACGACATCATGGCCAATATCATATCGAGCATGAAGCAAGGCGGTGGCAAGATAAAAATCGACGAGTTCCATGCCAAGTCTGGAGAGTCCTGGAACCGGGTCGAGGATGCCATCGTACTGCTCAAGACCACGGAGATCGTCGACACGCGGGATAACGTGCTTTACAAGTTCAACCCTCGCGTCGACGCTTCCCTCACTCCAGATGCGCTGCTCACGGCCTACCTGACGACGAGGGACGAGATACGTCGCGTTTTCGCAAGTGCGCACGAGCCATCGCACGCGGCTATCTCGCTCGCGGGAGAACCAACGCTGTACCCGCACATCGGTGGCCTGGTCGGGGAATTCAGGCGGCGGGGATTCACGACGTTCATCGTGAGCAACGGGACGATGCCCGCGGTGCTCGAGCGCATGGATCCCTTGCCAACCCAGCTCTACATCACGCTGCCCCCTCCCGACGAGAATGCATATGCCAGGATCCACCGGCCAGCGATATCAGGAGGATATCAAGCCATCATGAAAACTTTGCAGCTGCTGCCATCGCTCACGTGCCGCACGTGCTTGCGGATCACGCACGTGAAAGGGATCAACGACGACGCGAGCAACGATAACGTGGAAGGGCTCGTCAAACTGATCAAGATGGCGAACCCGAACTTTTTGGAAGTCAAGGGCTTTGCCGTGGAGGCCAGGGCGATGCTCATGAAAAAAAGGCTTGGCTTGGGCGGGGAAGGCACGTCGATCGGCGAGAGCGCTGGCTATGCCCCCACCATGGATGACGTGAGCGACTTCGCCCGGAGACTGTCCGATGCCGGCGGGTTCCCGATCGCGGAAGTATCGAGACCGAGCCGTGACGTGCTCTTGCTCGTTAATTGGCCTGAAAATAAGTCAATAATAATAAAGGCCCCGTGAAATCAACCCACCTTATCCCGCCCGAAGCTTCGCTGGTATTCCGGGTCGTTTTTCAGCATCTCGCGCAGGTCATCGATGCACGTGCTGTTTTTCTTGACCAGCTTGCCATGCTTGGAACAATGTATGACGATTTCCCGACGACATGCACCCGACAGATCATCCGTGCCCTCGCTCTTGGCGTGTTCGCAAGAAAAGTCGCACCATTTCATACCAAATCACCAATCTAGTACGATCGTTGATGCCCCATCGGCTAAATAGGCGCATTCCATAGGAATGCAAAGGACGTACCACTGGAGGATAACCGCATAAAAATATTAATTCTTACTACCACTCATATACACACCCTTCCCGCTCGTACCAACGTGAGAGGGGCGTGACATCGATCCACGCAGTCGTGATCAAGCATGCCGTCGAAATTTCTGAGTATCTTCAAGCCGCTCTGTCGCATCATGCCAGAGGTGAAGCAGCCAGACCGCGAGGTGTCGTTCAAGGAGAAGTTCTTCTGGACTGCCATCGTTCTGGTGATCTACTTGTTCATGTCGCAGATCCCCGTGTACGGAGTCAGTACCAAGGGGGGTGTCGACCCTTTCTTCTGGTTGCGCGTGATCCTGGCAAGCAACCGTGGCTCGCTTACCGAGCTTGGAATCGGACCGATCGTGACGGCAGGCTTGATCATGCAATTGCTCCAGGGCTCCAAGCTCATTAAGGTCGACCTCACATCGCCGGAGGACCGCGCCCTCTTCACGGGCACGCAAAAAGTTATGGCCATCGCGCTCACCGTGTTCCAGATCGTCGCTTACTTGCTCGCGGGAGCTTTCGGGCCGACGTCGGGGCCAGATGCCTTGACTCCGGATAAAATCACGTATATCTTCTTGCAATTGCTCGCTTCCGGCATCATCATCATCTTGCTAGACGAGGTCATCCAGAAAGGATGGGGCATCGGGAGCGGTGTTTCCTTGTTCATCGCGGCGGGCGTCGCAGGCCAGATCCTCTGGAGCGCCCTTAGCTTCATGCCAGGGACGTATCCAGATCCGGCCGACAGTACGAAATCCACAACCCAGAAGTTAAGCGACGGAACGGATTTAATGCGTGGCGCCATCCTCGCTTTTTTCCAAACATTCAAAACAGGTGAAGTGGGGAAAAGCTTTTTCCGTCCGGGGAACTTACCGACCATGTTCGGCGTGATCGTCACCGCAGTGATCTTCTTCGTTGTCGTATACGTGGAGACGATAAAAGTGGAGATTCCGCTCCAATATACCGGGTACCGGGGCTTCGCGGGAAAGTATCCCATCAAGCTCATGTATGTATCGAACATCCCGGTCATTCTCGCGCAAGCGCTCTATGCCAACGTGCTGTTCTTTGGCCAGCTGATCGCCGGTCCGAATTCAGCGCTTCGAGCACAAGCGGGGAAGGGTACCGTTTTCGAATTCTTGCTGAACTTGATCGGCCAACCAAACCCCGCGGCCACCTCGCAAAATACCTTCGTCGGAGGGTTGATCTACTACCTCACCCCGCCTCGCGGTTTGGAAGCCGTCGGGGCCGACCCGCTTCGTGCCATCATCTATTTTTGCATCTTCCTGGTCTTGTGCATCTACTTCGGGCAGATATGGGTCGACGTGAGCGGGCTGGCCCCGCGCGACATCGCCCAGCAGATCCTCGACAGCGGCATGTCCATCCCCGGCTTCCGCAACAGCGCCAAGCCCATCGAGCGCATCCTCAAGCGCTACATCCCGACGCTCACGATACTTTGTGGCATCATAGTGGCCGTGCTCGCGTTCACGGCGGATGCATTTGACGCGCTGGGTAGCGGGACAGGCATCTTGTTAACCGTCGGTATTATGCATAACTATGCAGAGCAGATATCCAAGGAAGCCGCGGCCGAGCAATATCCCGCGTTGCGTGGCTTTCTGGGCCTGGATTGAAACCAATCCAATCATTTGCCCATTTTATCATTCTTTCGCGTGCTCCCCGACAGCATGGCGAGAAAAGAATTTTATTCCTTTGTTGAGATTCTATCATCAATATTGGTAAAAAACGCATATCTTAACGATCAATAGTATCCTTAAATATACCCAATATCGAAGGTTTTATCATCAAGAAAACATGGGAAGATCGCTCAAGCGTGAGTGTAGTGAGTGCAAACAATAAGCTCTTCAATTTTGCCATGGATGCGGCGCGGCAGGCAGTTAATTTCGACCGTCAGGGTATGATCGAGGAGGCTTTTGAGAAATACATGCGGGCCGCCGAAAGCTTGCTCGAGTTCTTGCGCTTCAACAAGAACAAGAAGCTCCAACGCATCGTGGAGGACCGGATGGAGGAGTACCTCGCGCGTGCGGCGTATCTCAAGAAGAAGATCACAGGAAAGACGGTCAAGGCAGTATCAGCATCCAATAACTCGGGCGCGAAGAAATCGGGCTCCACGGACAAGTCTAGAGTGGCAGATAACGTCCAGGACGAGGAGATGGATGAAGACACGAAGCGCTTGCAAGAGATGATCCAGGACACGGTTATCACCGAGAAGCCGAACGTGACCTGGGGTGACGTGGCGGGCCTGGAGCGGGTCAAGCAAACGCTGCGCGAATCCATTGTCTTGCCCGTCATGCACCCCGAGATCTTCAAGGGGGCGAGGAAGCCGTGGACGGGCGTGCTCTTGTTCGGCCCGCCTGGAACGGGCAAGACGCTGATGGCCAAGGCCGCGGCGAACGAGTGCACGGCAACTTTTTACAGCGCCGATTCAGCGAGCCTTGTATCCAAGTGGCTAGGCGAGTCGGAGAAATTGATCAAGACGCTGTTTGAACTTGCCCGGAAGAAAAGCCCGAGCCTGATCTTCATCGACGAGGTGGACTCCCTCACGTCTACTCGGGGTGGTAGCTCCAGCGAGGGCGGTGGGGAACGCCGCTTGAAGACCCAACTCATGCAAGAGATGCAAGGCATGAAGAGCACTGAGAAAGAACGTATACTCGTCCTTGGCGCGACGAACCGGCCATGGGACCTCGATCCCGCGTTCCTCCGGCGGTTCGAGAAGAAGATCTACATTCCCCTGCCGGATCTAGAATCGCGCACGGCGATCTACAAGATCCATTCCAAGGGCGTCGACCTCGCGCCCGACGTGGATTATGAGGAGCTTGCCCGGCTCTCGGTCGGTTATTCGGGCGCCGACATCTCGCTGGTCTGCAGGGAGGCGATCATGGTCCCGCTGCGCGAGCTGGACATCGGTGGCACGATTGGAAAGGATACGATCGAGCTCCGTCCCGTTCGAAGAAAGGATTTTCTCGACGCGCTGGAGGTGCAAAAGCCGGTCAGCACGCCTGATGACTTGAAGAGATACAAGGATTGGTCCAACGAATTCGGGGTGTGATCGTGGAAAGGGAAAGGCCGCGGGCAGCAAGGGAGGAGGAACTTGAAAAGGAACCCGCTGAAGAAACCACGATTGAGGAAAAGCCGGTACCAGCGACCGCGGCGGCCAAGCAGCGCAACCTGGATTACTTTCGCAAGTTACTGAGGGAGATCCAAGAGGACTTAGAACTGTCGAACTGGCTCTCGGAATGGATAGAGAGGATCGACGGCACTGAATCGGTCGGGTTCATCATCAATATGGATGACGGCGAGGTGGTAGAGGAAACCGTACCACCAGTCGTCACCGGCACCCAAAAACAAGCCATCGATCCCGCGCAAGAAAATTTCTTAGCTCTCCGTAGCATGCACGACTGGCTCGATGATGTGCGATACGAGTTCATGTACAATCCCCCGCCCGAAAACAAGAAAGCCGATTACAAGGAATGGCTCGATGAATGGTCGAAAATTATGTTTGATTTCGCCAAGATCGAGAAGAAACACGCCATATACGTGCAAGAACTGCTCAACCGGAAGCCGTTCCAGGCCTTGCGCACGGGGAAGGATGCGATCATTAATATCGGGGATGACCTCGTGAAAAAGAGGCTAGCCATCTGGGTCGTCAAGAAGGAGAAACTTCGGGTGTATTGGAAATCCCTCGATGAATGGGCAGGAGTGATATACGATTGGGCATTCAAGAACGCGAAAACAGAGCCACTCTTCGTGTATGACCTGAAGGAGGAGCACGAGAGCTTTTCAGACCTGCCCGAGGAGGAGTTCCCGGAAATATTCAAGATCCTCGAGAAGCAAAAGAAGGGCAAGATGGTGAAATCGAGCGACAAGAAACTGGCAATCGTGTTCGACCTGCAAACATAAAACGTTCATTTTAATCCGGGGAAATACCATTTCTTGCCCTTGATATACGATTCGTCGAACCGCGCGATGCCGGATCGGACCAGGCTCTCGAGCGCCTTTTCCGCGCGTTGCTGGGTCCATTTCATTGCCAAGAGATCCTCAAGCAGGATCACGCCTTTCGTCTTCGCGAGCCCGAGCACGACCTTGTAATCTGACGTGAATTTTTCATCGAAAAAATACACGACTTCGACCCCGGATTTCAAGGTTTCGTATCCCGCAATGGCCTTGTTCTTCGCCATCGCTTGCATGGCTTTTTCAATGTCCTTCATACTGATCTTCTCTGAGAGATCGAACGGCTTCAAGAACATGAACAGCTCCGGGATCGTGAATATCCCCCCGGTTTCCTCCTTTTCGGCGAGCACCTCCTGGAAGATAAACCACCCGAGCTTATCATGGTCGAGCTTGCCCTTTTCGTCGAACAAGTCTTCCTTCTTGATGATCTTCCGTATGACCCTGCTCTCCGGGATACCGTATTTTCCACGCAAATCATCGATCTCCGCCGTGATCTCGTCATTAATGGCGAGGATGAAACCATGCTTTTCGGCGATGTCACGAATCTTGGCGGCAGTGAAGTTTTGAACGCGGGCCTTAGATTCAAGCTCTTGTGCCTTGATCTCCGCGGCCTTTTTCGCCATTGCCTCCTTGAACTTGATTTTTTTCTCGATGTCACGGATGCCCACGATGATGTCACCTTCGCGGAACGTATCGCATGTTGAATCTACGTGTCATTATAGCGTCTCGTGCACAAATAGCTTGTCCCGAAATGGGCTCGGATTAACGTTATAAGGAACCGCGGGATCCCCGTCCGTGTTCTATCGAGATCATTGTCGCCGAATGCCGACACGTCAGTCTTTCGAGTGTGACCAACGATAAAAGGACAAGTAAATGACAAAAAAGATGAAGATCATCTGCCCAATAGCAGGAGTTGGCAAGAGGCTGCAACCATTCACGTTCACGAAGCCGAAAGCCTTTCTCAAGGTCGCCGGGAAGACCATCCTCGACCATGCCATGAACATGCTCAAGGAGACCTTCCCCGAGCATACAGAGATCCTGTTTGTCACGGGATACAAGAAAGAGATGATCATCAAGCACGTGATGGATCTTTACTCGGATTACTTCCAGTTGCGGTTCGTGGAACAAGAACAGCGCGGTATCGTCGACGACGTGCCCATCTTTCCAGGTCTCGGCCACGCGATATACCTCGCGAGGAAGTCGGGGTTCCTCCCAAAGGGAAACACGGAACACGGCATGTTCGTGTTCTTGAGCGACCGACTCCCCATCGACGGCTACCACGGGATCGTGGAGAAATTCGAGAACTCAGACCTCGACGGGTTCATCAGCGTCTCGATCGTGAAACACCCGGAGCATTATGGCGTGGTTGTCCCAGACAAGGATGGCGTGATCACGAAAATGGTCGAAAAGCCGAAGGAATACATCGCGAACACGGCAATCTCAGGTGCATACGTGTTCAACGCGAAAGCAGCGAACGAGATCCTCGATTATCTAGAAAGTTCAGTTATGAAACCGCTCCGGGAAAATCAGGAACACCAGTTCACCCCTGCCCTTCAAAATCTCGTCGAAAAAAAGTTCCGCATCGGCGCATTCGTGATGCATCACGAGGTCATCGACATCGGCCAGCCGGAAGCTTTCATCACGGGAAACAAGTACTTCCTCGAGACCATGAAATGCCCGTCGGACTTCCACCAGGTCGAGGACTCGCACATCGTCCTGCCATCTTTCATCGGGAAGGGGGTTTCCATCAAGAATTCCATCGTCGGCCCGAATGTGTCTATCGGGGACAACGTGAGCATCACGAGTTCCATCATCCAGAACTCGCTGGTCGGTGACGGGTCGTCGCTCACCCGCGTGATCACCACAGACAGCATCATCGGGGATGGATGCCACCTCGAGGACATCATCAAGTCGCAGATAACGGTCGGCGACCGCAGCGTGATCTCGTCGACTAAGAGGAATAACGGCTACTAGATCATCGCATGGTGCGGGACGGGGCCGTGGGTCTCACGGTACAAACGACCGGCTCTCCGATTCCCCCAGAGTCACGAGTTCTATTCCACTGTCCTTGAACTCTTGCTTCGGGAGGATGCGCCGGCTGTCGATCACGATCGGGTGGGGAGCCATCCCCGCGAGGTCGGGTGGCCTCAGTCGCTTGTACTCGGGCCATTCAGTCAGGATGATGCACGCGTCCGCGCCGGCCAGGGCCTCCTCTACCCGATCGCGATACGAGAGGCGATCGCCGGCGGGAAAGTCCCTCTTGAACTCGTCACGCGCGAAAGGCGAGGGATCGTGGATCATCACCCTCGCCACGCCGGCATCGAGTAGGCCGGGCACGATCACTCGTGATACAGATTCCCTCGTGTCCCCGGTTCCCGCCTTGAACGCGAGGCCGAGGACGGCGACCCTCGCGCCCTTCACCTGGCTGGCTCGCGTTAGCAAGGACAACACGTGCGCCTTTTGCCTCTCGTTGACGTCCAACACGGCCTTGAGGAGCAACGGTTCCAGCCCCGCCCTTTTCCCAGCGGTGTAGAGTGCCTTCACGTCCTTGGGAAAGCACGAGCCGCCGAACCCGGGGCCCGCGTTGAGGAATTTGGGCGAGATGCGCGAGTCCATCCCCATTGCCCTGGCGACCATGCCGATGTCGACGCCGAATTCCTCCGCGAACCGCGACATCTCGTTGATGAAGCTGATTTTCGTTGCGAGGAACGAGTTTTGCGCGTACTTGATGAGCTCGGCGGTTCGCACGTCTGTCTCGAGGATCTTTGCCTCTTCGCCGGGCCCCAGGAACGACCGGAGCACGCGCTTGACGATGTTGATCGAGCGCTGATCGATGCCGCCGATCACGATCTTGTCCGGGTGGAGGATGTCGTCCAGTGCAGAACCCTCCTTGAGAAACTCTGGGCTCATAGCGATTCCGAAGTCGATTCCTGCTTTTTTCCCCGATTCCTCGATGATGGGGAGGACCACGCTGTCGGTGGTCCCGCAGATGACCGTCGACTTGACACAGATGACCTTGTAGCCTGGATCCACGCTACCCTTGTAGCAGTCACGTAGGCCGCGCGCCACCGCCTTGACCTGTGCCAAATCGATGTTGCCTGCTTCGTCGCAGTAGGTACCCACGCAAATGAAGAAAAGGTCCGAACCTTGAAAGACGTCCTGCAACCTCGTGTAACCCCGGATCAATCCCTTCTCGATGCCGTCCGCGAGGGCCTTCTCCAGCCCGGGCTCGTCTATGGGACAAGAACATCGGTTGACGCGGGCGATCGTCGCCTCGTTCACGTCCACGAGGGAAACGTGGAACCCCTTCGATGCGAGGCCCGCCGCGTAGGTCAGGCCGACATAACCCGCGCCGATGATGCAGATGCCCGTCTTGCTCGTCATTGACCTACCGAGTGATTCGGCATTCAAAAAATGTCCGAAGGTCGAGCGCGAAGGAGGACGGATAGAACCCGCACCCGTGCCAGGTTGCCCCGCGTCGTTTTAAATGGCGGGAAGGGCGTGGTCTGGCGTGCGAAAGTTATTTTAAACGCGCCGATTTCTCTTGACTCGTCCACTGGTGTGCTGGCGGCGCGTGCGTGGTCGTTACACGGGGCGCGTGCGCCGAGTATCGGGGACGTAGTTTAGCCCGGTAGCCACGTGAAGCGCCGCGAGGCGGTTATCGCGTGCCCGGAAGAACGATAAGGCTCTTGCCATCGACAAGGGCCTCGCGAATGGCTCCAGAACGAAACCAAGAATCAATGCTGATGCCCTCGGGCGTATGAAGAGATTCTTGGAGCTGCGAAGACACCAATTGGTCGGGAGTTCAAATCTCCCCGTCCCCACTCTTTTTTTCCTTTGCAATCACGATTTTAAACTACACTCGACAAAGGTCATAGATTCCAGCATCAATACTAATCGTGGAACGAGAGAAAGCGAGTAACAAGGAGGTAGGAAAAATGAAGGGAACCTCAAAACGCGAGCATCATGTCTTGCCACGCCTTCTGGAACTTCAGGCGCGATTCGGCAGGAACCGAGGCGACGAGCTTCTCGTTGATCGAGAGGATCGTCCCGATGACCTTCACGAGGACGTTTTCTGCAAATTGCTCGATGGGATTGTCGCGCTGCTCGTAGCGGTTCATGGTCTTGACGAGGGCCTCTTGCTGGGTCTTGATCATGTCCGTGTTGAAGTCGACCGACTTGCGAACCTTGAACCCGTCACCCCGGTCAACGACCTCGCCTTTCCTCTCGCTCATTCCTTCCTCACCTCTTCGCCGCCGTTCTGCGCGACGGGCGTCTTGGTGGCGATAGCATTTGCCTGGTTCTCGGCGATGATCTGCTTGGCCTCCTCGGGCGTGTGCCACTCCTCCACGGATTTCTTCCACGGGCGAGCGACCTTCTTCTCGATGTCACCGCGGATGACCGAGTTCATGACGCAGAAGGGGCTTTCGATGACCTTTTTCTCCTGGGGATCCCACACGCCAAAATGGACGATGCATCGCTTGCTGCGGTCGAGGTCGAAGTTGTACGCGTCCTGGAAATGCATGGACCCGATGAACAAGCTGCCATAGACGAATGCCGAGACCGCTTCCCATTTGCCATTAACTAGCATTTTCGAGAATATGTCCATGAGACGGCCGGGCTTCTTGATCGCGGGGAGCATGCCGGCGACGAACCTTGCCTTGAGCTGGTTCTTGTCCAGCCAATCAAGCCCGCGGTCGAGTAACTGTCCAACATTCTTGCCGGCCTCGCCCATGCCTTCCATTGCCTTTGTAAAGAACTCCGGCTTCTTGTGCTGCTGGAGTTTCTTCCAGAACTGGTTGCTGTATCGCACGAGCTCGACCGCGTCGAAGTAGTCGAGGATGGACTCCATCTTGCCGGTCGTGGGGTTGAGGACCAGGAACGTCGCGAAGCCACAGTCTGGATGGCAGGTGAACTCGATGGGCTCGACATCGGCGAGCCAGGCGATGATCCGGCCAAACTCGACGATGGTCGTTAGGGGATACCACGACGTCTCCATTGCAATGACGCCGTTGGTCTGCTTCTCGATCTCGCGGATGGTATCGGCGTTCGTGAAGCGCAGCTCGCGCAGCTCCTCGAAAGAGACGCGGCCGCACAGGCTAACGGGCTGGAAGGTCACGCCCCGGATGATGTCGAGGTTGTTCATGGCGAATTGCAAGATGTTGCCGATCTCGATGTCGGTCACGCCCTTGGCGATGGTCGGGACCAGCACGATCGAGTCGAGGCCCGCCTTGCGGCAGTTCTCGAGCGCCCGGAGCTTGTAGGAGAAGAAATTCTTCTGGCCGCGGGTCTTCTCGTAGGTCACGTCGTGGATACCATCGAACTGGAAGTAAAGCGTGTCGAGGCCGGCTTCCCAGCAGTCCTTGGCGAATTTCTCGCCGACGCCGTCCTTGCGCTGGAAACCGTAGCCGTTGGTCGCGACGAGCACTTCCTTGAATCCTTCTTCCTTGGCCATCCGGACGATGTCGACGAAGTCACGCCTGACCGTCGGCTCGCCACCGGTGAACATGATGGCCACCGCGGGTATCGGCTTGCTACGGAAGTGGCGCATGATCTTCCGGATGTCTTCGAGCGGGGGCTCGATGAGGATGCCGGACTTTTCGACGTTGGCATAGCAAAAATTGCATTTGAGATTACAGCGATTGGTCACGTCGATCAACGCCAGGCTGCAAGTGGACTTGTGCTCAGGGCAGAGCCCGCAATTGTAGGGACAACCGCGGGGGTCGTATTGCTTGTTGTCGGGAGGATTGGCCTGCCCGTCCTTGTCGAACGAGAAAACGCCGTCTTCAGCGTAATGAGTCCATTTATAGTAAAGGGCATTCGTCGAAATCTTGTCCTCGAAGTACCCGTGCGTGGGACATGTCTTCTTGATTAAAATCCTGTTTTTCTCGGACACGGGCCCATCCTCCTCCATGATTTCTGCATCGATGGGTTGCAGACACTCGGGACAGATACTCCGGGTTTTTCGGTAGTATTTTTTCTTCTCAAATTCTGTGTTTCGGATGTGATACATGGGATCACCGAATTATAACGACTTGATGTGGTCAAGAACCGAAAAATCATGTTCTTGGCCTGGTGCTTTACTCAATAATGCGCTTAACAAAAAATAGAATCGGCTTTTTAAAAAAATTGTGCCGAATATTATGAAAACGCCCGTTTATTATGAACCCTCGTCGAAACCAGCGACACGGCGA
>Ga0172366_10003641_pt1 | contig 12144 bp, 7 predicted proteins | sample LakKivSesite69cm_FD_114533 | JGI IMG/M metagenome (GOLD analysis project Ga0172366, IMG submission 114533) | Sediment microbial communities from Lake Kivu, Rwanda - Sediment site 69cm | ecosystem: Environmental > Aquatic > Freshwater > Lake > Sediment | place: Rwanda: Western Province, Lake Kivu... | reverse complement strand
TTCTGGGCGGGCAGGAATGCCCGCCCCACCGAAACGAATTATCTGGGTGGGGCAGACATTCCTGTCTGCCCAAGCCTCATTGTGGGTATTTCATCAGAAAACTTGCACATCGCGTGATGCTTCGCTCCGGCTGCCTCGGATGGCTCGCCGGAGAACTTCGATAGACCGCCATGTCCACACATCCTTTTGGGGAGGAGGACCTGAAGATGGCACGGAAGAAGATGACCGCACGAGAGCGCTTTCATGAGACCTTCGAGTACGGGAAGCCCGACCGCGTCTTCATGATGCGCCAGTGGACCTTCGGCGACACGAACCAGCGCTGGCTCCGCGAGGGAATGCCGTGGGACGTGCATTTCAACACGTACTTCGGCTTCGACCGGATGGAAACGATCCCGATCAGTGCTAGCCCGTTCCCCCCTATTGATTCGAAGGTGATTCAATCCGGCCCCGGATGGCACATCCGCGAAGACGAGTTCGGCGGACGCGTGAAGTGCTGGACGGACCGGGAGATCGGGATGCCCCAGTGGATTCGCTACGCCGTGCGCGACCGCGAGACATGGGAGCAGTGGAAGAAACGACTGAACCCCGATGCGCCCAACCGGTACCCGGAATACTGGGATGATCTCAAGCGGACCTACAGTGTGCGCGACTATCCCCTCGGCATCCACGCGGGGTCGTACTATGGATGGATCCGGAACTGGGTCGGGATGGAGCACCTCGCCCTCTGGTACTACGATTGCCCCGATCTCGTGCACGAGATGACCGAGTACATCGCCGATTTCGTCCTGCGCCTGCTCGAGCGCGCCCTCGACGAGATACCGGACATAGACTTCGGGGTCCTCTGGGAAGACATGGCGATGAAGACCGGGCCGCTCATCTCGCCGAAGCTCTTCCGCGAGTTCATGATGGGGCCGCTCAAGCGCGTGACGAAGCGGCTCAACGAGCGCGGCATCAAGATCATCATGGTGGATTGCGACGGCAACGTTGACGCGCTCCTCCCGCTCTGGCTTGAGGCGAACGTCAACCTCGTCTACCCCATGGAGGTGGCCGCAAACTGCGACGTGGTGCGCTACCGCAAGGAATTCGGCAAAGACCTCCTCATGATCGGCGGCATTGACAAGCGCGCCCTGCGCGACGGCTGCACGAAGGAGGAGATCGAGCACGAGGTGATGTCGAAAGTGCCGCAACTGGCGCAGGAGGGCGGCTACTCGCCGTTCGTGGACCACGCCGTGCCGCCTGACGTGTCGTTCGAGAACTTCAAATACTACATTGACCTCGTCCACAAGGTGTGCACGTTCCGATAGGATCGCCGGTGCGGCGCATCCGGGGATGACGAGACCAGCGCACCTCTTCGCTTGGAAGGAGGCACGCATGGCAGCGAAACGCCCGAACGTCCTGCTTTTCACCACTGACCAGCAGCGCGGCGATCACCTCAGCATCTCTGGGCATCCCATCGTGGAAACGCCCAACGCGGACGCTTTCGTAGGCCGGGGAGCGTACTTCCCGAACGCCTATACGGAAATCCCCTCGACGACGGGTGCGCGGCGGTGTATGCTTGCCGGTCAGGGGAGCTATACGTGCGGCCTGGTCGGCTATTCGGGCGCGGAATGGCACGAACGCACCACGGTTGCGCAGGTCCTGGCGGAGAATGGCTACCACTGCATCAACGTCGGCTGGCGCAATCTCCATCCCACGCGCAAGCTCTACGGCTTCCACACCGTCATCCCGCACGACCTGCGCGAGGGAGTGGACGACTACAAGGAGTGGTTGCGCCGGGAGGTCGGCCCCCACGCCGCCGAATACGGTCACGGCGTTGACCCCAACGGCTGGACGGCGCGGCCCTGGCATCTCGACGAGCGGTTCCATCCGACGGTCTGGACGACCGACGTGACGCTGGAACAGCTCAGGAAGCGCGACCCCACGCGCCCCTTCTTCGTCTGGTGCTCGCACCTGCGCCCGCATTCGCCTTACGACCCGCCGCAGGTCTTCTGGGATATGTACGTCAACCGCGACCTGCCGGAAATACCCGTCGGCGACTGGGCCGCCAAGCACGACGTGCCGAACCCCGGCCTTGCGATCACCGAGTGGCACGGCAGGCTCACCCCGGAGCAGAACCAGCGCATGAGAGCGGCATACATGGGGTCGTGCACCCATCTCGATTACGAGCTCGGCCGCCTCATGCGCGGGATGCAGGAGATGAGCCTCCTGAACGATACGCTCATCATCTTCGTGAGCGATCACGGCGACATGATGGGAGATCACCACCTGCACCGGAAAACCTACGCCTACGAAGGCTCCGCACGGATCGTCTTCCTCGTCCGCTACCCGGAAGGGTTCAGCCTGCCGAGCGGCACGTTCGATCACGTCGTGGCCTTGCAGGACGTGATGCCGACCATCCTCGACGCGGCGGGCGTCGAAGTGCCCGATTCCGTGACGGGGAAGAGCGTCTTTGCCGCGATCCGGGGCGAGCCGTGGCGCGAATTCCTGCACGGCGAGCACTCCCCGTGCTACTGCTTGGAAGAGGCGATGCACTACGTGACCGACGCGAAGGAGAAGTACATCTACTTCCCGTCGAGCGGCAGGGAATTGTTCTTCGATCTCGTGAAGGACCGAAAGGAGCTTCACGACCTCTCGAAGGACCCGTCCAGGGCCGAACGGGTGGCCCTCTGGCGGCGTCGGCTCATCGAGGTGCTTTCCAGGCGCGGCGATGGGTTCGCCGACGGGAAGAAGCTCCTCATCCGGACGGACTGGTGGAGCCCCGTCGTGGGCGAATGAGCCGCCGCTTCCGCAGGATGGCTTCGGAAAGGGAAGGCAGATGAACGGGTCTCCAGACGTGCGCAACGCGCAATTGTTCCTCGACGAAGGGATGATCGAGCAGACGGTGCGCCTCCAGCGCATCATCCACCAGCCGCACAAGTACCACGGCAACCCGGTCTACACGGTCGGCGCGGCATGGGGCTGGCGCAACTGCGGGTGGACGGGTTCTGCTCGCTCCGAGCGTGCCGCTTTCCGGGGACGCTCGTCACCAAGCCGTTCGTCTGGCCGGGTGGGTAGCTCCTCATCAACGCCTCGTGCCTCGGCGGAAGCGGCGCGGGTTCTCTGCGGGCGGAAGCGCTCACCGAGGGCCTGAAGCCGGTCCCCGGCCTGACCCGTGGCGACGCCGAGTCGGTCGCCAACGACGGCACGAGCATGGAGCAGACGTGGAAGAAGGATGGGCGGGCGATTGATCGGCTGAAAGGGCAGCGGATCCGCCTCAAGTTCTATGTGGGGGACTACGACCTCTTCAGCTTCCGTGCGTCGGGATGAATGGGAGAGCCGTTCCGAGCGCCGGTCGCAGCCCTTCGCACGCCTTCGAATGGGAAATGTCCTACCGTATGAATGCAAGGGTAGAAGGCAGACCGCTCATACAACACAATTTGCGATAACATCTTGTAGGGGCGAGACATGTCTCGCCCCTACTTCAGGTGCATCGCGTATGACACGGGAGGAGTGTTGACGAAACGACAGGACGAATCGCTTGCCCTCACCTTCGCCGACCCGCCGCGTGAGTTCGGCGCTATGCCGTTCTGGTTCTGGAACGACGACCTCGACGAGCGCGAGATTGTCCGCCAGATACACGAGTTCCACGCGAAAGGCTTCGGCGGATTCATCCCCCACGCGAGAATCGGCCTTTCCCGGCGCGTCGGCTACCTCACCGACGAGTACTTCCGCCTGATCCGGATCGCCGCGAAAGAGGCCCATCGGCTCAGCATGAAGGTGGTCCTCTACGACGAGGGATCGTACCCTTCCGGTTCGGCTCAGGGGCGCGTGGTGGCGGAGAACCCCGAATACGCGGCGCGCTGCCTCATCGCGCTGCACCGCGTCGTCGAAGGACCGGCGACGGGCTACTGGCGTCCGAATCCGGGCCGGGCGATGCAGGATCGGCTCGTGTGCGTCGTCGTGGCGCGAGAAGTCGCTTCCGGTGCGCTCGACCCGGCGACGCTCTCGCTGTGTGAGCCGTCCGAGGCCGGGCTTGTGCGCTACGATGTGCCGGAGGGCACGTGGCGGCTCGTGGCGTGCTGGAACGTCTACACCGGCGGGACGATCAGAGGCGTATTCGACGAGGAAGACGACGACCACGCGCTGGCCCCTGCGGCGAGCGACCTCATGAACCCCGACGCCGTCGCGTGCTTCCTGCGCCACACGCACGAGCAGTACTACAAACATCTCAGGGAGTACTTCGGGACGACTGTCGTGGCGATGTTCACCGACGAGCCGAACCCCATCGGGCGCAGCGCTCGGCGTGGCCCGCATCCCTGGCCGTTCACTGACGGGTTCCTTGAAGAGGTGCAGGAGCGGTGGGATTCCGACGTGCGCCTGTGGCTGCCTGCGCTCTGGATCGAGTGCGGCCCGCGAACGGGCGGATTCCGAAAGACGTACGCCCGCGCCTACCGCGACCGGGTCGAACAGGTCTTCTACGCCGCGCAGGGCCAGTGGTGCGCACAGCACGGGATCGCCCTCACCGGACATCCCGAAAAGAGCAACGAGATGGGCGCGCTGCACCACTTCCACTGGCCGGGGCAGGATATGGTCTGGAGGTACGTCGTGCCCGATTCGCCGACGGCCCTCGAAGGCCCGCACAGCATCGCACCGAAAGCGGCGAGCAGCGCGGCGCTCATCGGCGGGCGCAGGTGCAGTACCACCGAAGTGCTCGGCGCGTACGGCTGGCGATTGACGCTCGACGAGGCGAAGTGGCTCCTCGACTGGCATCTCGTGCGCGGGAACAACCTGTTCTTCCTCCACGCCTGCTTCTACTCCGTTCGTGGCCGCCGCGCATTCGAAAGCGAGCCGGACATCAGCATTCACAACGTCTGGTGGCCGTACTTCAGGCTCATCTCGGACTACCTGCGGCGCGTCTGCTGGGTGCTCACCGACGGGGCGGAAGTGTGCGACGTGGCGATCCTCACCGACCGGAACGACATGGCGTGGTCCGCCGCGAAAGAGCTATTTCGGGCGCAGATTGATTTCGTCTACGTGGACGACGCCTCGCTCGGCAAGGCCCGCGTGGAGGACGGTCGCCTCGTGGTCGGAAGCCAACGATTCCGTGCACTCGTCTGCGATCCGCCCTGCGTGCCCGACGGAACTCTGCGTGTGCTGCTTGGCGAATTTCGCGCTGTGGGCGGCGTGGTGCTCGAAGAGTGGAAGGCCGAGCGGCTCATCGGCGAATTGACCGCCGCGCTGGGGCGCGACGTTGACTGGCCGGACGCGCCGGACCTGCGGGCGATTCATTACCGCAAGGAAGGACGCGACTTCTACTTCCTCGTCAACGAGGGCGAGGAGACGCTCGAAGGCGAGCTTTCTCTCGCAAGCGTCGGCAGCGTGGCGCTCTGGGACCCGCTCGACGGCTCCACCCGGCCCTGGCCCGCGTGCGCACGCGATGGACGGACGCGCACCTCCCTCCGGCTGGAGCGGCGTCAGGGGTTGATCCTCGCGATTGACCCGACCGGGACGCTGGACCCGAACGCGGAGCTTCCTCGTGTGCCGGGCGAGGCCATCGCGGAGGTATCGGGGCCATGGCGGGCCGAGACCACCTCCGGCGAACCCGTTGAGGTCCCGTGCCCCGGCGATTGGGCGGCGACCGGCGCTGCACCGGATCGCACGTGGGAAACCTTCTCCGGGTCCCTGCGATTCCGGAGCGAATTCCGCATCCCGCGCGGCCACGCCGAGCGTGCACTCTTCCTCGATCTCGGTCGCGTCGCCGACATCGCGGAGGTGTTCGTGAACGGTCAGTCGGTGGGCGTGCGTGCATGGAGGCCGTACGTCTTCGACATCACGGGGAAATGCCGCGACGGCGCGAACGCTCTGGAGGTGCGCGTGACCAATTCCCTCGCCAACCGCTACGACGGGCTTCAGATGCCTTCCGGCCTCATGGGTCCGGTGGTTGTGCGCGCTGCCCGGTCGTGCGTTCAGAATCCGTAGCTGATCGTCACCCCGCCGTATATCTCGAAGCTGTCGGGGTTCACCTTGCGCTGGAAGATGTACGCCGCATTGAGGAAGGGGGAGATGCTCACCGGCCCGGCGGGGAGGGTTGTCTTCGCGCTGAGGTTCAGGTCCTGAAGCCCGTCGAAGCTCGCATTGGAGCCTACGCCAAGCCCCGCGCCGAGGTCGAGCGAAAGGCCGCCTACCGGCACGGAATGAGAGAGGCTTGCGAGGAAATACCAGCCGTCGGACTCTGCGGTGCTGTCGTCGAGCCACTTCGTGTCGTAGTATGCGGTGAGCGAAGGGCTGAACATCGCCCCGGAGAAGGCGAACCCCGCGCAGAGTTCCGCCGTCTTGAGAGTTGAGCTGTTCAGGTAGTAGTAGAGGCCACCGACCGAAAGCCCGATCCCTTCGGCGATGTCGCGGCTGTAGCCGAAGGTGAGGTCCCATTCATCGAGAGATTTCGCGGTGCTGCGGTCCTTCAGCGCGTAGCTGCCCCAGATATTCGCCGAAAGACCGATGTCCTCCAGGCTCACCGCCGCGCTCGGTTGGAGGGGGAACTGCGCACCGTTGAGAATGTCGTAACCGCGCCACATGTAGTGCGTTACCTCGGTCACATCCAGGCTTGCGCTGACAGGCTTTGCCTGAGCCACGCTGCCGATGCTGAGCACGCCGACAAGCGCGAGACACCACATTCGCATGAGAGCCATCGGTCTTTCACTCCTTTTCCCCTCGGTGGTTCGTTCGCAAGCGCCACATGGCCGCGCATAAGGATACCGAGTATCGCACCCTTCCATTTCATCGTTATTTCCTCAACGTAAATTCGCGATGAACGATGATCAACCTGGGGTGTCCGCCTGGGGTCTCACCATGGTTCGCTCGCCGAGAGGTCGTGCGGAGGCATGGACTGTGAACTTGCTGGCGACACCGCGCAGCTTGGAAAACCGCGCCCTCCGCAGTATCATTTCTACGCGTGCAATCCGCTCATTTTCGCCATGGGACGCTCGCCTGATAGGTAATGCGCTTTTCACCTAAAGATTTCCTATCATGTGGTGCGTAGGGGCGAGGCATGCCTCGCCCCTACAAGATGTTGTTACAACTTGTCTTGTTGGGCGGTTTGCTCGAAAGCACACAACTCCCATGAAATGATGTCCGCAGCCCGAACTGCGCGAATTCATACTATGATAGAGCCTGAATTGCTCCCAGCATTGAATGACCTGCCGTCCCCCTTCCCGCGAACGAGATTCGCACGAACAAGGAGGTCCCGACATGCCCATTTCGCGTCGTGAGTTCTTCAAGAGGGGGTTAGTTCTCACCGGAGGGATGCTCCTGCCGCGCTGGGCCTGGGCTGAGGAAGCGTCCCAGGGCGCAGAGATGCCCGACGTGGTGCACGTGACCGGCGGCGCGCCGGAAGAGGCCGTCCGTGCGGCAGTCGAGCGGCTCGGAGGGATGGGCAAGTTCGTCCGGCGCGGGCAGAAGGTGGTCATCTCGCCGAACGTCGGCTTCCCCAACCCGCCGGAGATGGCGACGACCACTGACCCGCGTGTAATCACCGCCGTCATTGACCTCTGCAAAGATGCCGGGGCCGGGAGGATCACCGTCGCCAACTACCCCGTGCGCGACCCGAGCCTCTGCTTCGAGCAGAGCGGCATTGGCGACCTTGCCCGCCTGAACGGCGTCAACGTCATGGTGCTCAACTCCGGGAGCGCGTATACCGAGGTGCGGATACCGAACGCCGTGGAGGTCGGCGAGGTGGAAGTCGCCACCGTCGTCCGCGAGAGCGACGTGCTCATCGTCGTGCCGATTGCGAAGACGCACTCCTCGACAGTCGTGTCCTTCGCCATGAAGGGGATGATGGGCCTCATCAAATCGCGGGGACTGTTCCATGCGCGGTACGACCTCCATCAGGCCATTGTGGACCTGAGCAAGGTCATCAGGGCTGATCTCGTGATCACCGACGCGCAGCGTGCGCTCGTCACACGCGGCCCCGGAGGACCGGGCCGGGTGGAGATGCCCGGTGCGATCCTCGCCGGGACGAACCAGACGATGGTGGACGCCTACACGGTCGGGCTGGCCCACTGGTACAACCGCTCGTCCACTGCCGATCAGATACAGCACCTCAAGCTCGCCCACGAGCAGGGGCTGGGCGTGATTGACGTTTCGGCGATGAAGGTCGCACGCGTGACGCTCTAGGAATCCGTCGCACACGCCCTCTGGTTTCGCGCCGGGTCGTCCGCTCGCAAGATGGCCCGGCACGTCACGTCGAACGCTGCGTTCCTCACTCCGCACGCCGGTTGGGAGCAGTGCATGATCCGTTGGAGATGGCCGGTCCAACTGGCGATGTTTGGGCTGTTTCTCGCGTTGACCGCCTGGGCTGCCTGGCCCGGAACGCTGCCGTTTACCCCCACCGCATGGCTCATCGCCGACCCGCTCGTTGCTGCTGTCGCGGTTCTCAGCGCGAAGGCCGTCTGGCTGCTCGCTGTGTGGGCGCTCGTGCTCGTCGCCGCGACGATGCTTGTGGGGCGGTTCTTCTGCGGCTGGGTGTGTCCGCTCGGCACCATCCTCGATCTCTCCGACCGCTATATCTGGCGGCGGAAAGGCTCCTCCCCCGGAGACGAACTCCATCCCCGCGCACAATGGAAGCAGTACGCGCTCGCGATTATCCTCGTCGGGGCGGTCTTCGGCGTCTCGACGGGGCTGGCGTTCGACCCGTTGGTCCTCCTCACCCGGACGGTGGAACTCGTCGTCGTGCCGCTCGTTGCATGGGCAGGCTACGGGAGCGTTCGCATCGTCAGGCTCCTGCCGGGGCAGGCAAGTTTCAGCATCGCCGCGTGGGAAACGCCTCCCCTCTACGCGGAGATGACCGTGACCGCGCTTCTCTTCGTCGGCATCGTCGCGCTGGGGAAGATCGAGCGACGCTTCTGGTGTCGGAACCTCTGCCCGCTCGGCGCGATGCTCGGTTGGATGAGCCGCACAGGGCTGATAAAGCGGTATGTCAGGGGCACGTGCGCCGCGTGCGTCCAGTGTGCGCGGGAGTGCCCCATGGGCGCGATCCCCGCAAGCGACTTCACGCTGACGCGCCGGGGCGAGTGCATCCAGTGCCTGCGATGTCAATCGGTCTGCATGAAGGCCGAGACGCGGTTCGGTCTGCGAGGCGAACACCGAGCGCCGGGCTTTCTTCCGGAGCGTCGGCAGGTGCTTGCGGCACTCGGCGCGGGGGTCGGCCTCGGCCTGCTCGGCGCGGCATCGTCGCACGCTGGGCCGCGACCCGCGCACCTGATCCGTCCGCCGGGTGCGCTGCCGGAGGATGAGTTCCTTTCCCGGTGCACGCGCTGCCTTGCGTGCGTCGAAGCCTGTCCGACGGACGGCCTTCAGCCGGTCGGCATCGAAGCGGGATGGGGAGGACTCTGGTCGCCTGTGCTCAGGCCGACGGTCGGCGGCTGCGAGGAGCCTTGCTTCAATTGCACGCAGGTCTGCCCGACGGGGGCGATCCGGAAGCTCACCCACGAAGAGAAGTCGTTCGCCAAGATCGGCACGGCGCGTATCTTCCGCGAGCGCTGCCTTGCGTGGGAACAGCTCAAGCCGTGCCTGGTCTGCGACGAAGTCTGCCCCTACGACGCCGTTGACTTCCTCACGATCACCGACCACCTGGGCACTCAGCGCCGCCCGGTGGTCCGCGTGGAGAAGTGCGTCGGCTGCGGCCTATGCGAGCATGAGTGCCCGGTGCGCGAGCCGCGTGCAATCGTCGTCGAGCACTACGGCGAGGAGCGGCTGCGGGAGGGTTCGTACATCACCCCGGCGAAGCGGCAGATGCGGAAAGTAGGCAACGACCAGGGTACCGACTACCTGCGCGAGTACCGCACGTCCGACCCCACATCGCCGGAGGGCGCGCCGCCGCCGGACGCGTACCCGGCTGACGAGGAGCCCTTGCCGCCGGGGTTCATCACGAAGTGAGCGATATGGAACATGGTAAAGAGCGTGAAGTTCGCCATCCGACAGCTTGCCGCACTCGCCGTCCTCGCCTCGGCCCTCGCAGGGTGCACCGCGCCTGACACGAGCGTGCCGGAGGATGCAAATACCATCATCTTCTCGACGCACATGGGCGAGCACCCCGGCTGGATACCGGCGTACGAGGCGATCATCCGCCGCTACGAGCAGGTGCATCCCGGCGTGAAGATCAAGCTCCACTACCAGCCGCTTGAGGGCATTGACATCTGGCTTGAGACGCAGTTCATCAGTGGTCGCGGGCCGGACATCGTCAATTCGGGCAATCCCTATCGCCTCGGTGCGCGCCTGGGGATGCTCGTCCCGATCACCGAATACCTCGACGAGGAAACCCCCTACGTCCCCGGCAGGCGCTGGAGAGATACGTTCTACCCGGTCGTCTGGGTCAATCGAGAAGACGCGATCTACGGCGAATTCTGGGTCGTCCCGTTCAATTTCTTCACCCTGCGCATCTTCTACAACAAGGAACTCTTCGCCAAAGCCGGAATCGAGCGACCGCCGAAGACGTGGGCCGAGTTCATGCGCATCCAGCAGCAACTCCTCGACGCCGGGATCGTGCCTTACCTCATGCCGAACTCGCTCACCACCGAGTACGCGGGCACGGGCATGAACATGCTCAGCGAGATGCTCTATCAGGACCGCGTGCCCGACCTGGACACGGTGAACCCCGACGGGCAGGTTGACGGGCTGGAATCGAACATCGGCATCTACACCGGGAAGATACGTCTGGACGACCCGCAGATGCTGGTGATGCTCCGGCTTTTGAAGGAGTGGTCGCGCTACTGGGTGCGGGGGTTCAACGGGCTGGACCGCCAGCAGGCCAAGATGATGTTCGCCAACGGCATGGGCGCGATGTACATGGATGGTTCGTGGGAGACCGAGGGGATCATCAAGGCGGTCACGTTCGAGTGGGGCGTGTTCTCGTTCCCGACGGTGACGAAGGAGACCACGCCCTACGCCGACGGGCCGCGCAACGACAACAACTTCAACCTCTGGTTCGCCGTCTCGAAGGTCGCCGAACGCCGGGGGCATCTGCCGCGCGTGATAGATTTCCTCCAGTTCCTCACCGGGCCGGAAGCGGCGGATACGCTCACGAACTACGTCTCGTTCATCAGCGCCCTGCGCGACTACCCCGTGCCGGATCACCTCAAGCCGTTTGCCCCGGACACGGGCCACCCCTGGAGCTGCTATCCGTGGTACGTGATGTCGCAGAGCGGCTCCGCCGAGGCGAGCGACCGGCTTGTCAGCCTCCTTCAGGGGTACTTCGCCGACGAGATTGACGAACGGGGGCTGGTGGAGCGGTATCAGAGCATCTATCACTCGATGACGGTGCAGGAACTGCGCTACGCCCTTGAGGAAAACAGGAATCGCGTGGAAGAGACCGAGCGGCGCATCGCGGTGGCGCGGGCAAAGCTCGATTCCCTGCGGGCGAGCGGCGGTGAGGCGGTGGTTGACTCGGCAAGGAGCGAGCAGGTGCACCTTGAGCGACAGCTTGCCTGGCAGGAGACCTCGCTCGAAAAAGCGCGGCGGCAGTATCGGGCAGTCCGGGAAACCCTGAGCCACCCTCCCGCGTGGGAGCGACAGGACGCCGACGTGCGTGCCGGACCGCACGCGAGGGAGAATGCGCTGCCATGACGGACAATGCGGTGATGGACCCTTCCGGCCTTCGATGCGTTGACAGGTACGGGGCAGGGCATTATCCTACGAACTCATAGAGTTCGCCGAACTCGTAGAGTTCGCCTGGTGACCTGTCGTGAGGTGCGTATGAGTTCCCTTGTCAGATGTATGCGGCGCATGTTTGGACGAAACACAACCTGGTGGCTCATCATTCCGCTCCTGACGGGCGCGTTCGCGGCGGGCTGCGGCGTCCCTGAGCAGGCGGCGTCGGGCGATCCAATCGGCACAAATACCATCTTCTTCGCCACTCACATGGGCGAGCACCCCGGCTGGATACCCGCGTTCGAGGCGATTGTCCGGCGATACGAGGCGATGTACCCCGGCCTGACGATCAAGCTCCACTACCAGCCGCTCGACGGGTATCAGATATGGGCGGAAACCCAGTTCATCAGTGGGCGTGGCCCCGACATCCTCGACCTCGGCGGCGGCGACGCGCATCGCTTCGGGGCGCGTGAGGGGCTTATCATCCCGCTCACCGAACGGCTCTACGACGAAAACCCGTAC
>Ga0172366_10003639_pt1 | contig 12145 bp, 8 predicted proteins | sample LakKivSesite69cm_FD_114533 | JGI IMG/M metagenome (GOLD analysis project Ga0172366, IMG submission 114533) | Sediment microbial communities from Lake Kivu, Rwanda - Sediment site 69cm | ecosystem: Environmental > Aquatic > Freshwater > Lake > Sediment | place: Rwanda: Western Province, Lake Kivu... | reverse complement strand
TCAGTCGGAGGGCGTCACGCACGGTCCTGCCGCCCTCCGGATAAATCCGGGGGCTACGGAAGAGCGAAGCTCGCTCACGCGAGCTGTCTCACGCGGTGACTGCCAAGGTATTTTGTTGATGACTATCACCGTGCCCCTATTGTTCTCCGCCTGAGGTTCCCTGCCAGCGCGAACGCATGGTGATGGGCAGTCTGCGGTCTTTCCCAAAGGCGCGTGGAGTGATCTTGATGCCCGGAGGGGCCTGCCGCCGCTTGTATTCGCTCACGTCAACCTTCCGCACCACCTCGCGCACGGTCTCTTCGTCGAAGCCGCGCGCGGTGATCTCGGCGATGGTCTCATCCTGTTCGACGTAGGCCGCGAGGACTTGGTCGAGGATATCGTAAGGCGGCAACGCGTCCTGGTCCCTCTGGTTGTAGCGCAGTTCGGCGGAAGGCGCACGGGCAATCGTCGTCTCCGGGATGAACGGATACCCCGTCTCTTTGTTGCGCCAGCGTGCGAGATCGTACACCATCGTCTTATAGACATCTTTGAGCACGGCGAAGCCACCGGCCATGTCGCCGTAGAGCGTCGCGTAGCCGACGGACATCTCGCTCTTGTTGCCGGTCGTGAGCACGAGCCAGCCGAATTTGTTCGAGAGGGCCATGATGAGGTTGCCCCGGATGCGCGCCTGAATGTTCTCCTCCGTCACGTCGGGTTTACAGCCCTCAAACGTCCCACTGAGCGTGGCGAGCATCGCGGTGAACACGTTTTCTATGGGCAGCGTGAGCAGACGAATGCCGAGGTTCGAGGCGAGAAGCGCCGCGTCGCTCCGGGTCCCTTCCGAGCTATAGCGCGAGGGCATGGTGACGCCCACGACGCGGTCCTTGCCAAGTGCATCAACCGCGATGGATGCGGTGAGCGCGGAGTCAATCCCGCCGGAGAGCGCGACGACGACGCCCTTGAAGCCGTTCTTGGCGACGTAATCGCTCACGCCGAGGGTGAGGGCGCGATAGACTTCGCTCAGGCGATCAAGCCGGGGGGGAAGGTGTGGCTTGAATGCTCTCCTCTCCGGGCGAGGAGGCAGGCGAAGCGTCGTGCAGGGCATCTCCTCTCCGCGAAGGAGCGAATTGAACTTCTCCTTGCGGCGTCGCGGGTCTCGAAGGCGCGAGCGGAGGATGGAGTCGGGGGTAATGTCGGCGACGATGAAGTCTTCTTCGAACTGCGCGCCGCACGCTTTCACCCGCCCCGTCTCGTCGTAGATGACGCTGCCGCCGTCGAAGACAAGTTCGTCCTGCCCGCCGACAAGGTTCACCAGCGCGACCACCGCGTCGTTATCCGCAGCCCGCACGCCGATCATCCGGTCGCGTGCGCCGATCTTGCTTGCGTGGTAGGGCGAGGCCGAGATGTTGATGATGATCTGCGCCCCACCGATGAGCGCCTGCTCGTCAGCCGGGCCACCGGGATACCAGATGTCCTCGCAGATGTTCACGCCGAAGCGCACGTCGCCGAGCGCGTAGACCTGCTGCGTGACGCCCGCCTGAAAGTAGCGATTCTCGTCGAAGACGCCGTAGTTGGGGAGGAGGTGCTTGTGATACACCCCGACGAGCGCGCCATCGCAGGCGACTGCGGCGGCGTTGTAAATGTCGTCGGGGCTATCAACGAAGCCGAAGATGACCACCATCTCCGCGCTTGCCGCGACGATCCGGTCACGCGCTTCCAGGTTCGCACGCAATAGGTCGGGGCGAAAGAGGAGGTCTTCCGGAGGGTACCCAACCGTCGCCAGCTCCGGGAACGCCAACACGTCGGCGTGGACCTCGCGTGCGCGTTCGATCCAGGCGAGCATCTTCTCCGTGTTGCCCGGAATGTCCCCGACGGTGGTATTGATCTGCGCCAGCGCCAACCGCACGGTATTCATACGCTCATTCACCCCCCAATGGTTTTGAACACGTCATTCGTTCGGATGAGAAGTTCGCTCCTCGCGTCCTTTTGGAACGCTGGTCTTGGAGAGAGGACGGAGAAGCGGCCCACCACGAGGCCAGTGAAACCCGATCTCAAGGTTCAGACTGAGCATGGACGGATAGAACCGCCCCATCTGGTTCGCCGCCGTATCGAGCCGGTCGAAGCTCAGGATCGTAGTGATTTCAACCCGGCGGTTGAGGCGAAAGCTCATCCCGGCGGCAAGCCGTGAAGCAGGACCAAGCAGCCGCTCAACCCGCGTGAACCCGACGTACTCCATCGTGCCGACGCCGACGCCAAGCTGGCCGAACGGATGACACCACCGGGGCATCCACTCCTGTTCCATGTTCCACTGGACGAACGCCAGGATGCGCCGGTGCGAGCCACTCGTCAGGGTGAGCGTGCCCTGATATGACGTGTAGTCGGCCAGGACGCCGAGGTACGTTGCGTCCGTGAAGCGCACGGAGAGCGAAGTTGCCACGCGGGGCGACAGGCCGACGTAATCCCGAATTTCCGTCGGCTCTCCGATTCCGCCGCTTGCCGACCACCGCAGCCCGAACGCAGAGACCAAGCCGGGCGCAAAGAAGACACAAAGAGCCAGCACGACGGAGCCGCGAACGCGCACAAAGGATGGTTCTTCCGGAAGGTCTCTCACGGACATACCGTTTCGGCGTCGGCAGGGAATGAGTCCGCCGCAGACATGCAACGACTGCATCGTATCGTGATAAAACTACACTTACCACGAAGCGGGATCAATACATCGGCGAATGGACTGCTGGACATTGCCAGGCGAATATACTACCATTTACCTCGTGTCTTTAAGAAAAGAGAAGCGGTCGTACGTTCGGAAACGTTCACGAAGGATTCTCGCGATGGGGCCGGTAGCATTCCAGGGTGAACTCGGGGCGTTCAGCGAATTGGCGGCGCGGGAGTTCTTCGGCCAGGCGATTGAGGTTTCGCCTTCGCCGACCTTCGCCGAGGTATTCGCCAAAGTGACCGACGGCACGGCGGAAGCGGGGATCATCCCCATCGAAAACTCGCTCACGGGCAGCATTCACGAGAACTACGACCTGCTCCTTGAGCATGACCTCCACATCATCGGCGAGATCAAGCTGCGGATTGTCCACCACCTCATCGTGAATCCGGGGGTCAAACGCGAGGACATCAGACGGGTCATGTCGCACCCGCAGGCCCTTGCCCAGTGCCGCGACTACATTCGCAGCCTGCCGGGGATTGAGGTGAGGCCGGTGTATGACACGGCAGGCGCGGTGCAGGAGTTGAAGAACTCTGGCGCAAGGGACACCGCAGCAATTGCCAGCGCCCAGGCAGCCGCCGACTACAGGCTCGAAATACTCGCGTCGGGCATCGAGAGCAATCATCAGAACTTCACGCGGTTCCTCGCCATCTCGCCCCGTCCGCTCACGGAGTCCGATCCTTCGCGAGGGAACCCCGCCGACATGAAGGTGTCAATCGCGTTCGCGCTCCACCATGCGCCGGGGACACTCTTCAAAGGCATCGGCGTCTTCGCCCTGCGCGACATAGACCTGCTCAAGATCGAGTCGAGGCCTTTGCTCGGCAAGCCCTGGGAGTACCTGTTTTATCTCGATTTTTCCGGGGACCTTGAGGAACCGCGCATCAAGAAGGCCCTCGATCATCTCGGAGAACTGACGACGCTGCTGCGGGTGCTGGGGTGTTACCATCGTGGCCGCGTGGCGGATGGGTCATCTCTGGTGAAGCGGTCGTCGCCCTCCGCGGAACGGACCCCATGACATGGGCACACCGCATCGGCCTCCGGTGGTCGCGCTGGCAGTTGCGCACCTGCGGCCTGTACACCGTTGACATCCGAACCGCGCTCTCCCTCGGCGGGAAGGCCGTCGTCTGCCTGCCGGAGCGAAAGGAGCTCCTCTCCGCCGCCCTTGAGGTCTCCCGACGCCTTTCGGAGTGGTTCTACCCGCTCCACCTGATCGTGCTCTCTCCCTCGAAGTACCCGCCCGACCTGACGGAAGTCGGGTTTCCGGCGCTCGTCATCCCGCAGGCGATCAGCATGTGGGGGCTTCCCTACAAGCCCATCATCCACAGGGTCAGAAAGCTGGCTCCCCGCGTCGCCGTGGACCTGCACCCGGAGTTCCATCTGGCAAGCGCGCACCTCTGCGTGCAGAGCGGCGCGGCGCTCCGCATCGGGTTTCGCGCACTGCACGACGGGTATTTCAACCTGCACTACACGTGGAAGGATGGCGATGGCACGGATGCATCCGATCATTTCCGGAACTTCCTAGAGATGTTGGCAGACCTGCGCTCGTCCGCCATCGGCTGAGCGGTATAACGAACTCAAGGGAGTTCGCAACGAACTTGAGAGAGTTCGCAACGAACTTGAGGGAGTTCGCAACGAACTTGAGAGAGTTCGCATGGCAATCCTTGAGCAGTACATCGCATTTGACCTCGAAACCACCGGGATAGACCCCCAGAAAGCCGAGATCATCGAGCTTGCCGCCGTGCGCGTTCGAGGAGGCAGGGTCGTCGGGGAATTTCAGACGCTCATCAGGCCGCGCCGGAGGCTTCCGCACCATATTGAACGGCTCACCGGAATCTCGGCGCGGGACCTGCGCGGCCAACCCCCCGTTGAAGACGCGCTTCCCCGCTTCCGCGAGTTCGTCGGAGACCTGCCGCTCATCGCCCACAATGCGGCGTTCGACGTGGGATTCCTCCTCGCAGCCGGAGCCAAGGACTGGCTGCCGCCCGTGTACGACACGCTCGAACTCGCCCGCATCGCCCTGCCGCGCCTGCGGAACCACAAGCTGGAAACGCTCCTGAACGCCTTTGGGATCAAACGCGGTGCGCACCATCGAGCAGGCGCGGATACGCACGCGCTCGCAAAGCTGGTCGTTGCGCTGGTGGATACGCTCGCCGCACGGCCATTCAACCGCCTGGAAGCCCTGGTAGCCCTTGCGGAGGAGGCCCGGCAGAGCGAGCCGCCTATGGGTTCGATTGCGGAGCTTCTCCGCGAGATCGTGGAACTGGCGGCGCGGCGCGGCGTCGCCCAGGCGAAGGCTCCTCCGCTCGATGAGGCGTACCTCGTCGCGCTGCCGAACATGCTGGGCGAGTTCTCCGGCGCACGGCTCGAACCGGAGCCGGTGATGCAGGAGGTGGACCCCGGCGTCGTGGAAGGGCTTCTCGGCCCGGATGGCCCGCTTGCTGCGGCGATGGAGCGGTACGAGGTGCGCCCGTCGCAGGTGGAGATGGCGAGGGCGGTCACGCAGGCGATCAACGACGGGGAGGTCCTCGTCTGCGAGGCAGGTACGGGGACGGGCAAGTCGGTGGCGTATCTCGTGCCCGCACTCCTCTGGGCGCTGGCGAACGGGCGTCGGATCGTCGTCTCGACGAACACGAAGAACCTCCAGGAGCAGCTTTTCTACAAGGACCTCCCGCTCCTTGCGCGTGCGCTGGGAGTGCCGTTCCGTGCGGTGCTCCTCAAGGGGCGAAATAACTATATCTGCCTTAACCGGTGGCGTGCGGGCAAAGTGCCGGGCCTCAGCATCACCACCGAACGCGAACGCAACGCCGCGCTGCCCATCGCCACGTGGATCGCCGAGACCGGCTCCGGTGACATCTCCGAGAACGTCGCGTTCCCGCAAACCGGCCCTGGCAGGAGCCTCTGGGCGAAGCTCTCCGCCGAAGGGCAGCCCTGCACGCCCACCGCCTGCCGGTGCTACGCCGAATGCTTCGTGACGCACATCCGCCGCGCTGCCCAGCAGGCACACGTTGTCGTCGTCAACCACTCGCTCCTCTTCAGCGACCTCGTGGCCGAGAACATGATCCTGGGCGAGTACGAGGACCTCATCATTGACGAGGCGCACAACCTCGAACGGGTCGCCAGCCAGTACCTCGGCATGGAGCTTTCGTGGTGGACTGTGCGCGACCTGGCCAACCGCATCTACCTCCGCGAAGCCGGAGAAAGCGGCCTGCTCGCACGGATCAAGGACGAGTTGCCGAAGGGCTTGCTCGCGCAGGACGCCGTGAAGACGTACCAGACCCAGGTGAGCCGTGGCTGCGATGCCGTCGGGGAGATGACACGCGCAGGCCAGGCGTTCTTCGAGCGACTGAAAGCCGTTCTCGGCCAGCCGCCAACGCCGTCGCGCTTCGCCTACAAGGCGAGGTACACGGCGGCGGAGAACGTCTTCGCCAACGCGGCGGAGGAGCGCGATGCGCTGCGTGCCTCGCTTGAGCACCTGAGCGACGAACTCGCCACGCTCGCCGACTGGGTGCGCGAACTCGAACCGGGCAAGCTCCCCTCACGCGACGAATTCGTGGCGGACCTCGAAAACCGGTGCGCCGACCTCGAAGAGCTGGCGGATACGATCAACGATCTCACGGAAGCGGATGACGAGGAATTGGTCTACTGGTACGAGATGCCGCAGGATGGGGATGGGTCCGCCGTACGGCTCTTTGCCGCGCCGTTGCACGTCGGCTCGCGCCTGCGGGAGCAGTTCTTCCCGTCGCTGCGGTCGGTGGTGATGACCTCCGCCACGCTTGCCGTCGCCGGGAAGTTCACGTACTTCCTCGACCGCACGGGGCTATCGAACGGCGACATCTCCGAGCGCGTGCGGACGCTTTCGGTCGGCTCGCCGTTTGACTACGAGAGACAGGCCATCGTCGCCGTGCCGGGATGGTTTCCCAACCCGAAAAGCCCAGGCTTTCAGGACGCCGTGACCGAGCTTCTGCGCGAGGTGATCCTGCGCGTCAGGCGCGGCACGCTCGTGCTGTTCACCTCCTACAAGATGCTCAACGACACGTACCGCGCCGTGCGGGATGAGCTCGTGAGCAACAGCGTGCTCCTTCTGGGGCAGGGGCTTGATGGCTCGCGCTCGAACATCGCGGACATCTTCCGGCAGGAGCGGGAAAGCGTGCTGTTCGGCACGGAGAGCTTCTGGCAGGGGGTGGACATGCCCGGCGAGGCGCTTGAGATGCTCATCATCGTGAAGCTGCCTTTTTCCGTGCCGACTGAGCCGCTTGCCATCGCCCAGGGCGAAGAATTGCGCCGCGCCGGGAAAGACCCGTTCCTCCACCTCTCAGTGCCGGAGGCGGCAATCAGGTTCCGCCAGGGCTTCGGGCGGCTCATCCGCACCCAGCAGGACCGGGGCGCGGTGCTCATCCTCGATACGCGGGTGATCACCGAGCGGTTCGGGCGAGCGTTTCTCCTTTCCCTGCCGACCGCGCATCGCGTGTTCAAGACCTCCGAACAGCTGCTCGACACGCTCGCGCACTGGTTCGAGCCGTCGCCCTGATCGCTCATTTGACGAGGGATATGCTCGCCGAGGCTTGAACAAACGGCGTTTATCGCGTATGTTACAACGTTGAAAGGGTACAGATTCTCAGCTTGCGTGGCCGTATAGCCGCGCACCAACCCAGACAGGGGGACAGACCATGCAACCCATCCGTGTGGCAGTCACCGGCGCAGCCGGTCAGCTAGGGTACAGCCTGCTCTTCCGGCTTGCTTCGGGAGAGGTATTCGGAAGCAATCGCTCGATGATCCTCCAATTGCTGGAAATCCCTCCGGCGATGAAGGTGCTCGAAGGGGTGGTCATGGAGCTTGAGGACTGCGCCTTCCCGACGCTTGCCGGGGTGGAAACGTCGGACGACCCGGAAAAGGCGTTCGCCGGGGCAGAGTGGGCGCTCCTCGTCGGCGCGAAGCCGCGTGGCCCTGGCATGGAGCGGAGCGACCTCTTGAAGGACAACGGGAAGATATTCATCGCCCAGGGCAAGGCGCTTCAGCGTGCGAGCAAAGACATCCGCATCCTCGTGGTGGGCAATCCCTGCAACACCAATTGCCTCATCGCCATGCACAATGCGCCCGACATCCCGAAAGAGCGGTTCGCCGCAATGACGCGGCTCGACCAGAACCGTGCCGTCGCCCAGCTTGCGAAGAAGGCGGGCGTGTCGGTGAGCGCAGTGACGAATATGACGATCTGGGGCAACCACAGCGCCACGCAGTTCCCCGATTTCGAGAATGCCAAGATCAACGGGCAACCGGCGGAGACGGCCATCGGCGACCGGAAGTGGCTGGAGACGGAGTTCACCACGACCGTGCAGAAGCGCGGAGCGACGGTCATTGCGGCGCGTGGGGCCTCGTCGGCGGCTTCGGCGGCGAACGCGGCGCTCGATCACCTCAAGTCGCTTTTGCACCCGACCCCGCCGGGCCAGTGGTTCAGCGGCGCGGTCGTCTCGGACGGCAGCTACGGCGTGACGAAGGGCCTGGTGAGTTCCTTCCCGCTTGTCCGCAAGGGCGTCAACGACTGGGGCATCGTGCAGGGCGTGAAGCTGAGCGAGTACGGCAAGCGGATGCTCGGCACATCGGTCAAGGAGCTTGAGGGCGAGCGCGACATGGTGAAGGACATGTTGCCCTCGTAGCGCCGTACGAGCCTCGTGAGCATTGCAGGGGCACGGTGATGGTCATCAACAAAATACCTTGGCGGATGATGTTTCTCCGTCTCTAGAGAGTGGTCACCGCGGGAGACAGCTCGCTTTGAGCGAGCTTCGCTCTTCTGTAGCCCCCGGCTTCAGGGCGTCACGCACGGTCCCACCGCCCTCCGGATAAATCCGGGGGCTACGATATGCCAAGCCATCTGAAGCTGGCTGGGTCTGTGGCTGCGTCGCGTGCACACATATTTCGTTCATGACCATCACCGTGCCCCTTTATAGAGTGATCTATCTGAACGGTTCCTCGCCAACTTGCCCGAAGGGATACGCATGTCCATCCTCCTCATGAAAGACTGGGTTGAAGAACACCTCAAGACGCCGCCCTGGCTCACCTGTACCGCGACGAACCCCGAAGAATTCCGCATATGGCAGAAGAAGTTCCGCACCGCGATCATCCGTGCGCTCGGTCCCTTCCCGGAAGCGGTCCCGCTCAATCCGCAGATCATCGAGCGGACCGACTGCGGGAGCTACGTCCGCGAGAAGGTGATCTTCGAGAGCGAACCGGCCATGTCGGTGGTGGCGTGGGTGCTCACGCCGAAGGGCCGGAGGTGGCGCGGGCGGCGTCCGGCGATCCTCTGTGCGCACGGACACGGAGCCGGGAAAGACCCGGTCGTCGGCCTGAACGACAAGGGCGAGCCGCACGAGGACTATCAGCATCGCCACGCCGTGCAGTTCGTCGAGCGCGGGTACGTGACGATAGCCCCCGACTGGCGCGGCTTCGGCGAGCGACGAGACGGTCCGCCGTGGGACGGGCAGGGGCGCGATGGCTGCAACCTGCGCCATCTCGCGGCGGGGTACTTCGGGTATTCGCTCCTTGCGTTGCAGATTCACGATGGGATGCGGTGCGTCGGGTACCTTCAGACCAGGCCGGAAGTGAACCCGCGCAAGATCGGGTGCGTCGGGGTCTCCTTCGGTGGGACGATGACCACCTACCTGACCGCGCTCGACCGGCGGATCAAGGTGGGGGTGATCGGTTGCTACCTGAGCACCATCGCCAACGGCTTGCGGCGGACGAACTTCTGCGGGGCGCAGTACATGCCGGAGCTGCGGGCGAACGGCGATATTCCCGACGTTGCGCTCCTTGCCGCCCCCAAGCCCCTGCTTGCAGAGGTCGGCGAAAAGGATACCTGCTTCGAGGTCGCCGACGCGGACCTTGCGTGCGAGCACGTGAGGCGAGGCTACCAGGCGGCAGGCGTGCCCGAACGGTTCGACGTTGACCGCTTCCCCGGCGAGCACGAGTTCAGTGGCCGCAAGGCGTTCGATTGGTTCGACAGGTGGTTGAGGCGATAGTCTCCATGCGTCCGGCACCGAAACACGTCGTCAAACGGTACGGCAAGGCCTATCAGCTTCGCATCGAGACGGAGCAGGATGTCGAGCGCCTTGACGAGTTCGGCATTCACCACTGGATCGCCACGTCTGCGCCGGCGGCGAGCTTCCAGTGCGACCCGCGCTTCCTCGCATTCCTCGACGCCGACGGCAACGGTCGCATCCGGGTGGACGAAGTCCTGCTGGCGAAGCGCTGGATTTTCAAGTGCCTGCGGAACCGTGCGCGCATGATGCGCGGCGAGGATTCGGTGGTCCTCGACGACCTCGATACCTTCACCCCGGAAGGCCAGAACCTCCACGTCGCCGCCATGCGCCTCCTCACGAACCTCGGACACTCCGAAACGTCGCCGATCACGCTCGCGGACGTGCGCGATAAGAAGAAGCTGCTCATGCAGAGCGGCTCCAATGGCGACGGCATCATCCCTCCGGGCGCGCTCACCGAGCCGGACTTCACGGAATACGTCGAGGACATCATCAAGACGGTGGGCGGGGTTGACGACCTCACGGGCGCGAAGGGGGTGGACGAGGAGCATATCGAGCGTTTTCACGCCGAGGCCGAAAGCTACCTCGCGTGGGTCACGCAATCTCACCTGCCGCCCGGCCAGACGAGCAGCCCTCTCATGCCGCTTGGGGAGGCGACCGGCCAGGCATACTACGCGCTCGCTGCGGTCCGTGACAAGATCAACGAGTTCTTCGCGCAATGCCGCCTCGTGCGCGTTGATCCGTCCAGCATGAGCCTCATGCGGCTCCCTGAGGCGAAGCTGAAAGAGACGAACCCCGACGACACCGCCGCGCTCGCGGCATTTGCGGCTCAGGCTCCCCTGCAATCGCCCAACGCCGGGGAAGTGCTCGCGTTCGACGAGACGATCAACCCGGTCTATGCCGAAGCGCTCGAACGGGTGCGCGTGATGGTCCTTCAGCCGATGCTGGGGCGAGAGGTCGCCGCGCTGAGCCGCGCCGAGTGGCTTGAGGTGAACGCCCGGTTTGGCCCGTACGAGAAATGGCTCGCCGAGAAGAAAGGGACCGTCGTCGAGCCTCTGGGCGAGGAGCGATTGCGGACCTACCTTGCCGGGGAGTATCGGGAGAAGGTCATGGGTCTCATCGAAGCCGACAAGACGGTGGCCAATGAACTGAAGTACATTGACGAACTCGAACGCCTCCTGCTCTATCAGCGCTACTTCGTGCGGTTCCTCAACAACTTCGTCAACCTCTACGAACTCTACGACCCGCACATAGAGTCAATGATGGACATGGGGACGGTGATCATTGACGGTCGGGTCTTCTCGCTGGTCTTGCGCGTGCTCAATCGCCCGGCGCACGTGGCGATTGCGCGGAATAGCGGCATGTTCCTCATGTATCTCGAGGCGACGAATAAGGGCAGCAGCGACCGCTTCGAGGTGGTGTGCCCCGTGACGAGAGGCCGCCCGGATACGCTGTTTGTCGGCAAGCGCGGGGTCATGATTGATACGTTCGGGGTCGAGTGGGACGTGAAGGTGGTTGAGATCGTGGCGCAGCCGATCAGCGTCGCTCAGGCGGCCATCGCTCCGTTTCGACGGGCAATGGCGTTCGTGGAGGGCAAGGTGGAAGGGCTTTCCACCGCACGCGAACGGGAATGGGAAGCCGGGCTTGGCAAGACGACGGAGGATACCGAGAAGGCGATGCGCGAGCGGGTGCAGTCCCTCGCCGCGTCTGCGCCCGCTCAGGCACCATCAAAGGCCACGACAGCCGCCGGGCGGCGCGACATGCTCATCGGCGGGAGCATCGCGGTGGCGGCGTTAGGCTCGGCCTGGGCGTTCATCGCCAAGACCCTCACGCAGCTTGGTTGGCTTGAGATCGGGATCGCCCTCCTCGCCAGCGCGCTCGTCGTCATCGTGCCGACCTCGGTGGTGGCGATCCTCAAGCTGAGGCGGCGCAACCTCGGTGCGCTGCTTGAAGCAGCCGAATGGGCGATCAACGAGCCGCTCCGCGTCACCCCCGCGCTTGCAAGGCTCCTCACAGAGCACCCGAAGTTGCCTTCCGGCACGCGAAAAGAGCGAGAGGATACCGTCCTGAAGTTCGCCCGCGCATACAAGAACACGTTTCGCATCATCGCAAAACCCCTCGGCTGAGGCGAGGCGCAAAGGGCATTTTCGGAAACCTATGCGGTTCACCTCGCGTCACACACCTTCCGCTCCGGCGAGCCGTTCGCCGGAAGATGCCGGTCGGGGCTGCACACCACGTAAGGGTCGCAATGGCTTCAGATGCTGAGAGCAGCATAGGTGAGCAGATCCGCACATTCTTCAAAGACTCCGCCATCTATGGAACAGGCGTTGCCTTCGGGAAGCTCGTCAGTTTCCTCTTCCTGCCGATCCTGACCGCCAAGCTCACCCCCGCCGACCTGGGAATACTCACGCTGCTGCAAGTCTTTTCG
>Ga0172366_10003638_pt1 | contig 12145 bp, 16 predicted proteins | sample LakKivSesite69cm_FD_114533 | JGI IMG/M metagenome (GOLD analysis project Ga0172366, IMG submission 114533) | Sediment microbial communities from Lake Kivu, Rwanda - Sediment site 69cm | ecosystem: Environmental > Aquatic > Freshwater > Lake > Sediment | place: Rwanda: Western Province, Lake... | reverse complement strand
GCGCAGGTGACGCTGACAGAGATGCAGGGGCAGCGCAGCTACCAGATAACCGGCGAGGAGTTCGAGCGCAGGCTTGGGCCCGATGTAGCTGAAGAGGATGTCAATCTCGTGATGGAGCAGGCAGGCGTCGGTCGGGAGCAGGCGATGAAAGCGCTGAATGAAACGGGTGGCGACATCGCGGCCGCAATTTTGAAGCTCAAGCCCAAATAGTCGGCTAAAATAGTTGTTATAAATATAATTGCCCGCCATCGTGCCAATCAATAACAAATATATATAACCTATTTCATATAATTAGCACGGAGAGTTCGGAATGGAAGTAAAAAAATTTAAGCAAAAGCGAGAGCACCCGTTAATAAAATTCGAGTGCGTTAAGACGTGGTTGGCTGGTCTTGAGCAACAGACCCGCTACGGATACTTGAGCACCCTAAAAAAGTTTTGTAAGTTTGTTAAAAAGAACCCTGACGAAATTCTGACGGAACGCGGGGCCGATAAAGAGTTCAAATACGAAAACAAAACGCTGGAATTCTTCCTCGCCCAAAAGAGTGCATCGAGCGGGAAAGTCCATGTTGCGCGCCTACAATCGTTCTTTGACTTTCACCGTCGCCCGCTGAAATTCACCCGTGAGCAGGCAAAGAGAATATCAAAGTCCGCCGCCCCGGTCTATATCGATTACATACTTACGCGAGACGATCTAATTAAGATGTATGAAGTGGCGGACGTGCGGGATAGGGCAATATTGCTGACGATGGCGAGCGCACCGTTGAGCGAGGATTTATGCACGCTGACGAGGGCGCAGTTCGAGCAGGCACGGAAAGGCCACTTGGAGCGGATAGATAAGGGAGAATTGATGAAGGACGATCCGATGTGTATCGCTCCGCGTGGAGGGTTCATATATCGTGGTAAAACAAAAGTGAAAATGAGGCCATTTCTAACGTCCGATGCAGTTCACGCAATAGACATCTATCTGAAAACGAGAAAGGACTCGGAACTATGGCTCTTTGTGAACCAATACAAAAGGCAACTGACGGAACCCGACCTGAACGAGATTGTGCAACGACTTTCCAAAAAGGCTATCCTGCTGATACCAGACGGGCAACGGGTAAGGGCGCACGCGTTCCGCAAGATGTTTAAGGACGTAGCGAGCGACTGCGATATAGCGCGGGATTGGGTTTGCATCCTATACGGCCACAAGATTGAGGGCAGCGAGAACTTCTACACGGTGGCGAGCGAGGACAAATTGCGTGAGAAATTCAAGCGCATGGTGCCGCACATCAGCATTTCGAGGGCGCAAAACATGGTGATTATGCGCAACCAGTTTGGGGCGGCGCTCGACGACACGGTTCTGGAAATCCTCAACGTCCTCAAGGAGATGAACCCCGACAAGTTGCAGCGCGTGGCGGGATATACCCAAGCAATGAAACCGATGATAATATGGAACCCTGAAAAGGAGTTCGAGCCAGCCCTCTATCGCATCCAGCGGGCGCTTCGGAAGATTCAGGGCAAGGGCGAGTAGGTTTTTACCGCCTCGCCCGTTTTTTCTTTTTGTTTGGCCGTGTATCGATAGGTATATATACCCGCAGATACATAGGTTGGGTCAGAAGGGGGTGTTCGGAATGGAAGAAAGACGTGAAGCGCAATTAGACGCTATGAATGACGTTATCGCCGAAAAGGTGAGTAAATACGTTAGCAAGAACTTGGAAGAAATCGTCGCAGACCATGAGGATGAAATTAGAAAAATATTGAAAAAAAAGGGTCGCAGGATAGCAACCGGGCAAAAGGCCGACACACAACCAAAAGAGGGACTTGGGGTTGAACAAGATAAAGACCTTGTCCAGTTCGAGAACTTGCCCAAGTGTGAACTTGAAAACCACTATGAGCGGTGTCCGAGCGGGCGGAGGCTATGCAAATTCTACGGCGCCCCGTGCGGAGTGGAGAACCCCGCGGAGTGCGTGGTTTTGCAGAAGGTAAACAAAGACATGGCGCTTGCGAAGGTCAGAGCCATCAATATCGCGCAGGCGGAGCAACACCGCACGAAAAAAAGGAGGGTAAAAGATGAGTTATAAACCGCGCTGTGGGACAAAATGGGGAATATTGGTGCGAATGAATGGTCAAGTTGGAATTTTAGCGCTACAAAATATCAAAAAAGGCGATACTATTCTATGTACTACGAATAATGGGAAGCCATTTTTAATAAAACGAGTAGTTCGCACAAAACTCGGAAAACGAAGCCTCCCGCCAGAGGTCGCCAAGATGGTCAGGCGGATGAAGAGGAAAAAAACCCACGTCTATTTTTATCCCAGAAAAACGTCGAGGTCTGGATGTTGAAAAAGGAGGTGTAGGGAAATGGAAGTTCTTTTCGTTACAAGGGTAAAATCAATACAAAACGATGTTAGACACGCCATCAAAGACCTTGAACTATTACCAGATGATATAGTGATGGTTAGAATAACTAAAATAGAAAAAAGCAATTCCATAAAGTTCGCCGAAAAATATTATTTAAAATCAAGGGGGTGTAGGGAAGATGGTCGAAGTTAATTATGAAGATGAAGTAGAAGTTGAGTGTCCGAAGTGCAAGCATAAATTTACCACCGTTGTGAATGGAACAGTTGAATACGATCCTGAACCAACGTATAACGAGGGAAGGGATTAAAATGTCCGATAAACTAAAAGATAGCGGTGTAAGCACGACAAAACTCGACGACGTGTGGATGCAAAACCGCAAACACATTCTTGACTTTGTCGCCAAAAAGACGAAGGAGCGCGGCGTGACATGGCAACGGGAGATTGTTAAATCGCTCGGATTGCACCAAGTAACCGTGATGAAGCATTTGGCGCGGCTCGAAAAAGAGGGGCATATTACAGTCGAGGATGCTGGCGTCATAAAATTAATCCGCACGAGATAATTATTATTATAACGTTATAATATTATAGCGTTATAATAAGATTAGGTTTTTAAGCGGCTTTTTTCACTGGTTTACTTGAAGGTTGCCCCGCAGAGGCGAACCTCTGCGGGGCGGCCCTCGTTAGGAGCGTTCGGAATGGATAACTCGCAAACGAAGGCCAAAGGAAATTTGGCACAAAGGGCTTTAAAGCCTATTGTTAAAGATAGAACCCTTAAACGACGGGAGTATCATCGACATTATCGCTTAAAAAATCGGGAGCATCTTATAAAGTATAATAGGAAATATAACGAAACACATCAGGACAAAATTCGACAAAAGGTTCACAAAAATTACCATCGCCGCCGGGACGAGCCCGATTTTAAGGTGAAACATAGAGAGCAAGCGCAAAAATATTATCAACGCCACGCGCATTGTCCAAATTTTGTTTTCCAACAATCTCAACGCCGCAGAGAGTCTAAATATCAAGAAAGAGCAGACAGATGTTATGTTTGTGGGATAACTGAAAAAGAATTACGAAGCAAAGGATACAAACGCGGACTTCAATTCCATCATTTAAATTATCGTTATCCTAAATCAGATGTCATTACTGTTTGTTCGAAATGTCATGCCAAGTTTCATAATTTCGGGAGAAAAAAAATATTTGGCAGTATCGTCCGTGCATTGAAACCTTTTACCGCCGAAATTCCAAAGGAACGGGTTTTGAACTTCGGCGCGGATGCGGCATTCGGGCGCTATAAACAATTCTTTCCAGAAGCAGCAATTGCGCACCCCGCAAAAGCATGTTTGTCGATGATCGAATGGATAATCAAACGATACATGAAAGAGGGCGACATGGTTTTAGACGTCATGGCGGGGACTTGTTCGACGGGGATTGTCGCAGCACTAAACAATCGCAACGCAATTTGTGTGGAGTTGGAGGAGAAATTCTACAAGTGGGGACTTGAAGCGAAACGGCGAGTTGAACAAACACAAACATTCATGCAAAAGGGCCAAATGATTGTGCTCAATGGAGATGCCCGCGAGTTATCAAAAATCCTTGCGGAAAATGTGGACGCAATTGTTTTTAGTCCACCCTTTGCGTCTGAACAAAGCGATCCAAAGGGCGCATCTGGGGGGGGGACAACGACTTATCAAAAGAAATATGGTTATTCCACGCACTACGAAGTGAACGGCAACATTGCGGATTTGCCCTACGTTGGGGGAATTGACGTGGTTCTCTTCTCACCTCCATTCACGAATGTAATGTTTGCTGATAGAAAGTTCGTGATAGTAGGTGGGCGAGGTAAAACACCCCGCGAGCGCCCCAGATACACATCTCGTTATGATGAGTTCGGCCCCGACGACATCGGCGGCCTTCCTTACGGGCGCATCGAAACTGATGGCGGCGGGCTTGAATTAGACGCCGTGATTTTCTCACCGCCTTACGCGGAGGCTCAAACGGGGGGGGGTATTGCCAAACACGGATACGACGGTTCCAAACACAGCAAGACGGACTTGGTCGGCAGGAGGACTTATATGCCTGAAAATGTCGGCCAAGCACCGGGCAACATTTCAAATTTCGATTACGGTTTGTTTGATGCAATTGTCACGAGTCCGCTGTATGAGGGGAGTTTAAGTCCCGATAGCGAGGGGCCGGGCGCAACTACTATTAAAAAAGGAGCAACAAAAAGCAGTCAATCGGGCTATACAGAAACGAAAGATATTCATAACATTGGCAACCTCAAGGCAGATACATACCTCGGCGCCATGTTTCAGGTTTACCGCGAGTGCTTCAAGGTGCTCAAGCCCGGCGGCGTGATGGTTCTAATCACAAAGAATTTTGTTCGCAATAAAAAAGTTGTGCGCCTCGACCTCGACACGATAAAGTTGTGCGAGGCTGCGGGTTTCACGTATGTCGAGCGTTGGTATCGCAAACTTGAGCAACCGTCTTTTTGGCGGATAATCTACGCGAAGAAGTTCCACTATTGCCCGCGCTGCTCCCAAGTTTATCGCGTCCGCAATTCGACTTCGGACAGGCCGTCTTTATCGAGGTGCGTGAAGTGCGAAGTTCCACTATTGCCCGCGCTGCTCCCATACGAGGACATCATGGTCTTTCGGAGGAATGAACGATGAAGAGCGCCCCCAAGAAATCCCGCAATCAAATGCGCCAATTTATGCGAATGCTCAAGGCGATGACTCTGCCACCGAAAGCGGAAGCAGATGCAATACAAAACGTGTTATCCGACATCAAGGGCAGGCCTGTTTATGATCGCCATATTCAAATTTATGAAAAAACTATAAAAGGAGATAGACGTGCAATTGAGTTTCTTATTACGCACGCACTCTCTGCATACACGACCGATCCAGACAATCTTGGACTTGAAGCGCCGACAAGCACGGGTAAGACATATCCTACAGTTGAAGTTACCAAACGCTCTCCGAAAGACGATATTTTATATCTCGGTGGGCTTTCCCCAACCGCGCTCGTGCATGATTACGGTGAATTGGTTGATGAAAAGGGAAATCCAATTGAGGCAACAATAGAGTCGTTGCACGACCAAATACGTTTTCTAAAGGAGGCTGGAAAAGAAAGGCAAGGAGACTTGAAAATTATACGAGAAGAACTAAAGGAATTGCTGAAAAAAGCCCGTTACATTATCGATATGGAAAACAAAATAATAGTTTTCCTCGAAGCCCCGTGCCCCGAAACATGGGAAAAATTGCGCCCGATTCTAAGTCACGACACCTTTGAGATTTCATACAAGTTTACCGATAAGACAGGGGCTGGGCAACTCCGAACAAGCCATGTGGTGATTCGTGGCTGGCCCGCCGTGATATATCTAAAGGCGAGCAGACAACACGGGGAGGACGCCATCTGGGACGAAATTCAATCGCGTTTCACCACCATCTCACCAAAGACTGATTTTAATAAATTCCGTGAGGCCATCGCGCTTGTGGCGTTACGAAAGGGGTTGCCAGGGCCAATATTTGAACACACATTGAAGTTTGGCGAATTTAAATGGCTTGAAAACGTTCTTCTCGCTACACGATGGCGACTATTAGAAATTAAAAACAAAGTGCGAAAAGTATGCCAAGAGAAAGATGCAAGCATGTTTTGGATTCCCTTCTATGAGGAAATCGGTAGGGAGTTTCCCGCAAAAGAAGGACGACACATGCGCGATTCACGGCGCTTTCTAACTCTGCTACAAATGTCGGCTGCCATCGATGTTTTCAACCGTCCGATTCTCAAGATAGGCGAGGCGGAATTTATCGTGGTAGTAAGGGAAGATTATGAACGTGCTGTGAGGCTTTTCTTCGGAGAGGCCGGAGAAGAAATATTTTCTGGATTGCCACGCCATGTCATAGACTTTTTCCAAAAAATACCGCTCAAGATGAGTAAAGAAGGTGCGCAGATAACCGTTTCTAAAATGGTCGAAAAAAGCAAAGAATTCGGCAGACCAATCAGCGACCAAAGCATCTATAAAAGATATATTCCCGCGCTTGAAAATACTGGCCTCCTCTCAAGTGAACCTGATCCCGAAGACAAACGCCAGAAGATTTTTAAGGTTTTACGGGAGGAGATAATGCCCGAAAAATCCTGTATTTGTTGTATTTTTGATAATAACCAATATTTTAATGCCCCAATCTTCGAAAAAAGGCTAAATGAGGTATTAAAATTATTGTTTCCAGAAGGGGTAAAAGTAGAGGTGCTTGATTGGGATGGCACTCCTCTTAGTAAGGAACAACTATGGGGAAAATACTACTCTAAGGAATCGGACTCTTGGAAACAATATCTAAAAAGCCAGCAAACTGCCCCAATTGAAGAAAACAGGGGTAAAAATGTTGTAAAATCGGAAAATACAATAATCCCAACAATTTCCGCCTCTCAATCAACGATAGAAGACGTGGGGAAAATTGGGGAAAAAACCGCCTGTGCCAAGTGTGGAGCAACTAACCAAGGGATAATTCACAGCACTAACGGAACCCCGCTTTGCCACAAGTGCTCCCACGATTTCAAAGGGGATTTATAATGGACACTTACAAGGTAATCAAGCGCGCCATGAAAACTTACAAGATTAACATCACGACCAAGCGCAGCGCGTTTCTCAAGGAGGTGGCCCGCGCGTTCAGTGCGATGTGCGAGATGAAGGCGAGAAAAAACAAGAGAATCACGGCAATGTATTTTGGCGACCTCAAGAAAGCGATACCTGACGTCGAGATATACATCGATGAGTTAGCGCATTTCTTGGCCCCGGATGTTATCGCATACTATATGACGAGAGCATTGATTCACGAAAATTGCCATGCGGAGGGATTCAACGAGAAGCAAGCCTACGCCGCATCGAAAGAGATAATGAAACTGATGAAACCAATGGTGTGGGAACTTGTCGTGTGCCCAAAAACCGGCACAAACATAAATTGGGGCGAGTGCTTGAGATGCACGGACTCGGAAAAACACGCCGAGTGCCCGATCCTCCCGATACGCGAGTTCGCCCGCGAGCGCGAGTATCAGCCGAATGTCTATCACGTCACCGAACTCACCCATCCGCGCCATTCCTGCGATTGAACGTTCGCCCATTTCAAATCCTTGCAAAATTTTGGGTAATTGGGCGGCAGTTTCTTGGAATAATTTTAACTGCGCCGCTGCTGCCACTTCAGCATCCGATGTCCAAGTTTCATAAAATTCTCTCACGATGTTTTCTGCCTCAATAAAAGATAATTTCAAATCTGCGATTGAAGCCAAGGCCTTGTCCGCCGAATCTCCAGCCGCTTTTGTTGCGGCAACCCGCTCCCGCGCTTCTTCTTCAAGCGCCGTAGTCGCTAATTCGCTGGCCTTTTTCTTGGCAACGTCCAGTTCGATTAAGCGCGCCACGATGGAGTTATAATCCATGCCTGCTTTTACCATCGACCTCGTTGCTTCGACAAGGATGGGGATGTAATTTCCGCGTTCGAGTTCAATCTGATATTGGGATGGGCGTGGATGCGGCCGGATTGCTCGCAAATGTGCCCATCGGCGATGTTGGCGTGGGATCAGATGCGCCCGCCGTGGTAGCGCAACTCGATGTATCTGATTCTGGAATTGGGATCGATGACGCCCTCGCCGCAACCGTAAAACTACTCGCGCGCGAAATTATCCTCGAAATCGAAAATGGAAAAATCGAGGTGCGGGCAAAATGACGATAAAAAGACCGCACGAAAGTGCCCTTGCATGTATCGCTGTTGATTATCCTGAACTTAATGTTACTAATACAACTGAAGACATCCTCCACGAATATTATTTTCTCAAAACGCCGTTACTCGATTTTAAAATTTTAATTATCGCGGCGGAAGGATATGCACAATCGACATACAATCTACAAATTAAAGTTTATCTTGATGACGTTTTGAAAATAACATTAACTTGGATAGAGACAACTCTAACGACAAAATCAGATAGTTGCGACGTTTCGGGTTGGGCAGACGGGAAGCACAAAATCACAATAAAAAAAGTAGTGTCTGGAGGCACGGGGAGGATTCAGGCGTTCGAGAATTGGGTGAAAAAATGAGCAATCCGAGAAGTTCAAGTCATTCCCACATTCACGACTATACGAGTGGAGTTTACACCTTCCAAGGAGGTTCAGGTGCAACTTTGTGTGATTTGGGGCATTCTAAATGTAGAGCGAGTATTCCGCAGACAGTTTGGGGACGAAGAATTTATACGAGTTCTCTCACTGATACTTCAGCAGCAACTACAACCAAAACGAGAAATCTTCGCTCGAAAACTCACAAGCACAATTCAACTGGAGTATCCTTCAGCGCAACTTTGGTCAGCGATTTGATGATGGTGATTTTTAGTTGCTACGAAGGGCACGGTTATTGTTCGAGAATCAATGGGAGCGAACAGGATGCAGGAGTTTACGAGGCTTTGACTTCTCCAACTTTGTCGAATCCTTCCGCAGAAACTGACACAAATTCCCCTGTAAATTTGAGGAAAAATAATTCCCACACCCACAGCATTCAGAGCATCGTGAATTACACCAAGAAAGTTCCCACAGAGTTTTATGACCACATTTTAGTCACTTGTCCTGCTGGGCATTCCCTTTGTCAAGGAACAGATGAAGATCATACAGGGCCAGCCTTCTATGCTATCAGTTGGAGTTATGGGAACGCAACAACATCCGGAGGTGAGAACTGATGCCGACAATCGATTACCAGATTATTGAAGCCCAAACAACGCAAATAACTCAAGAAGATGCCTCGGCTGTGTTAGATGGGCTGAAGAAACTCTGTGAAGATTTAAAGTGCGAATTCGTCTTTGCCGGAGGGTTCTCTGAAAGGGATTATTCTTACCATGACATCGACATCAGCATCATAGGTGCGGGTGATGCCAACAATGCCACCTGCGTCTGTCGAGAGGTCGTAAAACGGTTGGTGAATTTTTCCCCAGATTTCAATGTCGATATTTACTGTGAAATCTGCGGTGCTACAATGGCGTGGCACAGAAATGACAAGTGGGTTTATGCTTACAGTCCGAGAACAGCCTATATGCACATTAATTGGAGAGCGAAGCGAGGGGCAAAAGGTGGATTGGGTCTTTTCGAATATTGCGACCTTGAGGCGAAGGTGAACGACATCGACGCTCGGCTCAAGACAATCGAGGCGAAGGTGATGAAACCATGATTCCGATACCCTGCTCGCCTCGCTGTGGCCAGCCAATTTCTCGGAGGATGGCATGAAATGTTAGAACTAATCGCCGAAAGTGGTCAAGCGGCAGTGGAAGTCGAGGCTGGCAAGGTTGATTTAATAATCGACCAAATCTCCCGAAATATCGAAGTCGGGACGGGTACAATCGCGCTCGAAATAGACGCGACAAAGGAGGGATAGAATGGTAAAAATAACAATGAAGAAGGGCGACAGACTGCCAGTGATTGAGGCGACGATAAAGAAGAAGGACGGCACCGCGTTGGATTTGACAAATGCGACGGCGAAGTTCATAATGGTAACAGCGAAGGATCGCACGGGCAAAATCAGCGCAAGCGCGACGATAACCGATGCGACGGGCGGCAAGGTAAAATACGAGTGGGCAGCCAACGACACCAACACGGCGGGCGATTTTCTCGGCGAGTTCGAGATAACATACGCGGATGGGAAGAAGATAGCGGCGCCGAGCGAGGGCTACATCGAAATTCTATTTTATGAGGAACTCGGTTAGGGCGGGCGAAAATGACAGTTTACACGTTGCGGCCGAACGCAGACAGGAGCGTGGGATTCGGGACAATATACCCGACGACGCCCACGACCCACTATGACAAGGTGGACGAGGCGACTTCGGACGAGGATGCGACATATATCGAATCCACCCCAGACTTAGAAGAACGAGACATCTTTGAGATTCCCGATCTCGGCTCTGTGCCCCCGATAGCGGGCATTACACTGTATGTACGTACAAAAACCGCGCACCCCGCAGTGTTCGTTTATCCGCAATTGCAGATCGGTGGAACTTTTTACTTCGGCGACAAAATTTCTATCGATATAGCAGGAGATTATGTAACTTACAGTACAACGTGGGCAAAAAACCCGGCGACGGGCAACGATTGGACTGCGGCGGATATTAACGCGATGGGCATCGGGGCACTGGCATCCCCACTCGATTACGGAGCAAACGCGCGAATCACGCAGATATGGCTCAAAGTTGAGTGTATTGATAAAGAAGTGAACGTCTCGGATTCTGGTGTCGGTACTGAAAATATTAGCATATTAAAACCCCCCACCCCACGCTACACAGTAAAAATTAAGAGGGAATGAGATGACGTGGTGGAATTCGAGTTGGGCAAAGCGATGCCAAGTCATTGTTAAGAACATCGGAAGCGCGCAGACGGACTATCCCATAAAATTTACCATAACAAAATTTTTGGGGATGGCGGCGGATTGCAAGGACATTCGGGTGATAGATGAGGACGATTCGACACAACTTAAACACTGGGTAGAAATTTATGACGCAAATAATGTTTTGATTTGGGTCAAAGTGCCAAGTTTGCCGAGTGGGCACAGAAAATTATATGTCTATTTTGATAATTCGGCGGCCTCTAATGTCGCCGACCCCGCCAACGTTTTCTCATTTTTCGACCACTTCCCCGGCACTTCGCTGGATTTGACGAAATGGGATAAAAGCGCCACGGGAACAATCACCGTCGCAAATTCCGAAGTGACCATAACTGCCGGGGCAATTATTAACGCGTGGATTAAGACAATATCAACTTTTTCTGGAAGTTTGAATATAAGATGGCGACTTCATGCAGGATTGCCCAGCACCGGAGACCAATCGTGTATGTGGGGCTTTTGGGACACTGGCTATACGGCGTTTCGAAATGTTTATGTTTCAGGCGGAAAGAGGCGCGCATGTCAATCGAATGGGACTACTGAAGAATACATCGATGCGCCAGACACGACCAATTACCTCATCGAAATGATAAGGTGGCAAGACGGCGCGAATTCAAAATATTATAGTAAGAGCGACGCGGTTGTTGGTAATGATACTTTAATCGGGACGCTATCCACATACAAGCCGACGTCGCCCTTCAAAGCGCGCATGGAAGTTACGTGGCAGACAATCGTTTGCGATTGGGTGGCGATTTTCAAGGCCGCGGAACCCGAACCGATTGTTTATGTTGCCCCCGATTTTGAGAGTTCCTCGCAGGGCTATTTACTGTTGCCGCCCATCAAGGACGCCTTCTATGTCGAAAGCGGGACGGGATCGAGCGGAACGGGAACAGAACTCGAATTGGGCGAGGGGGCAAATTCGGGGAACGTAAACCGCAATATTGTTTTGGAATATGCGACCAGAGATAATTTACCCGCCGAAGGGATAGAGATCGTTGATGCGTTCGTTAAATTATTCCGAATGACCAGCACTCCGTCAAGCGGTTTAATTACAGAACCAATCGTCATTTACGATGTCATTAAAGATTGGTCTGAAGGCGTGGCTACGGATTGGCGCGGGCCTGACCAAAAATCGTATGGAGCGGTATATCCCTATGGCGAATCACGAGAATTGAGTGGTGATTGGAACATTCCCGTAATCAAACAATCTGGTTATCCCGATTTAGACGTGGTACTTGCGCAATTTTGGGGACTTTGCAGAAATCTCAATATCGTGATTCATGCCTATACAGGGAAGAATTATCTGATTAAATTTGCGTCAAAGGAAAACACGACGTTGGCGAGTCCGATTTTGCACGTAAAATACAACAAATTAGATTCAGATGCAGGAACATGGCGCATCG
>Ga0172366_10003632_pt1 | contig 12154 bp, 14 predicted proteins | sample LakKivSesite69cm_FD_114533 | JGI IMG/M metagenome (GOLD analysis project Ga0172366, IMG submission 114533) | Sediment microbial communities from Lake Kivu, Rwanda - Sediment site 69cm | ecosystem: Environmental > Aquatic > Freshwater > Lake > Sediment | place: Rwanda: Western Province, Lake... | reverse complement strand
TCAAATCATGGCTGAGAGCCATCCAGAGGACATGATCCTCAGACCTCCGGTAGTGACCATCATGGGTCATGTCGACCATGGGAAAACCACTCTTCTCGATGCTATCCGAAAATCTAATCTTGTCGGAAAAGAATTTGGCGGGATCACTCAGCATATTGGTGCCTATCGAGTCTTTCACAATAAACGGCCGATAACCTTCATCGATACCCCCGGCCACGAAGCCTTCACTCGATTGAGGGCTCGAGGCGCAAGTGTAACGGACATCGTTATCTTAGTCGTCGCAGCCGACGACGGCGTGATGCCTCAAACGAAGGAGGCCATAAGCCACGCCAAGCAGGCCGGCGTTCCGATCATCGTCGCTATCAACAAAATCGATAAACCCCAAGCCGACATAGAAAAGGTCAAACATCAATTGCAGAAAGAAGGGCTGACTGTTGAGGAATGGGGAGGAGATACGATCAGCGTTGAAGTCTCTGCAAAAGAAAAAACAAATCTGAATGAACTGCTGGAGATGATTCTTCTCCTGAGCGACGTTATCGAAATCAAGGCTAACCCTAAGGTGAAAGCTCATGGAGTGATTTTAGAAGCACGCTTAGACGCCAAAAAAGGCCCGGTGGCCACTGTTATCATTCAACATGGCATCTTTCATCAAGGAGAGGCCTTTATCTCAGGCCTATGTTACGGAAAAGCGAGGGCGCTCTTTGATGAGAACGGAAAAACGATAATGAAGGCAGAGCCTTCGATGCCTGTTGAAATTCTCGGCTTCTCCGATGTTCCTCAAGCAGGAGACTTTTTCCAGGCTGTTGACAATCTAGAAAAAGCGAAGGGTATTGTCGGCTACCGCCTCTCCCTGATTAAAAAAGAACCCCGCCGGCCAGAGCATCTCACTCTTGATGCTCTCTTCAAGAAAATGGAGGAAGGCACGGTTCAGGAACTTCCGTTGATCATCAAGGCCGATGTGCAGGGCTCTGTTGAGGTTCTGAATGATATCCTTCCCAATCTGGGAAGCGAAAAGATAAGAATAAAAATTGTCCATTCAGCCACAGGGAAAATCACCGAATCCGATGTCCTTCTCTCTTCTGCCTCAAATGCCATTATTCTCGGCTACAATATCAAGCCAGACCAAAAAATCCTGGATTTGTCCAAGGAAGAAAATGTTGAAATCCGAACTTACAATGTTATTTATGAATTGACTCAAGATTTGAAGAAAGCCATCTCCGGAATGTTAGAGCCGGTCAAAAAGGAGACTTACCTCGGCAGGGCTGAAGTCAGAAGAACATTCGATCTATCGAAGGTTGGAAAAGTTGCTGGCTGTTATGTCTCAGATGGAAGAATAACTCGGAACGCAGAAGTCAAGGTTATCAGGAATAATGAGACTGTCCATCAGGGTCGGATCTCTTCCCTCAAACACCTCAAAGACTCTGTCAATGAAGTCCTCAAAGACCATGAATGCGGTATCCGCCTTGAGAAATTCAAGGATTTCCAAGAAGGCGATATTCTCGAGGCTTTTATCATTGAAACAGTGAGACCTGAGTAAAAATTCAATGGTTATCGGGTTCTTATCCCTGGAGATTTACCTCCCTTATTCCCATTCACTAAAAGATAAAAGGCAACGATTATCCAGCTTGATCAATCGTCTAAAGACAAAATACAATGTGGCTTTTGCTGAGTTGGATTATCAGAAAAAGTGGCAGAGGACGACGATCGGCATTGTGACTCTTAATAACCAAAAAAAGGTTGTCGAAAGCCTCTTTCAGAGAATAATGGCCGACGCAGAGCAAAACATCGACGGCCAGATCATCAATCAACAAGTATATTATTTCTGATAAGGGCGAAACGCTGAGTCAAGCATCAACCAGAGTGAAAGACTCTCTTTTCAATCTTGAAGAGGATCATGAGTTAAAATGAAGGCTTTTTTAAGACAGAAGAGAGTTGCCAGTTTGATAAAGGAAGAGCTCAGCCATCTCCTCATTGAGGAAATTCAAGACTTCATCTCAGGCTTGATCACAGTCACCAGAGTGGAAATGACGCCTGATTTGAAAACGGCTCACATCTACCTCACCATTTTCGGCGGCGAAAAAGAACCCACTCTTCGGCTGCTGGAAAGAAAGAAAGGCTACCTGAGAAAAATTATTGCCTCCAAAGTCAAATTAAAGTATAATCCACTGCTTATTTTTTCCCTTGATCCAAGTTCTGACTACGAAGCAAGAATAGATAAGATTTTAAAAATTATAAAGAAAAATGAAAAATGATCCTGTGGATGCAATCTGCAAGAAGATTTTGGAAAACCAGCGCATCGCCATCACTTCCCATCTCAGACCTGATGGCGATTCTGTCTGCACTAGCCTTGCCCTTGCCTTTATGGCAGAGCTTTTAGGAAAAGAAGCTAAGATCATAAACAGGGATCCCACTCCTTTTCCCTTCAACCGTTTTCCTGATGTCGAAAGAATCCAAATAGGGCAAATCGCAGCCAAAAAATTTGATTTCGTCATCCTCCTTGAATGCGCCAATGTCTCTCGCTCCGGACAGGAGAGCCTTGACGAGTACTTCAAGGTCAATATCGACCATCATTTTTCCAACGATTACTATGCCGACATCGACTGGGTCGAACCTAAAGCATCTGCTGTGGGAGAAATGGCTTTCGACTTGGCAGAAAAACTCGAAATCCGTTTCACCCCTCAAATCGCGAACCATCTCTACTGTGCCATTGTCTCTGATACAGGTTCATTCCAGTTTTCCAACACGACAGCCCGAAGCCTTGAGATCTGCTCAAAACTCATCACCAGGGGAGCCAATTCTATTCGAATCTCTGAGCTCTTATTCAATAACAATTCCCCTGAAAAAGTTAAGCTCTTAGGACAGGTGCTCTCCACCCTGCAGATGAACAAGAAAGGCAATATCGCCACCATCACCATGTTCAAAAAACACCTTAATTCTCTTCATCTCAAGGAAACAGATACTGAAGACATTACAACCCTCGCTCGCTCAATCCAGGAGGTGGAAATGGTTCTCTTCTTCAAAGAGATGGAAAAAAATACTTTCCGCGTCAGCCTCAGAGCAAAGGGAGAGGCGGATGCGACTTTTATTGCCGAACAATTCGGTGGAGGCGGTCACTTCCATGCCGCAGGTTTCACCGTTAGCGGCGAATATGATAAAATGGTGAAAGAAATTCCTGAAAAAGTTGAGTGGCTGCTGGAGCAGAATAAGCTCAAAAAAAAGAATAAAGCGGCTGATCTTTCTTAAATGATGGACGGGCTTATCCTCGTCAATAAACCTCAAAATCTCACTTCACACGATATCGTTGCTCGAATCAGAAAGCTCCTAAGAGTCAGGAAGGCAGGTCACTTTGGCACTCTTGACCCTCTGGCTACAGGGCTGATGATGGTGGCCCTGGGCAAGGCCACAAGGCTCTTTCCCTTCTTTTCGAAAGCAGATAAATCATACCGGGGGATAATGAGATTAGGCTTTGCCACTGAAACCTATGACTCGGCTGGAAAATCCACCTCAACCGAAAAAAAAGATCTTCCTCCAGAGAAAAGTGTTCGAAGGGCGATGAAAAAATTTGAGGGGCAAATCGAACAACTGCCTCCGCCCTTCTCAGCCAAAAAGTACAAGGGCAAGCCGCTTTATTCACTGGCCAGAGAGAAAAAAGAATTTGAATTAAGGCCAACTCGAATCTTCGTCCATTTCTTGCACTTAAAGAAGTATAATCCCCCTTTTCTTGAGTTTGAAGCGCGATGCTCTTCAGGAACCTATATTCGCTCTCTGGCCCATGACTTGGGGCAGAGCTTGGGATGTGGAGCTCATCTCTCCCAGCTCACCAGGACGAGAGTAGGAAATTTTCATCTCAAGGATTGCTTTGACCTTGAAGAAATAAAAAGATTGGCCGAAGCGGATGAGTCCGAAAAGTTTCTCATCCCTCTCGAATCTCTTCTCCCCGAATTTCCTAAGGTTATCCTTGATGAGCGGGGTTCGATTCTGGCCAGAAATGGCAACCTCATCTTCCCTGAAAATGTCCTAAAAATCATTCCCGCTTCTCCTCCCCTTTCCCCTGCCCCTTCAGAGCCAGAGATCATTTTCAGAATTTTCAGTCAGGGAGGAAAATATCTTGCCCTGGCAAAAAAAATGCCGGAGAAAAATTGCTTCCACCCCTTCCTGGTTATCGACCCGAAAATAAACAGAACTAGCTGAAAACAAAAAAAATCCATCACTTCAAAAATCAAATTCTTGAATTCTGATACAAGATATTGTATTTTATAAAAGAAATGAGGCTGAACAAGAATCAAATCGAGCATCTGGCCTTTATGGCCATAAAAAATCTAATCAAAGAGAAAAAAATCATCGTTGAAGACAAAAATAAGCTCATCGAAAATCTGGTGAATCTCCTGACTGAAGAGTTCCAAAAAGAAGACAGGCTTGACCAGGAAGTCAGGGAAATACTCAGTAAGCACATGGAAAAAATACGCAACGAAAATATCGAATACCAGACGATGTTCAGAATGATAAAGACAAAATTGGCAAAGGAAAGGAATATCGTCCTTTGAGTTTGAAATTATCAAGAGAAAAAATCAATTTTCTATCCCGCCAGATTCTTAAATCACTTTTTGAAAATGAACAAGTCGAATTCCTTGTTGATTCTAATGAAATCAGGCTATCCATAGTGAAAAGCGTGGAAGAAGAGATGAAACTCTACAATCAAATAGACAAAAGGGCACAAGAAAAAATTCAATCCCAGAAAAAAGCCATTGAAGAAGGAAGCCGGGAATGGGAAATTCTCTACCGCAAGTATTATAATGAGGAAATCTCAAAGCTCGGGAAAATTAGCGAATAATATTTCTCTCAATCAAGGCAAAAAGAATTTCATAGAAATCGCAGAGAGGGTTCGCTACTCTGAAGTCGACCGCATGGGCGTTGCCCACAATAAGAATTATTTTGAATGGTTTGAGATCGGCCGGACGGAATATTGCCGTCAGAAAAAAATCCCCTATAAAAGCATCGAAGAGAAAGGGTATTATTTAGTCGTCGTCGAAGCCTTTTGCCGCTATAAAAAACCCTTAAAATATGACCAAAAGTTCTTTATTCGTGTCTCTTTGGAAGAAGCCACTGCTAAAAAATTTGTTTTTGTCTATGAGTTATTGACAAGAGAAGAAAAAAAGTTGATTGCCTCCGGCTATACTGTCCATATCGTGACCAATTCAGAGGCCAAGGTCTGCTCCCTTCCTCCTGAAATAATGGAGAAAATAAGGTCGTAAAGGAATATCTCCTCCCCTCAATTCACAAATCTGTAGCCCAAGCGATTTAAGTTCGAAGGTGTCCCTTTTTACTGAGATAGTCCTTGAGCGCTTCTTCCCAGGGGGAAAACTCACTCAGCCCAATCCTTTTTGCATTCCTATTCTCTAAGACCGAATAAAGAGGCCTGGAAGCCCGCGCTCCATAGGCTTCTGAATCAAGAGGGATAAGGTCGGCCTTTCTCCCCATCAGCTCAAATATCATTTGTGCAAACTCGAACCAGGTGCACTGACCTTCATTCGTCATATGATAAAGGCCATAATGCTTTGTTTGAATGAGTTCACCAATTCTTGAAGCGAGCTCTGAAGTTGAGGTTGGTGTAACCCACTGGTCATTGACTATTCTTAAAGGTTTTCTTTCTTTCTCTAATGAGATCATCATATCGACAAAATTGTAACCTTTTCCCCAACAGCCTGCCTCTCCATAAAGACCGCAGGTTCTGATAAGAAAAGACCGCTCCAAAATATGCCGTACAAAATATTCTCCGGCAAGCTTTGAGACGGCATAAACATTCAAAGGATTTGGAGGGTCGTCCTCAACATAGGGAGTCCTTTTCCTCCCATCAAAGACATAATCTGTGCTGAAATGGATTAAAGTCAATTTGAGTTCCTGACAAATCAGCGCAAGATCCCTGACGGCTATTGAATTGATTTCGAAAGCTTTCTGGGGATTATCTTCGCATTCATCGACCCGATGGTAGGCAGCCGTATTGATAACCATCTCGAGGTTAAGCTTGGAAAGGACCTTTTTTGTCTTCTGGGGATTGGTGATGTCGAAATCAGGGAAATAAAGAGGAAAGAGCTCTTCTCCTTTGAGTGCCTTCATCAAATCAGAGCCGAGCTGGCCGTCAGCGCCGATAATGGCTATTTTCATTTTTAAAAAATTCCTCGCTTCTCAGCAAAACTATTGATATTCTTTCGGGTGGACTCTAATAAAATGAACTCAATTTCTTTAAGTAAAATATAAAAATGCAGTTACATTGTCAAGGCAAGTCGGGAAAAAGCGAGAACAATAAAAGGCTCGCCCAGATTGACTGTTTCATCACCTTGAATGAAAAAAATAAGGTTTTGATTTTTTCTTTGTGCTTAAGGCATTGATTCTGGTATAATTCACTTTCCATAAAGGAGGAAAAAATTGTACAATGTAAAACAAGAGACTGAAATCCATCTGATCACTCCCAACGAACCTGGGATTCTCGGTCGAGTCCTGGGAACTCTTGCCAATGCTGGCGTCAACCTGAAAGCTCTTCGTGTCCATTCTGAAAAAAAGAAAGGAATTTTCTTGATCATAACCTCGGATAATAAAAAAGCCGAGAAGTGCCTTAAGGAATTAGGATACACTGTTAAGACCAATGAAGTTGTCACTGTTCAAATTGATGACCGAATTGGGGCTGGAGCCGAGGTTGGCGCCCTTCTCGGAAATGCTGTGATCGATATCGACTACTGCTATGGAACCTCTTCTGGGATAGGCAAGGCGCTCTTAGTCTTCAGAACGAATGACAATAAAAAGACAGTTGAAACTCTGGGTTAATCAAGCCGTTTTATTTCAACGTCATGACAGGTCTTTATAAGATTTGATAAATGGCAACTTGGGTCAAAGCAGGAGATTTGAGACTCAAGCCAAAGTTGTCACCTTGAAAACAACTCCTTTGGGATCAGGGCAAGAGAGAGTGACTGTTTCAGAAATCCAATCGTCGTCAGGCAGTTCATCTTCCCTTTGCTTGGCTGCCAAAAAAGGAAAGAGGCTATTGAGAGCAAAAATGCAGACTTTCTTCTTCTCGGGTATCTCAATCGTCCCCTCCCCTCTGATAAAGAAGAAATCCCCAACTTTATGCTTGGCCCCACACCGCTCTTTAACCTCCAGCACCTCCACTCTTAGCTCTTTCATCATTCCTCCTTTCTCCTTTCAATATAAACGGCGACAGAGGAAAAATCAATAAACACGTTGACAAAGCAAAAAAACATAGCGTAAAATTATTTCTTGGCCTATAAAGTAACTTAGGAGGAGAAGATGTCGCTGAAAGCCGAACCGAATGTCGTCCCGCTCTGTGATGTTCTCTTGGTCTTGCTCATTATTTTCATGGTCATCACCCCGGCAATTCAAAAAGGAATTGACGTCAAGCTTCCCGAGACAGTGTCAGATGCCGCTGCGGCCCCGGCAGATGTTATCGTCATGACCGTGCACAAAGATTACCGAGTGGACATCAACCGCTCTTATCTGGATTTCGACCAAGTCAAGAATAGGCTAGAGGAGATTTATGCCCCTCGCCAGGAGAAAATCATATTCATTAGGGCCGAAGCAAAAGTCCCCTTTAGCAAAGTCGTTGAACTTATCGATATTGCCAAAGCAGTGGGGATTGATGTTTTGGGCCTGGTCCCGGAATATTTTGAGGACCAACAACTTCCTTAATTTCCCTTTCTTAGAGAAATTCCTTGAGCAAGAAGCCTTTTTTCTTTTTTATTATACTTTTTATATTATATTCCCTCACCTTTGGACAGAAGGAACTGCTCGGAACCTTAACGACTGAAGAAATTCTGAAGAATTGCCCTGACTGGGAAGAGGAAGTTTTTTCTTATTGGCCAAACCAAGAAATAATCGACAAGCTGAAGTCCTTCAGCCATCAGGTCAAAATAGAGATCTTCCTCAGGACGTGGTGTCCTGACAGCAAAAGAAATGTCAGCGCCTACTTCAAGATTATAGAGATGGCCAATAATCCTCTTCTCCAGACAACTTATATTGGCCTTCCAAAAGCTAAAGAGTCTCGTCAAGAGTATATCAAGGGAAAGAGTATCGACAAGATCCCCACCTTTATCATCTTTGTTGACAACCAGGAAAAGGGAAGAATAATCGAAAATCCTACAAAATCTATTGAAGAAGACCTCTTAGAAATTATCAATCGCTGATATTTTATTCAAAAACTCCCCAGTATTTTTTGAGTTTTCTGCTTATCCTATTGGATTTCACTCCAGAGGTGTTTGTCTAAGAAGAGGAGAAAAGGCCCTTTTATTTTATTGGCCCAATAACCTCACGCGATATGATCAACCGTTGAATTTCGTTCGTCCCCTCGTAAATCTGAAGAAGCTTCGCATCTCTCATCAATTTTTCCATAGGATAATCCCTCATGTAGCCGTATCCCCCAAAAATCTGGAGACACTCAGTCGTGACCTTCATCGCCACGTCCGAACCGAAGGATTTGGCCATGGCTGATTCCTTGCCGCACGGTTGGCCTTCATCGATCAGCCAGGCTGCATGCCAGACAAGATGGCGGGCGGCGTTAATCTCTGAGGCCATCTGGGCGATCTGGAAGGCGGTATGTTCAAAAAGAGCAATTGGCTTCCCAAATTGAACTCTCGTCTTTGCATATTCTACGGCATATTCGAGAGCAGCCCTGGCCACTCCCACGCCGGCTGCGCCCACAGGAGCTCTTGTCTTGTCCAGGGTTTTCATGGCAATGATGAAACCAAGTCCTTCCTTTGCCAAGAGATTCTCCTCCGGGACTTTCAGGTCATCAAAAAAGAGTTCGACTGTATTTGAAGCTCTATGTCCCATTTTATCTTCAACTTTTCCTATGCTTATGCCTGGAGTTTCACGAGGAACGATAAAGGCGCTGATTCCCCGCATTCCCTTTTCCGGATTGGAATTAGCAAAGACAACATAAAAACTGGCAATCCCTCCATTGGAGATAAAACACTTTGACCCGTTGATGATATACTCAGAACCAACTTTCTTGGCGACGGTTTTCAGAGAACCGGCATCCGAACCTGCCTCTCTCTCAGTCAGACAAAAAGATGCAAAAGACATTTTTTTCGTCTGAGGAGTCAAGAATTTTTTCTTCTGCTCATCGCTGCCATAAAGAATGATCGGTGTATAGGCCAAAGCATTGACCATCATCGTCGTATACATTCCTGCGCAGCCTGCAGCCAGCTCTTCGCTGATGATAACCGTATCCAGGTCACTCAATCCTCCTCCCCCGTATTCTTTGGGGATGGTGCAGGTGAGGAACCCGACTTCAAAGGCCTTTTTCATGATGGCTTCGGGAAACTCCTCTCCTTTATCATACTTGGCAGCGTTAGGCTTCATCTCTTTTTGGGCAAATTCTCGAGCCATCTCCTGAAGCGCCTTCTGCTCTTCGGTTAAACTGAAGCTAATCACTCTCTCCTCCTTTTAAATTTTTTTTTGCGGCATGATTAAAATAACATCATATACTGGAAAACATTTGAGATGTCAATTTTCAAATGCTTGTGGCAAACAAAATCTCTTCTCGGGCCATGGCCAAGGCGGGACTTTCAACTCTGAATATGTTCTTGACAATCTTCTGAGGGCTCACTCCTTTTTGCGGAAAATGCTTAAGATATAAAAAAAGCTTTTTCTTCTCTTCATCAACAATTATTCTCTCCAAGAGATCATCCGGATTCCTGGCAAAAAAATCATGCACTAACTCTTCGGCCATTCTGAAAGAATTCGTAGAACAAATTTCTTTTTCTGACGCGACCTTCTCCACAGCTCTTTTTATCTGGGGGCATTCCAGGTCAACGGAGTAGACCAAGCTTTTAATTTCTTCGTTCAAGGCGGGCTTAAAAGATTCCATCCTCTTCAGGGCTGAAAATTTTATTCCTTTGGGGAGAAAATCGTTTATCCGCTCAATAAAATCTTTCTCCGAAAAAAGATAATCGGATTTGAACTCGAGGACTTCGGATTTTCCTTCCATTCCCAAGGGAAGGGCAGGAAGATAAGAAATAATCATTTTCGGATGAAAACCCTCTGAATGAAGGAGGGGGATCGATGCTCTGCGGAATGCCCTTTGAATAATATTGATCAAATCCATATGCGAGACCCACCGGGCTTCCTCTTCCTTTGAGTAGAAAGCCCGGTAGCGTAAAGTCTTCTCTGTTTTTTTGCCAAAAGGAGAATAATCATCAGAAATCTCTATTTTCTCTCTAAATTCTCTCTCGATCAAAGAGGAAAAAGTACATCCTTGACAGAGGGCACATTTGTTCTCAAGGCAGGATAAGCTTGCTTCTTCTTTTAAGGCTTTAGCCAATTCTTCAAGCAAGTGAGTTTTTTTAATACCCGTCTGGACATGATCCCAGGGCAAAACGGCATCTTTCTCCAGAGCTCCAAGATAAAGTTTGTAGTCGATATTTTTCTGTTTAAAAGCCTCTTCCCAGATTCCAAAATTGAAGCAATCGCTCCAGCTGTCAAACCGTGCTCCTCTTTTCCAGGACTCAGACAGGACTTGGCTCAACCGCCGGTCTCCGCGAGAAAAGATTGCTTCCAGGATAGAATTTTTCAGAGGATGCTTTTTGAACTTGACAAAAGGGTATCTTTTCAAACTGGATTTGAGAAATCTGTATTTTTCTCTCAATATTTCCTCATCCTCCATCCTCAGCCATTGAAATGGCGTATGAGGCTTAGGGATAAAAGCAGGGATGCTGAGATTGATCTGAGGAGGGAATTTGAGAGTTTTATATCCGACTCTCACCACCTCTTGAACAAGCCTTGCAATTCCATCCAAATCATCATCTCTTTCTGTGGGAAGTCCAATCATGAAATAAAGCTTGAGCAATTTCCATCCATTCGAAAAGGCATGCTCTGCCGCCTTCAAGACGTCATCATCGTCCATTTTCTTGTTGATGACGAGGCGCAACCTCTCCGTCCCGGCTTCCGGAGCTAAAGTAAAACCAGTCTTTCTGACTTTGATGATATTCTTGGGTATATCTGAAGTCAGGCCTCCAGGACGCAAAGAAGATAAGGAGAGGGAAACTTTTTCTCTTGAAAGTCTTTCCATTAATGCTTCGACAAGCTCGGTGAAATAAGGATAATCACTCAGAGAGAGAGCGGCTAAAGAAGCATTTTCATATCCAGTCGAGCGAACGGCGGCCAGCATCTTTTTTACTACAAAAGATGGGCTTTTCACTCTTGGCGGAAAATAGATGCTCGAAGCCTGGCAAAAACGACATTTATGAACACATCCCCTTGCCACCTCAACCGCCACTCTGTCAAAAATGACTTTAATGTTGGGAACGATGATTTTCTCTGGAAAAGGCGCTTGATGAAAAGGGAAATGAATTCTCTTTTCTATTTTTGCCGGGACTCCTTCTAAAGGCTTCTCAGCCAGAAGAAACGACTTGGGACCCTGGTAGGGAGTGTACAAAGAAGGAACATAAACTCCTTCAATTTTAGACAACTCCCTCAAGATTAAAGATTTATCTCTGACTTCCTTCTTCAAGCTTATGAACTTTTCGACTATCTCCATAAAGGCCTCTTCCCCATCCCCGATCAGAAGCAAATCAAAAATATCAGCCATAGGCTCAGGATTGAAAGCAGCGGGCCCGCCGGCTATGACCAGGGGATAGTCGAGGTCACGTTCAGAAGAAAAGATGGGGATGCGGCTCAGGTCGAGGATAGTCAAAATATTAGAGTAATTGAGCTCATAGAGGAGGGAAAAGCCCAGGATATCAAACTGAAAAAGAGGAATTTTGTTTTCGAGAGAAAACAAGGGAAGATGGAAAGCGCGGAGCTTCTTTTCAAAGTCGATCCAGGGAGCAAAGACCCTCTCAGCCATCAAAAAGGGTTGTTCATTCAGAATAAAATAAAGGATTTTTTGACCGAGATAGCTCATCCCAACCTCATAAAGGTCAGGAAAAACAAGCGCCACTTTGGCTTTGGCCTTGCTCGGGTCTTTTTTTATCTCATTCCATTCGCCGCCCGTATACCGGCCGGGCTTCTCAATATCTTGTAGAAGCTCCTTCCAATCCATCTTTTCCTTCAAAAGAGACTCGAAATCTTTCATTCCTTTATTCATAAAGATTTATTTGATAATTATCTCCTATCAACTCTCAGATATCAACTCATCCCTGATAAG
>Ga0172366_10003631_pt1 | contig 12154 bp, 19 predicted proteins | sample LakKivSesite69cm_FD_114533 | JGI IMG/M metagenome (GOLD analysis project Ga0172366, IMG submission 114533) | Sediment microbial communities from Lake Kivu, Rwanda - Sediment site 69cm | ecosystem: Environmental > Aquatic > Freshwater > Lake > Sediment | place: Rwanda: Western Province, Lake... | reverse complement strand
TGACCCGTACACTACCTAATCCCTTAAGTATCTTATATGTATAACCTTCTTGACCCGTACACTACCTAATCCTTTATAATCTTCTTGACCCGTACACCACAAAAAAATAGACCCCCCACCTCCTCGACGTGTTTACCCGTGTGTACAACAACACCCCCACACCCCTTTTTATTTTGGTACCATACACTTGCATTCCCCTAATTTTTTATATATGTTAGGCGCATGACGAAGCAACCTACAGTGTTAACGCCTATTATTGAGCGCGCGCCTGTCCAGCCCCTTCCGCCACTTTCCGAGCGGGAGCGTATTCACGTTGCTGCCATGACTGCGATTGCCCAGATGCAGCTAGGCGCGGACATAACCATCACGGATGAGGACGAAGTGGCTGCACAGCAGATGATTATGGACGGGCGGATGCCCACCACCTACGAGCGAACGAAGCCGGGCCTGATCATAAAGCTCGAAGCGTTGCTGTCTGAGTACGACTATCAGATCGTGCATGAGGCCGTGCTCTTGCGTACCTACGTGACGAACCGGCTGATTGAAGAGAGTAACGACCCCGATCCGAAGAATCGGCTGCGTGCTTTGGAGATGCTGGGCAAGATCACCGACGTTGGGTTGTTTACCGAGCGTAAAGAAATCACGGTGACGCGCAGGACGGATGCCGAGCTTGAAAAAGAGCTTAAGGAGTCGCTGGTTATTCTGCTTAACCCCGAAGATATTACGGACGTGACGGACTTTGAAGAAGTAGAGTTCACTGAACCCACGCCAGACGACATCGATGACGCGATTGACAGCCTCTAAACTCCCCGTGGTTGACCCGGATGACCTCGATCTGAACAACTTAACGGCGGATCAGATTCGGTATGTGCTGAAAAACGCCCATAAACTGCCGACTTCACGCAAAACCACCCTCGTAGAGAACATAAAGAATCTGACGGAGCGCAGAAATGCGCAAAAACGTCGTGATTCCCTGCTTGATTTCGTCGTTCACGTCGATAAAAACTACAAAATCGGTGCCCATCACCGTCGATTGGCCAAATTGCTGGAAAGTATGGCCCGTGGCGAGAAAGATCGCATCGCTGTGAACATCGCACCGCGCTTTGGTAAGTCCCAGCTCACGTCAATCTACTTCCCTGCGTGGTTTATCGGCAATTACCCCGACAAAAAGATTATGATGGTCTCGCACACTGCCGATTTGGCGGTCGATTTCGGTCGTAAAGTGCGTAACTTGGTCGATTCGGACGAGTATAAGACCGTTTTTCCGGAAGTCAGCCTCGCTGCCGACTCTAAATCGGCGGGCCGGTGGAATACGAACAAAGGTGGGGAATACTACGCCGTTGGCGTCGGTGGTGCACTGGCTGGCCGAGGCGGTGATTTGATTGTGCTGGACGATCCGCACAACGAACAAGACGTTTTGAACGGTAACTACGACGTTTTTGATAAAGCCTACGACTGGTACACCTACGGCCTGCGGACTCGACTGATGCCAGAGGGCCGCGTAGCCTTGGTTATGACTCGATGGGCTACCTCGGACCTGACGGGGCGGGTTGTGCAGGATATGGTGCGTAATCCCGAAGCAGATCAGTGGGAAGTCGTGGAATTCCCGGCGATTCTTAACGTGGGCGAGGAAGACCAACGCTCGCTGTGGCCGGAACAGTGGACGCTGGAGTCCCTCCTGCGCACTAAAGCCTCGATGCCGCCGTTCCAGTGGAACGCTCAGTATATGCAGCACCCGACTGCGGCAGAGGCCAGCATTATCAAGAAAGAGTGGTGGCAGCCGTGGGAACAGGACGACCCACCCTCATGTGACTACATCATCATGTCGCTTGACGCGGCTGCCGAGAAAAACAACCGGGCGGACTTCACGGCGTTGACGACGTGGGGGGTGTTTACTATGGACGGGCCGGACGGGTACCCGCAGAGCCACGTTATTCTGCTCAACGCCCTTAAGGAGCGGTGGGAGTTCCCGACGCTGAAGCAGCGAGCGTACGAAGAGTACGAAGAATGGCAACCGGACTGGTTCGTGGTGGAGAAGAAATCGGCGGGTACGGCGTTGTACCAAGAGATGCGAGCGGCGGGTATCCCCGTGCAAGAGTTCACGCCTCACCGGGGGTCGGGTGATAAAACCGCGCGGCTTAACTCGGTTGCCGACATATTCGCCTCTGGCTTAGTGTGGTATCCTGCGGGCAGACGATGGGCTGAGGAAGTTGTAGACGAAGTGTGTGGTTTCCCTGCGATGCCGAACGACGATTTGGTCGATAGCACTGTCTACGCATTGATGCGGTTCCGCACTGGCGGGTTTATCCGTTTGCCCGGAGACCGTTGGAACAATGACGACTTTATGCCGCGCCGCGCGGCCTACTACTGAGGACTGACAAATGATTGACAAAGGTCTCTACCAAGCCCCTATGGGCCTAGACGAAGCGGCGCTGATGGATGAACCCGCTATTGAAATCGAGATTGAAAACCCGGATTCGGTGAGCATTGGCATCGACGGGTTCGAGATTGAGATCGAGCCGCGTGAGCCTACGGTAGAAGATTTTACGGCTAACTTGGCTGAGTTTCTTGATGACTCGGTGCTGAGCGGGATTTCTCAGGAGTTGCAGGATTTCTATGAGACTGACCTGAGTTCGCGCAAGGACTGGGAAGATACCTACCAGAACGGTCTCGACTTGCTGGGTCTGAAGATTGAAGACCGGACGGAGCCGTGGGACGGAGCATGTGGGGTAACCCACCCGATCCTTGCTGAAGCAGTTGTGCGGTTCCAGTCTGAGACCATCGTGGAGACGTTCCCGGCGTCTGGCCCGGTCAAGGCCAAGATCATCGGTAAAGTGACTAAAGACAAAGAGCGGGCGGCTGACCGCGTACGTGACGACATGAACTATTACCTGACGGAGAAGATGAATGACTACCGTCCGGAGCATGAGCGCCTGCTGTGGAACCTGCCGATTGCGGGTTGTGCGCTGAAGAAAGTCTATTACGACCCCTCGTTACAGCGTCCGGTTGCGTTGTTTATCCCGGCTGAAGACTTCATAGTGTCTTACGGTTCGACCGATCTGTTCTCTGCTGCACGGTACGCGCACCGGATGAAAAAGACCAAGAACGAGGTGCGTAAACTTCAGGTGGCCGGGTTCTACCGCGATGTTGATCTGGGTGAGCCGACGCAAGATGTCAGTGACATCCGCAAGCGTAAGGACGAGTATTCGGGCATGGACGCGGCCAAAGACGACCGCTACACCATCCTTGAGTATCACGTCGATCTGGATATTGACGGGTTTGAAGACACGGACAAAGACGGTGAGCAGACCGGTATCGCAGTGCCGTATGTCGTCCACATGGACAAGGGCACCAGTAAGATTTTGGCGATCTACCGTAACTGGCGTGAAGAAGACCCGGATAAGGTCAAGCGCGTGCACTTCAGCAAGTACAGCTACATCCCCGGCTTTGGCTTCTATGACTTCGGTCTGATCCACCTCGTTGGTGGGTTCGCCAAGGGCGCGACCTCGTTGCTGCGTCAGTTGGTCGATGCCGGTACGCTCAGTAACCTGCCCGGCGGTCTGAAGTCTCGTGGGCTTCGTATCAAGGGGGATGACACCCCGATCAGCCCGGGTGAGTACCGTGATGTGGATGTGCCGAGCGGCTCCATCCGGGACAACATCATGCCGTTGCCGTATAAAGAGCCGTCGATGGTGCTGTACCAACTGCTTGAGAACATCGTAGCGGAGGGTCGTCGGTTCGCCGCTGTGGCGGACGTTAACGTAGCGGATATGCAGCCTAACGCGCCGGTCGGGTCTACGCTGGCCGTGCTGGAGCGTACGCTTAAAACGATGTCGGCGATTCAGGCTCGCGTCCACGCGGCGATGAAGCAGGAGTTCAAAATCATCAAGGAGCTGGTGCGTGAGCATGCGCCGGCGGAGTATTCGTACGATGCTGACGCCCCCGAAGGGGCTAAAGCCAAGCAGGTGGACTACGACATCGTTGAGATTATCCCGGTGTCTGACCCCAACGCGTCCACGATGTCTCAGCGTATTGCGCAGTACCAAGCGGTGCTCCAGCTATCTCAAGCGGCTCCGCAGCTCTACGACCTGCCGTTACTCCATCGTCAGATGGTTGAAGCGTTGGGTGTTCGTAACGCAGACAAGCTGGTGCCCAGTAAAGACGACATGAGGCCGCAAGACCCGGTTACTGAGAACATGGGCATGCTCAAGGGCGAGCCGGTTAAAGCGTTCGCGTACCAAGACCATGAGGCGCACATCGCCACGCACATGTCGCTGATGAATGACCCGATGGTTCAGCAGATGATGTCGAAAGACCCGCAGGCGCAGGCTAAAGCCGCCGCAGGGATGGCGCACCTCGCTGAGCACATGGCGTTCGCATACCGTAACAAGATCGAGCAGCAGTTGGGTGTACCGCTCCCGCCGCTGGAAGACCCGCTGCCGGAGGACATCGAGGTTGATCTGTCGCGTCTGATCGCCCAAGCCGCCGAGAAGGTGTTGCAGAACAGTCAGGCTATGGCGCAGCAGCAACAGGCGCAGCAGCAAGCGCAAGACCCGGTGCTCCAGATTCAGATGCAGGAGCTTCAGCTTAAAGCGCAGGAGCAGCAGCGCAAACAGCAGAAAGATCAGATGGATTTTGCCATCGAGCAGGAACGCCTCAAACTCGACCGTGAACGGACGCAGTCAACTGAACGTACACAGGGTGCGCAGATCGGGGCTAAGCTGGCGGCGGAGAACGTCAAAACGTCCGCCAAAGAGAAAATCGAGGGGCTGAAGGCTGGCATCCAGATGACTCAACAATCGCTGGCGCAGGCCAGTCAATCGACTCCCACCAAGGGGTAACGCATGCTTCACTCATTCGTAGATCACCTACGCAAACGGATCAAAGAAGAAGAGGCTCGTGTCGCTGATGTTCTGGTGACTAACGGTGCCGCTTCCTTTGAGGAGTACCGTCATCTGACGGGCATTGTTCACGGGCTGGCTTATGTAGAACGTGAAATCAACGACCTTATGGACGCGCTTAACAAGGAGTAATCATGTCTACAGTCGAAAAGACTGCAACCGACGCTGAAATTGAAGCCGGTTTGCCCCGCCCTTGCGGGTATAAAATTCTCATCGCTCTGCCTAAAGCAGAGGACACGTATGAGAGTGGCATCGTTAAAGCCGATGTCGTCCGCAAACAAGAAGAGATCGCCACCGTAATCGGTCTGGTGTTGGAGCTGGGTTCTGAAGCCTATAAGGACAAGGACAAGTTCTCCGCAGGTCCGTGGTGTAAAGAAGGTGATTACGTCATTATCCGCGCGTATTCGGGCACCCGGTTCAAGCTGTACGGGACTGAGTATCGTCTGATCAATGACGACACTATCGAGGGGGTTGTGACTGATCCCCGTGGCTATTCTCGCGTGTGAGGTGAATCATGGCTATCGAATCATTTGAAAGTGAACTGGATTTGTCGGACGACGCCCCAGCAGAAAAAGAAGTACCTGTTGCGCAGGATGTCGTGGAAGTCGAAGTTGTAGACGATACTCCGGATGAGGACAGAGGTCGTAAGCCCTTGCCGGATGAAGTGAAGAAAGACCTTGAGGAAGACTCGGATGTCGAGGAATACTCTGTCAAGGTAAAGCAGCGCATCGACCAGATGCGTAAGGCGTGGCACGATGAGCGCCGGGCTAAAGAGTCGGCGTTGCGTGAGCGGGAAGAAGCAGTTCGTATTGCGCAGATGGCTTACAACGAGCGTCAAGCGTACTTGCAGCGGCTTCAGCAGGGTGAAGCGTGGGCCGTGGATCAGGCTAAACAGCGTGCGTCGTTGCAGTTGGATCAAGCCAAGCGCAATTACCGCGAAGCCTATGAAGCGGGTGATTCTGAGAAGATGGTTGAAGCTCAGCATGCGTTGAATCTTTTGACGCTTGAGTACGACAAGATCGCGAGCTATACGCCTCAATACTTAAATAATACTTTACAACCGCAACAGAACCAAGTATATAGTCAGCAACAAGCCGAACCGGCTTATACGCCACCCGAACCGGACTCCCGCGCTTTGGAGTGGGGTGAGCGTAATAAGTGGTTTGGACAAGATGATGAGATGACCAGCTTTGCGCTGGGGGTACATCAAAAGTTGGTGAAGGGTGGCGTCAGCCCCAACACTGACGATTACTACGAGCGCATCGACGCTCGCATGCGAGATGTATTCCCCGACAAACTCGGGGTTAAGCGGCGGCAATCCTCTACTGTTGTCGCGCCGGTAGGACGATCTCCTAAAGGTAAAAAAGTAGTGCTTACTCAAACGCAGGTCGCTCTCGCTAAGCGACTGGGGATCACCCCGGAAGCGTATGCCCGTGAACTTGTTAAACAACAGGAGATGTAAAATGGCTCGTGAGATTCGTGACTTGCAAACCCGCGAAGCAACTTCGCGCAAGAAGCTGTGGCAACCGGCTGATTTGTTGCCCGCGCCAAACCCCCAAGAGGGGTATGAGTTCCGCTGGATTCGGAAATCCATGATGGGTCAATCCGATCCGACGAACATGTCGCGTAGCTTCCGCGAAGGCTGGGAACCCTGCCGACTCGAAGATCATCCGGAACTGGCTTTGTCTGTTGACAAGGACGCCAAGAACTCCGGACAGGTTGAAGTGGGTGGCCTTATCCTCTGTAAAATGCCGACTGAAATGGTATTGGCTCGTAACGCTTACTACCAACAGCACACGCAAGCACAGATGGATTCTGTAGACTCAGCCCTGATGCGTGAAAATGACCCGCGTATGCCCCTGTTCAAAGAGGCAAAATCAACGGTCTCGTTTGGTCGTGGCTCTTGAGTGAGTCAACTTTTTTAATTTAGGAGATTGATATGGCAACTTCTGCTGCTCCCTACGGGCTGAAACCCGTTAAGCGCGTTGATGGTATGCCCTACGCTGGCGCGACGGACTCGTTCCTGATTAACCCGGCTGGGTACAACACCAACATTTTCAATGGTTCGGTTGTGGCGTTGAATGACGCTGGTTACCTTATTCTGTCCACCGCTACCGGTGCAGATGTGGGTTCCAATAACCTCGGTGGCAACACCGTTGGTGCTCTCGGCGTGTTCGTCGGCTGTGAGTTTGTCAACGCCCAAGGTCAAGTGATCTATAGCCAATACTACCCGGCGAACACCACCGGCGTCGTCAAGGCTTACGTCGTCACTGACCCGATGGTTGTTTTCCAAGGCCAGCTTGATGGTTCCGGCGCTCAGACCGTTCTGGGTACCAACACCTTCTTCGCTGCCGTGCAAAGCACCAGCACCGGCTCGACCACTACCGGCAATTCGACTTCGGCTCTGGACGCTACCGTTCAAACCGCTGCCGCTGCGTTCCGTATCGTTGGCTTTGCTAGCACCCCGGGTGACGCTTACACTGACGTGTTCGTCAAGTTCAACCCGTCGGCGCACTCGTATCTGAACAACGTCGGCCTGTAAGGAGATAAATCATGGCTATTTCTCGTGCACAACTACTGAAGGAACTCCTGCCCGGCCTTAATGCGCTGTTTGGTATGGAGTACAAGCGTTACGGCGAAGAGCATAAGGAAATCTTCGAGACCGAAACCTCGGATCGTTCGTTTGAAGAAGAAACCAAGCTGTCTGGTTTTGGTGCTGCGCCGGTCAAGGCTGAAGGTGCGTCTATCGCTTACGATAACGCGCAAGAGGCTTTCACCGCCCGCTACACCCACGAAACCATTGCTCTGGGCTTCTCGATCACCGAGGAAGCGGTTGAAGATAACCTGTACGACAGTCTCTCCAGCCGTTACACCAAGTCTCTGGCCCGTGCTATGGCTTACACCAAGCAAGTCAAGGCTGCTGCCGTGCTGAACAACGCGTTCACCGGTGGCTCCACCTACGGCGATGGTAAAGTGCTCTGCGCTACTGACCATCCGCTGGTTTCTGGTGGTGTCAACAGCAACCGTCCGGCCGTCGGTGCTGATCTGAACGAGACCTCGCTTGAGGCCGCTGTTATTCAGATCGCTGGCTGGACTGATGAGCGTGGTCTGCTGATCGCTGCCAAACCGCGTAAGCTGATTGTTCCGCCGAGCCTGATGTTCGTTGCTACCCGCATCCTCGAAACTGAGCTGCGCCCGGCCACCGCCGACAACGACCTCAACGCGCTGCGTACCAACGGTTCCATCCCGGAAGGCTACACTGTCAACCACTGGCTGACTGACAGCAACGCTTGGTTCATCAAAACTGACGTCCCGAATGGTCTGAAGCACTTCGTCCGCACCCCGCTTAGCACTGGTATGGATGGCGACTTCGACACCGGTAACGTGCGTTACAAGAGCCGTGAGCGTTACAGCTTTGGCGTAAGTGACGCACTGGGCGTGTTCGGAAGCCCCGGCGCGTCCTAAGTAGTTAATTTAGCTACACAAAAACCCCGCTTCGGCGGGGTTTTTTATTGCGCCACGAAGCGACCTCGGTTGGGTGTGGGTGCGAAAATAACAGTTGTACGACGCCTCAGAATGATGTATAAAGCATTTAGTCCGGGAACCATTTTATAGCCCAGCAGACCGACCCGGCGGACAATGCACAGACTGGTGGGCGACTCGTGCATGAGGAGCTTTCAATGGCTACCACGACTTTTTCCGGTCCGGTTGTATCTACTAATGGTTTTTCTGGCGACGTAACGGGTGGTGTTACCGGCAACGTCGTTGGTTCTATCAAACTCCCGACTTACACTGTAGCGGGTGCCCCTGCGGCTACCGGCCTTGCTGGCACGCTTATCTACGTCTCTAACGGCGCAGGCGGCAGCCCGATCATTGCTTTCTCTGACGGCACCAACTGGAAACGTAGCGATACGGGCGCGACGATCTCCGCTTAATTAGGAGGCTGCCATGACGTTCAAATTCGTTCCTGCGAGCGAAGAAGAGATCGCTCAGCGTGTGGGGGCCGAGTCCCCCACCCAAGAAACCGTGCGAGTCCGTGCTCGTGGCAAGAAAGGTCAGTTCCTACAAGACGACCCCGATACGCCCGAGAACGAAGCATGGGTTGAAAAACCCGTAAAGGAGTAACTCATGGGCATGCAATACGACGTCAAATCGGGATTTAAGACCGCCGATGGAGCTGTAGCAGCGTACCGAACGCGCATCAAAGGCGTGTTTTACGCAGTAACCACTGCGGGTGGCGACATTATTTTTTACGACAACGCCGGTGCCGCTACGGGCACTGCGGTACTCACACTCCCGTGTGACGTCGCGGGTCAGCACAACGTGTACATTCCCGGCGAAGGTATCCTGTGCGAGAACGGCATCTACGTCGATGTTAACGGCGCGTCGGGCGTCACTGTATTCTACGGATGAAGGATGCAGCAGGAGATTGATAATCGTAGGCAGGATGAAGAAAATCAGAAAGCCTACGAAGATTACATCAAGAACAAACGCCTTGGTAGATGGTCCGAAGGAGAAAAAGTCATGAAACACGAAGATGCCAAATCAGATAAGCCGATGGTTAAAAACGCCGTGCACAAACACGAAAAGTCTATGCACCCCGGCGAGCCCCTGACCAAACTTGCCAAAGGCGGTAAAGTCTGCGGCAGTAGCAAGATGGCTGCGGGTGGTCAAGTCTGCCGTGGCGGTGGCGCTGCGACTCGCGGGATCAAGTTCCAAGGGGTTAAATGATGGCCCGCAAACGCGCTGCACCGCTCCCCAGACGTGACCTGTCGCCGATGAACGAGAAAGCAGTACGGGATACCGACAGTCTTAAGCCGTTCCGAGCTGACAAACCCCTGCGATATAAAGGCGGTGGGTGTGTTAAAAAGGGCATCAAAAAGTGTAAGGTGTGCTGATGTCTACCAAACCGGTTAAAAAATCTACGATGGCGTGCAACAAGCCGCAACGCACGCCGGGCCACCCCAAGAAGTCACATGTGGTCAAAGCCTGTGCGAATGGGAAAGAAAAGGTTATCCGGTTTGGTGAGCAAGGAGCTGAGACTGCCGGTAAGCCCAAAGCAGGTGAATCAGAGCGTATGACCAAGAAACGCGCATCGTTTAAGGCTAGGCACGCAAAGAATATCGCCAAAGGTAAAATGAGTGCCGCTTTTTGGGCGGACCGCGAAAAATGGTGACCTATGGAAATGATGCTCTGGAACGCAGGTCTCTCAATCGTTGTGGCCATTATGGGCGCACTGGTTAAAGGCAAGTTTGACGAACTGAACCGGTTGGGCATCTTGCTCAACAAAACTCGTGAGGAGGTCGCTCGTGATCACATCACTCGCGCAGAAGTTAGGGCGGATTTGGACAAAATCCGTGAGCATTTTGACAACGGCTTTCGCCGCCTTGAAGCGAAAATTGACAAGCTAGCGGAAAAGTAAGATGACGACATCTGGGACGACCGCGTTTAATTTGGATTTCGCCGAGATTGCGGAAGAAGCCTTTGAGCGTTGCGGCGCTGAGCTTCGTTCGGGTTATGACCTCCGCACTGCGCGGCGTAGCCTGAACCTGCTTTTGCTGGAGTGGGCGAATCGCGGGTTGAACATGTGGACGGTGGAGCAAGGTGTCGAAGTTTTGACGCCGGGCACGGCCACTTACGAAATGCCTGCCGATACGGTTGATCTCATTGAGCACGTCATCCGCACGGGTACTGGAAATACACAGGCGGATTTGTCTATCAGCCGTATCAGTGTCTCGACCTACGCGACGATCCCGACTAAAACCGCGCAAGGGCGTCCTATTCAGCTTTATATTGATCGAGCGCGGACGAACCCCTCGGTAACGGTCTGGCCGGTGCCAGATAGCTCTCAGCAGTACACGTTGGTGTACTGGCGGCTGCGTCGGATGGAGGACGCTGGGACGGGCGTTACCACACAGGATATACCGTTCAGGTTTTTGCCGGTGCTGGTGTCAGGGTTAGCGTATTATCTGTCGCTGAAGTTGCCGGAAGGGATGCCGCGCACGCAGTTGTTGAAAGCTGAGTACGAAGAGCAGTGGCTACAGGCATCGACGGAAGACCGTGAGAAAGCACCGGTCAGGTTCGTGCCGAGGATGTTTCGGTAATGGGTAATCGGTTCGCGCAAGGGAAGAAGGCATTTGGATTCTGCGATGTGTGCGGACAGCGGTACGATTTGAAACGGCTGAAGCCGCTGACGATCAAGACTAAAGTCACGAACATCCTCGCGTGTCCTGAGTGCTGGAACCCTGATCATCCGCAGTTGAAGTTGGGTATGTATCCGGTGGACGACCCGCAGGCGCTGCGTAACCCGCGCCCAGATGTAGGGGTAGTGGCTAGTAGAGATACGCAGTGGGGGTGGAACCCCGTAGGTGGGTCGAGAGCGTATGATGACGACTTGACCCCAAACGCGTTGGTTATTGACGGATACGTTGGGAATGTTACGGTGGTGACGACATGACATATATCGAGCTGCGGCAAGCGATCATCGACTACATCGAAGCGGGCGACCCGTCGTTCCTTGACAACATCCCGAACTTCGTTAAGTCCGTCGAGCAGAAAGTCTATAACATCGTTCAATTGCCGGCGTTGCGTAAAAACGTAACCGGCTCATTGTCGTCAGGGAACAAATACCTGTCGCTCCCATCGGATTGGCTGTCTACCTATTCCTTGGCTATTGTCAAGGCCGATGGCGCGTACGAGTATCTGCTGAATAAAGACGTGAACTTCATCCGTGAAGCCTTCCCATACCCGGCGGTTTCCGGCACACCGACGCACTACGCAATTTTCGACGACAATACGCTGATTCTCGGGCCTACACCCAACGCCGATTTAACTGCTGAGCTGCACTATTTTTACTACCCACAGTCTATTGTGGACGCGGGTACGTCGTGGCTTGGCGATAATTTTGATACTGTGCTCTTGTACGGGTCGCTGGTTGAAGCTAATATGTTCATTAAGGGTGAGGCGGACACTACGGCACTCTATCAAAAACAGTTTGACGAGTCTCTCGGAAAACTGAAAGTCCTCGGCGACGGGAAAAATCGTCAGGACGCGTATCGCAGCGGTCAAGTTCGTATCAAAGTGATGTAAGGGAGTACTAAGTGTTTGACGCAAAGGGTGAGACATCTCTCAATTTTACTGTGCTGACTACAGACAACCGGGGATTTACGCCGGAAGAGCTGGCAGAGCGCGCGTTAGACAAGATTATGTACGTTAGTGAAACGGCGGACCCTATGGTCAAAGCGCAAGCTATG
>Ga0172366_10003626_pt1 | contig 12162 bp, 13 predicted proteins | sample LakKivSesite69cm_FD_114533 | JGI IMG/M metagenome (GOLD analysis project Ga0172366, IMG submission 114533) | Sediment microbial communities from Lake Kivu, Rwanda - Sediment site 69cm | ecosystem: Environmental > Aquatic > Freshwater > Lake > Sediment | place: Rwanda: Western Province, Lake... | reverse complement strand
GAACTTCTCCCTCATTATCCTTTGAAGCTCTGGGTCCTCTGTCATTGAGATGGGTCGAGCGCTGGCCCCATAAAACCCTTTATCTCCTTTGCTCGCCCGTATCGGAGACGGACAACGCCGGGATGGCAGAATGGACAATGCGCAGGCCTTGAGCGCCCTGGGAAAGCCTGTGACCCCTCGAGGGTCGTGGGGGTTCGAGTCCTCCTCCCGGCGCCTTCACTCTGCCGACTCATTCTCGAGGTACCGGTGTCGGGGCATGCGTTGTGTAGTCTGGCCAGTACTGAGCTGACCTTGAAGCCGCCCTGCTCTCAGGACAAGAGCAATAAAGTAGGCCAAGCCACATCGTGGCGTCAATTGGCCGAATTCGAAATCCTGGAACACGTCTCGGACGTCTACGTCAGGGCGCGCGGGAAGGACCTGATGGACGCGCTCGTGGGCCTCGCCATGGGTCATGTGTCGGTGCTGATCAGGAATCCTGAATCGGTTGAGCTGAGAAAGGAGGCGGAGATCGACATCGAGGCGAAGGACATTGAGGAGGCGGTCTACTTGTGGCTTGGAGAGCTGATCTACTTGTTCGACACAAGGGGTTTCCTGTTGGGGGAGTTCAGTGGGGAGGTAGTTCAGGGATGCTGCAAGGTCAGGGTGAGGGGTATTGCGAAGGGCGATGCGTATGACCCATCGCGCCACATCCCAGGGACGCACGTGAAGGCTGTGACCTACCATGACCTGAAAGTTGAGGCCCTTGAGGGCAGCACTATCTTGACCGTCCTTCTGGATATCTGATCGAACCCTCATTGAGTATATGGCTTTGCCGCGATCTGGATATCAGAAGCCTTGACCGTCTTCCTGCCCGCGTGAGCGGCCAGCTCAACGGCCTGTCGTGATATCTTCAGGCCGATGCCGTCCAACGTCCTGGACAGCTCGGTGGCGGCATCCTCGCCAACCCTTTCCGCGCCTGACCTCCTTAGGAGCCTGTGCATGGCGGAAAACGGGAATTCTTCGGACATTCAACCACCTCTGCTTTTTGTGCGGTTGTTGGCCCCCCGTTCTCGATATATTATCCTTTTGGGCGCTAATGCGCCTTTCTCATCCTTAAATAGACGGTGACGGTTTTGGTCCAAATGTTCAACGGGCCCATCGCCAAAATCTCCGACTGCATCTGGGAGATCCCGGAGAGCTACAAGAGGGGCATGAGGGTGAAGGCCAGGGTCTACGCCGACGGAGAGCTCCTTCAGAAGATGAAGACGGATAAGACGCTAGAGCAGGCGTCGAACGTGGGCTTCCTGCCGGGCATCCAGAAGTACAGCGTGACGCTGCCAGACGGGCATGAGGGGTACGGCTTTCCCATAGGCGGCGTGGCAGCGACCAGCCTTGAGGACGGAGTGGTCAGTCCGGGAGGAGTGGGGTTTGACATCAACTGTGGGGTGAGGCTGCTCACGACGAACATGGAGGAGAAGGATGTCAGGCCGAAGTTGCCTGAGCTGCTCAGGATGCTGTTCGGCAAGATACCGTCTGGCCTGGGGTCCAAGGGGGAGGTCCGCCTGACGGGCGACGAGCTGAGCAGGGCCGTTGTGGAGGGAGTGGGATGGGCTATCAAGCGCGGCTATGGTTGGCCGGAGGACAGCGAGTTCATAGAGGAGAACGGAGCTATGAAGGGAGCGGACCCGTCAAAGGTCAGCGAGCGCGCGAAGAGCAGGGGAAGGCCGCAGCTTGGTTCGCTTGGGAGTGGAAACCACTTCCTCGAGGTCGACCTAGTTGACAGGACATATGATGAGGCCGCGGCCAAGGCATTCGGGATCACTCATCCGGGTCAGGTCGTCGTGCTGATCCATACCGGGAGCAGGGGGTACGGCCACCAAGTCTGCAGCGACTACTTGATGACGATGGAGAGGGCTTCTCATGGGTACGGGATTCGCCTCCCTGACAGGGAGCTGGCTGCGGTTCCCAACTCGAGCAAAGAAGCGCAGGACTACATGGCGGCAATGGCGACAGCTGTGAACTACGCGTTCCTGAACAGGCAGATGATATCCCATTGGACGAGGGAGTCGTTCGGCTCGATATTCAAGGCGGACCCGGACAAGCTCGGCCTCCGCGTGACCTACGATGTCGCGCACAACATAGCCAAGATCGAGGAGCACGTTGTCAACGGCAAGAGGGCAAAGGTGGTGGTGCACAGGAAGGGAGCGACAAGGTCGTTCCCGCCCGGAAACGAGATGATTCCGGTCAAGTATAGGGAGGTCGGTCAGCCAGTCCTGATACCTGGGTCGATGGGGACTGCAAGCTGGGTGCTGAAGGGTAACGAGCGTGCGATGGAGCTCAGCTTCGGGTCGACCGCGCATGGAGCTGGGAGATACATGAGCAGGGCGGAGGCGCTTAGGAGGCATAGGGGAGGCGAAATCAAGCGGAACCTCGAGGACAGGGGGATACTGCTGGTCGCAGCCGACATCAGAGTCGTGGCTGAGGAGGCACCCGACGCGTACAAGTCCGTGGACGCAGTGGTAGACGTCTCCGACAGGCTCGGGTTGGCGAACAAGGTTGCCAGGCTGAGGCCCATCGGGGTCGTGAAGGGCTAGGCCGACGGCGGAGGCGGCGGAGAGATCTCCTCTCCACGCTGGCGGCCTGAGACCAGCGCTGCCCCAAGTAGCAACAGGAAAACCAGAAGGGACGTGTCGAAGTGAGCCAAGAGGTCGTTCGCCTCGCTGGCCAAAATGAGTGCAGCGGTGGCATCTTGGGAGAGGGCTGCCTCCATCGCGGAGTTGAGCGGCCCCTCCAGTAGGGGGTAGAGGAAGTAGGTCGCCATCAACCCTATGCTTGTAGGGTAGTCCGAGAGGTTCTGGCCGCCTATCAGCATTGGCCTAACACGAAGGCCGAGGGAGGTCAACATGACGAAGGCCTTGCGCGAGAAGTTCGCGGTGGCGTACATGATCCACGCCAGCTGGTCGTTCTCGGTGATCTTCTGGGACGTACGCCTGATGTTCGTGAACAGGTCAATGAAGAAGGCCTGCCCCGTCAGTATCTCGTCGTTGGGAGACGACATGTTCTGGGCGATTGTGGCAACTATGTGGAAGGCGGAGGCGTAGTGCTGGTACGGCGAGTAGCCTGTCACAGGTTGGCTGATGCTCCAAGCCAGCGCAAAGGCCCGTTGCCCTGCTGGAAGGGCCAAGGCCTCCTGAAGGAGGTCGTCGTCGAGGTCAGCCCCGCCAAGGCCGCTGAACTCTGAGACCTTTATGCCAACGTAGTTCGCCATGCCCTCGTGGAACCATAGCACGTCCGGTGAGATCCCCGAGGTCGCGAGATAGTGGTGAACGAGCTCGTGGGCAGCTATCGCCTCCATGTACCCCTTCTCAGTCCTGCTGTAGAATATGTTCAGGTAGATCGTCCCGAGCCTGTAGGCGGAGGCTATTGGCACAAAGCCACCCGTGGAAAGCTCCGAAAGGGTTCCGGGGACGAAGAACTCCACGTTGACCGAGGTCAGGGTCGCGTTGAATATCTCGTCGAGGATCTCCGTCACGTTCTCGTAGAAGCCTAAGAGCCTCCTGCCCATCTCCTCGTACCTACTGGGAACTCTGAAGCGGAACCGAGAGGAATTCAGAAGCACCGTCCTGAGCGGGCCGGACACCTTGAACGCGACCCCGACCCGATAGTGACTTTCAAGGGCGAAGATCAGCGTCCTGTTCGATTGGAGGACGGGAATGGGGTCGTATTCCGATATGGACTTCGTCGTCTCGGGAAGCGTCAGGTTGAACAGGATCCGGACACCCGGTGAACACGCGATCGCTGGGGAGTAGTACAGGGCATCGGGCTCAGCGATGAGAGTCGCGTAGCTGACGTTCCAGTCTATGCTGAATTCGAGAGGGCCCCTGTACTCAGTGGTCAGGTTCGAGTAGAAGACGTAACTGCCGCCGCCGGGTGTGCTCGCTGGGCCGATATCCTGCCTCAAGACTTCCCCGGAGGTCACAGTGATTCTGTAGTCGCTCTGGTTCCGGGGGACCAAAGTCCAGAAGGCCGAGAGGCCGGTATTACTCGTGTCGCGGAAGCCCACGGACACGGTGGCGTAGCCGTCCTCTAGAAGAACGCATCTGTATGTGAGTTCGGGCTGGATGACGGCTTGAGGCTGGGCTGCGGAGAACGGGACTAGATGAAGGGCCAGAACCAGAAGAAGTAGTTGGCGCGTCGACATCGGGCGTTGGTGGGGCTGCTGCCTTTTTAGGGTTGCTCAGGCCTTTGATGCCAAGGCAGCCTTCAGGTCAGCTTCGCTCGTGATCTCCTTTCCTATGAGCACTGAATGGGCTGGGACTTCAATGCTTGGCCATATCTTTGAGGATATGATGCGACACCCCTCCCCGACCGTCACGTTGTCGCCCAAGACTGACAGCGAGGTTATCTCGGTCGGGTGGGCCTTCGACGACTTCACGTATGCGTGCCTTGAGACGATGCTGTCCTGGATGACTGCTCCGTCGCCTATGAAGCATCTGTCCAACACGGCTGAGCGCTCGAGGTAGATGCTGTCGCCCAGTATGCAGAAGTTGTCCACGTTGCAGTCCGCTAGAGTCGTCCCCGCACCGATCGACGAGTGCCTGCCTATCAGGGCGGCGCCCTCCACCCGGATGAGCCCCTTGCTCATCGAGCCCACTATGCTCTCCCGCCGCCTCATGGACTCGGGGCTGGTGCCCTGGATGTGGATCCTCCTGTCCTGGTCTATCCTGCCGCCAAGATCGGATATCGTCCTGAGTCCCCCATGCAGTATGCCCGTCATCGCGTCCAAGTACCTCTCAGGCGTCCCTATGTCGTACCAAGTGCCCTTCATGGTGTAGCCATAGACAGGGTATCCGTTGTCGACCAAGAACGGAATCATGTCCATTCCGAAATCCAAGCGACCTCTCTTTCCGATGATCTGCCTCACGCGGTCCTGCTTGAACGCCTCTCGCATCTTCGGGGAGAAGAGATAGAGGCCCGTGTTCGCAACTCTGCTCGGCGCCTTCTCCGTAGGTGGCTTCTCTACGAACCTCCTGATCCGCATGTCAGGGGCGATGTCAGCTACACCGTATTCCTCGGTCCTCTCAACAGGCGTGAGGACGATCGTCATCATCGCGTCTTTCTCCTCGTGGAACGAAAGCAGGTCGGGCAGGTTCACGTCGAACACGTTGTCGCCCTGGACTCCGAATATGGGATTGCGAATGTCGTAGTACTCCAAGTTGATGCCAATGCTGTCCGCGCTGCCAACGTCCGGGATATTCGGCTGATATCTGATGTGCACCCTGGGTTCTATCCCATAGTAGGCCGAGAAGCCGACCCCTTCCCTGAAGTAGTCGAAGAGCGACCTGTAGTTCAGGTAGCCTTTCACGCCGAATATGAAGTTCCTCACGCCTTGCCTCGAGAGGCTCTCGAGCGAGAACTCTATGAGGGGCCTGTTTAGGAGGCGGACGCAGGCCTTAGAGACGGACAACGTAAGCGGCCGCAACCTCCTGGCTTCCCCGCCTATGGGAAATATGACTCTCAGACTGGAGGGGTCTATCATGAAACCGTTGAGTTGATCGTGGCTCCAGAGGATTTAAGAGTTCGATTCGTCGGTGAAGTGGGTCAGAACAAATCCAGCGAGACCTTCGCGTCCTCCGGTAGACTGATCCTGAGAAGCATTCTCAAGGCCTTCTCGCCAGCATCGAGATAGAAGACCCTTCTGTGTATTCTCATCTCATATTTGTCCCAAGTCGTGGTGCCCATTCCATCGGGGTTCTTCTGCGTGGTGACCCTGAGGATCTTTGTCGGGAGCGGAATTGGGCCAGAGAAGTTGACCCTCGACTCTTTCAGCACCTCCAACACGTCCTTCTCCAAGGCCTTCAGACTCTCGAGGTTTGGGCTCGTTATCTTCAGTCTGGCCTTCTGTGGCAACTTCGGCTCGGCTGGGCTAGCCCGATATATAAGAGGTTATCGCTCGTTCGAGGTCTCGCTCGCTTATCATCCCGACGATCCTTTCCCTCTCGGCGCCTCCGGAGAAGATGATCATGGTGGGGATGCTCATCACGAAGAAGGAGGTGGCGACCCCTCTGTTCTCTTCCACGTTGAGGCGAGCGAACAACATCCCGTCCCTGTGTCTGGATGCCACCTTGCGGAATACCGGCTCCATTTCCCTACAGGGCCTGCACCACTCCGCCCAGAAGTCAACGATAGCGGGTCGGCCGGCCTCAAGCACCGTAGGGCCGAAGTCATCATCTGAGACTTCGACGACGCCATCGGGTTCTTCTCGTGGGGTTTTTGCCAACCTTCGAGCCAAGAAGGACTCCATCTTTCTGTCAATTATGCGCCTGAGTTCGGGATCGTCACCCATGAGGCGACCCCACTCCAGTCAAACCGCATAAAAGCTTATCACGTACGCGGATGGCCGGCTATCGAGAGTGGGCCGGTAGCTCAGTTGGTAGAGTAGCCGCTTGGCGTGCGGCAGGTCGGGGGTTCGAATGCAGGTCAAGCAGAAATTCCCTCCCGGTCCACCTTGTCCTAAGGCGACAGATGTGATCGGGTTCAGAGACCCGTTGGTCAAAGTTAAAAGCGGGGACATCCGGCGCGAGATAACTCATGGGCTTCCTAGATCTGAGCAGAAGACAGGGCGTGGTCTTTGCGGCGATCTTCATGGGTTGGGCACTGGACGCGTTCTCCTCCGGCTTGATCTCCTTCTCGCTAACGCCAATGGCAAGAGATCTGGGCCTTGGAGCCCTGGACACAAGCGCCATACTCTCAGCTTGGCCTGTGGGGATGCTCGTGGGGGCGATGATCCTGGGATACCTTGCGGACTCCTTCGGAAGGAGACCGATAATCATAGCTTCACTGTTGCTGATGGGCGTGTTTGGAGGGTTGACGGCTTTCGTCTCTTGCCCGGTTGAGATCCTAGCGTTGAGGTTCCTGGGGGGACTTGGCGCCTCGACCTACATGGCCGTGGGTAGCACTCTCCTGTCGGAGTACATGCCAACCAAGCAGAGGGGGAGGGCGGTGGCGGTTGCCGAGAGTTCATGGGCAATAGGATGGCTCGCCGCCTCCCTGATGTCGTTCTTGTTGGTGCCTGAGATGGGATGGAGGATCGGAATGGCTTCAGGTTTTCTGACGTTGATGGCCGTGCCAGTGGTCTATCTGCTTGTGCCTGAGTCCATTAGGTTCTTGGAGGCCAAGGGTAGGACTGAGGCGGCAAGGGAGCTCAGGCATGAATACGGCCTGAGCGAAATGGAGCAGGGGCCGGTCTCAAGGGTGGGCGCTTCCGACCTGTTGGGGCCAAAGTACAGGAAGGGGACGATCATGCTATGGGTGCATTGGTTCGCGATCGCGCTCGCGTACTGGGGCACGTTCCTGTGGCTTCCGTCCCTACTGCAGCTCAGGGGTTTCAGCCTTACCGGCTCGCTCTGGAACAGCGTGCTGATCACGTTGGCTCAAATCCCCGGCTATTTCTCCGGTGCGTTGATGATAGAGAGGACGGGGAGGAAGGCCACACTGGCCGCGTACATGGGCGTGGCCGGGGTTGCCAGCTACATGCTGGCCCATGCAGTGACCCAACAGGATGCCATGTTGTGGGCCATGTTGTTCTCGTTCTTCAACCTGGGAGCTTGGGGCATAACGTACGCATACACGCCTGAGTTGTACCCAACCGCGATCCGCGCTACTGGGGCCGGATGGGCGAACGCCGTCGGCAGGGTGGGCAGCATAGCCGGGCCCTACTTCCTCGGGGTGCTACTATCGTATGGGGACCAGGAGACGGCGTTCCTCGCCTTCTCCGCAGTCCAGCTGATCTCGCTAGTGGCAATTGCGTCGATGGGAAGGGAGACGATGGGCAAGGAACTGGAGGCGTGACCTAACCATTTTATAGCGACACCTGACGTGAACCCATCGAAATGGATCTGGAGACGAAAGTCGAACTCATAACGAGACCACCAACTGAGGAGGTAGTGACGGTCAAAGAACTCAGGCAACTCCTCCAGACCAACGAAAGGCCGGTCGCGTACGACGGGTGGGAGCCGTCTGGGCTCGTACACTTGGGGACTGGGCTGATATGCGGCTACAAGATGATGGATCTGATTGAGGCAGGCGTGCGGTTCAAGGCCCTGTTGGCGACATGGCACGCAGTCATTAACGACAAGCTTGGGGGGGATCTCGCCGCAATAAGGAGGTCCGCTGGGCACTTCGTGAAGGCTTGGGAGGCGTTGGGGGTTCCAGTGGGCAAGGTGGAGTTCGTCTGGCCCGACGAAGTGTATGACGACATCAGCTACTGGGAGAAGGTGACAAGGGTTGCCAAGGAGATGACCATAGCTAGGGGCAAGAGGACCATGGAGATCATGGGTAGGGACGAAGTGAGTGTGAAGAGGGTTTCAGACCTGTTCTACACGCCAATGCAGGTGGCCGACATCTTCCACCTCGATGTTGACATATGCCAGCTGGGGATGGACCAAAGGAAAGCTAACGTCGTAGCGAGGGAGGTAGCGCCCAAGCTAGGGTTCAGAAAGCCCGTCTTGGTTCATCACCACATTCTGCAGGGATTGAGCCCCCCTGAGGGCTGGGATCAGTCCGCTCGAAGGGGCAAGAGAAGGCGCATGATATATGGGGCAAAGATGAGCAAGTCGCGCCCTGGGAGCGCGGTCTTCATATACGATACGCCGGAGGACATCAGGGAGAAGATCAGGAAAGCCTTCGCTCCGCCCAAGGAAACGGAGCGCAATCCGATTCTGGACATGACGAGGTATATCGTTTTCAGGGAAAAGAAGGAATTCACTGTGTCTAGGCCTTCGAAGTTCGGTGGTGACGAGGTGTACAGCTCATATGAGCAGGTGGAAAGTGACTACTCCAGCGGTCGTCTCCATCCCGCAGATCTCAAGGCCGTGTTGGCAGAATTCTTGGTCGAGAGGCTTCGCCCCGTCAGAGAGTACTTCAACAGGGATGCAGGGGCCAGGGAGACCCTTGAATTTCTGAGACGAGTCGCCTGACTCACAGATTGACTTTTAAGCTGCCGGACCAACCTCGCCCCCCATATCGCTGAGGGCCGGTCGTCTAGTTGGTTAGGATATCTGCCTGACACGCAGAAGGTCGCCGGTTCGAATCCGGCCCGGCCCACCATGTTTTACATCGGAAACATCAGTACGTCGTTGGGCTTCTCGCTGGGCTGAGCGTATTCTTATATACGAAGAGCGGCACGATAGAAGGTCAAAGTTGGGTTATGAATTCTTCAGCGAGGAGGAACTCCGCCACGAGGTTGAGCTTGTGGAGAAGCAGACTCTGAGGTTGAGACAGCAACTTGAGCGACTCCTCTCGCTGAAAGCGGAGGGCAAGGTAAGCGACACGATTTTCAAGGATGTGCTGGAGGAGATAGCGAACAGGTACAACTCATTCGTGCCAAAGGTCAATGATCTCAGGAGATCAGTTGAGGCAACCCTTGATAGGGTCAGGGAAGAGGACAAGGAACTGCGCTACAACTTGGAGAACCTCGAGGTGAGGTTCACGATCGGCTCCATCCCGGAGGACCAGTACAAGGTCAATCGGGCTAGTTACATGATGAGGTTGCAGAACATGGAGGAGTTCTCCAGGGCACTCGCATCCTCATTCTCCTCGATCAACGAGAACGCGAACAAGCTCTCCTCAGCGTTGATGCAGGTCAGGCAGACGATTCCCAAGGAGCCCCCCTCGGGAGCTGGTGTCGTCCCAACATTGACTGGAACCGAGCCTGAGGAAAGGGCGGTACCGTCGGCGATACCGAGCGTGCAACCAGTTCGGGTACGAACGCCCTCTGAGAGGCCACCCGCCGTTTCAGGCCCCAAGGGGTCCCAAGCACCCAAGCCAAAGGTCTGTCCGAAGTGTAGCGCAGAGAACCAGGAGACGAGCTTGTACTGTTACAATTGTGGCGCGAAGCTCAGTTGAGTGAAGAGGTCACTCGAAGAGAGCGCCTAGGCCGGCCATCTCTTCCTTCTCCTTTGGCTTTGCTTCTTCCTTTGGCTTCTCGCCACTCGCGGCTGGCTGGGTAGACGCGGAAGCGGCCGACGCGGCGATCAACTGGGATGATATCGCTTGGTCCACGTCTATCTGGGAGAGAGCGGAGACCAGCATCCTTATCCTCTGCATGTCGGGCTCCACTCCGGCAGCCTTCATGACCTTCTCCAATCCCTCTTCGGTTATCTCCTTCTTGGCCGCGTGGAGCACTAGAGCAGCGTGGATGTACTCGGACATTTCGCTCGGTCGGCAACGAGCACCCTCTATTTAAACCCTAAGCCTACTTCTTTGGGACTATGGACTCCAATCCCGCCGCCCTAGCCTTGGCCTGCGCCATGAGAGGGATCACGGAGTCGGGCGTGATGAAGGAGGTAGAGACGGCAAGCGCCCTTGCCCTGACGGTCGCCTGACCTAGGAGCATTGGCAAGCTCTCTCTGATGAAGAGCTTGGCATCAACCGCGACTGAGATGGCGGCGGCCCAAGAGGAGCGGATCTGAGACGCTATCTCCTCAAGTGTCGTCTCAAGTATGCTCCCCTCGAACAGGGTTCCGTCGTGCCAAGCGCACTTCGGTTTGAGGTAAGACATGATCGGCTTCATCCCCAGCTTCGAAAGGGCCGAACCGAGCCTTGTCGAGATCTTGTCACCGGCCTCGGCCACAGTAGTCCTCTTGGTGACCCAAACGCTACCGGTCTCTATCCTGGTTGGTATGCCGGCTTCGTTCAGCTCCGAGATGACCGGGCCTGGCGGCAGGCCCGTGTTCCCCGGCTCGACGACTATGTCGCCAGTGACTATGTCGCCGGCCTTGGCCTGGAGTCTGACCCCTCTATTCCTGAACTCATGCGTTAGTTTGAAGGGATCTTCGTTCGAGAGCGCCATTATGATTGGACCAGTGACGTACTTTTCAGCCAACTCATCCATTGATCGGTCGCCCATGGCCGTGATGGCCCTCTTGAGTACGGCGGGTTTCGTGTGCCTGAAGGTCACGCGGCCCCTGAGGACATCCCTCATCTCGTTCAGCAAGCTGGTCCTCACCCTCTCTGCGGATATCAGAATCAGCGTCTTGTGTTCAGAGATGAGCTTGCCGACCTTGTCGGCCTCTTCCTTCTTTTTGGCCAAAGCTGGCCTGAGCGTTGCCATCTCTTACCTCAGCCTCACTTTGGAACTGACTGGTCTCCCCATGGTGGTCTTGACCGTTATTGAGTCGAAGGACCTCAATCCGTTTGGTACTCTTCTCTCCACCTCGGATACGACCCTAGCGGCGTTTTCCCTCAGCTGGTCCACAGGCATGTCCTCGGTCCCTATCAGCGTGGGCACGACCCTATGGGCCTTGAGCCGGATTTGCACGCTCCTTCTCAGCCTTTGAACGACAGGGGCGATGTCAGCGTTGGGGGGAACGGGCGTGGGCATCCTGTCAGTGGGACCCAAGAACGGGCCGAAGACCTTGCCCACGAGGGGCATAAGTGGAGCTTCGGCTATGAGAAGATCGACCCCATCCAAGAGTTTCCTGGCCGCCTTCTTGTCACCGGAGGCCGCTTCTATCTGTTGTCTCGCCAAGACCTTGACCCCCAGCTGTCTGGCCGAAGCGAGGGCGCCTCCTTCGGTTATGACGCCCACTCCCTGATCCATCTTCGGAGACACGTGCGGCAGTTCAACAAGGGCAACGAACCTGTTCTCCGGCTTCTTGAGGTCTATCTCCTTCAGGTTGATCTGGATCTCGACTGACTGGGAGAACTCCCGCTTGGTATTGGCCTCCTCGCTTACTGCCTTGGTGATGAGCTCGGTGAGAAGATCCTGCAAGGTTCGGCTTACGCCTCCGGGATGCTCAGGGTCCCAGCCTTGATCATGTCGCTCATTTCCTTAGGGCTCTTCCCGTCCACCGTGATCCCCACGCTGACGCATGTCCCAAGAGTCTGGAGGACGTGCGCCCTCAGGTCCTTCCTCTTGGACGAGGCCATCCTGACCCTCGACACGGATACTATCCTGTCGAGAGTGAGGTCTCCGACCGGTTGCTTCCAGCCACCAGCTGAGCCCTTCTCAATGGAGGCCTCCTTCGCGAGCAGGGCAGCGGTGGTGGGAGTGCCCACTACCACCTCGAACTGCTTCGTATCGGGGTCAACTACTACGGTAACTGGAACCTTCATGCCCGAGAAGTCCTCGGTCTGTTTATTGATCTCAGCGATTATCTGGCTGACGTTCACGCCTAGGGG
>Ga0172366_10003625_pt1 | contig 12164 bp, 12 predicted proteins | sample LakKivSesite69cm_FD_114533 | JGI IMG/M metagenome (GOLD analysis project Ga0172366, IMG submission 114533) | Sediment microbial communities from Lake Kivu, Rwanda - Sediment site 69cm | ecosystem: Environmental > Aquatic > Freshwater > Lake > Sediment | place: Rwanda: Western Province, Lake... | reverse complement strand
TTGGGACAAAAATCAGCTGTGAAAAGCGGAATCGGCAGTGCCAGCATTATAATGGAGGATGGGCTTATAGTATCTGCGGTTTGCGTGGTGAACAATTTTGGGGATGTGCTGGATTACCAGACTGGGAGGATTCTTGCTGGAGCCAGAAATCCAGAGACCAATGAGTTTATGGACCTGACTCGGGTGCTTGCAGGGATGAAGAAGCCATTAGAGGTATCCATTGGTGAAAATACTAATTTAGGGGTGGTGATAACCAATGCTAAGCTGGATAAGGTGAGAGCTAATCAATTAGCAAAGCTGGCAGAAGCGGGTCTGGCAAGGAGCTTAAGCCCAGTTCATTCCAGCTTTGATGGCGATATAATTTTTGCGGTGAGCATTGGCGAGTTTCAAGCAGAGATAAATAGGTTGGGGATTTTAAGCGCAGAGGTTTTAGCCAGAGCAGTGAACAATGCGGTGATTTATGCGGATGGCTTGGGCGCTTTGCCTGCGCTAAAGGATTTGAACCCGGAATTGGTCCAGAAAAGAATAGAGGAGGTGTGAGATGGAGGAGTTTAAAAGAGTGGATTCTAAAAAGCTTTTTGAACTGACCAAAAAATTGTTCATTGCTAATGGGGTTCCAGAGCCAGATGCCCACATTTCTGCAGAGGTGCTAATTTCTGCTGATTTAAGAGGGATAGACTCTCACGGGGTTTCCAGACTTCCCTATTATATTGGCAAGCTCAAGAACAAGACGGTCAATCCTCATCCGAACATTAAAATTGTTAGGGAGCTTCCAGCGACCGCGTTAGTTGATGGCGATAATGGCTTTGGCCCAGTGGTCGCGAAAAAAGCAATGGAGATAGCGATAGAAAAGGCAAAAAAGGTGGGCGCGGGCTTGGTCTCGGTTCAGCGGTCTAATCATTTTGGGATAGCAGGCTATTATACAATGATGGCGCTGAAGGAGGGAATGTTTGGAATTGCGATGACCAATGCGGTTTCTATGGTTACGCCCACTTTTGGCGCTAAAGGAATGTTAGGCACTAATCCGATTAGTTTTACTGCTCCCTGCGGAAAATTAAAGCCATTTGTCCTGGATATGGCGACCAGCGCAGTGCCAATGGGGAAAATAGAGATTGCGCTAAAAAATCAGCAAAAAATTCCCCCGGGATGGCTTTATGGAGCTGATGGGGAGTTCACGGATGACCCGAGTTCGCTTTTTAAAGGAGGGGCATTAGCGCCTTTAGGAGGGACCAGGGAATTAGGGGGGCATAAAGGATATGGATTAGCGCTGATGGTGGATATTTTGTCCGCGGTTTTATCAGATTCTAATTATGGCGCAAAGCAGGAAGGCTTAATGAGTATGAGACCCGAGCCGAGCAATGTTGGGCATTTTTTTATGGCTTTTCCTGTGGAGGGGTTTAGACCGCTTAAAGAATTTACAAAAACCATAGATGAGGCATTGACCGCAATTAGAGAATCTCCCAGGGCAAAGGGCCAGGAGCGGATTTATATTCACGGGGAGCCAGAGTTTGAGTTTGAGGAGGAGCGGAAAGAAAAGGGCATCCCGCTTCATCCATTGGTGATTTTAAACCTGAGCAATCTGGCAAAAGACGCTGGAATAGAGATAAAAGAGTATTTATAATAAAAAGTGAGGGCCCTAGAAGAATTATGGTAGAGAGATGACTAAGAGATTATCAAAAAAAGTTATTGAGGAAACCTATAAAAAACTCAGAAGCTATCATACGAGGTATCTTAAAAAGCACGGAGTGATTCTTCCTAATCTGAAAAGCAATACAGGATATACTAAAGATGCGTTAATTTTAATATATCTTGCCCAATGCTATCCACACACAAGACCAATTAAAAAACGTGAGCTGACCAAATTTATTCTGGGTTTTTATCCAGAAACAACTGATGTTCAGCAGGCAAGACATCTTGGCGCGCAAAAAGGCTGGTTTATTGCCGCGGGAGGTCGTGATAATAGCGATGTAGTTTTAAGGAGAGGGGAGTATCAGCTAATTGATTTAAAAAAGCCCTATCCAGCGTTTCATGGGCATCGGGTAGAAGATACCAGCGACTGGGAAACCCTGAAAGCGCAATATGGCAATAGATGCGCGACTTGTGGGTCAGAAGAAGGAAAGCGTAATATCCATTGGCCGAACACTATAACAAAATTACAAAAAGCGCATAGGGACCCCAATAAACCGCTGGTGAAAGGCAATATCATCCCTCAATGTCAGAAGTGTAATCGGGCAGACCGAAACAACTGGGTATATGACCAAAAAGGAAGAGTGGTCAAGTTAGCCAATCCAAATGTCATTAACAAGTCTGATAAAAAAATTAGGTGGAAAGTTTATAAGATACTCTATAAAGAATTTCAGGGGAGAAATCCCAATGACCGATAAAACAAACAAGTTGGTCAATAGGATAATCTGGGGGGATGCGGTTAAGCTCCTACCTACCATTGAAGACAATTCTATAGATTTGATTTTAACAGACCCACCTTATTTCCTGGATAAAATGGATAATAACTGGGAACACCAAAAGGTCTCAAAAATCACTGATTATTGCCATACCGTAAAATCCCTTCCTCCCGGAATGAAATTCAGCAAGGAACAGGGAAAAAGGTTCTATCAATGGTATTTGCAAATATCTAAAGAATTGTATCGGGTATTAAAACCAGGTGGTTTCTTTTTTTCCTTTTCCAGCCCCCGACTTTATCATCGGATGGCCTCAGCTGTGGATGATGCGGGCTTTTTAATTCGGGACTGTTTTATCTGGCTTTACACCCAGAACCAGCCCAAGGCAATGTCTCTTGAGCATTTTATTAACCGGATGGATTGTGATGAAAAGACCAAAAGGCGATTGAAGGAAAAGCTATTCGGCTGGAAGACCCCGCAAATCAGGTCCTGTTTTGAGCCAATTGTAATGGCGCAGAAAGAACCGGATAAGACCTTTCTTAATAATATAATGAAGCATAATGTCGGACTGGTGAACACCACCGTGCTAATCGGAGATAATAAATTCCCAGCCAACGTGATGACCATAGATACAATCAATCAAATCATTGACCGGCACTTTCTTTTGCCCAAGCCAAGCCGAGAGGAAAAGGGGGAGTTTAACACGCATAAAACCGTAAAGCCATTAGCATTATGTGAATATATTATACAACTCACAACTTTCTCAGAATCCGCCGTTGTGCTGGACCCATTTGTTGGAAGTGGAACCACTGCGGTCGCGGCAAAAAAATTAGGAAGAAAATTCATCGGGTTTGACACCAACCAGGAATACATAAAAATCGCCTTAAAGAGGTTAAAAAATGTTAAATCAGCCCAAACCGAAAAAGGCTCGGTTAGACAAGCGATAATGCAACTCAATTTCCTGAGTATGAAATAAAATAATTTTGAGATATAGCATTGGTGGCACAATGAATTTTGTAAAACAGGAGGGGAGGCGATGGCGTCTGAATACAGTTTTGAGTTTTATCCTTTAGAGATATTCAAGGAGGTGATTTCAGAGGAGCCAAGGCATATTTTTGTCTGTCTATTGAATGGCAGGTGCAAGGTAGAGGAGAAATATCCAGAGTTTGCCAAGTTGATAGAGTTATTCCAGCAAAAAAGCAAAGAGGGATATGAGCTGGTGCAGATTTTTTTCCAGGAGCGAGGGGTGCTTGCGCTTTATAAATATGCGCTAAAATAAAAAATGAGGAGATAAGATGACCGAGTTATTTGAAGAGAGTTTTGGCTTGGTGGAGCATATTAAACGCTTGAAAAGCGCTTTTCGGACCGAGGATGATGAGACCCTGACCGATACAATGCAGGTGGAGAGGGCATTAGCGGAGATAAGAAAAGACCAGCAGGTGATGGTTCGGGTGCTGGAAAGGCTCGCGCATGATATTCATTTTGTTCGGGAGCAATCCGCGAATCTTTTTAACAATGAGGTGGTGCTCTGGAGAGATGTAGGCGGGACTTTTTCTTTGCGGATGTTCATTTACAGCCCGGAGAGCGATAGCTATATTCACGACCATAATGCCTGGGGGATGTTCGCTCCCTGGTTTGGAAAGGTTCTGGTGGAGAATTATGAACGAGTGGATAACGGAGAGAGCGAGGAGAAGGGAAAAATTATTTTTAAAGATAAGAAGGTTCTTGCTCCGGGCCAGGCAGAGCTGGTTAAGCCCTTGAATTTAGGGATTCATCGGGTGGATTATGCTGAGGACGCGCCAGCAATCGTGGTCGCGGTTTATGGGAGGTCATTGAACCGGGGCTATATTCTTCGGTTTGACGCAGAGACCAGTAGGATAAACAAAATTTATCATCGCTCACGGCATCGTCGGGAATGGGCAAAAAAATTACTTGACCTGATTGGCGCTTGAAGCATTTGTGTTTAATGATTACATTTAAAAAGGTAGTAGCTGTGAGATGGGGGTGAGAGCAGATGTATAATGACAAGGTCATAGATTATTTTCAGAATCCTCGGAATATGGGCGAGATTCCAGATGCCAATGCGGTTGGAGAAGTGGGGAGTCCGGTCTGCGGGGATGTGATGAAAATCTGGCTGAAGATTGATGAGAAGGGGATTATTAAAGACGCTAAGTTCAAGACTTTTGGTTGCGCCAGCGCGGTGGCAAGCTCATCAATTGCGACTGAGATGATTATCGGAAGGCATATCAACCAAGCCAAGAAAATCACCAATCAGGATATAGTAAATGCTTTGGGAGGTCTGCCGGAGCATAAAATTCATTGTTCGGTTTTAGCTGCGGATGCGATTCATCGGGCAATTGACAAATATCTTGGGATAGAGCCAGAAGCAGAAAAAGAATTTGAATATGTCTGCAAATGCAATAAGGTGACCCGGGAGCAGATAGAGCAGGCGATTGCCCGAGGCGCTTGGACAGTTGAGATGATAGCAGAGGCAACTGGCGCGACCCAGGGGGAGTGCGGAGGGGTGCGTTGCAAAATTTTGGTGGAGGACATTTTAAAGCAATATCTCAAGCTAAAAAAGGAGGACAAGTAATATGCGCAAGGTTTATCTGGATAATAATGCGACCACTCCGCTTCATCCAGAAGTGAAGCAGGTAATAGAAAAAAATCTGGATTTGTTTGGCAATGCCAGCAGTGCCCATTTTTTTGGTCAGGAGGCGAGAAAAGCGGTTGAGCAGGCAAGGAAAAAGGTTGCCGGTTTAATCAATGCCAGTTCTGAGGAAATCATATTTACCAGCTGTGGCTCTGAGTCAAATAATTTAGTGATAAAAGGCGTGACCTGCCCGGATATCCATTGCAAGCCCACAGATGCGCCAGCCGGTCGGCATATTATCACCAGCCAGATTGAGCATCCCTCAGTGATAAACCCAATCAAGAGTCTGGAGAGGCAGGGATTTAAGGTGAGCTGGCTACCGGTGGATAAATATGGCTTGGTTGACCCGGACCTGGTCAAAAAGGCAATTACCCGGCAAACAGTTTTGATTACGATTATGACCGCAAATAATGAGATTGGCACGATTCAGCCAGTAGCTGAGATAGCCAAGATAGCAAAGGAGAATAATGTCTATTTTCATACCGATGCGGTTCAAGCAGTGGGCAAATTAGAAGTGGATGTTAAGGAGATGGGGATGGATTTTTTATCTCTTTCCGGGCATAAGCTATATGCGCCTAAAGGGATTGCCGCGGTTTATATCCGCAAAGGAATCAATGTCTGCCCGCTTTTGGATGGGGGTCATCAGGAGCGCGGGATTAGGGGCGGAACCGAGAATACCTTAGGCATAATCGCGCTGGGAAAAGCTTCTGAGGTGGCGATACGGGATAGAGAAAAGAATCTGGAGAGGCTCTGGAGATTGAGGGAAAAGCTCCGGAAGGAGATTTTAGAGAAGATTCCGGAGGTGATTATCAATGGCCATCCGGAGAAAACCCTGCCCTTCACGCTGAGCGTGACCTTTAAATATATTGAAGGGGAATCTATTTTACTCCGGCTGAGCGCTAATGGGATAGCGGTAAGCACTGGCTCTGCCTGTAGCTCTGGCTCGCTTGAGCCAAGTCATGTTCTGCTTGCTATTGGTCTTCCTCATGAGCTTGCCCACGGCACAATTCGGTTCAGCTTAGGGATTGAGAATGATGAGGAAGATATTGATTACACGCTTAAGGTCCTTCCCAAAGTAATTCAAGAATTACGGGAGATGAGCCCGCTCTGGGCTGGGATTAAGAAATAATGTTTTCACGCCTGAGAGAGGACATCAGGGAGGTTTTTGTCAGGGACCCAGCGGCAAGGTCTTGGCTGGAGGTTTTATTAACCTATCCCGGACTCCATTCTATCTGGGGGCATCAGATAGCGCATTGGCTTTATAATAAGCGGTTATACACTTTTGCTCGGCTAATTTCTCACCTGAATCGGTTTTTTACCGGGATAGAGATTCATCCCGGGGCAAAAATCGGTAGGCGGGTTTTTATTGACCACGGAATGGGCGTGGTGATAGGAGAGACCGCAGAATTGGGAGATGATTGTTTGATTTACAAAGGCGTGGTTTTGGGAGGGGTAAGCTTAGAGAAAAAAAAGCGCCATCCAACTTTGGGCAAAGGAGTTGTGGTAGGCTCAAATGCCTGTATTCTCGGGAATATCAAAATTGGTGATTATGCCAGAATCGGCTCTGGCTCAGTGGTGATAGAAGATGTGCCAAGTGGGGCGACCGTGGTTGGCATCCCAGGAAAGGTGGTGAAAAAGCAGACCACTGGCGATTTAGCCAAAGACTTAGCGCATTCTGACCTGCCTGACCCAATTCAGGAGGTGTTAATCAACTGGTTAAGGCTATTTCAGCGCTATGAACAGAGGCTACAAAAGTTAGAGGCAGAGCATAATATCAAGAGCCGGAACTGGTTCGGGATTATGAGGAATTGGTTAAAGGGATAAATCTGGAAAAGGATAAAAAAAATGAATAAAGATAAGAAGGAAATTTTAAGGGAGCATTTTTTACATCCAAAGGGGCAGGGCACGCTTGACAAACCAGATGGAACTGGAATCGTGGGAAATGCCAGATGCGGGGATATTTTGAGCTTCCAGATAAAGGTTGAGGATGATAAAATTGTCCAGGTAAGGTTTCAATGTTTAGGCTGTGGAGCTGGAAAAGCGGTTGCCAGCTATATTGCGGAGTTGGTTGAGGGAAAGCGGATTCAAGAGGTGGAAAAGATAAAGCTGGAAGATATTTTTAAGGAATTAGCGGACTTGCCAAAAAATAAATGGCATTGTCCGTTTCAGGCGCTGGATGCGCTTAAGATGGCGATTGATGATTTCCGCACAAAGACTCGTGAGGGAAAGAGGAAGATGATAGATGTAGAGCCAGTAAAAGAGGAATTTCAGTGTCCGTATTGCAAAGCGATTCTGGGGGAGGATTTAGAGTTCTGCGAGAGTTGCGAGCATAAAGAAATTATCTGCCAAAACTGCGGGAAGCAAGTAGGAGCAAAAAAAGCAAAACAAGAATAGTATCTTAATGGGCATTATAATCCACCGCTCTTATTCTTAATAATGAATGGATGAGCTAAAATAAATTCGGGAGGAGAAGAGATGGGCAGTGTTAAAGACCTTCAAATTTTAGAAAAGCCGAGCAAAGATAAGCCAGGAAGGGCAAGATTTGTTTTTTCCAATCGGTATTCGGTTTTTGACTGGGGAGAGATGCCAGACCATATTGACCATAAAGGAGAAGCTATCGCTTTATTAGGGGGATACTTTTTTGAAAAATTAGAAAAAATGGGAATCTCAACTCATTATTTGGGATTGGTTGAGGGCGGAAAAGCAAAAAAGCTCAAAGAGCTTAAAAAGCCCTCCAGCGTAATGGAGATTGAATTATTAAGGGTAATTCGTCCTCCACTTAAAAATGATAAATATGATTACTCGGTCTATTCAGGAGAGAAGGCTGGATATTTATTGCCTTTAGAGATAATTTATCGTAATTTTTTACCCCCGGGAAGCAGTGTTTTTAAGCGGTTAGAAAAAGGTGAGATTAAGCCAGAAGATTTGGGCTTGGATAAAATGCCAGCGCCTAATCAAAAGCTTGTCCCGCCCATTTTAGATGTCTCCACCAAACTGGAAATCACGGATAGATATTTGACCTGGGAGGAGGCGCAAAAAATCTCTGGCTTAACCGCTCAAGAGGTGGACAACTTAAAAGAAATCCTTGACACGGTCAACGGACTCATCACTAAAGAATTTTCCAAAATCCGCCTGGTGAATGAGGATGGCAAGATAGAGGTTGGATTGGATTATCAAAGAAAATTAATCGTGGTGGATGTGCTTGGCACTCTGGATGAATGCAGATTTTCTTATGAGGGTCTTCCAGTGAGCAAGGAGATTGCCCGGATTCATTACCGCAATACCAAGTGGTTTAAAGATGTGGAGGAGGCAAAGAAGAAGGATAGACATAATTGGAAGCGGGTGTGCCAGTCCGCGCCAGAGCCTCTACCACCTAAATTAAAAAACCTAATCAGCCAGATTTATTGCGCATGCACCAATGAGATAACCGAAATCAAATGGTTCAAAGAGGTTCCTGCTTTAAAAGAACTCTTACAAGCGGTTAAAAGCCTTTTAGGGTAAATTTGGGGAGGATAATATATTATAGAATTTTGGTCTCTAAAATCTCTTTGGCTTTGGTTCAACTTTGATGAGAATCAGGTTTCCGCTCTGGCAAAGGAATCAGCGCTTTTCTGCTTAAAGAGATTCTGCCAGTATCATCCAGCTCTATGCATTTAACTTCCAGCTCATCTCCTTCTTTGAGAATATCCCGAACATTATTGACCCGCTTATGGTCCAGCTGGGAGATATGCAATAAACCAGTAACCCCGGGCAAAATCTCCACAAACGCGCCATACTCCATAATCCTTTTCACCACCCCTTTATACACCTCGCCCACCTCAACCTCTTTAATCAAGCCCCGGATTATCTGAATTACCCGCTCATTGGCTTCACCATTTACAGAAGCGATTCTTACCGTGCCATTATCCTCAACTTCAATGGTTGCTCCGGTTTGTTCAATAATTCCCCGAATCACCTTCCCCCCAGGACCTATCACATCCTTAATTTTTTCCACTGGAACTTGCATAGTCGTGATTCTGGGCGCATAAGGAGAAAGCGTGGCTCTGGGCTTTGCCAAAGTCGCATTCATTATCTCTAAAATTTTCCTCCTGCCTTCTCTTGCCTGTTCCAGCGCTTTTTTCATAATCTCCTTGCTGAGCCCAGAGATTTTAATGTCCATCTGAACCGCGGTAATCCCATCCCAGGCGCCAGCAACTTTAAAATCCATATCCCCGGCATGGTCCTCGTCCCCCATTATGTCTGAAAGCACATAAAACTTATCCTCAGACTCCTTAACCAAGCCCATTGCAATTCCCGCAACATGCTCTTTTATCGGCACCCCTGCATCCATCAGAGCCAGGGAGCCTCCGCAAACCGTTGCCATTGAGCTACTCCCATTGGACTCTAAGATGTCCGAGACAATCCGAATCGTGTAAGGAAAGTCATTATGGCTTGGCACTACCCGAACCAAAGCCCGCTCGGTCAGCGCGCCATGCCCGATTTCCCTCCTTCCTGGAGCAAGCCGATTTGAGGTCTCGCCAACTGAAAAAGGCAGAAAATTATAATGAAGATAAAAACTCTTATAAAATTCTTCATTCACATGCTCTATCTTCCGCTCATCTTCATGGGTTCCCAGGGTGGTCACCACTAAAGCCTGGGTCTCGCCACGGGTGAAAAGCGCGGAGCCATGAGTTCTGGACAATACCCCCACCTGACAGCTAATTGGGCGAATTTCCTCTGGCTTCCTCTGGTCAATTCTGGTTTGTGTCTGGAATAAAAGCTCACGCATAGTCTCCCGCTCCAGCTCATCCAGAGCCATTCTTAAAATGCCTGCCTTTGAACCTAATTCTGATTTCCTTTGAATAAGTTCGGAAATAGCTTTTTGCTTCACCTCATAAACCGCATTTCTTCTTCCGATTTTTTCAGGAATGGTTAAAGCCTTGAGCAGGTCTGCTTGATATTGCTCAAAGAGAAATTTTTTATCTTCCGCATCCAGTTTCTCAGCTTCAAACTCCATCTTGGGCTTGCCCGCCTCTTTTCTAAATTGCTCCTGTAGCTCTAAAATCGGCTTTAATTGTTCATAGCCAAAATAAATCGCTTCCAAAAATTCTTCTTCGCTCAACATCTGGGCTCCGCCTTCCACCATTAAAACCCCTTCTCGGTTCCCTGCTACCACCAACTCTAACTGGCTTCTCTCTAACTCACTCTTCTTAGGATTGATAACTAATTGCCCATCAATTTTTCCCACCTGAACCGCGGCCACTGGTCCCTGGAAAGGAATCGGGGATAATTCAAGCGCACAACTTGCGCCAATGAGCGCCAGCATACCTAAATGAACCTGAGTGTCCGAGCTTAAGACCGTTGCCATAATTTGAGTGTCATAAAACCAGCCAGTTGGGAATAGGGGACGCATCGCCCGGTCAATCAATCTGGAATTCAGGGTCTCTGACTCAGTGGGTCTTCCTTCCCGCTTGAAAAATCCGCCCGGGATTTTCCCGGAAGCATAAAACTTCTCCTGATAATTCACGGTCAGAGGAACCATATCTAGATCTTCTATTTTTTTCTTGGTGTCGCTGACCGCAGTGACCAAAATGATATTGTCTCCATACCGAACCAAAACCGCGCCATCCGCCTGACGAGCCTGTCCCCCGGTTTCAAAACTTAGCTCCTGACCGGCAAATTCCTTACTCAATTTTACCAACATTTTATCTCACCCCTCTTTGAAGGATAAAGATGGCTAAAATTAGATTTTTGGTTTGGAAAATTATTTTCTGATTCCAAGCTCTCTTACCACCTGTTGATAACGCTCAAAATCGGTCTCCCTTAAATAGTCCAACAACCGCTTCCGCTTTCCAACCATCTTTAACAGACCCCGACGGGAATTATGGTCCTTGGGATGGGTTTTGAAATGGTCAGTTAAATAATTTATTCGCTCAGTAAGAAGCGCAACCTGAACCTCAGGACTACCTACATCTTTCTCATTCCTGCGATATTTCGCCAGAACCTCTTGCTTTTTAGCTGTCTCCAGAACCAAATCTCATTCCTCCTTCTTAATTTCTCTACTATTTTAACCAAATTTTCCTAAAAGTAAAGCTCCTTTTCTTTGGTGAAAATTAATAGCTTAAATGGTCGGGGCGGCGGGACTTGAACCCGCGACCACTGACACCCCATGCCAGTGCGCTACCAGTCTGCGCTACACCCCGAACTAATTCCATATTAACCATTAGCCAGTTTTTGTCAATTTTGAGAAACTCAATCTTGACTTGACCTTAAATCAGGCTTGAGGGGAGGAAATTTTTTCCGCCACTTCTTTTCCTCCAAACCGAGATAAAACCCCAGAACCAGAAAGAAGAAGAACAAAAGCAATCACTCTCATTATTGCTAAAGTGCGGTTTTGGGGAAGATATTCTGCCAAGGCAAACATCCCTCCAAAAATGGCTATCACCTTATTGGATACCGCCTCTAAGGCAACTACAATCAATGCTTTTCCGTGTTGGAACCCGCTCTGCATCACTCCCAAGCCTAAAACATAAGCTATAACCAGCACGGGCAAACATATCCCATAACCAAGAAGCTTCTGGTCATTATCCACAAATAAAAACATTGACCGAAGATAAATTGCGCCCAGACCAATGAATAATCCGCTGACAATCCCTAACAAAGAATCTGTGCGGAAACCTCCCAGCCTTCCTCGCTTGCCCAGAAGGTAAGCCAAGATAGTTAAAAGCAAAATCCCACCAGTGATGACCAAGAGCTTAAACCCATCTGGTAGCTTTGCGGTGGATTCTTCAATACTGCTCAAGCCCAAAAGCACAATCCCAATAATCATTCCCACCAGCGCAACCCATTCAATCAGGGTGATTTTTTCCTTCAGATAAAACACGCTGAACAGCGCCAGCACCGCAAGCCCGATTCCCAGGGAGGTTTGAACCAGAGAAATCGGAGCTATTTTTGCGCTATAGATATTTAATCCAAATCCCAACAGCAATAAGCCAAACCCCAATACCCAGACCTTGCTTTTGAAAAAGCCAGCTAACGCGCCTTTCTCTTTTCCCAATTTCGGGACTTTCATTGCGCCCTGTTTTTGGAGCGCAAGCCCAAAATTCATAATCACGCTTGCCAATCCCGCAACC
>Ga0172366_10003624_pt1 | contig 12166 bp, 12 predicted proteins | sample LakKivSesite69cm_FD_114533 | JGI IMG/M metagenome (GOLD analysis project Ga0172366, IMG submission 114533) | Sediment microbial communities from Lake Kivu, Rwanda - Sediment site 69cm | ecosystem: Environmental > Aquatic > Freshwater > Lake > Sediment | place: Rwanda: Western Province, Lake... | reverse complement strand
TCTGCAGCTCTATCTCGTTGCCGATGGATTGCGGTAGGGGTGTTGTGGGGAGGTTCATTCTTCTCGTTGCTAGTGTTTTCCACGATGCCCTTAATGTTTACCGAAAAGAGGGTGATGAATGGGTTCGCGTTGAAATTATCGGCTCATTTCTTCGCGGTCTTTATCTTCGCAGCGATGGAGAACTTTTGCGCCAAAATGTCGTAGAATCGCCACAGTTCCTTGAAATTAGTAGCCCGGAAATACTCGCCCCGGCCTAGATCCGCGATGCGCTGCATAACGACGTCGTCCGCCTCGCCGATGCCGATCGTGTAGAGGACGATGTCCTCGCGCACCAGGTTCTGCTTTACCACGGGGATCGGGTTGACCGGGATGTCGTGTTCCTCGTCGCCCTTGTTCGGGTTCCCGTCGCTGAGGAGGACGATCATGGTCGGGTTCTGTTTCCCCGTGCGCTGGTTCTTGGGGAAGGCCTTGACTTGATCGCCCGCGATCTTGAGCGCGACGCTCATGGTCGTCAGGCCCGTTGCCTTCTTGCATTTCTCGACGACGTAATATGCCACCGTGTTCAGGTTGAGCTCCCGCATCTCGCCCGTACATTCGATGACCGGGGACATGCTTCCTTTCTTGTCTTGCACCTGGAGGAGCTCGACGTCATCCCCGAACGTGATGAGCTGGACGTTCTCGCCCCAGCCACGCCCGATCTTGAGCGAGAGATAGAGCAAGGTGGCCATCGCCGCGCTACCGATGCGGGAGACCTTGTCCCCCTCTCGGAACTGGTCGAGGAACCGGGTGAGGTCCTTGGTCTCGGAGAACCCGCGGCGCAAGCCCTCGATGGCGCCGTCGATCTCGTGGACTTCCATGTCCTCCTTGAGCATGGATCCAGAGACGTCGATGAGTAAGATGGCGTTGAAGCTCATGTCAACCGCGGGGATGATCTCGAACGTGATCTCCTGGCCCGCGGGATCGATGATTGCGGTCTCGCCGGGCTGGATGGGTGGCTTGGTCTGCACGACCTTGAGCTTGACGTGGCCAATCTCTGAATCCCGCCAGTTGATCTCCAGGTTGCGGAAAATGGGCCGGTTCTTGAGGAGATCGGACATCTCCGACGCGTGGTCGGCGACCCAGACGACCGCCTTCTCGGTCGCCTGCGAGCCCATCGGTTCGACGCCTATCTGGACCTCGGAGATGCCCCCCTTGGGCTCCGATTTCTTGACATCTACCATGTCCCCCGAGGACATGTTCGCGGAATCCAGGGTCATGCTATCGATCATGATATAGCCCGGCTCGCAATCCTCCTTGGCGACGACTTGCGCCGCTCCCCAATCATCGTACTCGTTCGTGAAGACGACCACGTCGAGGTCATCAACCCGTAATGACTTCATATCTTCCGGGTTCACGAACGCTCGGCCCTCGGCTTCGCCCGCTTCGATGATCTCGAGTTTCATCCAACCATACCTCTATCACATGATCTATTCCCTAATCGCCAATAAACATCGCCTAGCACATCGCGCAGTTTTTAATTTCGTCATAGCGTGACTCCTATCCATGACTGCTATATCACCTCAAACCCGCGTGCTCGAGGAAATCCTCCCCGGATTAGCCGAAGCCGGCTTCATCTTGTACACGGGTGCCGGGATCTCCATCCCGCCACCGACATGTGCCCCGTCCTGGTGAACACTCACCGAGGAGATCTTGACCGCATTTTTCGAGAAGATTCCTGACGACTGGGGCCTGCCCAAGGATTTTATCATCCACGATCCTGACCTCCAGCCCGAGTTGATCTTCGAGAACTTCGCGAACATCCTCGACGAGCGGCTCTACAAGATCTTCAAGGCCTTGAACGTGGGCGAGCCGAACGCCAATCACGTGCTTATGGCCAAGCTCGCCAAGGCCGGGGTGCTAAAAGCAGCGTTCACTACCAACTTCGACGTCTACATCGAGCGGGCGCTCGCCGCGGAAGGCGTCGGGTTCGACCTGGTGATCACGAACGACGAGTACGACGCCTACTTCGAGAAGCTCAAGGCGAATGGCAGCCCCCCTCGATTCGTGCTCTTCAAGATCCACGGGACGATCGACCGTCCCGACACGATCATCCGTACTGCATCTGCTTACAAGTCTTCGAAGGGCTTTTCCGCGCCCAAGTCGCAAGTCCTCGACTTCATGCTCGCACCTTCCATATTTCCAGCTCGCGCTCCAAGGCCTCCGGAGTGCCTTCCCCTCGTACTACGGGGACGTGACCGTGTACCGAACGGCCAACATCCTGGCCGAGCAAGGAAACAAGCAAGATACGCTCCGTGTCATAGGCAAGTTCCATCCTGCCTTTCGCGGGCCAAAGATCCCTTATGAAATGCCCGCGAGGGCCAAAGCGCTCGATTTGGCAAGGAAGATCGCCGCGGAACTCGGTTACCCGGACGCGAAAACCGCGATCGATGCCCTGCTGGGTTAACGCGGCGTGTTTCCCGACTTTTTTATGTCCTTTTTCCTTCTATCGCGTGAACCCACATGTCTAGCATCCCGAGCGACTCTCTTGGCGAGAAGCTGAGCAAGATCAAGCGTGATCTCCCGCCACCCTACACGGGGAAACTGGTTGCCGACCAGATCATCGTGTTCGATCATGCCCAGGGCTCATCGCTCTACGCGAAGGGTTTTTATGGCAAACCCATCGGCATCAAGAAGCCGGATCCCAAGCTTGCATTCGACCGGGAGCTGCAGCTCGACATGCTCGAGGCCGTGCACCTCGTGAAGAAGGGCTGGCTTATCGTGCAAGATAGCAAGACGGAGAAGCAATACTCGGTGGCCGAGATCGAGGCTCTTGCGGCGGAGAAATACGAAAAATTCAAGGAGAAAAGCTTGGTCTACGAGGATCTTCGCGCGAAAGGTTATATCGTTCGCCCTGGCTTGAAGTTCGGTGCCGACTTTACCGTGTACCGGCAAGGCCCCGGCCTCGACCACTCGGCGTTCGTCGTTCTCGTGCTTGAGCATGAAAACCGCATCTCGTCGATGGATATGGTCAAGGCGGGCAGGCTTGCCACGAGCGTCAAGAAACGTTTCGTCATTGCCAGCATTTCATCGGCTGGAATGGCTTTACCATCGATCACGTATTACGTTTTTCGCTGGTTCAAGCCTTGATTGCTTCTATTTGTAGCATAAAAGTTCGTCTCTCTTTTTTTAACGAAAGGGGCAATAAAATATAAATAACCGAGACGGCGTTCGTTGTTACATATCTATTACCGACGTGATTCCCATGCCATCCATAAAGCAATTAACAGAGCAGCGCAAAGCTGCAAAAGAGGCGATAAAAGGGCGCGTGCCCATCGTCCGGGTGCTTCTTGCTCTTGGAATCTTCATTATATTTGGTATACTCGCGATCGTATTTACCACGAGCAAGTTAATAACTTCATTTCCGATAATGCTCGCTTGCGCGGCAGCTACATTCGTGCTATACCTTGCACTCGCTATCCAGTATAACAAGGCAAAGACAAGCGAGCAAGAAAAGAAAAAGATAGGGGCAAAGAATGCCATCGGAAGCATTATTTTCATGTTGATCCTAATCGGGCTAGTTTTCTTTGGCTTGTGGTTCTTTTTTTGGTTAAGCGCCAGGTTTCCATTCACAATTGTCAGCCAAAATGATCAAGGCAAGATGCTCGGGGCAATAATCATCGCCGTGGTCGTGTACTTCGCATCGATGCCGTTCATCATGGCTTTGTGGTACAAGACCGCGCCCGGCATCGGGGTGAAACTCATCGTCCGCATTTTCAAGGCTTTCAACTGGAAAATGAAGACGAAGGCTTGCGAATTGATGGTTATCGAAACACCGCAAGAGCATTCATTCATGATCACGTTCAAGCGCGCCTTCACCTCCTTGATCTACAGCCTCACCATCGTGTTCTCTTTGTGGCATCCTCTGATGACTCAGATCGGAGGGATGTTCCCTAGGGGATTCGGATTCGAGCTCCAGTTTCGTCCGTCCCTCTCAGATATCGACACACCCGGTTTTGTCTTGTATTGCTCCTCCTTGATCTTCCACACGGTTCTCCCCGTTGTCGCAACCTTCGTGTTATTCTTTTGGACATTGCCATCCGCTTATCTTCTCGATGATGTGGGGGTAGTCTATTATAAAAAATACACGGAACGGCGCCAACCCGCGGAGCTACGTAGTGTCAGTCAATGGTTTTCCTCTTTGGTCCAGGCCGTGCTGGGCACGAGTGCCTTGATAACCTATATGACCTTCATCTACAACAATCGATTCGTCGTGGGGGAGATCTTCGCCGCGGTCGATAATTTTTCACCTGGTTTTTTTGCAGGTCTCTGTGCGACCATGTTCAGCATATTCATCTTCGGCTTTCCTATCATCGGAACTGTCTTGATGGCGTATATCCTCTTGCTATTCCAGGAATCCCAGTTCAATAAACTCAAGACCCATCTATTCCAGGAACTCGTAAATGCCAAGATCGACCCGAGGATCGTGCAAATCGAGTTCGAGCGCAAGGATAAATTCCAGGAGCGAACCTTGTTGAACTACACTGGCGAGAATTTCTTCCACAATCCGCCGCTCAAGGACTCGATCTCGAAGTTTGCTCCTGCGGGAGACATTGATATCAAGGACATGCTCAAGAAATGAACCTGCTAATCGATTTTTTATTTGTCTTCTTTTTTTCCCTTGGTAACGTTTAACAGCGAGTGCGTCCTTAGATCCCCGGAGACACCACGGTGCTGAGATCATGAGCAGCAAGAGCCGCTTTCTCAAGGCGATCAGTGTTGCCGAGTTCGCGGGTATCCTGGATAGTATCGACATTGCCGGGCAAAGGAAAGAGCGGGTCCCGCTTGCAAACATCGCCGGGCGCACTCTATGTGATGATATATCGAGTGAAATCGACGTCCCGCCTTTCCCGAAATCGGCAGTAGACGGATACGCCTTGAAAGCGCGATCAACGTTCGGAGCGAACGAAGGCAGGCCCATCACGTGCCAGATCATCGGCGCTGTGGAGATGGGCCGTGCCCCGCCTGCCGCGGTGTCTGGTGAGGTCGATTGCATGTACGTGCCAACCGGGGGAAACGTCCCGGACGGCGCCGATGCCGTGGTGAAAATCGAGTTCACGAGGACCACGGGAACCAGTGGCAAGGATGTGCAAGTCCTCCATGCAGTCGTCCCGGGCGACGGCATAGTCGGCACTGGCACTGACATCACGAGAGGAAGCTTGTTGCTGAGAAAGGGATCCTTCATAACACCTGCAAGGGCGGGAATTCTCGCCGCGGCCGGCATCACCTCGGCGTGGGCGTTCAAGAAAATCCGGGTCGGGTTGTTCAGCACGGGCAACGAGATCGTGGAACCCGGTGAGCCGTTAACGGCTGGAAAGATCTACGATGTGAACTCTGTTATGCTGGCTGCCATGTTAGAATCGGTGGGATGCGTCGTGGCATTCCACGGGATTCTAACCGACGAGATGACCGTCTTGAGTCAAGCCTTTGAAACGATCCTCGGACAAAGCGACGTGGTCATCTGTTCTGGCGGCACTTCGAAAGGACGTGGTGACCTGATGCATTCCGTAATCGATCAACATCCTGCAACGACTTTGCAAGTGCACGGCGTTCGCATCAAGCCTGGAAAGCCTATAATCATGGCCCTCGTTGGTGAAAAGCCCGTGTTCGTGCTACCGGGGAATCCCGTCTCCGCAGCAATGACCATGATTCGATTTGTCATGCCAGCATTGCGGCGGTGGAACCACTTGCCACCGGAACATCGTTCAGTCGTCGCAGCACGAATGACCGAGCGAGTCTATTCCGAGTTCGGGCGCCTCGAGCTCAAACCCGTCGTGCTCGAGCGGGCACAGGATGGGACGTGGGAAGCGAAACCCGTTGCAAAAGGTTCGGAAACCATCACTACACTTGTCGACGCAGATGGCTACTTTGAAATCCCTGAGAACGTCGAGATCGTGGAAAAGGGAACGCGTGTTGACGTGGACTTGTTTTTATAGGGACGCCCGTGGGATTTCTTCCGGTGATCATCGTCATGAGCATGCGTACACATCGCAAGAATCAAATTCCCCGGGGGGTGTTTTTCCTCATCATACGGAGGAATATCACGGATGGCACGAGCACCGAGGCGCGGCGGAGACCCCTCCGACATCAAGATGGTAGACGTGGGCGAAAAGCCCCTTGTAGAACGAATAGCTATCGCTTCCGGCGAGATATTGCTTCAACGAGCTACGATCGAAATGATCAAGCAAGGTACGCTCGAGAAAGGGAACGTCGTTGCTGCATCGAAACTCGTTGGCATCTCGGCTGCGAAGAAGGTTCCAGATATGTTGCCATTGTGCCATCCATTGCGATTGACGAAGGTCGATGTAGAGGTCTCGGTGCTGGACGACCGCGTGGAGGTCAAGAGCGAGGTCAAGGCGCGGGAGCGTACCGGCGTGGAGATGGAGGCGCTGGCAGCGACGACCGCTGCACTGCTTAACGTTTGGGATATGACCAAGATGTACGAGAAGGATCCCGAAGGCCAGTACCCGTCGACGGCCATCCAGAACGTGCGCGTGGTGAAGAAGATCAAGGAGCCTCCGGCCAAATCACTCGAATGAGGCGGATCGATCACGAGTCAATTGCCCGACACTATCCAGCAGCACAAGCAAGCCAATCCGGATCACCTGCGATTCGGCGTGGCGCTCGTGAGCACGACGAGATACGACGAGCTGGCCAAGGCACTCCCATCAACAGATAGAACTCTTGAATTGGTCGGCCCTCTGCTAAAGGAGAAAGGCCACGAGCTTGCGAGGACGGACATCGTGGCGGACGATGCCAAGATGATCCAGGCGCTCGTGACCAGCTTCGGAGCAAGCGTCGACATCGACGTCCTAGTGACTTGTGGCGGGACGGGTATCTCCCCTCGCGACATCACGGTCGACGTGCTTTTAGGTATGAGGCTAAAGCAGCTTCAAGGGTTCGGCGAGCTCTTCCGTGCCTTGAGTTATCAAGATGTTGGAACGTCCGCGATGCTCAGCCGCGCCGAGGCGTTCATCATCGAACAGAAACCCGTGTTCTGCTTGCCCGGCTCCCCAAAGGCAGTCAAACTCGGACTCGAGAAGATCATCCTGCCCGAGATACCCCATTTGCTCGCTATGCTGCGAAAGAAGGAGTGAAACCGACGTGGATCCGACCAATCTGAAGAAAACCGGCTTCGCCAGCCTCTCGACCATGGCCGATGCAATGGCTGGATTCCTCGCCCGGGTGCAGCCCGCGGGCGCGACCGAGGAGGTACACATCGATGCATCGCTCGGCCGGGTGCTCGCGGAGGCCATCTGTGCACGTTGGCCAGTGCCATCGTACGACAAGTCAGCAATGGACGGGTACGCGATCCAGGCGACCGACTCGTTCGGGGCGAGCGTGCAAAAACCGTGCGTGCTCCGCCTGGGAGGTGGTATAGTCATCGGCGACGAGCCGGCCATGGCCGTGTCGCGCGGCGTAGCGATCAAGATAGCGACAGGGGCGATGATCCCACCCGGCGCCGATGCCGTCATCAAGATCGAGGACACGGAACTTGATACCGACGGAACCACCATCCGGCTATACAAACAAGTAGCACCAGGAGGAAATATAATTCGATCCGGCGAGGACTACAAGGAAGGGCACCTTGTTCTCCCCGCGGGAAGAAAAATCCGCCCGCAAGATGTCGGCGTGCTCGCCACGCTGGGCATGACCCGTATCAAGGTTATCACCCGCCCGGTCGTGGCGGTCTTCGCGACCGGAAACGAGCTCGTGGAACTGGATGGCTTGCATCACGACACGGCCGGCCTCGTCGATCCTCGCACCGCCGGGCGATGTAAGATGGTCGACTCGAACCGCCACGCGATCGGCGCGTTCGTTAGCATTGCGGGCGGCGTGGTGACACGGGCACAGATATTGGTCGATGACGAGCGCGCGATCTCAGATGCGATAATCAGTGCCTTGACAGCGTGCGACATGGTCATCACGACAGGCGGCACGTCCGTCGGGGAGCGCGACTTCATCCCGTCGGTTATAGGCAAGGATCATGAGATCTTGTACCACGGCATTGCCATGAAGCCCGGCGCGGCGACGCTGCTGGGCACCGGGCAGGGAAAACCGATCCTTGGCTTGTCCGGGTTCCCGGTGGCGGCAGAGATCGGCATGCTTTACTTCGGGATGCCCGCGATACGGAAGCTTGCCGGGGAAATGGTGCTGGATCCCCGCGTCCGCGTCCGCGCGCGACTCGCTGACGCGGTCGCCGTCAAGGGATTCGGGATCACGAGGCTCTTGCGGGTTGAGCTCGATCATGACACGTCCACGGAAAATGATCTGCCCAGGGCTATTCCAGTCAAGCTTTCAGGAGCGGGAATGCAGCGATCGATGGTAGAATCCGATGGCTTCATCGAGATCCCGCCGGACATAGAGGGCTACGAGGCCGGTGACGACGTGGTCGTGGTACTACATCCCTGCTAATGCGCCCAGGCTCGGATGATGATAGACCACAAACCAGAAATTCAGCGAGAAGCTGGATGCAACGTGTGCTGATCATCCTATGACTCTACGAGATCATTACAACCGCCCGGTTGATTATCTCCGCTTGTCGATCAACCGGGGATGCAACTACGAGTGCATCTACTGTGATAAGGAGGGAAACGTGGCAATTGGTAAAGACCGCGTGCTCTCGCTAGATGAAGTGGCTTTTATCGTGCGGGCATTCAACGAGATCGGCGACATCAAGAAGGTGAAGATCACCGGGGGAGAGCCGCTGCTACACCCGGACGTCGTCGGAGTCGTGAAGGCAATATCGAGCATCCCTACGATCAGCGAGATCTCGATGACCACGAACGGGTTCCACCTGGCCCGCCTTGCCGTGGCATTAAAAGCGGCTGGTCTCGCCCGGGTGAACATCTCCTTGTGCTCCATCCGCAAGAGCACGTACGAGATGATAACGGGCGTCGACGGCCTGGACAAGGTGCTCGAGGGGATAGACGCCGCGATCGCCGCGGGGCTCGTGCCGGTCAAGATCAACTACGTGATCATGAAAGGGATCAACGATGGCGAGCTGGACGCGATGCTCGACTTCTGCGCGAGCAAGGGATTGCGGCTGCAGATCATCGAGCTACACGAGATCCCGGAAGTTAACGCGGAAGAACGGGACTTTTACGAGAAGCACCATCTCGATGTTGAAACGGCAATGAAACGCATAATGAAGCCGGTCGATCACGTTGAGTTCAGGAACTTGCAGCATCGGAAACTGGTCTTCTTCAAGAATGGCGCATCGATCGAGATGATCAAGCCGTCCGCCGAGTTCTGCGCCAACTGCACCAAGATCCGCGTCTCGTCAGAGGGCAAGATAAAGCCGTGCTTGATGAAAGCGGGGACCAGCTTCGACTTGCTGTCCAAGCTCCGCGAGGGCCGCCCCGCGAGCGAGGTCCGGGCGCTCGTGCTGGAAGCCATCCAAGCACGGGTGCCATACATGGCGGGGGAGAAGGCAGGATGCCATTGAGGATGACCGCGCTGCTCTTCGGGGAAGCGCGTGACCTTGCCGGGACGAGGTCGGTCGCCATCGAGCTACCCGAAGGCAAGGGCACGCTGCCGGCTTTCTTGCTGGCCTTGCACGATGCGACCGGAAAGAAGCTCGCGGGAAAGGTAATCGTTGCCAGCGCGGCCGGTGGCTTTGCGGTGGCACCGGGATACAAGATCATGATCAACAAGCGCATCGTGAGCCCGCAAGAGGCCGAGGACCACGTGCTGAAGGATTCAGACGAGGTCGGCGTGCTCCCGCCCTTTTCAGGAGGTTGACACGATGAAATCTGGCACCATTCCTAAGGAATCGGCCCCGGCATTCGGGGAACTCTTCGAGGAGTTCAAATCGTCGATCAGAGGCCACGAGGGTGGTGCCATCGTGACGTTCACGGGCACCGTCCGTGGTGATCCCAAGGGCCACGACGCGGGATGCACCAAGACCCGCCAGATAGAGATCGAGGCCATCGAGGGAGTCTCCAGCGAGTTCCTTCAGCGCATCGCAGCGGAGACGGAGGCTCGCCCGGGCATACACAAGGTCGTGATCATCCATCTCACGGGCACGTTCGAGCTCGGGGAGCCAATGGTGCACGTGCTCATCAACTCTGCACACAGGGGAGAGGGATTCAAGGCTCTCGAGGACGTCGTGAACCGATACAAGAAAGAAACGCCACTCTGGAAGAAGGAGATCTATTCGGATGGCACGGGCCGATGGATCTCGCATTGAGCACGTCGATAAATCTGCCGTTCCCCTCAGTTTCCTATTCCTGTTTTTCACGAGAACAACAGAAAATTACTTCAAGAGAAAACGAAAGGTTTGGACGGTTACTTCGCGCCGCCCATTATCTTTTTCAAGCGGTTTAACTCGGACAGCATCTCGTCCCGCAACGATTTGAACGCCCCGCCAGCAGCACCGCCAGCACCTGGGGGCGCGGCAATCGGGGCGCCAGCCATGCCTGGTGGACTTGGCGGTCCCGGCGGCGCTGGGATGCCGCCTCCCATCGGGGGTGCCGGGACAGGGGGCGCGCCGCCGGGCAGACCTGGAGGACCAGGTGCCCTCGGCATCGATGGTATGCCTGGCAATCCAGCGGGCGCGCTTGGAAGGCCAGCGGGCGCGCTTGGAAGGCCAGCGGGCGCGCTTGGAAGGCCACCAGGCGCGCTTGGAAGGCCACCCGGTTTCGGCCCTTCAGACTCGCCGCCCAGGCTCAAGCCGAGACTCGGGCCTTTCGGCGCTGACGGCATGCCCGGCAAACCGGGTGCGGACGGTAGGCCTGCTGGACCCGTCGGAAGCCCGCCCGGGCCGATTGGAAGGCCGCCTGGCGATGCCTTGGCCGCGCCGCTGCCGAACAAGCCACCACCGGTGGAAGTAGCCGCTCCCGGGGTTTTTACTCCGCCGCCACCGCCGAGCAAACCGATTAAGGTGTTCGCAGCAGCTTGCTTGTCCACGGATCCCACTTTGCTGCCCTTTCCACCAAAGAACCCGCCACGGCTTTTCTTGCCAACCGGACCAACGTCGATGCCAGATAAATCGCTCTTGGCATTCTTGATGGCATCTTGAAACTGAGAAATAGCCTTGCTGGTTTCTTGGAGTTGCTCGCCTAGCGCGTCCAAACCCTTGGAGATGAAGTCTAGAACACGGGCGAGTTTTTCGCCGGAATCGTCTGACATGGCTAGTTCCATTCATCCGTTTTATTTCCCATTGCTCTGTCAATGTATTGTCATTGGCATATTAAATCTAATCGCATGAATGGCCGATCCAAACAACTAATCGTATTGATGCTCCATATGAAGCGATCAGATGGAGTCAACGTGATTTGGCCACCTCTTAAAAAGCAGCCTTGAATCTAATACTCATGCGAGCCTCGACGAAGGGATATATCCTATGTTTCTTGGGTGTATTCTGCTGGAGCTTCAGCGAGATCATCGTCTGGCTCTTGAAACCCCGGGTAGGAGTCACTGGCTCGGGCGTGGGCTCCATCTCGCTGTCATTCTATCGGTTCTTCTTCGGTGGTATCTTTTTACTCATCTTGATGGTCATACAAAAAGATTTGACGGGTTTCGTTGAGCTCATCAAGAAGGATCTCAAGCTGATGCTTCTATCTAGCGTCATTGGCCTTGGCATTTCTAACATGATATATTTCCTCGGCATCCAGGCCTACGGTACCGAGGCTCACGTGGGCGCGGCGCTGTACACGTCATACACGCTCTTCATCGGGATCTACAGCATTTTTATTCTCAACGAGCGCACGAACATCCCGCTCAAGATCATTGGCTTCATCATCGGGTTTTTCGGCATCCTCATCTTGCTCACGAACTTCAACTTCGCCATCATCATGCAACCCGACAAGATCACGGGAAACATTTTGCTCGTGCTCGCGGGGGCCATATGGGGCTTATACTCGGTGCTCGGGAAGAAGATATTCCGGCGGAATCCAGGCATCAAGAACGTGGACGTGAAGTTCACGATTTGGAGTTTCTTCTTGTCATGCATTCCCATCGCCATCACCCTGCCCTTCAGCGGCGAGGTTCCCGACTTCCTCCAGCACGATACCACGGAATGGGGCCTCATCGCGTTCCTGGCGATCGTCTCGACCGGCATCGGCCTCTACATCTTTTTCATCGGCGTGAAGTCGATCGACGTCTCACATGGCATAAGCTTCTCGCT
>Ga0172366_10003620_pt1 | contig 12174 bp, 9 predicted proteins | sample LakKivSesite69cm_FD_114533 | JGI IMG/M metagenome (GOLD analysis project Ga0172366, IMG submission 114533) | Sediment microbial communities from Lake Kivu, Rwanda - Sediment site 69cm | ecosystem: Environmental > Aquatic > Freshwater > Lake > Sediment | place: Rwanda: Western Province, Lake Kivu... | reverse complement strand
CGGCGGGGCCAGGTTGGCGCGCGCCAGGCGCTCCTTCAAGAGAGCCACGGCCGCGGCGCCAAAGTACTGGGTGGCCGCGTTGGCCACGACCACGGCGCGATTGGGATCGGTTCCGTCGAGGATGACCTGCACCTCGGCCGGCCGGGCGGCCGCGAGATCGCGTGCAAAGGCGCGGGGCAGAACCACGGCCGCCGCGGCGCTGCCTCTTTCCATCTCGGCCAGCGCGGCCTCCACCTCGACCCCGCCCGGCCTGCGCCGAAGCGTGCCGTCGGCGAGCAGGCGGCGGGCGTGGGTGCGGCTCGCTGCGGTCTGGTCGCGATCCACCACCAAGGTGGGCACGTTTTCGAAGTTGAAATCGATCGCGAAGCCGAGGGCGATGGTCTGCAGAAGCGGCGCGCCCACGAGCATGAACATGATGCGCCGATCACGCACCGTCTGCCGGACTTCCTTGCGAATCACGGCCGAGAGTCCGACGGTCCAGCGCCGCCTGGTCACGCCAACCTCCTTCTGAACTTGACGGTCGCGAGCAGAAGCACCACGAAGGCGAAGGCGAGCAGGGCCAGGAGATCCACGGCAATCACGGAGAAACCGCCGCCTTTGAGCATGAGGGTGCGGAAGGCATGCACCAGGTAGCGCGCGGGAACCGGGACGGTCAGGGCCTGGATGATGCGCGGCATGTTCTCGATGGGAACGATCATCCCCGACAAAAGGAGCGAGGGCAGAAGCGACGACAGCGCGCCGGCCTGGGTCGCCACCAGTTGATTGCGTGCAATCACCGAAATCAGCAGGCCCTGGCCCAGCATGCCGGCGAGAAAGAGAAACCCGGCTAGGAACAGGCCGGGCAGGCTGCCGCGAATGGGCACGTCGAAGGCGATGTTGGACAAGGTCAGGACCAAGAGCAGCTGCACCATGCCCAGCACGAGGTAGGGCAGAAGCTTGCCGAGCACGATCTCCAGCCGTCCGACGGGCGAGGCGAAGAGCTGCTCCATCGAGCCGCGCTCCCATTCCCCGGCCACGGTGAGCGCGGTGAGCAGCACCGCCGCGATGGCGAGAAGGTAGGCGGCCAGGCCCGGCACCATGAAGAAGCTGGAGCGCGCCGCGGGGTTGTAGAGGGTGGTCACCTTCACGGCCAGGGGGGGAGCCTGCGCGGCCCCGGCGCGGTCGAGGGTCTCGGCGCGTGCGAAGCCGTCGATCTTGCCCATGATCTGGCGGGCCGTGTTGCCGTCGCCGCCGTCGACGAGGATCTCGACGGGGCTGTCGCGGCCCTCGGCCAGCTTGCGCTGGTAGCCCGCGGGGATCACGAGCGCAGCCATGGCCTGGCCGCGGCGAAGCAGGGCCTCGGCGCCGGCCATGTCGAGGTCGCCTTTCGACTCGAATTCGTTGCTGCCGAAGAGCCTGCGAAAGAAGGCGCGCGAGGCCTGGCTGCGGTCGCCGTCGACCCGGGCGAGCGGGATGTGGTCGACGTCGAAGCTGATGCCGAAGCCGAAGAGGAGGAGCATGAGCACGGGCATGGCCAGGGCCATGTACAAGGTGCGCAGGTCGCGGCGGATGTGGAGCACCTCCTTGCCGGCCATGGCCACCACGCGCAGGAGGAATCGCCCCGGGCGCGAGGTCATGCAGCCGCTTCCTTGGCCTTGCCCAAGGCCGCCAGAAAGACGTCTTCGAGGGACGCCTCGCCGGCTTGCACCACCAGCTCGCGTCCACCCACGGCCGCGATGGTCTGGCGCAAACCGTCCTCGTTCCAGCGTTCGCCGTCGACCTGAAGGTGCAGGCCGGCCCCGAAGGGCTCGACGGAGAAGATGCCCGCTTGGCCGCGCAAGGCGGTCGCCGCGTCGCCCAGGTCGCGTCCGCGCACGCTGAACACGCGGCCGGGGACGTAGGTTCGCTTGAGGGCCGCCGGCGTGTCGAGCGCGATGAGCTTGCCCGCGGCCATGAGGCCGATGCGGCGGCAGTGTTCGGCCTCGTCGAGGTAGTGGGTGGTGACGAAGACGGTGGTGCCCTCGGATGCAAGCTGGCGGATGAGGCGCCAGAACAGCCGCCGCGCCTGCGGATCTACGCAGGCGGTGGGCTCGTCGAGGAAAAGCACCGGCGGTTTGTGCAAGATGGCGCAGGCCAGGGCGAGGCGCTGGCGCAGGCCGCCCGGCAGGCTGCCGGTCAAGGCCTTGCCCAAGCCAGAGAGGCCGCACGCTTCCAGCACCTCCTCGGCGCGGCTCGCCAGGGCGCGGCCGGCCAAGCCGTAGGCGCCGCCGAAGAAGTCGAGGTTGTCCTTGGCCGGCAGGTCGAGATAGAGGGAGAACTTCTGCGACATGTAGCCGATCGAAGCCTTGACCGACTCGGGATCGCGGGCCACGTCGAAGCCGGCCACCCGTGCCTGCCCGCGGGTCGGCGCAAGCAGCCCGCACAGCATGCGAATGGTGGTCGACTTGCCCGCGCCGTTGGCCCCGAGGTAGCCGAAGATCTCGCCTGCCTCGACGCAGAAGGAGACCTCGTCCACGGCACGGAACTTGCCGAAGTCGCGGCCCAAGCAAGCGGCCTCAATCGTGTTCACGAGGGCCGCGCTCCTTGCTCGCGCTCGGCCTCTTCCACGCGCGCGAGGAACAGGGTCTCGAACCCGGGGGTGCCGCCTTTGGCCGTGAAGTCCTCGAGCAAGGCGTGGGGCGGGCCGCAAAGCAGCAGGCGCCCCTCATGCACGAGGGCCACGCGGTGGCAGCGTTCGGCCTCGTCCATGTAGGGGGTGGAGAGGAGCACGGTCATGCCCTCGTGCACGAACTCATGGAGGAGCGCCCACAGCTCGCGCCGGCTGACCGGATCCACGCCCACGGTGGGCTCGTCGAGGAGCAGCACCTGGGGCCGGTGCAGAAGCGCGCAGGCCAAGGCCAGCTTCTTGTACATGCCGCCCGACAGAGCATCGGCGCGGCGGTCGAGAAAAGGTTCGAGGCGGGTGATGGCGAGCAGGCGATCGCGGCGTTCGCGAAACACTTGCTTCGGCAAACAGAACAGGCGGGCGAAGAAGCGCAGGTTTTCCGCCACCGAGAGATCCGGGTAGAGGCTCGCCTGCTGCGGTACCAGGCCCAGGCTCTCGCGCACCGCCGCGCCGCCCACGGCGGGATCTCGACCCGCGACCAGGGCCTGGCCGCTGTCGAGGGCGATGAGCCCGGCCAGGGCGCGGATGGTCGTGGTCTTGCCCGCGCCGTCGGCGCCGACCAGGCCGAAGAGCTCGCCCCGCTCGACCGCGAAGGAAAGCCCGTCGAGGGCCAGGGTGGTGCCGAACCGGCGCACGAGGGCACGCGCCTCGAGCATGCTCATGGCCGCTCGGTCCCGAGGAGTGCGATGTCCACCGGCATGCCGGCGCGCAGCTTGCCCTCCTGGTTGGCGAGCACGACCTCGACCGGGTACACCAAACGGTCGCGGTCGGTGCGGGTCTGGATGTTGCGCGGGGTGAACTCGGCCTTGAAGGCCACGTTTGCCACATGGCCAAAGAAGCGCAGGTCGGGATAGGCGTCGGCCACGGCTTCGACCTTGGCCCCGGGCCTGACCGCGGCCAGCTCGGCATTGGGCAGATAGAAGGTGGCGCGCACCTCGCGCAGGTCGAGCAGGCGGACGACGACCGCGCCCGGGGCCAAAAGCTCGCCTTCCTCGTGCGGGATCTCGGAAACCCACGCGGCGCGCGGGGCGCGCACCTCGCACTCGGCGGCCAGAAGTCGCGTCCGCTCCAGGCTGGCGGCGACCGCCTGGGCGGATTCGTTCGCCGACTGCGCCTGCGCGGTCGAGGCGCGCCAGGTGGCTCCGGCCGAGAACATCTGATCCTGGTTGGCCGCGGCCTGGGCCTGCATGGCGCGCACCTGTTGTTCCAAGGCCTCGGCGCTCGAGCGGGTCTGGTCGCGATTCGAGAGGGCCACGTCGTTGGCCAGGGTCTCCAGGCGCTTCGCCTGCCGCAGGGCCGCGTCTCGCTGTGTGGCCAGGGCTGCGGCCTGGGCTTCTGCGGCGGCCTTGGCCGAGGCCGCAACCTGGCGATTGCCGCGCGCCGCGCCCGTCGACAGCTCGGCCGCGCGCGCCTGCGCCTCGGCCGCGCGCAGGCGCGCCTCGAGCTCTGCCACCGCGGCCCGCGGGTCGGCGCAATCGAGGCTGACCAGGAGGTCGTTCTTCTTCACCGCATCGCCCTTGTGCACGTGGACGCGCAGGATGCGCGCCCCCACCCGCGAGGCCACGTCCACCTCGGTGCCCTCGATCTCGCCCGAACCGCCCGCAGCCGCGCGCAGCACCCGCCCCTGCATGTAGAGCTTCACGCCGAGCAAGATCCCGAGGGCGATGACGAGAATGGCGAAAACGACTGCGACGCGCTTCATGATGCGCCCCCTCCGCGCGCACGTCGCGCAGAGCGTTCGACCCTAGCCAGGCCCAGCACGAGCAGGGCCTGGGGGAGAATCACGGCTGTCCGACTCATGGGCGGGCAGGAGAGCAACCTTCGTGCCGAGGGCGAAGTCCTCAATACTCCACGGCCTCTGGCCGTTGGAGGCACCCAGCCGTACGGATTTCCGGCGGGGGTGTCGGGTTCTCCGGCGGGGGGCGCGTGGCAAGACGTGCAGTTCGGCGGGGTTGCGGGCGGCACTGTCCTTGCTTTGCAGGACTGCGCCCACATCCGCGCGGGGAATGAAAATGAAGAAGCTCTTCGGGTCGATCATATTGCTGGCGCTTGCGGCCGGGCCGGCGGCAGCGGCCGAGGTGCCAACCCTGAGTCTCGGGCAGGCTCTCGACGAATTCGACGCACGCAATCTGGCGCTGCTCGAGGCCAGAAGCCGCGTCGAGCAGGCGCGATCCCTGATCGGGCAGGCGTCGGCTGCGCTCTTGCCGAGCGTGGTGGCGACGGGCGGGTACGTGCGCAACAGCGACGAGGCCCGGGTCGATCTGGGCGGCGTCGTGGGCGGCCTCTTCCAGAGACTCGGGCAGCCGCCGCTGGCCGGGCTCCCTGGTCCGCTCTACATCCAGCCTCAAGACGCGTGGAGTATCTCCGGCTCGGTGAAGGTCCCGCTTCTCGCTCCGACGGCATGGGCCGACCGGGCCGCGGCCCAGCGTGGGACCGAGGCGGCGGCGGCCACGGCGGCGGCGGTCCGCTTGCAACTCCGCGGGGCCTTGGTCCAGGCGGCCTGGGCGGCGAACGCGGCCGAGGAAATCGTGGCCGCCAGCGAGCGGGGGATCGAGGTCGCGATGGAGCATCGCCGGACCGCAGCGCGCATGGTGGACGCGGGTGAGGCCGCGCCGCTTTCCGTGCTCAAGGCCGACACCGAGGTGGTGCGGCGCGAGAGCGACCTCGTGCGCGCGCGTGCCGAGCTTGCGCGCGCGCGCCTCGCCTTGGGCGTTCTGCTCGGCCGGGCCGAGCCGGTGCGCGTGCTGCCCGCCGGGTCTGCGGATGCAAGCCCGCCGGCATCGAGCCCGGCGCTGGTGAGCGAGGCGCTCGGGCGGAGGCCGGAGATTGCGTCGGACGCGGCCAAGGTTCGCGCGGCGGAAACCCAGGCGCTTTCGGCGCGCTTGCGCCTGCTGCCGCAGATCTCGGGCACGGCCACCGCGTTCGCCTCCAACATGCCCTTTGCGACCGGCAAGAAGGACGGCTGGCGGGTTACCCTCGACGCGACCTGGCCCATCTTCGACGGCGGCTTTCGCGGCAGTCGGCGCGCGCAAGCCGAGGCCGAGGCGAGCGCGGCACGCGCCGCCATGGACGGCGCCCGTCTCGCCATCGCCCAGGAGGTTGCCGACGCGCTCCGCGACGTCTCGGTGGCGGCCGAGCGCCTCCGCCTGGCCGAACGCCAGGCCGCCTTTGCCGGCGAAGCCGCGGCCGCCGCCAAGCGGACCTTCGAGGGCGGCGTGAGCGGGTCGCTCGACGTGCTCGACGCCAACGACCGCCTGTATCAGGCAGACGTCGCGCTGGCCGACGCGCGCGGGCGACTGGGCATGGCGCGCGCCGGATTGGCCAAGGCCATCGGCCGCGAGTTCTCGCAGTAGCCCGCTCCATGGTGAGGAAGCGAAACGCGGGGCGTATGATGGTCGGCGACAGACAAAGCCGACGCCCCATGCCGAAGACGCCAGCACCAGCCGGTTTCGACGAAATCCAGAGCGAAGAGCTCTCGCGACTGTTCGGCCGGGTGATCCACCTGCGTCTGGCCGTGGTGCCGGTGATGATCGGGCTTCTGGTCTGGCTGGCCGTGCACCCCATGGCGTCGTGGCGGCGGAACCTGCTCGGCGCAATCGCCATCTTGGCCATCGCCCTGTTCGTCCACGAAGTCGTTCGCCACCGTCGGCACGGCTTGGGCAAGCGCGCGTTCGCCGTCAATTTCGCCGCCGCCGCGCTCGGACAAGCGGTGGCGGCGCTGGCCACCGGCGGGCTCGGTAGCCCACTCTTCATCATCATGTACCCCATTGCCATGGTCGGCGCGGTCGTGGTCGAGCCGCTCGTCTTCCTCCTGGTTGCCGCCGTCCAGCTCGCGGCCATCTGGGGGATGGCTTGGCTGCACACGAGCGGGAGCCTGCCTCACTTCGACCCTGCCGCTTTCGGCGGTGACGCCGCCGCCGGCTGGAATCATGCCCACGTCTTCTGGTTCGCCCTCGTCGCCAGCATGGGGATTGGCGTGGCGAGGTTCTTCGGCCGCGGCATGCGCCGCGCGTTCGACCACATGCTGCGCCGGGGCCTGGAGGCGCGCGAGGAGGCCCTGCGCACGCACACCGAGCGCGCGCGTGAGCTGGCGGCGCTGTCGGCCGAGATCGCGCACGAGCTCAAGAACCCGCTGGCCAGCATCAAGGGACTGGCGGCCCTGCTCGCGCAGGACGCGGGGCCTGGCAAGCCGGCCGAACGCATGGAGGTGCTAAGGCGCGAGGTCGTCCGGATGCAGGCAATTCTCGACGAGTTCTTGAACTTTTCGCGGCCGCTCGTGCCCTTGGCGGTGGAGAGCGTGGACTTGCCAACCCTGGTTTTCGGCGTGGCCGACATGCACGAAGGCATGGCCCACGAGCGCGGGGTGAGGCTTGTGGTGCGAACCGACGCGGCCACCCTGCGCTGTGATCCGCGCAAGATCGAGCAGGCACTCATCAACATCGTGCAGAACGCCATCGACGCGAGCCCGGCCGATGCCACGGTCGAGATCGAGAGCGAGGATGGAGCGCAACTTCAGGTGCGCGTGCTGGACCGCGGCCCGGGCGTCGACGGTGCCCTCGGCGACAAGGTCTTCGAGCCGGGCGTGACCACCAAGGCGCACGGGTCGGGTCTGGGGTTGACCATCGCGCGCGCCCTCGTGCGCCAGCACGGCGGCGAGCTGACCCTCACCCCGCGCCAGGGAGGCGGCTCGGTGGCCGCGCTGTGCTTGCCCAGAGAGGCGCGCGCATGAAACCCCGCGTGTTGGTCGTCGATGATGATCCCGGCATCCGCTACACGCTGCGCGAGATCCTGGAATCTTCCGGCTTCGCGGTGGACGAGGCCGCGGACGGCGAAGCGGCCATGGTGTGCTTCCTCGCCGCGCCGGCGGATCTGGTGATCACCGATCTGCGCATGCCGAGACTGGACGGCATGGGGCTGCTCCACCGTTTGCGCGCGCAGTCGCCGGTGCCGCGCGTGGTGGTGATCACCGCGCACGGTTCGGAACGCCAGGCGGTCGAGGCCATGAAGGCGGGCGCCACGGACTACTTCCGCAAGCCCTTCGAGATGGACGAGCTTCTGGCGGTGGTCCGACGCTCCCTCGAAAGCACGCGCTTGGCGCTGGAGAACGAGAAGCTCAAGTGCGAGCTGTCGCTGTCGCGTTCCATGGTTTTCGTCTCCGAGGCTATGAGCCGACTGGCGCTTGTGGCCGGGCGGGCCGCGGCGCGCGACGTGACGGTGCTGATCTCGGGCGAGAGCGGCACCGGCAAGGAACGTCTGGCCGAGGCCATCGTGCGCGGCTCGCGGCGGAGAGACAAGCCCTTCGTGCGCTTCAACTGCGCGGCGCTCTCGCCCGAATTGGCCGAGGCCGAGCTCTTCGGTCACGCCAAGGGCGCGTTCACCGGGGCCGTGCGCTCGCGCGTGGGGCTGTTCGGCGAGGCCGACAGCGGCACTATCCTACTCGATGAGGTCGGCGAGCTCGGCCTGCCTTTGCAAGCCAAGCTGCTGCGCGTTCTGCAGTCGGGCGCCATCCGTGCCGTGGGTGAAGACCGCGAGCGCACGATCGACGTGCGCGTGCTCGCGGCCACCAACCGCGACCTTCTGGCCGAGACCCGCCGGGGTGCGTTTCGCGAGGATCTCTTCTATCGCCTGAACGTGGTCCACCTGGTGGTGCCGCCGCTGCGCGAGCGGCCGGAGGACGTGCCGGTACTGGCCAGGCACTTCCTCGACCTCTACGCCGAACGCTTCGGCGTGCCTCGGGTGCATCTTCCGGATGGGCTCGTGGCGCGGCTTCACGCGCACCCGTGGCCGGGCAACGTGCGTGAGCTGGAGAACGCCCTCGAGCGCATGGTCGCGCTTTCGCCCGACGGTGAGCTGGATCTCTCCCTGCTGGCCGCCGAGCCGGGCGTGGAAGCGGCCCCGGAGCCACTCGGCTTGAAGGAGCGGGTGGACGCCTACGAGCGCGGGCTCATCGTCGAGGCGCTCAAGGCATGCCGCAACAACCGCAGCGAGGCCGCGCGCCGCCTGGGGCTTTCGCGCGCCACCTTGCACGACAAATTGCGCAAATACGGGCTGGCGAGCGACGGCGGCGATACCCCTTGCTAGCCCGCCAATCGGTTTGAATCCTCTGTGAATCTAGTGGTTTTCCAACTTCAGTCTGCAGTCGGTGGCTGGGCGAAGCATGCACCACAGAGAACACAGAGGACACGGAGGCCGGAAAGAGAAGGGTTTTCCGGATCCAGATCCGAGACCTTTTCTTTCTCATCTGTCTCGGTGTTCTCTGTGTCCTCTGTGGTGGAACCTCCGGAGAAGACGCGGCTTTCAAACCGTTCGGTGCTCTAGAATACCCCGCCGCAGGCGATGCCGTAGAGGCTCAGGGTGCAACTCAAGGCGGTCTCGCGCTTGTCGGGGGGAGAGCCGCGATTCCAGGTCAGAGCCCCGACGAGGGTCATGGTCAGGGCCGCGGCGCCGGCCCCCAGCGTGGTGCCCATGGCGATATTCCGCTGCAGCGAGAGGGTGTTTTCATTGTTACACCTCATGTTGCCCGTCGGCGGGTTGCGACAGGTACGCAACTCGGAGTTCTGAGCATACCAATACGCGCCGGCACCTGCCGCCAGAACCGCGGCACCCGCGCCGGCCCAGAGCCAGACCGAAGCGGCGCGACGCGACGCCCCTGGGGGAAGCGAGGTTTGCACCGCGGTTCCCGGTGGGGCTTGGCCTGCGGCGACGGCGACATCCGTGGGGGCAGGTTCGAGGGTGAGCACCAGCTCCTTGCGGGCTCCCCCGCGGGCGTCGATCGACCGCGATTGCGCAGCCATCCCAGGTGCGCTCGCTTCGAGCTGGTGGCCGCCGAGGCCGAAGAGCAGGGTTCCGTCGGCCTCGAAAACGGGCTCTCGGCCATCTACGCGGAGGCGAGCGGTGGTGGGCACCACCTTCACCGTGTAGACATCCACGAACATGCGACCGCGATCGATGAGATCCTCCGCAACCTTGCGTTGCTCGGGTGAAAGCGGCTTGCGTTTGTCCTGCAAGGCCGCGGACAGATGGCGTATCGCCGTGACGTAGTCGCGTAGCTCGAAAGAAGCCATGCCAATACCCCGCAAGGTGCGGGCATTGGGGTGGAGTCCATGGGCGCGCCGAAAGAGGCTGCGCGCTTCTTCGAAGTGGCCGGCCTGGTACTCCGCCACGCCTTCGCGAATCACCTTGCGGTAGTCCGCGTCGTCCGTGGTGTCGAAAGGCCCGCCAAATGGGTCGGCGTTCGTGCCGGCGGCGCGAGCGGAAGGCATGGACAGCGCGAAGCCCAGGCCTGCCAATGTGAAAACCACGGATCGCCTCAATCGTGCCATACGATGCGCCTCTTCTTGCGTGGTCGGACCACGGCTAGAAATCGTCCGCCGACAGACTGCCGGCGCGGAGCCTGGTTGCGCCATCCGCCTTGGCAGGGCGTGCCACCGGCTGCGGGCTCGATGCCTTGCCGTGCGGGGTGGCGCGCGCAGCCGCCCGGCGAATCGCCGCCTTCTTGGGGCTCGCCCGCTTCACCGACTTCGCGTCGGGTGCGACCGCCTGCAAGCCGATGCGTTCGGGCACCGTCGGTTGGGTCACGACAGCGACAGCCGGAGTGCCGAGGCCGGCCGGGCGAAGCGCAGGCGATTCCTGCTCCACCTCGGGCGTGGGTGCAGCCGGTGCGACCACCGGATCACTCGTCGGGCTTACCGGCGGCGCGGCCAATGGGCCGGACTGCACCGCCAGCGCAGGCAGGTTCGCCGGCGTCTTGCTGCCAGCTCCCGTGGCTGGCCAAAGCAGGAACACGATCCCCGCGGTCAATCCGGCGATCGCGATGCCGGCAAGGCCTTGCCAGGCGCGCGGGTGAGCGGGATGCCTGATCTTCGCGAGTACCTTGTGCAGCACTCCGCTTGGAGGAATCTCGGGTTCGGAGGCCTGACCGTCGGCCAGAACCCCCTCGCCATCGTGGCTCTCCGAGCCGGATCGGCGGCGGCGGGCATGTTTGTCGCGAGGGAACCTGACCAACACCTTGGTCGAGCGGCGGTCCTCGGCCGGCGGGTTCGCCGACACGGCCTGCCCAGGAGCGACCTGGGAACACGGCGTGCCCTCGGGGGGAGTCGCGACGGGCACCCCATTCGGCCATGTCACCGCGGTCGGCGGCGGTGTCTCAGGCAAGAACTCATCCTCGAAAGCGCCGATCATGGCCTCCAGACAGGGGTGACGAAGGGCCGGGTCCTTGACCAATGCCGTGTCGATGATGCGCACAAAACTGGGCGTCAAGTCGGGGCGGAGCTCTGCGAGCGGCGGGGCGGGTTGGGTCACGATACGTTCAAAGAGATCGGCCCCCGGCTTGCCCGGGAAGGGCACCTGACCCGCCAGGGCCTCGTAGAGAATCACCCCGAAGCCGTACACGTCGGCTCGCCGGTCGATGGGCGCGCTGTCTGCGAGCTGCTCGGGCGCCATGTACGCGGGCGTTCCCATCACCGTGGTCTGTTTCGCCGACGGATCGCGCGACCGCTCCGCGATCTGCGAGATGCCGAAATCGAGGACCTTGGTCGTCACCGGACGGCCGTCAGGCCCCACGCAAATGAAGATGTTCTGGGGTTTGAGATCGGCATGGATCACACCCTGGGCGTGGGCCGCAGCCACGCCGCGCATGGCCGGCAAGAGAAGCCTGTGCGCTTCATTCATGCTCAGCTTGCCAACCCGCGCGAGGTGCCGGTCGAGGGTCTCTCCCGCCAGGAGCTCCATGACAATACAGGCCATTCCGTGGTGTTCGATGACGTCGAAAACCGTCACCACGTTGGGATGGTCCACCCGGCTTGCGGCCAGCACCTCCCTCTGGATGAGCGATTCCATCCCCGGCTTGGCCGAAAACGAGCGCAAAAGCACCTTCAACGCGACGCGCTTGCCGGTGCGTTCGTTGGTTCCCGCCCAAACCGCAGCCATACCCCCCTGGCCGACCAGGTAATCCACTCGGTACTTGTGGTCAAGGACCTGCCCCGCCTGTAGCGTCGTATCGTGATCGTGTTGGTCCTCAGCCGTTGCGTTCATCGGCCCCCATCCTCCGGCGACATAGGCTCGGCGCCTAGTTTTAATGTAGATGCAGGTAAGCGCAAGAGCGTGACCGCAAACCTCTCCTGCCGCAAGGTATTATTTTGCCGCGGTCAGGCGTCGTCATTGTATGCTCCGCTACGCTGGATCACAAGCGCCCGCCGCGACCCATGGACGTGCTCCTCGCGTGTGGAGCAGCACTTCCTTCAGCAGGTTCGGCGACGCATTGTCCCACCGCGGAGCACGCAGATCTCGCAGGGAGACTCATTCTGCTTCTGGCTTCGGGGTGCAGGCTGCAGGCTGCAGGCCGCAGGCCGCAGGCTGCAGGTTGCAGGTTGATCAGTGGGTGGCAGCGATCGCGTCTTTCGCGGCCCTGCACTTCGGCCTGGGGCCTGGAGACCGGAGCCTCCAGCCCCTTGACGCCGCTGCTGAAGCAATCGTCGCGCTGCGCGAAGAATCTCGGAAGTAGTAGATCAGGTGCCGCCGTCGATTCCGGT
>Ga0172366_10003618_pt1 | contig 12175 bp, 13 predicted proteins | sample LakKivSesite69cm_FD_114533 | JGI IMG/M metagenome (GOLD analysis project Ga0172366, IMG submission 114533) | Sediment microbial communities from Lake Kivu, Rwanda - Sediment site 69cm | ecosystem: Environmental > Aquatic > Freshwater > Lake > Sediment | place: Rwanda: Western Province, Lake... | reverse complement strand
TCACGCACGGTCCTGCCGCCCTCCGGATAAATCCGGGGGCTACGGAAGAGCGAAGCTCGCTCACGCGAGCTGTCTCACGCGGTGACTGCCAAGGTATTTTGTTGATGACCATGAAACCCGCCCGCACCCCTTTTCGTACACACTCTAAGAATGGGAAAGGAGGAGGTCAAATTCAATCCCCGCCTTCGCGGTTCCCCGGAATCAGGGCTTGAGCACCTCTTTCGGCACCGGCCTTACGGTGACCTCGTCAATGATGCCGTACTCTTTCGCCTCGTCGGCGCTGAGGAACTTGTCGCGGTCGGTATCCCTGGTGACCTCTTCGAGCGTACGACCGGTATCGGCAGCGAGCAACTCATTGAGGCGATCCTTCACCTTGAGGATCTCCTCCGCCTGAATGGCGATGTCGCTCGCCTGTCCCTGGAAGCCGCCCCAGGGCTGGTGGATCAGGATGCGGGAGTGCGGCAACGCCGTGCGATGGCCTTTCGCGCCGCCCGCAAGCAGCACCGCGCCCATGCTCGCCGCAAGCCCGACGCAGGTCGTGTGGACCGGCGCGTCAATGTGCTTCATCGTATCGTAGATCGCCAGACCGGAGGAAACGTTGCCGCCCGGCGTGTTGATGTACATCTCGATAGGCGTCTTGGCGTCTTCCGACTGCAAGTACAACAACTGCGCAACCACGAGGTTCGCCACCATGTCGTCAATGGGGGTCCCCAGGAAGACGATCCGTTTTCTCAGCAGCAGCGACCAGATGTCCACGATCCGCTCGCCGCGCCCATCGCGCTCGATCACGTATGGGGCAATCATCCGAACTCACTCCTTCATATGATGAATCCGAAGGCACGAACACGCCGCCGATCCCTGATTACGAATGAGAGACGTTCTGCGGTTACTTATTCTTGATGGTCACTTCTTCCACCTTCGCCTGCTCTTCGACGAACTCGAGCACGGCCTCTTCCCGCATCTCGGCGCGCAGGCTCTCGTAGCGGCCGGACTCCACCATGTACCGGCGCAGGTTGTCGGGGTTCGTGCGCATCCCGGCTGCCATAACCGCAACCTGCTTGTCCACCTCTTCGTCCGTCACCTTGATGCCCTCTTGCTTGGCGATGCGCTCCAGCGCAAGCATCCCGCGCACCTGGTTGATCGCTTCGGCGCGGTGCTCCTCGCGGAATCCCTTTTCGTCGTGCTCGTGGCCTTCCTGCTCATGCTCTTTGAAGAGGTTCGTCAGGTAGCGTTCGACCAGAGATTCGGGGACTTCGAAGAGGTTCGCCTGAATGATCCGGTCGCGCAACTGCTCGTGCACCTGCCGCCGAGCGGCCATCCGAACGCGTCGCTCAAGGTCTTCCCTGATGACCTTCTTGAGGTCGTCCACCGTCTTGAAATCGCCGAGGTCCTTGAGGAAATCCTCGTCTATCTCAGGCACCTGCCGCTCGAAAAGCCCGGTGACGGTGACCTGGGCGCGGTCTTCCCTGCCTGCGCGGCTCTGGTCGTAGAGATCGTCCCGGTAGTGGTATGCGATAACCCGCGCTTCGCCCTTGGAGACGCCGACAAGCTGCTCGTCCATGTCCCTGCTCACCGAGCCAGGGCCACCAAGCTGCCAGCGCCGGTCGGCGTCCTTCCGACCGATGAGCGGTATGCCGCTCGGATCCATCTGCTGAATCGTCGCAACGACCACATCGCCCATCTCTGCGGGACGATCAACGGGCACTTCGTCGGCGTGCCGTTGCCGGATCATCTCAATCTGCGCGTCAACCTCTTCGTCGGTCACGGTGCGGATTTCGCGGGTGACCTTGATGCCTTTATAGTCCTTGATCTCGACGTGCGGTTTGATCTCCACGTTGCCGCTGACTTTCACCGGCTGACCCGGCTCGGCCTTAACCTCGTCAAACTCAGGCTGCGCAACCGCCTCAAGGTGATGCTCTTCCAGTGCCTTGTCCCACGCTTCTGGGATGAGGTCCTGGAGCACCTCGGAGCGAATCTGCTTGCCGAAGCGCTGGCGAATGAGCGCATCGCTCGCTCGTCCCGGTCGGAACCCCGGAATGACCTTCGTACGACGGTATTCGCGCACCAGGTCGGTGATGCGCTCTTCGACAAGTTCAGGCTCGACCTCAATGGCAATACGACGGCTACACGCGCCGGTTTCAGTCACCTCAAACTTCATTGGCGTCCTCATCGTGCCCCCCGAGCGTCTGCCGGGAAGGGGCGGGGTGCGGGTGTGCGACGTGGTGGTGCAACGCAGTGGTACACCGGACCCCGCTCACGTGAGGGAAGAGTCCCGTGCCCAATGCGCGAACGTTGTCCGATTTTCCTTGCGTGAGTCAAACGGAATGGTGCGAGAGGAGGGACTCGAACCCTCATGTCATAGGACACCAGATCCTAAGTCTGGCGCGTCTGCCAATTCCGCCACTCTCGCAAGCCCGCGATATTTGCAGGGTGCTAAAAATACGCCAGCGATGGTTACGGGTCAACGAGAGGCGATCAGGTGCAGCTTCCGCGCCCGCCCGCTATTCATCAAGACTTTGCTCGGCGTCCTGAAGTTCCGTCCCAACGCATCTGTTCACCAGAGCAAATGCGCGGTCAGGTGGTGCACGCTGCCGAAAGGACCGGCAAGGCCGTAGGCGTAGTCCAGGCCGAACTGTCTCCAGACGATTCCCATGCCCATGGCGAGGCCAAGCCCGCCAAAGCCCCCGGTGCGCCGGTCGTCAAGGGCAAGCCTGCGGTCGCGGGTGTTGTCCGGCCCGACGGACGAGACGTAGCGCACGAGCGAATTGTAGCCGACGCGCACGTAGAGCGGCCCGACGGGCTGTGCTTCCGCCGCAAGAGAGAGCGTCGCCTCGTCGTCGCGGGGAAGGGTAACGTCGGCGAGCAGGGAGAGGGGGACGGGGAAATGCGCGGGCCGGTGCATCAAGCCGACGTGGAAGGCGCTTGGCACGTCGTCTTTCATGCCCTGGTCGCCGCCGAGGTAGCTCGAAAACGCGCCGCCGAGGTTCGTCGCGGAAAGGCCGACAGCGGTCTGCCGGTCGTTCGTCTCCCACAGCAGGCCGAAGTTCGCCACAAACGCGCTCGCGGAGTACTCGGCGATGCTCGAGCGAACCCACCCCAGCGAAAGGCCACCGGAGATGCCGTAGCGCCATGTCCGCGCCCATCCGACGTGGAACACGATGTCGTTCGCGCTGAACGTGCCCTGATCGCCCGCGAACTCGTCCACGCGGTCGAACTCGCCGTAGGAGAGGTTGTTCACCGCGACGGACCAGACGCCGTACGCGGAGGGATACGCCACCATCCCGCCGACGGGAAGGATGTCGAGCACGTAGTCCGTCGCGGAAAGGCTCACGTGCCGCTTGGTGAGCGTGCCCAGGCTCGCCGGATTGACGGCGAACGAGGTCGGGTTCTCAGGAAGCGCGACGCACGCCCCACCGAGCGCGGCGATGCGTGCGCCGGAGATCAGGAGAAGCCCCTTGAAGCCCGCTGAACCACGATCATCCCCCGACCCGAACGCATGTGCCGCGCCGGAACCGCAAAGCAACGCCCCGGCCAGAAAGACCGCTACCGCACGCGGGGATTGGTGAAGCCTCATCCGAGCAATTCCTTGAGAATGTCGTTGATCATCTTCGGGTTTCCCTGGCCCTTCGTGGCCCTCATCACCTGCCCGACGAAGAAGCCCAGGAGCTTTTTCTCGCCTGCGCGGTACCGTTCGACTTCCTTCGGCAACCCGGCAAGCACCTCGGCGACGGTCTTCGAGAGCGCGCCTTCGTCGGAAATCTGTGCGAGGCCGCGCTCTTTGACGATCTCGCCCGGCGGTTTCGGCGAATCCACCATCTGCACGAACACGTCCTTGGCGATGGTGGTGCTGATCGTGCCCTTCCCGATGAGGCCGATGAGTTCGGCGATGTGCTCCGGGGGGACGGGGAATGCGGCGATGTCTATCTTCCGTGTGTTGATCTCCCGCAGTACGTCGCCCATCACCCAATTTGCGGCGGTCCGCGCATCAGCCCCGGCGTTCACGACGCGCTCGAAGTAATCGGCGAGCGGCCGTTCTGCGGTGAGCAACTGCGCGGCGTCAACGGGCAAACCATATTCCTTGACGAATCGTTCCTGCCTGGCGTCGGGCAACTCCGGAATTTCCGCGCGCACCTCGGCGATTAGCTCCGGGGTGATGACCACCGGCACGAGGTCCGGCTCCGGGAAGTAGCGGTAGTCGTGCGCCTCTTCCTTCGAGCGCATCGGGGCCACCGTATCCGTCGCGGCGTCGTAGAGCATCGTCTCCTGCGCCACTTTGCCGCCTTCGGCGAGGATCTCCATGTGCCGTGCGATTTCCTGCGTGAGGGCACGGTGCGCAAAGCGGAACGAGTTGAGGTTCTTAATCTCCGTCTTCGTGCCGAAGGTATTGCGGCGTTCGTCCCAGATGGAGACGTTCGCGTCGCACCGCATGTTCCCCTCTTCCATGTTGCATTCGGAAATGCCGAGGTAACGGGCGATCTGCCGCAGCTTCGTCCAGTAGGCGATGGCCTCGTCGGGCGAGTTGAGGTAGAGGCTGGGGTCGTTCAGCGTGCCCGGTTCGCCCGGCTTCGGCTTCGAGATGATCTCAAGGAGGGGAGTGCCGCACCGGTTCACGTCCACGAGCGTATCTTCCATGTGCGAATCTTCGCTGTGGAGCGACTTGCCCGCGTCTTCCTCGATCTGGATGCGGTCGAGTTCGATGCGCTTCCTCGCGCCGTTCACTTCGATCTCCACGCCGCCGCCATAGGCAAGGCATTGATCGAACTGGGAAATCTGATAGCCTTTCGGTAGGTCGGGGTAGAAGTAGTTTTTCCGCACGAAGCGGGTCTGGCTGCTGATCTTCGAGCCGAGGGCCACCGCAAGGCGCATCGTATACCGGAGCACCTCTTCGTTGAGCACTGGCAGCACGCCCGGCATCCCAAGGCAGATCGGGCAGCAATGGGTGTTCGGTTCGCCGCCGAACTCGTTGGCGCACCCGCAGAACACCTTCGACCTCGTCGAGAGCTGGACGTGAATCTCAAGACCTATGACGACGCGTGGTGTGGACATGAACGCATTTCCGGTTAGAAGAAGCCGCCTCTCTATAGGGCGCGGAATCAGGCCATGACCTCTTTTCTGGCATTCTGGATGGTGATCTTCGGATCGGCATTGGTCTGAGGCACGGGGAGACCTTGTTCCCGCAGCAGTGCGACGTGCTCCTTCATCCCCCATTTGGCCTTGTATATGCAGTCTTCGATGGAGTGCCCGATGCCAGTGAAGCCTTCTAGATCAGGCGAATAAAACCCGAAGTAGTCGGGTTCGTTTGTTGCCTCAATGACCAACGAGTACGGCAACTCGATCATCTCGTCACCTCTCGCGGGTTAGCTTAGCCCTGCCGCCTTAAGTATACATAGATGATAGCCGCAGAATCGAGGAATACCCATTCTGCACGACGCAGGTGATCGCGCACGTTCACAGGCCGCAAGCCTCATCGGATTCTTGCCGCGTTCGTGATACCCATTCTTGGGCGTCTTCTCCGGTCGTTAACGGTCCGCCGAGTCCGCGAATGTCCCTCCAGCGAAGTCGAGCACTTTTCCGCGGTCGTGGAGCACGGACCCGATCAATGAGATACCCCGCCAGTGCCAGTTTCTCGTCTGTTGACAGCGCGTCTGCCTGCTTCATAAGAGACTGTAAGGTTTCCTGTGCCACAGCATTTTCCCCTCCGTACGTCATAATCTGGTCGCTTTCCCAAGTTCGCACCGACAGCGTCGCTCAAGTGCCCCGCACCACCTCCACCGCCCGCGCTACCCTGAGCACCGTCTGCTCGCCGAACTGCGGTCCGAGCACCTGCACGCCGAACGGCAGCCCCTCCCCATCGCTTCCGGCAAGCACGGAGAGGCCGGGGATGCCCGCGAGGTTGCAGCTCACCGTGTAGATATCCTCAAGATACATCTGGAGCGGGTCCGAAGTCTTCTCTCCGAGCCTGAAGGCCGTGCCGGGCGTCGTCGGCGTGATGATGGCGTCCACCTTCTCGAACGCGCTGCGGAAGTCCTGAGCGATGAGCGTCCGCACCTTCTGCGCCTTGAGGTAGAACTGGTCGTAATAGCCCGAACTGAGCGCGTACGTGCCGAGGAGGATGCGCCGCTTCACCTCGGCGCCGAATCCCTCCGAGCGCGAGCGGCGGTACATCTCCCGCAGGTCTTTCGCGTCTTTCGCACGGTAGCCGTACTTCACGCCGTCGTAGCGGGCGAGGTTCGCCGAGGCTTCCGAGGTGGCGATGAGGTAGTACGCCCCGATGGCGTAGGGCATGTGCGGGAGCGAAATGTCAACGACCTCAGCCCCTTCGCGCTCCATCCGCCGGAGGACGCGCTCGATGCCGCGCTTCACCTCCGGGTTCAGCCCCTCGCCGAAATACTCCTTCGGCACGCCCAGCTTCAGCCCCTTCGGGCCGTCTTCCAGCCCTTCAAGGTAGTCGGGAACCGGCTCCGGAGCGCACGTGGAGTCGTTCGGGTCGGGGCCAGAAATCACTCCCAACAGGAGCGCGACATCGCGCACTGTGCGCGCCATGGGGCCGATCTGGTCGAGCGACGACGCGAACGCCACCAGCCCGAACCGCGAGACGCGGCTGTACGTGGGCTTGAGGCCGACGATGCCGCAGAAGCTCGCGGGCTGCCTGATCGAGCCGCCGGTATCTGACCCCAGCGCCATGACCGCCATCCCGGCCGCCACCGCCGCCGCCGAGCCTCCGCTTGAGCCGCCCGGCACACGCGCAAGGTCGTGCGGGTTGCGCGTCACGCCGAACGCGGAATTCTCGGTGGAAGACCCCATCGCGAACTCGTCGAGGTTCGTCTTGCCGACGAACACCGCGTCCGCCTCGCGCAGCCTGGCGACGACGGTCGCGTCGTACGGGGCGATGAAGGGTTCGAGGATGCGGGAAGCGCACGTCGTCCGCCCGCCTTTGACGCACATGTTGTCTTTGATGGCGATGGGCACACCCGCAAGCGCGCCCACGCGCTGCCCTTCGGCAACCCGCCGGTCAACGTCTTCGGCCTGCTGCCGCGCCAGGTCATCGGTGACCTGGAGGAAGGCGTGGATGTCCGCTTCCTTCGCCGCGACCACGGAGAGCACCGCATCGAGCGCGTCAACGGCGCGGACGGCCCCCGTGCGGATTGACGGGATGAGTTCCGCCGCAGTGAGCGTGAGTGGGTCCACGAAGCTACGTGCCTTTGCGCCCGGCTGCGTGTGGCACATTGCGCGCTGCCGGGAGAGCGGAGATTGACGGTGAAACACGAACAGGAGATGGCGGTCCTCGCAGCGTCAGCCTTGCCGATGAACCTCGGCCCTCGACGAGGACCGGCGCGCTCAGGACGTGGAGTTGGATTTGTCCCCACTGGCAGGGGGCTTTTCCTGCGGGGAGTTGCTGGAATCGCCACGCAACTCCTTCTTGAACGCACGGATTCCCTGCCCCAACGACTTGCCGATCTCCGGGAGTCTTCTCGCCCCGAATATGAGCAGAATGGCGATGATGATGATGACCCATTCCCATCCGCCGATCATTGGCCACATCCTTTTCCTGGCCGCACACGCGCAACGTGTGGGCCACTTCATGTGCGATATTTCCAATAGTAGTACGCCGCCATCAGCCCCAGAACCGTCAACAGGTTGATGTTGATGGTGAACCCGAAGGTGAAGGTGGCCATTACAAGGCTGAGCGTGAGCGGACCGACTTCGTAGGTAAAGCTATTGATGAGAACCTGATAGACGACGCTTCCGTGATCAATGAACTGAGCCAAGAGGATGCTGATCACCGTCGCGGTGAACAGCCCGATCACCAGGGTCAACACCAGCACTCCGGTGCTGCGCGGACGAGGCATTGAATCAGACTCTCCTGCCCCTGGTCGGCTCTAGCGTGGGATCATCGAGAGCGACTTCCTCCCGACCGCGCATGAGGTGGATGGCCGCACGCGTAAGCCCCCACGACACGTAGAGCACCCCCAATGGGAAAAACGCTTCCGCCGGATAGAACGCGGCCAGAACGAGCCACGAGAAGAAGATGACGAGCTTTATCCGGTTCGCCATCGAGCTCCACGCGAAGCGCGGGAAGGTATCGTACTTGATCCTGCTCACCATGAGCGTCGCCGTGAGCAGTGCGATGAAGGGGAACATCCATTCGATAGACGCTTCCGCCATGAGATCGCTCTTGATGAAGACGACGAACGACGCGACCACCACCGCTGCCGCCGGAATCGGCATGCCCTTGAACGAGGCTTTGTCGAAGCCTTTCAACTGCGCGTTGAACCGCGCCAGCCGCAGCGCGCCGCACGCCACGAACACGAACGACACCGGAAACGCAATCGCCTGCCATGCGGAGAGGTGAGTGATGATGAACTGGTACGAGAGCAACGCAGGGGCAAACCCGAATGAGCACACGTCAACAATCGAATCAAGCTCAACACCGAAATGACTTTGCGTTTTGAACATGCGGGATACTTTCCCATCGAGTCCGTCGAAGAGCATCGCCGCGATGATGAGCCAGGCGGCGGTGATGAGACCCTCTTCGCTGCCTTCCAACGTGTAGACCGCCGAGAGCAGCCCGCAGAACAGGCTGCCAAGCGTCATAATGCTGGGGAGTGACTGGGTGAGTAGAGTCATGGGAGTAATCCTATGATGGTCTCCCCGCCTCTGACTCGCTGCCCACGCTGTACACGCAGCATGGCACCGGGCGGAAGGAGGATGTCAACCCGACTGCCGAAGCGGATCAATCCGCACCTGTCGCCGATGCGCACGCTGTCGCCAGGCGTCAGCGTGCAGACGATTCGCCGGGCGATGAATCCGGCAATCTGCTTGAACGCGACCGGGCCACGTTCGCTCTTGATGCCGATGTGAGTCTGTTCGTTGTTCGCCGACGCCTTCTCGTCAAAAGCCAGGAGATACTTCCCCGGATTGTACGTCACGCCTGCAACGCTTCCGGAGACGGGGACACGGTTCACGTGCACATCGAAGAGGGAGAGGAAGATACTCACGCGCTGAGCGCCCTTGCCGACGTAGCGGTCGTCCTCGGCGACGATTTCCACCACCTTGCCGTCGCCGGGCGAGACGACCGCGCCCGCTTCCTGAGGGATTGCCCGGTCCGGATCGCGGAAAAAGTACGCGCAGAACGCGCCGAACACGAAGCTGATCACGCCCAAGACGCGCCAGACCTCCCAGCGCAACACAAGCCACAGGGCAACGCAGAGAATCGCCACGCCGAAGCTGCCGAGCACGAACGGCACGCCATCCTTAGCCATGATCCCTCCTGCCGGTGGGGAGTTCCTCCAGGGTGATGGTCGCGCTTTGTTCACGGCCATCCCTGATGATCGTCAATTGCATCTGCTGCCCGACCACCGCGCCGGTGAACCTCTCCCGCACGTCGCGGTCGCTGGTAATGCGTTTGCCATTCACGGCGACGATCACGTCGCCGGGCCGCAGCCCGGCCTTCGCACCGGGGCTGTTCGGCTCCACGCTTGTGATGATCGCTCCGAGATCGCTCGATAATTCGAGGCTTTCGGCGATCCACCGGTTGAGGTCCTGAATGTGAATGCCTGTCCAGAAATTGTGACGAACTTCACCGAAACGCAAGATGTCGTCCAACACCTGGCGGGCTTTTTGCACGGGAATAGCGAAGCCGATGCCCTCCGAGCCGCCGCCTTGGGTGACGATGAAGGTGTTGATCCCGACGACGTATCCCTGGCTGTTCACCAACGGCCCGCCGCTATTGCCGGGGTTGATCGAGGCGTCGGTCTGGATCATATCGCGGTAGACCCGCCCGCCTGAGCTTGAGATGTCGAAATCCCGGTTGAGCGCGCTGATGACCCCAACCGTCACGGTGGGGTGCGCGTCCCGGATGAGGAAGCCGAAGGGGTTGCCGATGGCAATGGCCCATTCGCCGATCATGAGATCGTCGCTCCGACCAAGCGGCGCATGGGGCAGGTTCGTCCCGTCAATCTTCAGCACCGCCACGTCCGCCTGCTCGTCGGGTCCGCCGAATATCCGCCCCTCGAACGACCTCCCATCGGGCAGGTTCACGACGATCTCGCTCGCGCCCCGGATGACGTGCTCGTTGGTCAGGATCAGCCCTTCCGGCGAGACAATGAACCCGCTCCCCATGGATTGGACCTTCCGAATGAACTCGCGTCCAAGGTCGGGGAAGAAGTACCGCCACATCGGGTCGTCGGCGAAGGGCGAGGCGACCCGTTCGCGGCGCAATTGCGTCACGCTGATCGTTACCACCGCAGGAGCCACGAGATCAACGGCGCGGACAATGGCGTTTCGCCGTGAGCTATCAATGCCCCCAGCGGTGTCGGCTGCCGAGATGAGCCGCACCGGTGCGGGCGGCTCCTGGATCGTGAATCGCACTTCTGAGGACTGACCCCTCACGCGGTAGGCGATGAGGAGGCTCCCCATGCCGACGGCCACGCCGAGGAGAAGCCCGATCCAGAAACGGCCACGCCGGGGCTGCTCACGCTGATCCCACTGAGAATACGGAGCTTCCATCTGGATAATCCACATATTCGAGACAAAGACCGCACGCCGGAGCGGTCGGGCCTGCCAGACGCCGGTCCCGCGCACGGACGAGTTCCCCAATGCTTTCGGGTGTGCGCTTGTGCTGGCCGACCTCTACCAGCGTCCCTACGATGGTGCGGACCATCTGCGCGACGAACCGATCCGCCGTGATTTCAAATACCAGCAGGTCGCTTGCGCCCGGACAACCCTCTTCCACGAACCGCGCCTGCCGCACCTCGACGACGGCATCTCGGTCGGGCGCGTGCGCGGCGCACCAACTCGTCGCAGGATACCGACCGACGAGGTAGGGAAGCGCGCGTTCCATCTCCGCCCGGTCAACATCGCGCCGCAGCACCCAGACCATCGCCCTGTTGAGCGCGCAAGGTCGCCGCGCCATCCGATAGCGATACGTCCGCGCACGAGCGGAGAAGCGAGCGTGGAACGTGGCCGGGGCGTACTCGATTCCGCGCACGGCAATATCAGTGCCGACAAGCGCCTGCACCCCCACTCGAAGCCGATCAAGCGGCGGGCAGTCCGACGGGACATCCACGTGGGCGACCTGTCCCCGTGCGTGCACTCCGGCGTCCGTGCGCCCCGCTCCGACAAGCCTCACCGGATGGCGAAGGATGATGCTGAACGCCTGGCTCACCTCGCCCTGGACCGTCCGACGCCCAGGCTGCACCTGCCACCCGGCGAACCGGGTACCGTCGTATTCAAGATCAACCCGCAGCCGAACGCTCACCGGATTCCTCGATCAATGAGCAACGCGCCCGCGATCCATACGATGACCGCAAGGCCGCCGATGAGGTCTGCGCGCCTCCAGCTGAGCGCCCGGTAGTGAGAACGCTCCGCCGAAGGACTGTATCCACGCGCCTCCATCGCTTCGGCGAGCACCTCCGCCCGTGCGAACGCCCGCTCGAAGAGCGTCCCCAGCACGGGGACTACCAGCGCGAGCTTCCGCCGCACGCCGCGAAAATCCGCTCCCCGCGCCGCCTGTGCGCGCAGGATCGTCTGCGCCTCGGAAAGGGCAATCGGTGCGAACCGCAGCGCCAGCCCGACCGCAGTCGCGCCCGCATCTACCGGCACGCCAAGCCGGGCAAGAGGCGCACCGAGCGCACAGAACCCCGCGACGATGCTGAGCGGCTGCGTCGTCCAGCTCAGGAGCGTCGCTATGAGGACCATCGCGAGCAGTCGGCCTGCGAGCGCCACGCCCGTCGGCCACGCAGCCAGGCCGCCGACCAGCACGTGAGTCGCCAGGACGACGCCGACAAGCCAGACGAATGGGCGTATACTCCTGAGCACGAACCGCCAGGGCAACCTCGCCAGCGCAACCGCTCCGAGCGCCATCGCCACGTGCCATGCCGTGCCGAGGAGCGTCGTGCCCTGGAGCATACCGACGGAGATCACGAGCGCGGCAATGGTCTTCGTGCGCGGATCAAGCCGGTGAATTGCGCTCTTTCCGGGGACGTACCGCCCGATGGAGATGTCAGCAAGCACAACGCTTTCTTACTCATTAAGAGTGTGTCTGAAAAGGGGGTTCGGGAGGGTTAGATGGTCATCAACGAATTATGTGTACACGCGACGCAGCCGCAGACCCAGCCAGCTTCAGATGGCTTGGCATATTAGCCCCCGACTTCAGTCGGAGGGCGTCACGCAC
>Ga0172366_10003617_pt1 | contig 12178 bp, 11 predicted proteins | sample LakKivSesite69cm_FD_114533 | JGI IMG/M metagenome (GOLD analysis project Ga0172366, IMG submission 114533) | Sediment microbial communities from Lake Kivu, Rwanda - Sediment site 69cm | ecosystem: Environmental > Aquatic > Freshwater > Lake > Sediment | place: Rwanda: Western Province, Lake... | reverse complement strand
TTAAAGATCGAATGGTTCGAAGGCCTACCCTACGTTGAATCGGAAGCTCTAAGAAAAGCTGTAAAAGAAGCAGGCCAAACCGAGGTTTCAAAAGCATACGAAGAAATTAAGACCATCCTGGAAGATCACAGAAAAGAAGTAGCGGAAAAAAGATAAATAACCCTCATTTTCCAAAATTATTTGAGGGTTTAAATGCATTTGATATTAATTTATGTTTAGTTGATAAAAAATTGTACTAAACTGTAAATATCTTTTCGATGAGATGATTGATTTCTTTCGAATCGATTCCACCTTCTTCTGTATCCTTAGTTATTATCAGAGTTCCTTTCTTTCCGCCACCCTCTTCATATGGTAGAATACCTTGTGATCTATACCAGTCTAATTTTTTCTTCCATTGAATTCGATAATTCTCTTCATAAAACATGCCGAGATGCTCCCAATAGTATAAGACTCCAGATTCATCCTCAATAGTGAAATCCGGATACCTCACTGTTTCATCGTTCCCATGCAATGGTTTCTCGTAGCTGTAGGCAATGTTCTTAGATGACAGATTGTCGGCAATAATAACCTCAGATTTAGACCTTACTGCTTCGCCTCTACGAGTTCGGTGAATCAAATGTTCCTCAAAGAATAGATTATCTATTGGAACAAGTTCGGGAGGTATGAAAAGATTTGTATAACGCCGCGCTGTCTCTGAAAAGACATCCGACGAATATTTTTTGAACTCAGCCCAGCTACCTTGATGAAGAATCACTATGCGATCACACTGACGCGTTAGTGCTGTGTACAGCAATTCTTTGGACAATAATCTACATTGGCTAGGCAAAATGAGAAAACAAATGTCAAAATCACTACCTTGGGCTTTATGGATCGTGATTGCGTAAGCTAATTCCAGTATTGGATTCGCTTCTTCAGTAAAATCCTCTGCACGATAATTATAAACATATCCAGGTTGAGAAGAGAATTCTATATTAACAGGCAACCGTCCGGACCATTTTTCATAACGACCTCTGAACTTGCCAACAACAATTCCAACCTCACCATTCGCGACATATTTTAGCGCATTTTCTTTGGGAAAAACTCCATATCGCCGATTATTCACTGTGTTAATTACCTTATCTCCATAAACAATTCCATCGGGACCTAATGGCGGTGGAATGGCCTTTCTCCGGTAATTGTTCGCAAGCTCAATGGTACAACCTCGAAACGTCTTCTGAACCAGTCTGTTAACATCCTTAACGCCATAAACATGCCCCTTGACCGGGGATAAGATTTGCCAATTTTCTGCCGCCTTGGCAACACCTTTATTAAAATAAACAAACTGATCACTCTGATTGCCTCCTAAAGACAACTCAAACTTGATCGAATCCTTTTCGCTGGAAAGCCCCAATTCCTTAATGAGTACCTCCAATATTCTCTCCAAAACCTCCTCCGGTTTTTCCCAATGTGTGAGCTGTAGATGATAAAGTCTTTCTTTCTTCATAATTCTGCTGAAAATCTCATCTCCGCCTGGTCCTATGTTTCTGCCACTAAACCAGTCCGCAAGTTCAAGATCGTCACGAAACTCCCCCATCTGCCGCAATCGAATAGTCAGCTCAGCATATCCTGGACCGACGCATGGAAACATGGTCTCGATATCTGGTGGAACCAATCGACTGATGATGTCAACAAATGGTCGACCTGCTCCAATTGGCGGTAATTGCTTTGGGTCGCCAACCAAGATGAAGCGGTCGACACCGCTAAGCGAGTCAAAGAGGGCCCCGAGCTGTTCCTCAGTAAGCATTGAAGCTTCATCGATAATGACAGTCTTAAAGGCATTAGTTTTTCCTTGATTAGATAATTTATAGATGCCTGTATTTTCGTCGTATCGATCGAGACCTCGTAGGAATTGAGCGATGGTTTGGGCAGAAATCTTTGTGGCTTGCTGCATTCTAACTCTAGCTTTTCCAGTAGGAGCTAGAAGAAGTATTTCGCTTTGACTTATCTCAGGATGGTGACATAAAGTCGGAATCACGAATTTGGTTTTGCCGGTGCCCGCAGGCCCAATCAAGACAGAAAAACGAGACTCGGCTAACTCTTTTAAAGCTGCTACTTTTTCTTCTTGTGCTTTCATCTCGTCTTCGGAATCAGTAAGTTTGGCGCCTTTGTCTTTGAGTTCTATATGTAGTAGTTTAGTCCAATCCTCAATCGAGCCTTGAGCCAAGCTGTGCCTTTTACCCTCAAGTCGCTTATTTACTGTCTTACGAATGATGTCTCCCATTTGAGCCAAATGATCTAATTGGTACGCACGCTTGCCATCTCTCATGACAGTTTTTGTTACTATTGGGTCGAAGTAATCCTCAACTGCGTTCAGTAAATCGTGATCAATTAGACAGCTTGGTTCGATCGGAAGTTCCCGGATAGATTTGATAACCTCAGTTTCTGGAAGCACCGTGTGACCAATTGAAGATGCTTTCTCAAGCATATAAGTCACCAATGCCCTAACTCGACGCCAGTCCATAGGGCCATCGGGCGATGATGGTTCAGGAATTGGATGTTTCCTTCGAACTGACTCGTCAGGAAACATGCCACGATCCACAGTGTTTATGCTGATAGGATCTTGTGAAAAACGATCAAGTTCGTATAGGCGATACGGATTTGTAAGTAAATCTCTATCCTTGCAATTAATGCCAGATGAATTCCTTTCTTCCTCAACATAGAATTTTGTTGCTTGGTCAACCGTAATCTCAAAGCGACTAAGCAGCTTTAACAATGCTTTACGTTCGTCTGGTAGTTTCTTCCACTTACTCTGGAGCGTGCTCCCAATTTGGTATGCTAGTTCTTTAGGTAGAATTGTTAGGTCGTTGAAAGCTGTATCAACTAGCGACCAAGGATCCTCATTCTGACCTTCTTTAGACAATAATTCATTACAAAGAGAGTGAGCGTGAGTGACTCCAAACGCGCATAAAGCAGCGCCAAGTCCTGGATAGGCACCCCGTCTTTTCCAAAGTTCCAAAAGGCGACGATCTATCCACTTTAATTGTTCTTTAAAAGATCCTTCTAACACTTGCGATATTTTTTTTATTGCCGTGGCGCATGATATAAGCGCATCAATAGCTCCATCATGAGTAACATGCTCGGTGGCATAGGAGAACTCGTCATATCTATCTTGAGGGGCAAAAGCTATATAATCAGCTGGATTAATTGCTTGGTCTCTTTCAGACAGAGCAAGAATATCATGATAAGGTAGAATGAAGCCATCCTTAAAATCTGGTCTAATAGAGTGTTGTATTGCACGATCCCATATCATACAGCGAAGACCACTTTTTTTAACGTAATCATATTCTACCGAAGGGCCAACATGTATCACTCGGCCAACACCGACTAGTACACGGCGATTATCTTCGGCTAACGGTGTTTGTTTAGCGTAAAAGAAGCAAAGAGATTCTCTTGGCTGAATTAGACTAAAAAAATAGTCTAAGAGCGCTTTTTGATTCCGATAATCTTGAACCCATCCTGTATCAAAAGGCAATATAGGCTCCCACTCTTGGTTACAATCCAAACCTAGATCCTCAGCAAGCTGCCACGCATATTTTGTTCGTACCCATCGAAATGGAATAGCAGGAGCAGAAAAGGGAGGATGACGAAAAGGAGTTGGTAGAATATGCTTATGAAGGTCACTCATTTCACAATAAGGATGATTGATTATGCGGATAAATTCAAAAGGAGCCATAAACGTTCCTCGTTCACTAACACAAGCAGGCCATTGTTGAGGACTTATGTCAGATAACAGCTTACCCATGTTTCTCTCTTCCAACTCATCGTCTTTCTCGTCATGAATTCTATCTAAAGCAAGGCAGGAAGCATTGGTTTTAGGATTCCTGCAAATGCACCCGGTCCATTTTGAGTCATGCCAAGGAACGCGAATAGACACATGTTTTGAGAGGGTTCCGTTGAGTTTCATCGAGTTCATTTCCATAATTTAACCTTCTTCTTGAGTGGTCTATACCCTTGAATACATAATATACTATTTTGATATATTTATAATTGAGCTAATATTATCTGCCGCTAACGTATAACTGGGGGCAAATTATGTAAGGGAGTTAAGTTTCTGGTTTAAGGTTTCTTCGTTTAGTATTAATTTAACCTCAATATCTTAAAAATTATTTAGCTTAACAATCTAACTTATTATTGTTACTTTGAAGCTGAGTTGCAGAGGTTTTGAACTGGGCATTTTGTACATCTGTGTTTCTTGCAGTATTCTAGGCTCAGCCTTACGAGGGCTGACTCGTAGGCTTCTACGTCTTTCACGTTGATTTTTTGTGCAGTTTCCACAGCCATTCTGGACGGCTTCGGCTTCGCCTTCTCCCACGTTCCCCTCAGTTCCCTTAGAAAAATGTTGACGCCTACTGGTCCTACGCCTTTGAATTCTTGCAATCTTCTCTCCAAGTCCGCTGGGCTGCTGGATTGCTGGTGAAGGTTCTCAAGGGTTCCGTATTTTTCTTTAAGGTCCTTCATGATTGCGAGAAGGTTTGAGGCTGTGGAGAAGTCGTACCTCACGTATCCACCGGAATCCAAAACTTCCACCAGACGGTCCCATCCCGCGTCCAAGATGCTGTCAGGCGTGGTCAAACCTTTGTCTTCAAATTTACGGAAAGTGTTCTTGGCAATCTCAGCCGAGATTCTTTTTGCGAAAAGGAAGGACGCCAGAAACCACTTAAACCTGTCGTCAGGCTTAGTTAAATTTAAGCCCAGTTCTTCAGCGAAGCTTTGAAGTTTTTGAAGTTGATTCTTAACGCTCAAGAATGTTTCACGCGCCCTTCTTCGTATTATAACTATGTCTCGGCATGTTTATATCAACTTTTACAGCTAGAAAGCATCTTGACTGGCATGTGATTACTGCTTAACAAGACCTTTAAAATGGAGAATGCTCAGCCAAATCAAGAAGTTTTAATATTTCCTGCAGCCTCATCGGGTTAAGCGAAACTTCCATGCCGTAGCTTGTAGGTTTGGCAGTGATGTAACCTTTTTTTATGAGGCTTTTGAGGGAGTCTTTAGCTTCTCCTCTGAGGTGCTTGGGGAAGCCTTTCGGGATGTTGTCAGCTGAAGTGTGTTTTCCGCCTATGATTTTGTCTAAAAGCATTTTTTCAAGGATTGCTTTTTCGACTTCGCTTAACATTTGACCCCTCCTTCAATGCGACATGTATGTCGTATACTATATAAAACTATAGACCTTACGTTAATGTCACATCATAAGGACATAAAAGTTACATTTAAATATCGGATGCGCCTGTAAAAAATATTGTGGTTAAGATGAAACAAGATGAGAAAGCCCTAGAATCTGGACCTCTGGAAAGGCTTCTAGGAGGCTCAGCAGTAGCCAGAATCCTCGACTTCATGGTTGTCTTTCGCAGATGGGACTACTCAAAAATGGACATATCCAAAAACAGCGGAGTAAGCTTCCGCCACGTCTTGAGGGAAATTCCCAAACTAGAAAAGATGGGCGTAATAAAAGAAACTAGGCACGTAGGCAGAGCGGTAATGTACCAGCTAGACGAAGCCAGCCCCGTAGGCAAGACAGTGAAAGAACTAGTTTTCCAAATAGGCAGGCTAGAAGCAGAAGAAGCAGCCAGAGGAGAGATCATAAAAGAGAAAACTATTGAAGTAACCACACCCACAACCTAACCGCTCCATTCATGGTTCCATTTCCAGCATATTTACCAAGATAGGTTCCGGAAGTTTCTTCCTCATAGCGCCTTACGATATATGGATTGACTTTGAACCAAATTAAAATTTAATGCGGTTTGGAATTAATCTGCTTTGGTTTATGAATTTTAGGCAGTAGATATGACACTATGAAGGCTATGGAAAACATAACGGTAATGAACAGTGTGAGGATTCCTAAAAGCAGACTTCCAGTTAGGACGTATCCGTAAATGATAATTCCTAACGCTACGAAGGCAGAAACAACTTCCAAAGCCTTCTTAATTTTACGTTCACTTTTAACGTAGCTTGTAAGAAAGGCTGAGGTAATCGCAAACGCCAAAGCAATTCCAAAAACCATTCTAACGGCGTCTTCGGTAAGAAACCCTCCTAAAATCATCAGAAAAGCTAACAACACGTACGCAGCCTGCGCCCATCTTCCCCTCTCCACCATTTTGAACACCCAAATAAATTCAATAGTCGATAGGTATAAAAATATGCCTAAAACCGCAAGTCTTCTCATTAAAAAATCGAGAATGTCACGCAAAAATCAACGTGGTTTATCCTGAAGCCAAGGTTGCGGCTTGCATAGCATCAAAAAGGAGAATGCATACATAATCAGCGTCTGCATTGAGTTTCAAACTTGTTGAGTTATTCATAGTCTTCGAGAAAAAAGGTTTCTACGTCGAAGGGTTTCTTTTTCATCTCGTTTACGAGGTCTTTTTCTCGGCTTGCGAATACTGCCTTACTTGAGGTTTTTTGTGCCAGTGCGAGACAGAAACAGTCCGCCAGCGAAATGGCTCTTTGACACTTAAGCTCAGAAGCTTCGGCAATTAATGCTGAAAAGTCCTCAACGGCAATGTAGCCAGATGCTAAGAGTTTATCTACCCTAACACTTGATTCTTTTAGCCCCAGTTTCCGGCACAGCACATACCTGAGCTCAGCTATGTTCAGCTCAGTCGTGAAAGCTTCGACGAATCCTTGTATAAGTTTCTCCCTAAGCCTTGAACCTGCTGGAGTTGAGTAAACCAGCTCAATCAACGCGCTTGTGTCCAACGCTAGTTTTCCGGTCAAGTCTTCTTTCATCAAGTTTCCTCTCAGCCTGTAGTTCTCTAACAGCCTCTTCTGCCCTGGGTACTGGACTGCAAGCCTCATCCAGCAAATTCGGCCTCCTTTCTCTCTCCAACATCAATAAACGGAGGGCTTCGTTAAGGTCCACTCGGCGTCCGAGCTTTATTTGAAGCTCCGAAGCGAACTTTAACAATTTGTCTTTTACATCGCTTGTAACAGATATAGTTGTCATAACAATCATAATCAATATAAACACTATATCATATATGTCTATCGGAAAGAAAAACCAGAAAAAACTAAAATCATAAGAATTGTCCTATCCATGACAAATACACTTTGGTCTGAGATATGGTGGCAAGACAGCTTATGACATTTTGTACAGCTCAGGACATATGTTAATCAGAGAACTGTTGAACTCATCTACGAAAGATGGCTTTCAATTCCCTTTATTGGGATTCTCTCTTTAAGACTTTGAATGGACGAACCCCTACAGGAAAAGGTCTTGAGGATACGAAATCTTCAGAGCGCCAACAACGCCTCGGCTTTTTTGAGCTGTTTTGTTATTGGGTCTACTTCGAGCCCTAGCCCTTCTAGCGCGTCTACACCGAGGACTTCTGTGTCGCCTTTGTTGGCGAAAACCACCATTCTTGTGGCTTTTTCGTTCATGTACTCCATTAGGACTTCGCCAATCTTCCTTTCAAGCAATCTGCTGTCTATTGTTTTGAACTTTCGTGTGGTCTTGGCTTTCACATTTAACCGTTCTAGGGTCATGTTTGAAACCCATGTATATGTTGAGCCTGTGTCAACTAGAAGATCGATTTGCTCGGATCGGGACATGTCTGGGCTGTGAAGCGTTACTTTAGCTACTGTGTGACCCAAGCCTAATCACTCCATGTTAGTTAATGTCTTAGGGTCCTATATAATTAATACGCTTAACCTTTATTTCGAAACTTGGTGCAGCGAGCAGGATTCAAGCATGCAAATTCCTTAGTATTTGATGTAGTTGTGTGAAGTTACATGCTTTATATATCTTTCAATTCCCTTTGTTCTGCCGTTACTAACTATGAGGCGAAAATGATGGAAGCAAAACTAAATGCTACTTGACCGCGATCCATTATTCAAAAGCTGAGTTCTTCCATAGGAGATAAGCTTTGGTTTGGGCTAGGATCGCAAGTTAGATAATGACCTAACTACTATTTCAGCTATGACTTTAAGCATTTTCAGGGAATCGGCAATCACTTTCTTAACAACCAATATACTTCTTCAGCAATCACATTAGGCCAATCGCAGATCATATTGAATTTCTTCTTTATCCTATCACTGATTAACTTTTCATCTTTACGAAAAGGTGCTATATGTTGATCTGTTGATGCCACAAAGAATGGGATACTAGAATCTCGTAAACTTGCAAGATATGCAGCCTCTGCTAGAATTTCATAATCTTTCAACCCCGGCGGTTTTCTTTCAATGAATTCTATGATAGGGGCTATATGCTTCTCTAAGTCAGCTTGATATATCTGTTTTGCCAATTTCTCTAACCTTCGATTTACTGGTTTAGGCTTAGTCTTCATGAAGTCAAACAAATCAAGCTCCTCTATTTGCTGATACATTTTTGCAACTTCTAGGACAAGCTTATTCTTTTCCTCAATTGGTATCGGTTCTCGCACGAGTATGGAGCAATTTCTGTCCATGTTATCAGAACATATATCTAAAATGGCAGAATATGCTCTGAAAAAATCGACTTTCTGCTTCAATTCGGGATTACTTTCAAGTCTCTCGTTGAGTCTCTTTAGTACAACTGTGTTCAATACTGCTCGGGCTTCTTCCTCTACTGTGAAAGTCGTAATACCAATTCTTTCTTTGATGAATTTTTGTAGAACTTCAAAAAGAGGTTGAGATATCTTGTAGAACTCATCTTCAACTGCCCCTAATTGATCTATAACCGCATGCACTGAGCATGCTACAAGGACACTTGTTTCAATGAAGACTCTACATATCAAGTATTTCAAGCATCCACCGCTTGCGTAGATTATCAAATTCTTCTATCAGAATTTTTTTATCTACATCCTCAAGTTCGTCATCAAGCGAAGGCAACATACCCATATTATTGGCCGTATTTCTCAACTTTCTTGTTGTGTCAAACAATTGTCTTGATAGGTATAACTGAGTTTCAGGAAGGATTTCTTGTGCTGCTTTTAATCTGCTAGATATTTCTAATAAAAGAGGAATCACATTCTCAGTTTCAGAAACTATTTTAGGATTCTCATTAGGTTTGTGTTCTTCGAACCTCTTAATTATCTTTTCCACTATTATTCTAGAGTTTCTTGCAGCGTGAAAAGCTGGAAAGGCAACATTCGCATCAATATCTTGTTTTGCCCAATATCTCTCAATCTGTGAATATTCTTTAGCAAGAGCCCTTAAATCGGGTATAATTTTTAGGTCAACCTCACGTTTCTCTTCCATTTCCGTTAAATCCGAAGATATCTTGTGGAAAGTGGCATATATTTCTGACAACTTTTTCCCCTACTGAAGAAGCCTGTATTGCTTTTTATTTCTATAATAACAAGGTTTATGAACCATAGGATTAGATCCAAGATATGGACTATATAACATTATTTTTACTCCATACTTATATTGTTTCCTTAAGGAATTATACCCTTATATCACTATCGTAAAAAGGTGTCATTCAGCAAATCCTTCCTTTTTTATTTGAATGTTTTTATAATCATAGATATTCAAGCTTCTCCATATTAGGTAGGCTTTGGTTTGGGCTAGGATTGCGAGTCGGCTTATGACTTTTGCGAGGGTTTCTTTTGAGGCTTCTGAAATGAACTTTGAATATTCCGCTCTGTTGACGTAGGCTTTTCCTGAGGCTTTCAAGCGTTTGCAGTATCCTTGCGAAACATCCAACAGAGCCTTTTTGGTTTTCTGTAGCTCCACTGGTGTCAGCTGGCTTAGGCGATTAAGGTTGGTTTCCTTGTTTGTCAGTGCGTAGGGTTTGAAGCCGAGTGCCGTAATCTTTTCAACTGATGTTTGGATGGTTGAGTCTCCGCGGGCTTCGGTAATTTTCGTCATTCCTGCTTTTTCGAAAAAGCGGTTGTACCTTGCCATGACCGCCATGGTTTCCACGTACTTTGCGCCGACGAGTGGAAGGGTTTCTCGGACCAGTCTTGCGCCCAGTCCTGTGCTTCGGTACTTAGGATGCAGGACGACGCGGCTGATTGTGGCGAAGTCCTGGTTCAACTCCTCTATCGTAGGTTGTCTTCCAAGGGCTTTTCTTCGTCCAAATGTTGCCAGCGGAGGGTAACTGTACATTATGCAGCCTACTGGTTCGCCGTCTTTGGTTTTCATGGCAAAAACTTTCTTAACTGCAGGGTGGGTTTCTGGATTGCGATAATGAAATTCCGCCAGTTTCCTGTAGTCTCCTAGTGTTCCTTCAGTTATGCGTAGGTTTTTTGTCACTGTGCATTCTTTGACGTAGTTGTCTGGGTAATATTTGGTTTCAAGCCGTTTTCCCCAGCCCTTGTGAATGTGAACCGTGGGCGCTAGGTCCTCGAATAGGTCTGTGTGCGTTGTGGCGGCAATCACGGCTTTTCCTGCTCTTCTAGCCTGTTTTTGGACGTTGAAGGCTACGATTCGGGCTGTTTCTCTGTCAAGCGTGGCGCAGAACTCGTCCATCACCCAGTACTGGCTTTCGGATTCGAGGAGCTTCGCAATTCGGTACCTGTACCTTTGCCCGTCGCTGAGTTGGCTGTACCTTCGGACAAACAGGTAGGCGTCGTTTAGTCCGACGCGGCTGAGGAGCTCCAAGGCTTCGTCGAGGCTTCCGCCCAAGGTTTCAACTATGGGTCTTTCAGGGTCAACGCTGACTTGGTCGATGTTCACGGCTTCTTTGCCTAAGTCTTTTTCTAAGGCTCTGAGAAGGCACGATTTGCCGCTTCCGCTTTCGCCAGTGATGTAGACGACGTCTTCTGGTCCGATTTTGAACTCGGCGCTGTCGTAGACTACGTGTTCACGGTGTTCGTCAACGCCTATGCCGAAGGCTTCCGCAACCCCAATCGTCCGTGGAGTGATGTCTGTTTTCACCTTGAACCGGACGTCGATGACGAACTTGCCCGTCGCCGGGTCAAACTTGCGAATGAGCTTCCGTATCCGAAACTCTTCTCTCCGTTGAGGTTTCAATGTTACCACGCTTTGATGATTTTTGCATGCGGTTCTCTTCTCATGGTTGCCGCCCAGACTGCGAGGGCTAGGCTCCAAAGCATATCGTCGTGGCTGCCTTCGGGATGTGAGAACTGGAGGTGTCCCGATTTGGTGTAGGCGTATTTTTGTTCGTTGATTTGCTGGCAGAGGCGGAGATTGTACGGAATTCTAAGCCGCTTTTAATCCATCGCGATTTTGAGGCAGCTAAGCAGTTCCTCCTTTGTCTTGGCTTGGAAGACTAAGCCTTCGCTTGGAGTGTCTTGGTTTTTTAGTTCTTCGAGAACTGGTTCGCCGACTCCTGTTTGGTCAACTTGGATGTTGTGGAACTGGAACTTTCGGTGTGCACTAACGAGGTGTCCAATGACTTCTGTGTAGGGTGTTTCCGTTGGGAACTCGTGCAGGTAAATGAGTTCAAGGTTATCTCCGTTGCGCTTTAAAACCGTGATTACGCTGTAGTCTTGAAGCTTGCCGAAGTCGCATCCGCCGTAATATTCGCCTTCAGGAATTTGCTCCTCAAGTGAAGAAACAAGCCTGAGAGCTGGGTCTACGCAGCCTCGGATTAGGTCTTGTGGGAAGTAGCAGCTCAATTCTTCCACGAATTCCGCCTCATATTCCATGCGGTAAGCTTGATCTGTCATGTTTTGCTTCATTTCATCGAGAAACTCTGGCTTAATCAATGGGCATTCACTGGACTTTACCTTGTGGACGCTGTATTTTGAGTCCATGAAGGCTCGGTAAAAGAAATGGTCTCTTCCCCAAGGTGTGCTGAGGAAGATTGCTGAGCCGTTTGTTGTACTCAGCATTGGGAAGATGATTTGTGTTATGACTTCTTCAGGCATGAAAGCCGCTTCATCCATGACTATAAGGTGTGCAGTGTAGCCTCGAAGAAGGTTTTCGCTGCATGGTAAGGCTATGATCCTGCTTCCGTTCTCGAATTGTATTACAGTCCTCGTGGCTCTGACAACTTTGTTCCGTAGGTAGGCAGTTGAGTAGACGAAGGAGGCTATGCGGTCGAACATTATCATGCTCTGCCGCAGGCTTGGGCTCGTTATGAGCACAGTAACATCGGAGTTGGTTTCGACAAAGTACAGCGCCTTCATCGCTATCGTTGTAGTCTTGCCCGTTTGACGGCCCATGCAGGCAACTATGCGTCTGCTTTTGTCATTCAAGAGTCTAGCCTGATAGGGAAAAGGCTTCACAGCAAGAACCTTCTCAGCAAATA